>Ga0066710_100007044_pt1 | contig 10654 bp, 13 predicted proteins | sample GraSoiAngelo_159_FD_79666 | JGI IMG/M metagenome (GOLD analysis project Ga0066710, IMG submission 79666) | Grasslands soil microbial communities from the Angelo Coastal Reserve, California, USA - 14_1009_16_40cm | ecosystem: Environmental > Terrestrial > Soil > Grasslands | place: USA...
CGCGGTGGTGTGCAAGTCGCGCCCCGCGTGCGCGTCAGCTGAGCCGGGTGCGGGCTCAGCGCGCGTACATGATGATCCCGACGCCGATGAGGCAGATCAGCGCGCCGGTGATGTCGTAGCGGTCGGGGTGGAAGCCGTCGAAGGCCATGCCCCACAGCAGTGAGCCGACGATGAACACGCCGCCGTAGGCGGCGAGGACGCGGCCGAAGTGAACGTCGGTCTGGAGGGCGGCGATCGCGCCGTAGCCGGCCAGCGCAAGGGCGCCGGCGAGCGCGAAGAGGACGCCGCGGTCGTCCTTGATCGCCTGCCACATGAGGTAGGCGCCGCCGATCTCGGCGATGGCGGCGGCGATGAACAGGGCGATGGAGCGCGGGGTCACGCCGGCATCGTGCCAGCGGGCCCGGTGAGCCGTTGATCGCCGCGGGCGAGCAGTCCGGTGAGGGCGGCGGCGGCGAGATGCAGCCCGACCCGCGACTGACCTCCGCGCTCAAGGAGGCCTCCGGCGGCGTCTGCTCCGCGTGCCGGTGATCGGTTCCACGCGATCCGCGCTTGAGTGAAATCGGCTCGCTCTGGTCGGCTGGCGGACCGGCCCGGTACTGAGTCTGATGGGCTCCGAGGGCGGCGGCCGATCGCCCGGCTCCGTGTCGGAACGTGGCCGGTGGTCGCGCCTTCGCCGGTGAACGTCAACGTTGCCGTCCGGATTGCGAGATAGTCCCGCTACGGCGCGCGTACCGCCCTGACGAATGGGGGTGTTCGAAACACGCACTCTGGTCAGGGCGGGCTCGATTCGGCGTGGGCGCGATCCAGCGGGCGTTGCCATCGCGGTGTCGGCAGTCCGCACTCGGACGTCTGGTTCCCGCGTGAGCGCGAGGCGCGTAGTCGAGCTCGACGGCAACCGAACCGCGGCCGAGAAGCGCAGCGGCGTCGGCTGGGAGTTCTGCCACTCATCACGCCCGCGGCTCGTGGCGCTCGACCGGAGCGCGATTGCGGTCTCTGCTGTACGGATCCTGGGCAGCGGGCTGTGCGCCGTGTCGCGCGGCGCCCTCGGCGTGCGGCCGTGACCGTCGTCATGTCGAGGCCGGGGCCGCAGGGAGGACGTTGTGACCTTGGTTGGAGCCGCCGGGGTGGGCGAGCGAGCGTGTGGTGTCGTGGCCGAACGACGGGCGGGATGTCGATCTGACTGAACGGCGCGGTGGCGAGTCGGTCAGGGCGCGGCGCCCAGGGGCCCGCTGGGCGCCGCACTGGTTTGGTGCAGGTTCGCCGGCGGCCGGCCGTGAACGCGAGGCCGGCGAGGGCGAGTGCGCCGGCGATGATCGCGATCCAGGCGCCCGTGCTTGGCGAGCTACCGTCGTCGGCGCCGGCCGACTGCGCCGTCGGCGTGGTCTTGTGGTTGGGCTGGCCCGGGCGGACGGCGCCCTTGAGCTGCGAGCCGTGGGCGGCCTTCGGGTTGGCTCCCGCGCCCGGGTCGGCGAGGTACGGGAACTCGTCCTTGAGCGGCACGTCGTTGGCGTCCACGCCGTCTCCGAGCGGGATCTTGTTGCCCTTCAGGACGCCGGCGACCACTTGGAGATCGATGTCGACGACGTCACGCTCCACGCAAGCTTGGTCACCGATTTCGGTCCGCCGTGGTGATGACAAGGAAGACAACGAGGGCGCGATGAGCATCCGAGTCGTGGTCGCCGACGACTTTCCCTTGATGCTCGTGGCCTTCGTGGAAGCGCTGCAGGGCGATCCGGACATCGAGGTTGTCGGCCAGGCCGCCGACGGCGTCGAGGCGCTCGCGATCGTCAAGGAGACGCGTCCCGACGTCCTGGTGCTCGATCTCGGCATGCCGCGGTTGGACGGCCTGGGCGTCCTGGCACGCCTGCGCGACGAGCTTCCCGACACCCGGGCCCTGGTCGTCACCGCCAGCGAGGACCAAGACACCCTCGTCCAGGCCGTCGGAGCGGGCGCCGCCGGCTACATGACCAAGCGCTCGACGATCTCGGAGCTGCGCCAGGCGGTGATGAGCGTCCATGACGGCGCCGCGGCGATCGCCCCCTCGCTGACCGCCAACCTCCTGCGCGCGTTCTCCGACGGCGCGGCGTGCAGGCGCAAGCGACCAGGACTCAGTCAGCGCGAGCTCGAGGTCCTGCGCTGCCTGGCGGAGGGCATGACGACGACGAGATCGGCCGCCGGCTGTACATCTCGGCGCGGACCGTGCAGGCCCACCTCGCCCGCGTGCGCGACAAGACCGGCATCCGCCGGCGCACGCAGCTGGCGCGCTGGGCAACGGAGAACGCGCTCATATAGACGGCCGGACACGCGGCCGGACCCAGGCGCAGCACCGGCGCCGCGATCGCCGACGAACACCGGCCGCCGAAGGTCAATCGGTCAGAGGCGCGGTGAGCATTGCCACACTCACCAACATGGCCGACGACCCGGTCACGACCGTACGGCGCGTGTTTGCGGCGTGGACGACGGGCGACGCGGAGACGCTGCGCGCGATCGTCGATTCGCGGCTGGTGATCGAGTCCCTACTGGGAGTGCTCTACGAACGCCCCACGTATCGGGGGCGCGAAGGGTTGACCGAGGCATTCCAGGAGACGGCCGGGCGATGGGATCAGTTTGAGATGCGCGTCGAGGACGCTCGGCCGGCCGGCGAACGGGTGATCGCGCGCGTGCACGTCGTGGTCGGAAAGCACGGGATGCACTCGGACACTCACCTCACGGTCGTCTGCACACTGCGGAGTGGGCTGATCGTCTCGGTCGCCGGAGACGTCGCGCAGCACGCGACCTGACAGACACCGATCTCGCGTGGGGGCACGCCGACCGAGGCGATCACGCGCCGTCATCGAAGGCGCGTGTCCACTCAGGGGGCGTTCGTGGTGACGGCGGAGCCGTAGGCCAGGCGCATGAGGACGCTCAGCGACCGGGTTGGGCCACGCCAGTGCTCGCGCAACAGCTCTGGGCCACTGGCTCGCAGCACGGCTCGGAGAACGAGCGCGACGATGATCGCATCGTCGAGCTGGCCGGCGACCGGGATGAAGTCGGGAACGAGATCGAACGGCATCGCGAGATAGCCGATCAGGATGACCAGCAGCAGCCTGTTGCGGCGCGGAACGCGCTCATCCGAGAGCAGACGGCGAAAGAGCACCAGGCAGTCGGGAATGAAGCCGGCGAGCGCGCGTGCGTCGCGTCGACGACCGGCGAACACGAGACACGCGATGAAAGCGATGTACATAGCGGCCGCGATGCCGGCAGCGAGAAGGAGCCATTGGGGCCAGGTCACGAGTCCGATGATGACGAGGCGTCGCCCGGCCGTGAGCTCGACACGCGGCGGGTCGTGGAGGCGCCCGCGGAGGGCATCGTCCAAGTCAGGGCCGTGGCGGCGTGGCTGGCCTTGGCGCGTGCCAGAGCAGACGGGCGCCGAGCAGGCAGATGGCGCCGGCGAGCAGCGCGCCGGCGCCAGGCCGATAGAGCACCCTCGTCGACGCGAACCGGTAGCCGGGCAGCGCGTGCGGCAGATCGCCCGCCTGGTCGAGCAAGTAGACCAAGGCGAGCGCGACCAAGACGAGGCCGACAATCGCCAGGGCGATGCCGATGACGCGGGTCGCCGTCATCGCAGGTCGCCTCCGATGACGAGGACCACGTCTGCCGCAGGAGCTGCTGCGCGCACAGCCGCGCGGACGGCGCCGGCGTGGAGATCGAGCGCAGCGGCCACGGCGCGCGCGGCCCGGTGCAGACCGGGGCGGTAGCTGATCGTGCTCCTCGCGACCGGGGCGCGGGCGTCGCCGACGGCGAGCACATGAAAGCCGGCCTTGGCGAGGCGTGCGGCGATGCTCGCGGCCTTGCCGGTTCGACTGGTGCCGTTGAGCACCGTCACCGTCGGGGCTTTGCTGGGTGCCCGGTGGGGGCACCGGCCTGCGGGGGCCGGCGTGGGTCCGGCGTCCCCGGTCCGGTGCAGCGAGGCGGCGACGACCGCCGCCACGGCGGCGGCGGCGCTCAGGAGGGCGAGCGTGGCCCAGACACGTCGCGGTCCGGCCCGCCGGCCGCGGGTCGCCTGCGAGCGTCGGCGACCGTTGCTCACCGCCGGCCGGCGCCGAGCTTGCGAGCGCCGCGGCGATGCACGATCGCGCCACCGATGAACAGCGCGACGGCGGCAACGACGGCGTAGTCGGCGTAGCGGAAGTCGTGGTGGACCGTCTCCCAGGTGCCCCCGAGCGCCCATCCCGCGCCCGCAAAGCCGAAGCACCAGATCAGCGAGCCGGCCAAGGTCAGGGCGGTGTAGGTCGCGATGGGGCTTCCCAGGACGCCGGCGGGGATCGAGATGAACGAGCGCACCACCGGGGTGATGCGGCCGAGGAAGACCGCTCGGTGCCCGAAGCGCTCGAACCATCGCTCGGCACGAGCGAAGGCCTGCGGACTGACGTGCAGCCATCGGCCGTGGCGCTCGAGGAGCGGTCGCCCGCCGGCGACGCCGATGCCCCAGCCCACCAGCGACCCGGCGAGGTAGCCGAGCGCGCCGGTCACGGCGAGGATCAGGTAGCTCTCGGCGCCGGTGGCGAGCCTTGCGCCGAACAGGACGGGGTGCTGCCCGGCGATCGCGCCGGCCGCCAGCGCGCCGGCGTAGAGCATGATGAGCTCGCCGCCCACTGGCAGGAGGGCGTCGAGGCCCATCAGCGCGAAGACCGCGTATGCGCCGTGGTGGGCGATCCAGCTCGTTAGCTGGCTGGTCAGGGCGGCAAGGACGATCGGGGCGTCGGTGGTCGCGATGGCAGTCATGGCGGCGGATGGGTCAGGTGCGCGCGGCGCGCAGTCGGCGCACGCCGCTGACGGCGCTGGCGGCGGCACCGGCGAACGCGATGAGCCAGAGGGCGTGACCGCGTGCGAGGCGGACGAGCTCGCCGGTCCAGCCCAGCCCGAGGCGGGCGGCCGCGCCGCCCGCGAGCACCGTGACGGCGACGACGAGCACGTCGCGGCGCTGGCGCGTCCAGTCGATGCGAGCGACGAGCGCGACCGCCAGGCCGAGCAGCGCCGTCAGGCCGAGGAAGCTCGCGGGGTCCTCGAGCGCTGGGATGCTGGTCACTGTGGCGGCGGCCACGCCGGCGATCACGCTGAGGACGATGATCGCGAGGCTCGCCGGGGCCAGGGCCCACCGTCGGGCAGGGGCGGGGCGCGCCGGCGCCGGCTTCTCGGGCACGGCGCGACGCCAGGCGACGTAGTTGCGCACACCGTCCTCGAAACGCGTCGACGGCCGCCAGCCGAGCTCGCAGGCCGCTCGCGCACCGCACACCTGCACGCCGCCGAAGTCGCCGGGGCGGCCGTCGACGCGGACGACGTCGACGTCGCCGACGACTCGCTGGACCGTCTCGGCGATCTGGCGGACAGAGATGTCCTCGCCGCCGACGAGGTTGTAGGTGCGGTTGGCGGCGATGGGCCTGAGTGCCCGCACGACGCCGTCGGCGAGGTCCTCGACGTAGACGAAGCGGCGCGACTGCAGGCCATCGCCCGCGATGGTCAGCGGCTCGCCGCGCAATGCCCTGGCGACGAAGCTAGGAACGACCGCGGCTTCACGGGCCCGTGGCCCGTAGGGGATGCCGAAGCGCAGGATCGTGCACTCCAGGCCGTACAGCTCGGCGTAGGCGCGGCAGTACAGCTCGCCGGCGAGCTTGGTTGCCGTGTACAGGTGGGCGGGCGGACGCAGTGCGCTGTCCTCGTCGACGGACTCAGCCTCCGTATCCGAGTACACCCAGATCGTCGATGCGTAGATCACGCGTCGGATTCCCGCGTCGCGGGCGGCCTGCAGGACGTGCAACGTCCCGCGCGCGTTGAGCTCCTCGGCCTCGACCGGCGCCGCGGCGACCTCGCCGACGTCGGCGGCGGCGGCCAGGTGGACGACCGCGTCGCAAGCGACCATCGCGGCGCGGACGGCCGCGAGGTCGCGAACGTCGGCCAACACCGTGTGGACGTCTGTGGGGGCATGGTGCGGGGACGCGCGCAGGTCGAGAATTCGCGGCTGGTGGCCGGCGGCGATCAGTTGGTCGACGACGTGCGAGCCGATGAACCCGGCGCCGCCGGTCACGAGCACCCGGCTCATGGCACGGCGTCGAGGTCAGGAGCGGGGCGCCGGCTGCGGCGCACGCGCCGGCGAATCGACAGCGCGATCGCCAGGACGGCGAGCGCGGCCAGACCGGCCAGTCCGGCCCGGCGCACGAGCTGCTCGGCCGCATGCCCCACGACATAAGCCAGCACGCCGACCGTGGTCGCCCAGGCGATGCCGCCAAGCGCGTTCCAGAGCGCGAAAACTGGCCAGCGCATCCGGTTGATCCCCGCAAGCCAAGCGGCGGCGATCCGCAGGCCGGTGACCCAGCGGCCGAGGAAGACCGCCTTGGGGCCGTGGCGCGCGAAGAACGGCTCGCCGCGTTCGAGCAGCCCCCGGCGGTGATGCTCAAAGGGGCCGGGCCGCTCGAGCAGCCAGCGGCCCCCGCGGCGACCGAGGACGAAGCCGAGGTTGTCGCCGAGGATCGCGGCGCCAGCCGCGACGGCGATCACCGCGGAGATCTGAAGATGGCCCTGCTGGGCGAGGACCGCCGCGGCGATCAGCGCGGTCTCACCGGGCAGCGGCACCCCCATCGATTCCCCCCCGACGAGCCCGGCCAGCGCTGCGTAGGCCAGGCTCGCCGGCAGGTGCGAGAGGCTGAGCGCCGCGCTCACAGCGGCCGAGGATCGGAGAGCGCCGACGAGGGAAGCAGCACGGCCGCCGCGCAGACCATCGCGAAGCCCGCACACTCGATCGTCAGCCCGAGCGCCCCGGTGGGCATGGGGTCGCCGAAGACGACGATCCCGCCGGCGATATATGCGACGTTGGCCATCAGCCCGGTGAGCGCGATGACGGGCACCGCCTCGCCCTCCTGCAGACCGCGCGCCGACGCGTACTGCGCGGCGACGCTGGCGGCGATGGCCACCCCGAGCCATGGCGCGAGCACTGCGGCCGTCCCGTGCGTGGGCAGGCCGGTCAGCGCCTTGACCGCGACGTCCGCGACCCCGAACAAGCTGCCCCCGGCGGCCCCCACCAGCAGCCCGCGATGATCGGCCAGGCGCCCGACGCGCCGGCCGAGCATCAGGCTCAGCCCGACGATGACCAGCACGCCCTCGAAGCCCAGCAGCGACGCGGCGCGAAACGCCGAGTGCGGTCCGTCCAGGGGCGGCACGCTGGCCACGAGCAGCGCCACGCCGAGACCGCTCAGCGCGGCGCCCCATGCCTGCCTCCGCGTGACGCGCAGGGCAAAGCGTCGCTCGCCTGTCACTCCGAGCAACACGACGCCGGCGGCGAGCACCGCCTGGACGACGGACAGCGGGGCGAGCGCCATCGCGGCGATGTGCAGGACGCCGGCCCCGGTCGCCATAGCCAGACCGATCGCGAACCACTTCGAGGCCAGGAGCGATCGCGCCGTCCGCAGCGGGCGGCGGATGTCGACAGCGTGCGCGTGCTGGGCGCCGCGGTGCTTGTAGAGCGAGCCGAGGTTCGTGATGCATGCGCAGGCCAGCGCGAGCGCCAGGCCGAGCTCGAGACTCAGAGTCATCGGAGCCTGGTGTAGCCCGCCGCGATGAGATGGCGATGAGGCGGCGTCGCAGGCCGTCGTGCCTGACGCCCTGGGCGTCGGCCGTGGGGGTGCGCCGGCCGGCCCGCCATGCTCAGGCCGTGCGGCGCCGCCTCGGGAGGTCGAGCACGCGGTCCCACAGCGCTCCGCAGATCCGGGCGACGGTCTCGATGAGCCGCCTGGTCGGGGCGGCGAAATACAGAGCGCCGGCGACCGCCATGCCGATCAGCGCCCCCGCCACGACGTCTCCGGGGTAGTGCGTGCCGACATAGACGCGCGAGAACGAGAGCAGCGCGGCCAGCACGAGCATGAGCGTGCCCATTGCGCGGTCGTACAGCCAGATGCCGAGCGCGAGCGCGAAGGCGCCGGTCGCGTGGTCGCTGGGGAACGACGGGTCATGCGAGCGCGCGATCAGCAGATGCGCGTGCGCGGGGTGGGCGAGGTAGGGCCGGGTGCGATCGACCAGATGCGAGATGGGCTGGTTGAGCAGCAGGGCCAGGCCGGCCGCTGCCGTGGCCAGCACCGCTCCGCGGCGGCGCTCGCCGCGGCGGGCGCCCCACGGAGCCAGGAACGTCAGCGCGACGAGGACGACCAGGACCGCCGGCAGATCGTTGGCCAGAACCCTGAACACATGATCCGGGAGGGACTCCCCGCTGAGCCCGTTGACGGTTCGGTACAGGCTGTAGTCCACGCCAGCGGCCCTCGCTACCCCGCCTGCGTGAGAGCGATATGAGAGAGCCGCCGGTTCATTCTGGCCTCATCGACCGCTGCCAGACTCCTGGCCGTGCGCGTGCTCATCATCGAGGACGATGTCAAGATGGCGGCGCTCCTGCGCCGCGGCCTGCAGGGCGACGGCGCCGTGGTCGACGTCGCACCGCAGGGCGAGGAAGCGCTGTGGCGCACCGCGGCGACGCCGTTCGACGCCATCGTCCTCGACGTCATGCTGCCGGGTATCGACGGTTTCGAGACCTGCCGGCGGCTACGTGCCGACGGCGTCTGGGTGCCGGTGCTGATGTTGACCGCCCGCGACGCAGTCGATGATCGGGTCCGCGGCCTGGATGGCGGTGCCGATGACTACCTGACCAAGCCGTTCTCGTTCGCCGAGCTGTCGGCGCGGCTGCGCGCGCTGGCACGCCGCGGTCCGGTCGAGCGGCCCACCGTGCTCGAGGTCGGCGATCTGCGCCTCGATCCGGCGACGATGCGCGTCTGGCGCGGCGACGTCGAGATCTCGCTGTCGACGAAGGAGTTCGCGCTGCTGGAGACGTTCATGCGCCGCCCCGGCGAGGTGCTCTCGCGCTACGACCTCCTGGAGCGGGTGTGGGACTACGACTATGAGCATCGCTCCAACGTCGTCGAGGTCTACGTGCGCTACCTGCGCGAGAAGATCGACCGTCCGTTCGGGCGCGACAGCATCGAGACGCTGCGCGGGGCGGGCTACCGGCTGTGCACCCCATCCGCGTCCTGAAGCGGGCGCCGGTCCGGCTCAAGCTCACGCTGGCCTTCGCCGGCGTGATGGCGGTGCTGCTGGCCGGGGTCGGGCTGTTCTTGTACTTCCACTTCAGGACGGGGCTCGACGACGGGATCAACCAGGGGCTGCAGGCGCGGGCCAGCGACGTCGCGACGCTGGCCCGGCAGCCGGGCACCCCGCCGCTGGGCGGCCGCGACCCGTTGAGCGAGCGCGGCGCGAGCTTCGCCGAGATCCTCGCGCCCGACGGGCGCGTGCTCGACGCCAGCCCGCAGCTCGCCGGCCGAGCGCTCCTCAGCCGCCGCGAGTTCGCGCTCGCTCGACGCTCCACGGTGATCCTCGAGCGCGGCGAGCGTGCCCGCCTGCTGGCCCGCCCGGTCGCTGGGTCGCGCCCGCGGGTGGTCGTCGTCGGCGTGTCGCTGGCCCAGCGCGAGCGCGCGCTGGAGACGCTCGGCGGGGCGCTGCTCATCGGCGGCTCGCTGGCGCTGCTACTGGCGTCGGCGGCCGGCTACGCGCTCGCCTTTCGCGCGTTGAGCCCGGTCGAGTCGATGCGCGCCCGCGCCGAGGCGATCCCCGCCGCTGACCCCGACGCCCGGCTGCCGGTGCCCGAGGCGCGCGACGAGCTGCAGCGCCTCGCGCTCACGCTCAACGCGATGCTCGGCCGGCTGGACGTCGCGTTCGCCCGCGAGCGCGCGTTCGTCGCCGACGCCAGCCACGAGCTGCGCACGCCTCTGTCGCTCCTCAAGCTCGAGCTCGAGCTGGCCCTGCGCGACCGCGGCTCGGCTACCGAGCTGGAGGCCGCGATCCGCTCCGGCGCCGAGGAGGTCGATCGCCTGGTCAAACTCGCCGAAGATCTGCTCGTTATCGCGCGCGCGGACCAAGGCGGGCTCCCGGTGCGCAAAGCGCCGATCACGATCCGCGAGACGCTGCAGCGCGTGGCCGATCGCTTCGCCGCATCGAGCAACGGCGAGCGGCGCCAGATCGCCGTCCACGCCAGCGACGCGCTGCGCGTCGACGCCGATGTGCAGCGTCTCGAGCAGGCCCTGGCGAACCTGGTCGACAACGCGCTGCGTCACGGGGCCGGAACGGTCACGGTGTCGGCCACACGTCAGAACGGGTCCCTCGAGCTGCACGTCACCGACGAGGGCGCCGGCTTCCCACCCGGGCTCCTGACTACGGCGTTCGAGCGCTTCAGCCGCGCCGATCGCGCCCGCGCGCGCGGCGGAACCGGACTCGGCTTGGCGATCGTCGAAGCCATCGCCCGGGCCCACAGCGGCAGCGTCGGCGCGACCAACCGGCCAACGGGCGGTGCCGACGTGTGGCTCACGCTCCCTGAGGCGGCGCGCTGATCGGCTCTCATCACCACCTCACCAGGGCTTGTCACCGTCGCCGCGATGCCAGGCAATCCGCCGTCCCCGCCCAGCGCGGCGGTCGATTCTCGGCGAACGATCGAAGCCAGGCCGCGCCCTGGCGGCGAGGCTCCCGACCCGACCCAGCAGACCGGTCGAATGCTCGCCGTCGCCGTGCACGATGTCCGGGCCGCCACCTTCGAGCACGTACGGGCGACTCGCGCCTGGCTGCTTGATCGCGGGGTTGAGCGGGCGAC
>Ga0066710_100007045_pt1 | contig 10653 bp, 9 predicted proteins | sample GraSoiAngelo_159_FD_79666 | JGI IMG/M metagenome (GOLD analysis project Ga0066710, IMG submission 79666) | Grasslands soil microbial communities from the Angelo Coastal Reserve, California, USA - 14_1009_16_40cm | ecosystem: Environmental > Terrestrial > Soil > Grasslands | place: USA...
CGAGCTCTTGCGCTAGTCGCGTGCTGGGTGTGAGCGGCTCCTTCTCTCGAATTGTGCGATGCATCGCTTCGAGCCCGGCGCCCAGCAACTCGTTTGCCTGGAAGGGAGTCTTGCCCGTAAGCAATTCGCAGGGCCGCGCTAACGATGGCAACTTCGCGATTGGGCGGGGTGTTCATGGGCTGTGGAAGGCTCCACGATACAGTGAATGCAACGCGCCGCAAACTTTTCGATGAGGAACAGTTACCTTTCCTTTTCAGCGGCACCGTGTCCGCCGTTCAACGCCTGTAGTCCGCCGGATGCCCTCACTCGCTGGACGAGGTGTACCACTCAAGGTTATGGGATCATCGTAGCAAGATCATGGACGGGGCCGTAGGCTTTCGGGCTGCCACGGCCCGTCGTCAGATCGTAGCCCACGGCAGTAGCGCGGCCAGGAATCACGAAACCGTATCTTTTCATACTTTGCCAGTTGGACAACGGCGGCGGATTGAAAACTCTGCTCAGCGCACCCGAAGCTCTGGCTGATGGGCGATCGCGGGTAATGTTCGAAGGCGTATTGGATTCCTTTGAACGCTTTTTGCGTTTGACCGTGCTTGGGCGGGGCGGGTAGGGTGCGCGCCTGATTTGGCGCGGAGTCTGATTTATGCTTGGACAAATTCGGCGGCATCAAAAGTGGCTTTGGGTGGTGATTGCCGGAGCCACGATCATTTCGTTCGTCATTTTCATCGACCCAACCACCGGCCGGCGCGGACGCGGCATTGCCGGGGGCAGGTCGGGCGAATTGGCCACCATCAACGGCCGAACCATCAGCGCCGAAGAAATCGAGCAGGCGCGAAGCGAGGCGCGCTTGGAGTATCTTTTTTCTTCCGGCCGGTGGCCGGAAGAAGACGAGTCGAGCCGCCAGTTTTTCAACCTGGACAACCAAACGCAGCGGCGACTGATTCTGTTGGAAAAGCTGCGCGACCTGGACCTGCGGGCGAACGACGAGGCTGTGGCCGACTGGATTGCGCGCGCTTTCCGGGACCGCAAGAGCGGCGCGTTCCAGATGGAACTGTATCAGCAGTTCGTGAAGACGGCCCTGCCCCGAGGGCGGGTGAGCGAGAACGTTTTTGTGAATTTTGTCCATCACCAGGTTGGCCTCGAACAGTTGTCCTCGATCGCGGGTCTGGCCGGCGGCCTGGTAACCCCGCAGGAGGCCGAGGCGGCGTTTCGTCAGGAAAACGAGCAGCTTTCGACCGAGGTGGTCCTTTTTTCAGCCTCGAATTATCTGGCCGGCGTCGAGGTGACCCCGGCGGGGCTGGGGCAGTTTTACACCAACAACATGGCGCTCTACCGCATCCCTGATCGGGTCCAGGTGAGCTACGTCAAGTTCGCGGCGACGAATTATCTGGCCGAAGCGGATCAGCAACTGGCCCAGATAACCAACTTGACCCAGCAACTGGACGCGATTTATCAGCAGCGCGGCGCCGACTTTTACAAGGACGCCGAGGGCAAAGACCTGGCCCACGATGCGGCCATCGAAAAGATCAAGGAGGAACAGCGGCAGCATCTGGCCCTGGCCGTGGCGCGAAAAAAGGCCACCGAATTCCTGCAGCAATTGGATGACCTCTATCAGAAAGAGCCAAAGCAGCCCGACAACCTGGATAAACTCGCCGCGGCGACCGGCTTGCAGTCCGCGGTCACCGACCCGTTCAGCCAGCGGGAAGTGCCGAAGGATTTGAATGTGTTCGACACGTTTGCCAAGGCCGCTTTTGCGCTGACCCCGGAAGAGCCGATGGCCAGCGAGCCGATTCTCGGGCCGGACGCCGCCTTTGTCATCACCTTCAAGCGGAGAATTCCCAGCGAACTGCCGCCGTTAGAGGCCGTGCAGGAAAAAGTCACCGCCGAATTCCGGCAACGCGAAGCAGCGGAAGCGGCTCGCAAGGCGGGGCAGGCTTTTTACAGCACGTTGACCAACGGATTGGCACAACAAAAATCGTTCCAGGCGGTCTGCCTCGAGACGAACGTGGTCTCACACAAGCTACCGCCCTTCGCCCTCACCACGCGCGCGCTGCCGCCGGAGTGGGAGGGCCGCCTTGATTTGAGTTTGCTCAAGGACGTCGCCTTCAATCTGTCGCCCGGCGGTATCAGCCGGTTTGAGACGACGCGGGATGGCGGGTTGGTTGTGCATTTGCTATCGCGCCAGCCGGTGGACGAGGCCAAGCTCAAGGCCGAGTTGCCCGCCTTCACGGCCAGCCTGCGCGCGGACCGCCGCCGCGCCGCCGCCAGCGACTGGTTGCGCAAGGAATTTGAACTGGCGCGCGTGACCGGGGTGCTCTCGCAGAAGAAGGCCGGTGCTCAATAGGAGCGGGCGGCGATCAGCCTCGTTGATGACTAAACCGCTGGATGCCCGGATCAAACTTTCCGCGCCGGAGACGCGCCAGTTCTGGCAGATTCCCGTGCTGTGGGAGGACGAGCACCTGCTCGCGCTGGACAAACCGAGCCATTTGCTGACCTCGCCGGACCGCTACGATCCGCAGCGGCCGAATCTGATGAAGCTGTTGCACCGCGACATCGCCCGCGGCGCGGCTTGGGCCAGGCAGCGCGGATTGACCTATCTCGCCAACGCGCATCGGCTCGACTTCGAAACCAGCGGAGTGATTCTGCTGGCCAAGGACAAGGCGGCGCTGGTGGCACTGGCCGACCAATTCGGCGCCGAGAAACCTGCCAAGACTTATGTCGCCCTGGTTCAGGGATCGCCCGGCGGGAACTCATTTGCAGTCGAGGCCAGGCTGGCGCCGCACCCGACCAGGGCCGGCTTGATGCGTGTGGATGCGAAGGAGGGCAGGAAGGCCAAAACTCTGTTCGAGGTCGCCGAACGATTCTCCGAATATACGCTGTTGACCTGCCGACCGTTGACAGGGCGAACCCATCAGATTCGCGCGCATTTGCGGCACGCCGGTTTTCCGCTAGTCGGCGACGCGTTGTACGGTGGGCAGCCATTGTGCTTGTCTGGGCTCAAGCCCGGGTACCGCCTCAAGCCGAACCAGCAAGAACGCCCTTTGCTGGGGCGGACCGCTCTTCATGCCGAACAGTTGAACGTTGCGCATCCGGTCACCGGCCAGACCGTATCGATTCAGGCGCCCTGGCCCAAAGACCTGACGGTAGCGATCAAATACCTGCGGCGCTACGCCGGCGCTGGGCAGGGACCAGCGTAACCAATGTTCCCACTGAGCGCTCAGTGGTGGGCAAGGAGCCGGACGAGTCGGACTCCGGTTACGATGGCCACTGCCAGAACGCTGGCGCCGGAAAACTGCGACATGCGCAGCAGAGTGTTGGTCGAAAACTTCCCATGGCTGCGGGAGACCAGGAAACTCAGGAGGGTGAACCACAAAAAGCAGCCCAGGGCCACGCCTCCCAGACAGGCGGCTCGACTCGACCAGGTGTCATCCATCCATTCGTGCGAGATGAACGTGGCCGAGATGGTGAGCCAGAAAAGCAGCACGCCGGGATTGCCCAGGCAGCGGACGAAGCCGGTCCAGAACGCCGTGTGCGGGTGAAGGCGATGTTCGACGGTCTCGACGGACCGGGTGGTCGCGGGCAGGGAATGGGCCAGCAGATATTTCACGCCGAGAAAAAGCATCAAAAGGAAACTCACCAGTTCCATCGTGGCTTTGATCCAGCGGGAGTCGAAGAGATGGGTGAACCCGGCGAAGGCGATGGCGCAATAAATCACTTCCATGATGGTGGCGCCCAAGCCGATGAGAAAAGCCCATCCGAAACCGCGCCGGGCGCCTTCGTTGACGATCGAAACATTGATGGGGCCGACGGGGATCGAGACCAGAAAACCGCTGGCAAATCCGGTGAACGCGGTCACCAGGTATGAAGAAAAGTCAGGTGGCGTCGCTGGAGTTACGCTCATGACCACTCAGGCGGGCGGCTCTTCCTCCTCATCTTCCTCCTCGATCTCATGGACGATTCTGCGCGAGAGGCGCGGGCGGATGAATCCATACACCAGGTAGGCGGTGAACGTCAGCGGCAACACCACCGGCAGCACCTTCCAAACAATAAAAACGAACCCGGCCAGCAAGATGATCGCAATCATTTTCGGGAAGGTGCGCTGGGCCCGCCAGTCAAGCGACTTGAAAGAGGGGTACTTCACCTCGCTCACCATCATGAACGAGAGAAACACCAGGATGAGCGGCAGCACGTAACGCCAGCGGCCGATGACGAATTCCTTGTCCTGCCACCAGAGCAGAAACAGAGTGAGGGAAGCGACCGTTCCCGCCGCCGCGGGGATTGGAAACCCGAGGAAGTCCTTGCCGCCGCCGCCCCCCGGCAGGGCCGCCAGGCAGTTGAACCGCGCCAGACGAAAGGCGCCGCAGATCAGGTAAACCGAAGCGATGAACCAGCCGATCTGAGGATGATTTTCAAACACGTTGCGCAACACCACCCGCTGGACCAGAAAGGCCGGGGCGGCGCCGAACGAGATGATGTCCGCCAGCGAGTCAAACTCGCGCCCGAACGGGCTGTCCTGTCCCCCGAGTCGGGCGACCCGTCCGTCGAACAGGTCAAATACACAGGCGAGGATGATGAGAAAAATCGCCTCGCGAATGGCGTAGATGTCGATGCTGGTCGGCGTGATGTCCGCGCTGACGATTTTCGTCAACGCCAGGAAACCGCAAAAGAGGTTGCCCGCCGTCAGCAGGTTGGGCAACAGGTAGATTCTTAATTTGGTCGCCTCGCCTTCCGATAACGGGACATTGCCCGGCTCAGTCGCCATACGTGCCTCACGTTCGCGCCGCGATCACGGTTTCGCCGCCGCGCACTCTCTCGCCCAGCTTGACGCGGACCTGCGCGCCGGGTGGCAGGTAAGTGTCCACACGCGAACCGAACTGGATGAGACTGATCCGTTCGCCCCGGGCCACTTCATCTCCGAAGCTGATCCAGGGAACGATGCGTCGGGCCAGAACGCCCGCTATCAGGCGGACGGCGATTTTCTCGCCGGGCCTTTCGCCCGAATCAAAGCCGATCAGCACGTTTTCGTTGTGCGCCGCCGATTCCTGCCTCAGAGCGTTGATGAACTTTCCCGGTGTGTGCTTCAAATGACTGATTTTCCCAGCGACGGGGGCCCGCTGGACGTGCACCTCGATGACGGAGAGAAAAATCGAGACACGCCGGCAGCGGCCGCCGACAAATTCCGATTCAGTCGTTTCATCAATGACATCCACCATGCCGTGGGCCGGCGCGACGATGACGTTTCCCTCCGGGGGAACCTGCGGATCGGGGTCACGGAAGAACCAGAGGCAGAACAGGGAGAACAAGGCCCAGAGAGCAAACAGAAGGCCGGAGACGGTGGCGAGGAACGCGCCGACCAGCGCGGCAAACATCTCCAGGAAAGTCACCACCAGCAAAGCAACGAGCGTCCAGAAGATCAACTTCAGCGCCGCCTGGGTGGCTTTGCCTTTGTGTTTCATAAACGCGATCATAATCGGCAGCGCCGCGAGGTGGAAGGAGGATATTCGCGCTGACGTTTTTGTTTTGTCTCAGGCAACCGGCCCGATACAGTGAGCCGGCGCGCGGCGCCGCGCGATACAGCGCAATGAAAAACTTCCTCTATTTCGATCTGGAAACGCAAAAGTCGGCCGAGGAAGTCGGCGGTTGGGACCAGATCAGCCGAATGCGAATGAGCGTCGGGGTGACTTACAGCACGGCGCGAGGCGATTACCGAATCTACGGCGAAGGCCAGGTCAACGACCTCCTCACCGAGTTGCAGCGTGCCGACCTCGTGATCGGGTTTAACAATTTGCGCTTCGACTACGAGGTGTTGCACGGCTACACGGCCCTGGACCTGCGGCAGATTCCCACGCTCGACATGCTGGTGGAGGTGCAAAAGACGCTGCAGCATCGGCTCTCACTGGATGTCCTCGCGTCTGCGACTCTAGGCGTGGAGAAAACCTCGGAAGGAATGCAGGCCATCCGCTGGTTCAAGGAGGGGAAGCTGCTCCAAATAGCCGAGTATTGCTGTTATGACGTGAAGATCACCCGGCTGCTCCACGAGTACGGGGCAACCCACAAGCAGCTTTTTTACAAGAACCGGTTCGGCAACAGACTGTCCGTGCCGGTTTCCTGGTGAGTCCCTATTTTTTGAGGGCGGTGACGGCGGCGTTGGTTCGGCGCAGCCGATTGGAGAGCTCGAGCGCGAGGTTGCGCACCACGCTCAGCCCGAGGTTCGGTTCGCGCTGGACGAGGTCGTTGAACGCGGTCCGCTGAATTACCAGGAGGATGCTGGCCTGGGTGGCCAAGGCGTAGGCGAGTCGGGGCGAGCTCTCGAGGAAGGCGAGTTCACCGAAAATTTGACCCTTGCCGACCGTGGCGATGGCCAATGAGTTTTCCTCGAGATAGATGTCGATCTGGCCGCGCATCACCACGTAGGCTTCACTGCCGGCATCGCCTTTGCTGAAGACCTTTTCGCCGGGCCGATAGAGTTTCTGGGCAAACAAACGGGCGATTTTGCGCAGTTCGCCGTCACCTAACCCCTCGAAGATGGGCAGGCCCCGTAACAGATTGATAATTGCCGCGCCGGTTTTCTGGTCCTGGAAACTTTGGTCAACAATCCGGACGATGGCCTCGGCCTGGGGGGTCAAATCGGCGTTCTCCAACGAGTAGGCCATGTTCAGTTTCACGACTTTCACCACATCGGTGTGACCCTCCGCGTTGTAATGGAAGGCGGGCAGGTAGGCGACGGGAACAAAGCCGAGTTGCTCGACCGTTTTCAAGAGGCGCGGCGCTGTCATCAGAATGTCCGCCTCGAGATAAACCGCGTTGAGCTGATCCTGGGCGATTTTGACGGCGTGAGTGAACAGCGTGCCCATGGCAAGGTCATCGGTGCTGAAGCTGTCCACCAGGCGGAGGCAGCGGTCGCGATCATCGGCCAGGTACGCCAAACCGGCCACGACGTTGTTGTCGCGCTTGCCCAGGACGGCGCGAAGTTGGGTGTCGCCGGGGGTGCGAAGCATGCCGAGGCCAAGGTTGTAGCCGCTGGAAATTTCGGTGGCGGGACTGGAAGACTGGGCATGGAGGCGCCAAAGTGCGAACTCGTGATAGGCCGCTTCGTGGAGCGCGAGTTCGGTCTGCAGTGGATACCCCGTCACCCCGTCGCGCACGGTCAGGGGGTTGGGGATTCTCGAGTGCTGGAGCACGGCGGCGGCCAGTTCGCTGACCTGGGCAAGGGACTCCGAGATGGAAATGCGGGGAACCATGTCGGGTCCGGGAATCCCGACATAAAACAGCGTCCCTTGCCGAACGCGGAACAAGTGTTTAAAGGGCTGAAATCCGGCGCAGACATGGCCGATTTTTTCGTGCAACAACTGCTGCGGGCGGTCCGAGACCAGAACACGCGCGACAACCAGTTGCCGCCGTTCGGCGCTCATTTCATTAATGCGGCACAGGAGCGCTTCGGCCATGCCGTCTTCGAAGCTCTCGGGCCGAAACAATTGCCGCCCGAGATTCAGGACAGGGTTTTTGGTCTTAGTGGGCGGCTGGAGAAAGGAGACGCTGGCATGAAAACGACCGTCTTCGTCGGCGACCCAGGTTTCGTGTCCGGTGCCAGGGTCCAGTTGCTGGGCAGCCCAAGCCGGCTCATAAACCGGTTTATCGGGATAATCATGGCCAATCGACGCTTTGAGCAACTCTTGCCATGAGGCGGCATCGTTCCCGTTAACCTGGCGAATCAGCAAACTCATGAAAAACTTTGGTGCCCGCGACAGGACTTGAACCTGTACGATGTTAATCACTAGAACCTGAATCTAGCGCGTCTGCCAATTCCGCCACGCGGGCAACCTGCAAACCAATATGTTACGAACGAATCGCAATCCGGCATTTGCCTTTGTGCTACAGATTGTGCTGGAGCAAGCCCATGCAAGAAAGTGCAGCCAGCACTAAACGCAGTTTAACGTCCGCATCGAGTCTGTTCGTAATCGTGAACATCGGCATCTAAGCTACCAAAGGGTCTTTGACGAACGCAAGCGTCCGATTCGCGGCCTCTGGGTTCCCAATAGTCGATACTACGCGCAGCTTTCCATTTTGGAGGAGGGCACCGGCGCAAACAAAGTTCGACGTGTTCCGCTCGAAGGGACCACCTCCCCGGCCCTAGCCCGCAACAAAATCGAAGAACTGCGCGTAGATCGCCGCAAGGCACAACTCATCGGAGACGGCACGCATTTCGATATTTTCTCGCGCGGCTACAGCGGACCTACTTCAACCTTCGTCAGCCAGGCCCGGTGCCGCTTCCGTTCAGTCCTGAGCAGGGTGTCTATCTTTTCTGCCTCCTCGCCGGTAAATCGAAAACTCTCCGGAAGCACTTGTTCACAGACGCCACACCGGCTGTGTCGGCGCGTGTAAACGAGCGAATTGCACGATGGACAACGCTTTTCGCTTAGGCAAATGCCGAGCCTGGACGACAGAATGTCGCCATCGAAAGAAACCGGCCGCATTTTAGGTCTCCCTTGCTCAGTGCCTCGAACGGTCAAAGTTGCTGCGTTCATAATCTCTGCCATTCAAGACTCCCTGGCCGTCGAGAAGTTGCATTAAATCTATGTAATGGTCGCCAGCGATACTTTTGACGGCCCGAACCTCACCTCCTGTTGACCGTCCGCCCGCTTTCCCGTGACGGGCGCGGCGATGACCCCAACGTCACCGTTTTCGCCGGTGGACAACGGACGAAATCCAGAGACTGACAGGATGGATAGCGAAGATCGCGGCGTCGCAGTGTCCTGTGTGCCGCACATCTATCGAATGACAGGCCGCGCAAGTTTGGTCCTGCTTCGCTGCTTTCGTCGCGGGAATTCTAATCAGTGGCAGAGCCTCGACAGCTCGGGATGAGTCAGGGCGAACCCATAGTATTATTGCGCGGTGTGGGTACTCCACGTCCCTGGTTGGGTAGCCACCTACTTGACTTCAGGCGGGTTTCCCCTTTATTGGTTGGTTATGCAAAGCAATCCGCTTACCACACTATCGGTCAAAAACCTTAAACTGGCCGTTGCGATCCGAGAACGGATCGACGGTCTCCTGGGAGACCTGGACCGGCTCACCGGTGCTCAAGCCGCACCCGTAAAGAATGGCGCTCCTCGCCGCCGGAAGAAGCGCAGGATGAGCGCCGCAGCCAGAGCCAAAATCTCGGCGGCGGCCAAGGCCCGTTGGGCGAAGAGAAAGGGAAGACAGCGCGTGTCCAGGTCCTCAGCGGCCAAAGCAAGAGGGCGATCTTCGGGCGCTCCATTGAAGGAGCGGATCGTCCAAACCCTGAAGACGGCCGGGACGTCCGGAGTGAAGGTAAAGGACCTGGCGGCAAAACTTGGAAAGAGCTATGGCAACATCAGTGTTTGGTTCCACACCACGGCGAAGGGTATAAACGAAATCAAAAAGGTCGCACCTGGCAGATTCGCTTGGGCGTCCTGACGGATTTCTTCGGCCAGTGGAAATGGTGTGACCGTGCCGCCTGCCGAGATCGGGCGGTGCCGCGTGCTTGGTGGTTCCCGCGCTAATGTTTCGCAGTGCGAACCGAGCCAATCGCCGCCCGCTTCTCAATTTTCGAGACCTGGTCCGCGTGGCTGACATCAGCGATCCGAGATAGATTTGAATTGTCCGAGTTTCTTGCCGCGAGAATCGTGCGGATTCACAAAACGGCGACTTCACGGCAACTCTATGGATGTTGGGCGGCACGACTTAATTGGAAACAGTTATGTTGAAAAACCGAATCGTTTGGTTAGCCATCACGTCGCTGTTCTTCCTGTACATCCACTGGGCTGGCGCTCAAAGCAGGGCTGCGAGCGGTTTGTATCAGATCACTTCAGGCACTTACGACGAGTGTTGCGGGATCGGAGGGGATTTCTCTTCCTCCCTGCCGAACGAAAGCCAGGGCTTTGTCAGTCTGACGGTCGATCCGCAAAGGAATACTGCCACCATGATATTCCTGGGCGAAGACGGACAGACGGTTTTCGGCGTTGTCCCTTGTCCACCCGGCGATCCAATCAATTTCAGTCTCGATTACGGATTCTCTCTTTCAAATAGCATCGTGTTCCATGTCGATCCAGGTCCACCACCTTATCAAACGTATTGGAGCTACACGATTAGCAACTCGACAGATCGCTTGCGAATTGATGGCATGTTGGGCACCGCTCGGCAAAACTGCGCCGATGTCCCCACCCAATTCAGCCACAGCAATGTCGTGGCGGTCTTGGTGCCGGGGCCGAGGCTCGGAATCACTGAGTTCTCGAAGAAGGGCGCATTACTCATTATCCAAGGGAATGCTGGCTGGACAAACGTGATCGAGGCATCCACTGATTCGGTTACCTGGACGCCAATTAGCACCAATCTCATGCCAAACACCTTATGTCCGGTTTGTCCCTACATCTTGTTTCGCGACCCGGCGAGCACGAACCTGGCCCATGGGTTCTATCGTTGCTTTGAGATTCCGTGATTGCGTTTAAATGGCGGCGATGCCGCCCAGCAGGAAGAGAAGAAACGTTCCCGCCAGGCAGTCGTTCGACACGGAGCTGAGCCGTGGGTACAGCGCCGGGCTAATGGAGACGCGCGCCTATTGGAAAAGCATCACCGCCTGTTCCGCGCATTTCGAAGTGCCGGAAAAGGAAATCAACGACTGCCTCCGTCAAAGCGTTC
>Ga0066710_100007046_pt1 | contig 10653 bp, 11 predicted proteins | sample GraSoiAngelo_159_FD_79666 | JGI IMG/M metagenome (GOLD analysis project Ga0066710, IMG submission 79666) | Grasslands soil microbial communities from the Angelo Coastal Reserve, California, USA - 14_1009_16_40cm | ecosystem: Environmental > Terrestrial > Soil > Grasslands | place: USA...
GTCGGTGGCGAGCCAGACAATTGTATCCGCTCCTTCTTCGACTGTCCGCGTCGCGCCTCGCCCGCCCATATCCGTCCGCACCCAGCCGGGGCAAACCGAATTCACCGCAAATTTCGGAAGCGCCATGGCGAGCTGCGACGTCACGCCGTTGAGCGCAGTCTTCGAGATGCAGTAAGCCGGCGCCCAGCCATCCGCGCCACCAGTCAATTGGCCGCCGCCGCTGGAGACATTGACCACGCGGGGTGCTTTGCTTTTGGCAAGCAACGGGACGAATGCGCGCGTCACCCGCAGCGCACCGAGTGTGTTTGTCTCCAGCGTCTTTCGAAAAATGTCATCGCTGATTTCCAGAATCGCGTTGTCCCCATCCATGATAATTCCAGCGTTGTTCACCAGCACATCGAGATGATCCGCAGCTTTGGCAAACTCACGCGTCGCGGCGGTGACACTATTGTCATCGGAAACGTCGATTTCTAGGAAAGTCGCCTTTCCGCCCTGCTTCGCGATTTCGTCTGCCGCTTTGCGGCCCGCATCACGATTCCGCGCACCGATGAACACGCGAAATCCTTTAGCCGCGAGCTGACGGGCGACTTCGTGCCCAATGCCTTTGTTTGCTCCGGTAACCAACGCCGTTTTCATGTGTTTGGCCTGCCGCCAACGTGTTCCGCTGTCTTTCTAAAAGTATCAGTTGGAACATAAAGACCTATACCGAGAATTCTGGTCGGCAGCTCGCCGCTAACGATTTTCCAGCCTCGAGGCAACAGCCCGGCAGTAATTTTGTTCCCACGCCGTTCCCGTGAAACCCACGAGGGATGGAGTGTCTTAACTCCGGGGTATACCGAGCCGTATACTGACCAAAAACGACCTGCAGCGCCTGGTCTAACCGCGGATACTAATGGAACTGCCGCCCTGACCCAGTCCTTCGTGGATAGTGCCATGTGATCGGGGAAGCCGACCAACGCTTGGAGGAGCGCAAGGTGGTTATGCGAAAGTAGCACGGCGCCAGACTTCGCTATCCGCTCTTCTTTGGCTGCGTGCGTTTTTTCACCGGCATTCGTCATTTGCCGAAATTTGTTTCAATGTCGGGCCATTTCTCGACGACCGTCGCGCGAAGGCTCTCGTAAGCCTTCCACACCGGTGTTTCCTTGAGCGTCGGATCGCTCATCACAAGGAGTAGCGGAATCTGAACATCCGGATCGTGTACCAATTTATCGAAGAAGACTTCCGGTTGTAGTTCAGGAAAGTGTCGCTGACAAAAATCGATCACTTCGCTCACGAACAGCTCCATACCAGCTGGGATCAGTTGGCTAACAGCATCCTGCGAAACCAGCCCGAGTGTCACCGGGCTATCGAGAATTTGGCGGGGATTTTTCTGGAACTGTCCAAGGCCGTGGCAAAATTTTGGATAACGAGTAAGCCTCTCAAAGCTTGCATACAACGCTTGGAAGTGGCTATACACGCCCTGATCCATTAGAACTGTGAAATATAAGCAGACGAGGAATTTCGCGCGGTGTTCTGGTGCAATTTTGACCAGACCTCCGCAATCAGACTGCCAGCTATGACCGAAGTAGGGCAGATCGAGCTGCGGGATGAAACGCCGCAGATCACGTGGAAATTCATTGTGATAGTAAGCCCGTATCACTGGATCTATCACATGCATCGTGGGCGATTCCTTCAACAATAATTGCGGATTCGGCGGTAACCCCTCATTAGGTTATGAACCGCCACCGAAGTTTCTTTTGAGCGTTCCTGACTGCGCTCTCAAGCGGAGTTCCCTCGCCGAATTCCTTCATGAAGTGCAGCGTTGTTTTGATGTCTTGCAGCACAAAGCCACCCGCATCTCTCTCCCATTGCTTTAGGTTTCGGGCGTGCTGTATGACATCGTCTTCGGTAGGGAATTCATCTTTCCCCACAAAGTTGCAGACCAGGCGATAGAACCCGTAGCATACCGCGTCGGCAAATGTTGGCCCGTAAAGTATTGTAATTTCCGGGCTCCGTATGTAGGCGTATTGTAGATCACGTGTGGCGTGAACCTGATCAGCATTTAGGAACAATTGGTTGCTCTTGGTGACAAAACCCATTGTGTCCGCCGGGACTTCGACTGCTTCCCGAGCAGCAGCGTTCAGATAGTCGGGCAAAGGCAATAGCAGCGTTCGGGTCCTGGTGCACCCCGCGTACAAACCGTTCAACATGTCAATCCGGCGGCGAAGGTCAATTGGGCGCAGGTTATGGCGATACCGTGCGACGCCTCCCGGTGGTCCAGTCACGGCAGGCGGTGGAGTTCCCGCTGCCTGCAGTGGCGCTCTCGATGGAGCAGCGTAGGCCGCGCCTGTTGTCGTTCGCGACGTTTTACTCGCGGTCGTTGCCGGACCTGCGCGCTCGCATTTAATCGAAAACCCACCAGCGGCCGCCTGTGCTGCGAGCAAGCGAACCGTTTTGTGAAGAGGATTTGCGGGATCCGGATGACTTTGAGAGAATGCGCTCAAGACCGCCGACAATTCTGCAGCATCAGACCGACTAATCGTCTGCGCGTCTTGAAGCGTTAGCGTAAAGCCCTTCTGCGTAGGCTGGAATAGATGCGCCGCACCGTTCCAGCCCAGTGAACTCTTTGCTATCATTAGGAAATTTACAACATCGCTCGCTGGCATTTCGATGGTCGAGCTTTCGCCGATTAATCGAACCTTTTGGTTCGAGTATTTCTGAAGCGCCTCTTGATTCCAATACGTGATACGATCACGGCGATCAAAGAAAATGTCTGGCACGCGTGTACCGTGTGAGGATGAACGAATAGCTTGGATTTGTTCCGAGGACGCTTCCACCAATTTCATTCCCGCCACTGCACATGCGTCCATCACAGATCTCGAGCGCTCGAACTCTCGAAGCCCTTGTTCAAGTTTCGGCTGCGTCGCTAGCATCGTAAGAGCTATCAGGTTGCGTGGAGAATCACTCAAGAGACACGGACGCATATCGAATTGCATCACTGTCTTCTTGTTTCCCTTCGTCAGGTGATACTCGTTGCGCCAGTTGTCCACCAGCACTTCAGCAGGACCAAGCGTCCAACCTTGCGCTTCCGCTGCTCTGAGATGACCGGCGATAATTCTCGCGGCTTCCACCGCGGTTTTCGCTCGAACCTCTATCAGTGGAAAGCGCGACACAAGAGTTGTGTCGGACAGAGGCATCTGAAGGGCTCCCTTCATCAAAAGCTCCTTCACAGCGTCCGAGATCGGTGCTTCATGAGTCAGTTCCGAAATGTCGAAGAACATGGTACAAACTTCGCCAGGTTTAGCCCAAGCAATCTTAGTCGGTGGAGTGGCTCCTATTCGGATCCGCTGTTCACAGATCGCACCGTTTTTGTGATATTTCCGTCCCGCATCAAACCAATCGCGATTTTCTTCTCCGTAAATGATCGAGACCAACATCTTTTCGGTTCTTGGAGCGAGCAAGGAATGCATTGCTCCCAATCGGCATGGATCATCGACGGTTGCGCCGCTACCTCGACCGGCATCCGCGATTTTTGCCACCTCGCGGCGGACTAAATCGACAAGCTGCTCTTCCGGAGTTTTGTCAGCGTTCATCCCGTTGGATTCAATTTCAGAGCCAACTGTTCGGCTACTTCATTGAGATCAGGGTGAAAGAACGATTGAAACTCAATCTCGCAACCGAACTTCATGGGGCTGGGATCCGCATCTCGAAAAAGACACACCACCTGCTGTAAAGTGAGAGGCATATCCGCGAGTTGGTAAGGCAGCGTTATCTTGGACTCGTATTCATCAACCATGCGTAAGGAAATCTTGCCGCTTTGCTGGTCCTGTTTCGCGCGAAGACTTGTGACCTCCCCGTGAACGCTGTTGGCTAAGGTCAGGCGGGCAATCTCAACTTCACCCTCTTCCAAGTCTGGCAGGTCTTCTCCGCCGCGGAACCGAGGATTTTGTTGCCCCAGCACGCCTTTGAGCACTTCGGAAATGTCATGGTCCTTCCACGCATCTGGAACCGAGCCCACGCCTTCATCCTGCATGGCGCGAGAAACAAACTGCCGGCGGTAGTTGCCTTTAATGCGTCGGACAATCTCTTCCTCAGCGGTGACTGCAAGTTTGAAGTAGTCGATCATGTTTTTTTCTTCGTGCTAACAGTCTGTTTACATGTTCATTGACGAGCTCGGGATATTTCCGATGAATTTTGTGGCTGTTCGGGTTTGATGTCCCGGGACGTGCTCGACGATGGCAAACGCAGCGTGGAGTCGAGAGGCTTGACCTCTGCTAAGTCCTTCTCGCCGACGGCAGCACGCAGTTTTTGAATTTTTTCTCCGGCAGGCCGCACCATGCGCTCGTAGCTGCCCACGGACTTGTTGAATGCCTCACCGGCCTTTTCCAGTGCGTCGCGAATGCTCTCGAAATGTTCCGTGAACGTGGCCACTCGTGTGTAGAGCTCTTGCGCTGCTTCGGCGATGGCTCGCGTATTTTCCGTCTGGGCGTAGTGTTGCCAGCTTATTCTCACCGACCGCAACAATGCGATCAGCGACGCAGGCGTCGCCAGCAGGATTCGTTTTTTTGCCGCCCAGATAATCAAATCACGGTCCCCTTCTAAGGCTGCGCTAAACAGCGATTCTGCTGGCACGAACAGCACCACGTAATCCAGTGCGTTCGGAAATTGCGCCGCATAATCACGCTCCGCCAGTGCGCGAATTGTGTCTTTCAATTTCCGAGCGTGCAGAGCAAGCGATTCCGCGCGCTTTGTTCCGTCCGCCGTGTCCAGCGCATTCAAGAAATCAAGGTCCGGCACTTTCGCATCCACAATGATTACGCGGTCATTGGGCAGCTTTACAATCAGGTCTGGCTTACTATCGCCCTCCTTCACTTGCAGATCGAAATCACAAAGTGCACTCATGTCCGCCGCTTCTACCACGCGCCGTAGGGTTTCTTCACCCCAACGCCCACGCGCCTGGTTCGATTTCAGCACCATTCGGAACTGCTGCGTCTCGGCGGCCAAGGACTGGCTTTGTTGCGAGAGTAATTCTAGTTGCTTCTTTACTTCGCCGAGGGTCGATGCCTGCGTTGTTTCGTTTTGTTGCAGTCGTTGTTGATAAGTCTCCAATTGCTGCTTGAGCGGCTCGACTAAAGTTTTGATCGCCTCCTGCCGCTGAGCCAAATCGCCTTTCACGGACAATTGGGCCTTCTCCAATTCTCCTTTAGCAAGTTCAACGAAAGTCTTGCTGTTGCTCTGCAGAACATCGAAAGAAAGTGACTTAAAATGCTCCGATAGTTGAGCCTTCGCCTGTCGCACCAGAACAAATGCCACGCCGACTCCAAGCAGAAACGCAGTTACGCCGACGACAAGATAGATTAGAGAGTTCATCAAAACCGATTAAATTACCAGCTCTCTCGTGGCCTGCTCTTATCAATAAATACCGGCTTAAATTCCGGCGTAAGGTAAGTATCGTAAGTTGTTGGGACCGCATACCAAACCCTGCCGGTCCACCGGTCAAGCAGGAAGGCTGTGCGCTGTGGATACTCACACTGATAATTGTGAAGCGATCCGCTATACATCGTCCACCGCTGCATGATTGCCATTAGGCCTACGACCAAAACCGCTAAGGTCGCCAGCAAAGATTAGTATCAGTTTATTCATATTTTTCCCTCAAAAACGAGACGTTCGCGAAAATTACCTACGCGAATCATCTGCCGCCGGTGATCGCAGTGACTAACCCAAAGGGCGTCTCCCGTAACATAATAAATCGCGTCCTGCTTGAAGCGAAGGCCGTAGTCGCACGCAGCATCGAAAGATATTTCCACAGCCCAACTTGGCTCGCGGTGACTAGTTGTTGGCGAATGACCGATAATCCGTCTCAGCCAAACGTTTGTGAGACCGAGTTCCGCTTGCAGCTTCTGATCCGCTTTTTCGTTCTGGTCGGCAGACCAAACTTCCCCAGTCGTTGAATACGCCGATAGAATTGCAAATTCATTTGGCCACTGTTGAATAGCCGCCGGTGTTATAAAACGAGTCTCGGAGTAAGCCGGATTCATTGCGAAGATTTCGGTTTCACGCTCAACTTTCACTTGTGCGTCTTCGCCCGAAAGCAACATGGAATATCACCCTGTAATAAAGAATGTTTGAAGCCACAATGAACATCACCTCAGCAATGACAATAAGCGTGAGTCCTGCTTCTTTAGCATTTGCGATGCATTGTTCGTAAAGACCCTGCCGTGGCTGATAATCCTCAGCTGACTGCTCAATTAAAATAGGGTAACCACGCCCGGACGGCTTCGTTAGAAAACTATGGAAACACCCATCAAACTCAGGAACTGTTGATTTCTCCCAAATGAATGGAGGCATGATAATGCAAATAGAGATAAAGGCCACTTTGGCCAGCCTGTGCCACCACTTGTCGCACGTCTCCTTTTGATGGGGAAATAACCGTTCGAAACATTTCTTTGTTTTGCTCAAGGGCTCCGTGAATCGTCCGCTCGTCGATGGTCCTGTCCCGGATTGTCGACCAGGCGGTGGAGGTGCTGGGCGGGGCGGTGGTGGAGGAGTGGTTTCTGTGCGAGTCTCTCGGGCGTATTCGCGATCGTAATGCGCTCTTTTAATCGGATTTGAGAGAACGCTGTAAGCTTCGTTAATCGCCTTCGTTCGTTCTTGAGCAACGGCTTGCTGGCGCTGCGACGACCCCGCGAATTTGTCTGGGTGAAATGCTTTGACGCCGAAGTTCCACGCCTCTTTTATCTCATCCTGTGTTGCGTCCGGTCGAACGCCTAGAATCTGGTAATAGCGTCGCATTGGGGGAGGAAAAGGGAGTGGAATTTACAAGGGAAACCGACCGAGCCAACAATTATGAGCGTTCATCCGGCTTCTTCATTGATCGCTCGTTGGTCTGCGGATTTGATTTTGACTGGTTCTCGGGCCTGCCTGGAAAAAGCCAGCCGAGCCAAAGTGCAACGTTGGTCGATGGCGCCATATGCCTAGGCGGTTGTCCGCAGCGCGGCGGCTATGCTTCGCCCAAGGACTTCACTCATAGCGTCGTCTCCTATCCTATGATCCCCTTGAACTCGTCGGGATTTTCCCAGACCTCGTAGATACTTGGGATCACCTTTGGCTCAGATTCTTGCGCTTCCAAAGCTTCCAGTCGGGGCCGAATTTCTTTCAAATAATCTCCAAACGAAATCCGGCGAATCAGCCTCATCGGATTCTCGCTGTCGCGGTAAGCGGGCAAGACACGCTCCGCGTCGATAACGAAAGGAACCTGCGCAATGACAGGCAACTTGGCGATAGCAGCGACGACGGAGCCGAACACGGATTCGCTGCAGCCGTTTTCCAGACAACTCACCCAAAATTCAACCGTGCCCTCGTTCACAAAACCCGACTTTGCCCGGGTCAACGCAAGGCGTGCGTTGTCGGAGAGTTTCTTCCATGCATCTTCGAGCAGCGGCAGGAGCCGCTTGTCGCCCAGCAGGAGAATGCCCCTCAAAGCGTCCCCCTGACGCTCCGCATCCTCTTGCTGGTTCAACAACGTTTTCACCACGAACCTCGGGCCGGCCAGAACGTCTCCTTCTTGCGGATCGAAGAGCACAGCGAGACTCATCGCCGCCGTCGAGCGAATGGCAGGGTCTTCATCCGCGACGAGGAACATCATCAATCCCATGTGCCCCTGACCTTTTCGCTCTTCGGTCATCGCGCTGAATTCGGTCAGCAGCTCCATCCGCTCTGCGGTGTCGAGGCGGGTCATTGCGTGTCGGTAAAGCTCAAAGAGTCCAGGAATGCGGGCGCCATCCTGGCTCACCCCGTATTCGAAGCACTTCACGATCACAACTTGCCTCAGTTCTTCATCGCTCAGGGAACCCCAGACATCGGGATTGTCTCCAGCAGCAGACATCCTTGCGTAACCATCGCTCGGCGCCTTTTGCTTCCCTTTGGACCGATCTAAAAATCCCATAAAACAATGTCCTAAGTCATTTCTTTGCCTTTGCCTTAGACTCGTTCGTGTAATGGCAGTCGCCAGCGAAGGGTGCCGAATTCAATCAACGAACCCAGCTGACGATCCAGTTCGAACATGTTCAAGCGCATGTTTGTGTTGCTTAGCGAGAAGTTTTTTCATGCAATTACTCTGCGGGAAAAAGCCAGCCGAGCCAAAGCGCGGCGTCTACAATTTCCACAACGAACTCCCACCGTTGGGCACGATATTGTGAATACTGGAATCCGCGCCGGTGATTGGCCCATTTCATAAGGGCGGCGGTTGCATCCAGCGAGTCGAGATGGCCAAGATCGGAGCCCAAGTGCTGGTGGTAAAACATTCGAGTTCGATCAAGTGCTTTTTCGCCTGCTTCGTGGAACAATTCCTGGCAAACGTCGGGCTCGGCGTCCAACATATTTGTCGCCCGCTGGCGCGCGTCACGTGCCCATTGCGCCAACGCAAGGTCGCTTCCGAAATAGTCTTCTTCGCTCTCCAATCCCTCTTTAATGCACCGCGCATTCAGAAATCGCAGCACCTGCGTTTTTTCGACGCTGCCCTCGCGGTATTTCAACCGAGCGATGCGTAAGATCGGATGCGCCATCAGTTCGTCGCGCGGCGTGACCTGTGCGCGGTATGGCGCTTCACGGATCAGGCGGATGTGTAGCCGTTCGCCGTCACCCCAATCATTCGCGGCCGATTTAGCAATGGCGCCGTGAAACGACAAGTATCCGTCAGTCTCGTGAGTCCCAACTGCAAGGTAAATCGCGGCCCAAAACCACAGTTCCCCAGTTAACGCCACGTTCACGGGATTTTGCCATGTTGCGTCTTGTTCCCGACGCGGCGCATACAGATGGGTGAACGCGCTAACCAGATCGAAGTGACCAATCGTTGCAGCTTTTACCTGGTGGGCGAAGTGCCGCAGGGCATTGACGTGCACGTCTGCGGGAGGTTGAGTCGCTAAAGACTCAACAGCCCAAGCGGGCTCGGATTGTGCCAGACTGAACGCGGATTCGAATAGCAGCGCATAACATTCGTCCATCGCTCTGCCAGCGCGCGGTATTCCCGCTAACGATACTTCCCGCCAGAAGTGAATCATTCGTTCAAGGTATGGCCGCAAACCTGTCTGCCTCTCTCGTGCGCTGCAATCATACTGGCCCAAGGCGACCAGAGCTTGTTGCGCTGGATCGTGGACGCGCAAGTAAGGCGCCGGAGTCTTGCCGGCTAAGGTATCGGCGAACTCTTTCGTGATGAACTGCCGTTCTTCAATCCCCGAAACGACGTTCATGGTACCCTCCCATTCTCAAGTTCTGAGAAGCAGCGGTCTCGCTTCGCTCTTGCAATAGCAAGACTTGGCGTTTGTAGCGACATCCGGATTCGGTGTTTTGTGAAGTCCGGACGATGTTCGGTGTAATGGCACCACCACGTGCCATTGTTGTTCCAGAGGTGATGATTTCGATTTGCAGCGTTAATCCGCAGCACAATTTTCGATGAGTTCATGATGCTTTTTTGTTCAGTGCATCAGGAACTCTCGGAAAAACAAAAACCGCCAACCCATCAAGGCGGCGGTTTTCAGTCCTCCGGCGGAGATTTATTGGTGAGTTTCCTCACCCACATCATCGGGAACTTTCGTTCCCGATCAAGGGCACCTTAGCCTCCACTGCCAGGTTGCCAGACTCCTCTCGAAGTCATTCCTGATGCTGGCTCGGAGGATATCGAGATTGCATCCAGGTGCAATAAAATTCTGTGTCATAGCAAACGGCAAATTAAAACCGGAGCTTTACGCCCCCATACGCTGCTCGCCCAAGCGCTGGGAAACCGAAGACCTCTGCGTAATTTTCGTTCGTTAGGTTGTCGATCCGGCCGAAGATGGACAGGTGCGGATTGATTTCATATTCCACGGCCAAGTTCACGAAGTTGTAATCTTCAATGTCAAAGTTCGGTCCGCCGAAGTTCAATTCTTCACGCGCATTCACAAACTTTGCTTCCGCTGTCGTGCGTAACCTCTTGTACCAAAGATAGGACCCCGAAATGTAAACCTCGTTCCGGGGTCGCCGCGGCAAACGCGCGCCCTGCGGCTGCGAAATGTCCGCCGATGAAGTTTTTTCCGCGTCGAGATAGGTGTAGCTCGCCGTGAAAATGAGATCGATAACAGGTTGCGCGCGCAATTCGGCTTCGAGACCCTGCGTTTCGGCCGCGCCGAGGTTGAGTGTTTGGAAAAGCCCGTTGAACCCTATCACGTTTGACAAATCGTTGTGAAAATACGTCGCACCGACGGTGACGCTCCGGCCGCCGCCGGACCAAAGCTCCTGCCTGACGCCGATGTCCCAGCCAAGATCTTTTTCCGGTTGTAAGCCGAAGTTGTTGCCAAAAATTTTGTCCTGGCTGCTGGGCGGACTAAATCCCGTCGCCACACTCGAATGCACCGTTGTGTTCGTCTTGTCGATCTTGTAACCGCCGGCAAAGCGATAGGTCCAGACGTCGCCGAACTGATTGAAATGATCCAAACGGCCGCCGGCGACGAAAATGAAACTGTCGATATTAACAGTCGCTTGGAGGAATTCGGCCGTTTCCTGCGTGTGATCGCTGATGAACGTCGGTTGCGGCCCAAAAATCTGTAGAACGAATGGCCGCTCCTGCCCGGCGTTGACGCGGCTGTAAAAGAAACCTGATGTGAGAGTCAGCCAGGAAGCCGGGCGCAAATCGTTTTGGTA
>Ga0066710_100007048_pt1 | contig 10653 bp, 14 predicted proteins | sample GraSoiAngelo_159_FD_79666 | JGI IMG/M metagenome (GOLD analysis project Ga0066710, IMG submission 79666) | Grasslands soil microbial communities from the Angelo Coastal Reserve, California, USA - 14_1009_16_40cm | ecosystem: Environmental > Terrestrial > Soil > Grasslands | place: USA...
AACTTATTTAACCCCTCTCCACATGATGCCAGCCAATTTCATTTCCCTTCGGCCGCGAAGCCTCATTGAAGCCGAACCGCTGCTTGGCCAGAGCGAAGCCCCGAAAATCCTCGCAGGCGGACACAGCGTCGTCCCCGCCATGAAATTCCGGCTCGCGCAGCCCAAAACGATCATCGACATCAGCCGCATCGCGGACCTCAGTTACATCCGCGAGAAGAACGACCACATCTCGATCGGCGCGATGACGACGCACCACGATATCGAAAGTTCGGATCTTCTCCGCCGCCGTTGTCCTCTCCTGCCCGAAGTCGCAGTGAACATAGGCGATGTTCAAGTCCGTAATCGCGGGACGCTCGGTGGCAGTTTGGTGCATGCCGATCCCGCTGCGGATTGGCCGGCCGCTATTCTAGCGCTGGATGCCGAACTGGAGATCACCGGGCCGAACGGGAAGCGAACGGTTACAGCTTCAGATTTCTTCGTCGAAATGATGCAAACAGCCGTCGAGCCGAAGGAAATCCTGTCTGAAATTCGCGTTCCAGTCACTGGCAAAACAGTTGCCTATGCAAAGTTCGCTCAGAAGGCCAGTGGGTTTGCCATTGCCGGGGTCGCTGTGGTTCTGCGCAAAGAAAATCAGGACGCGCGGATCGGCATCACTGGAGTAGCCGCAAAGCCCTACCGCGCTCAGGCCGTCGAGGCGCTCTTGCGCGGACGCCCATTAACTCCGAGAAGTATTGCAGAGGCTTCGGAGAAGGCGACCGCAGGCGTCGATCCGCTCAACGATATCCATGCCTCTTCCGAATTCCGGGCGCATCTCGCTTGCGTGAATGCACGCCGGGCGCTTGAGATCGCTTCATCGCGATGAAGCTGAGCGGCACGTACCTGCTCCAGGCTCCGCGCGATAAAGTATTTGCGGCGGTCACCGACCCAAATATTTTGCAGCGGGCAATTCCCGGTTGCGAGAAGATGGTCAAGACAGCCGAAGACAGCTATGATGCCCATCTCAAATTAGGTCTCGCTGGCATCAAGGGAAACTACACCGGGAAGGTACACTTGAAGGACATCAAGGCTCACGAATCGTACACGCTGATCATGGAAGGAAAGGGCGCGCCGGGTTTTGTGAAGGGAACGGCGAAAATCCAGCTCGCCGACAAAGGAAACCAAACCGAGTTGCGATACGATTCCGATGCGCAGGTCGGAGGGATGATTGCGGCAATCGGTTCGCGGCTAATCGAGGCGGCAGCCAAAAAGCTATCGGATGATTTCTTCAAAAAATTCGCCGAACAATTGCAATCATTGTAGCCGCCGCGGTAACGAAGCAGGGAAAGCGGCAGAGGACTGCCGCACTCCAAGACCTGTCGGAGTTCTATCACGCGAGATGGATCGCGAAGCGTCTTGGAGTGCGCTAGTCCCCTAGCGCTTTGGATGGACCTCAAACGACGGAGTATCATAGGACGGATGAATAGACACGATTCGCCTCGACGGAAGCTCGATCTGGTGCGCATCGCCGGTTTCAGCACGGCTCTGGGACTGGCTTTCGTGGCCGGTTCGCTGCAAGCCTTCCGAATGGACGAGTCCGGACTGAGGTTTCGGATTTCCTTTATAACGGTGATCGTCTCCGCTGTGGGCGCCCTGATTGGCTGGGCCTATTGGCGCACAGTCAGAGACATGATCGAATCGGAGACAAAGCCGGTCACCGAGCGCCGTCCGAAGGTCCGCCGCTTCGCGCTATTCTCGGTGGCGCTGGTCGCCGCGGCGGTCGGCTCCTATATCTATCGGCTGCGATTTGTGCCTAGCGCGAACGTGCGCGAAGTCGCCGAGGGCTTGTTGCTTGCGTTTATTGCCGTAGGTTTTGTGGCGTTTCTGCTTTGGTGGGTAGTTCGGTTTCTCGAGCGCATGGATCAATAGAGCGCCATTTTGGAGCGCGGGTCTGTGACCCGCAGCAGTCTGGAAGCTCGCACGCGCTGCGGCTCGCAGAGCCGCGCTCCGCCCCAGCCGGTTTAAGCCTTTCGGCCCGGTGTCGATAGCCTTGTTGGATCGAAAGGTCTACCGACAACCTGGACTATTCCCATGAGCGAATTTGAAAGTCCCGAGCCGCCGAAACATTCTTTTGCGCACAGCGCAGCCCTTGCGGCAGTCACCGCGCCGGTGCTGGCGATCCTGCTGAACGCGGGCGCGGTGGCCTTCTCCCATTCCAGCATTCCAAATCCGAGCAAGGCGCAGATCATCGCGTCGATGATCGGAATGGGGCTGATCATCATCGGACTCGTCTGCGCGATGATTGCCCTGTGCAACATGGAGCGCTTTGGACGAAAAGGGCTCCTGGTGCGCGGAATCGTAGGAGTGATACTTAATGGCGGAATCATCACGGTGTTTATGATGGGCGTCATGCATGGCTTCACACAGGGCGTAAAGGCTCGGCAGACTGCGCGGCGTGATCTGAATACCGCAATCGACGATGTGGGCAAGAGCGCGCGAAAGTATTTCGATTCGGAAAATGGAATTACAAATGTCGATTATATCGCGGCGGAGAAGTTTCGCCGCGAGCTGACCAATGCCGCCAGACACCTTGACCCGGAAACGGCGCGCGTGGCAAAGGTTTCGGCCGCCTGGATTGGCCAGATGGAGCTTGCGAGTCGCAAATTGCAAGCTGCGCTGAACGACCTTCAGGCTGCGCGTGTCCTCGACATGACTGGCGTGAACGACCGGCAGGAGCTACAGCGGCGCAAAGAGATTGCGAACCGATACCTTGGCGAGAGCGAAAACGTGCGCGCTGTTGTTACCAATTCCTATACGTTTTACCGCGCGGAGCTGCGCAAGCTTGGGTCCTCGCCGGAATCCATCGAGAAATACATGAATGGGCTCGAACGTTCCGCCGCGCCGCAGCGACGGCTCTTGGTCGAAGTGCGTGATGCAGACGCGGCAATGATCAAGAATATGGTTGCTGCACTCGACTTGCTGGACACAAAATGGGGGCGGTGGCAGGTCGACGGTGGAAAAATCCTGTTCGAGGACTCCAGCGCGTTGAGTGCTTTCAATTCGCACATTCAGCAGATCACTTACGCGGGCAAGGCGCAGGTCGAAGCGCAACGCAAGCTGGTCAGTTTGCATTAGTCTGCTCCCGCTCCATCGGAATCATCTTTCCATCCACATACACCTGTAAGGATTCCAGCCAGTTTTCGGGTGTGACATCCAGGACACAGAAGGTCGCGGGCATGCCCGGTTCAAGCCCACTGGGCAGATTCATCATCCGCGCTGGAACATCTGAAAAACGTGGCCACACTTCCTGCCAGGAACAGCCGAGCATCTCGGTAGCGCGAAACACGCCCTGGATCGGCTCCAGCGCCGACCCCGCAAACAAGACGCTGCCAGGTTTGCGGACGATGCGATCCTCGCCCACTTCGATTTCCAATTTCCCGAGCCTATAGCGCCCAGGCGGAGCACTTGCGGCCGCCATAGCATCGGTCGTGTAATAGATTTCATCCGGAGCAAACATTCGGTGGATCAGCCGAAATAACGGCGGTGCGACGTGTATCGCATCCGGAATCAAACTGATTTTCAGGCCCTTTGTTTCGAAAACGCGCCAAAGAATGTTATCATGGCGGTCCAGTTCGCGCGGACACCCATTGCCCAAATGCGTGAAGCCGACCGCGCCCGCTTTGATAGCCTGCAGCAAGCGCTTGTGCTGCGCATCCGTGTGACCAAGGCTGACTTTCATCCCGAGGGAAGTCGCGAGCGAAATGGCGGCGATGCCGTCCAGGCGCTCCGGAGCAAGCGTGAGCAGCACCGGATCATTTCCCGCGGCCTCGCGCAATTCGCGAATGCGTTCCGGAGAAGGATCGAGCATTACAGAAGCATCGTGCGCACCGGAAAAACCAGCTTTGTCGGAAAGAAACGGACCCTCAATGTGCCAACCGGCAATCGCGCTCTGCAATTCGGTCGACGAGGCGCGGAGACTGCGAAAATATTTGAGTCGATCGACCATTTTGTTCCATTCGTCGGTGACGAGCGTCAACAAAAAGCGGCTGCACCCGCTTCGGTTCATCGCGCGGCATGCGCGAAGCAGCTCATCAAGACCGGGCCTGCCCGACTGAAAATCCACCCCAGCGAACCCATTAATTTGCGGATCGAAGAGGCCCGGAGCGATCCATCGCGTTTGCGGCGGTGACTGGTCCGTTCGTTCGATAAAGCTGATGCGCCCATTTTCCCAATGCACCCGCACCGGCTCGCGCGTGGCATAATGCCTTGCATGAACTTCTCCTTTGCTCATCTGTGAATCAAAAGCATGCCTCGCACCGCCGTGCAATGCAACTGCCAAGCCACGGCGGCGCGAAACTTGCAGGGACCTGAGACGCCATCGAAGACGGAGCATGCGGCAGGGAGCAGGAGCGATTCAGAAATGCGATGGCCTGCTTGGCGCTTGACCCTTGAAAAGTTCAGCAGAACCGGCGACAAGCATGTGTGTGCGCAGGCCAGCGGGCTTATCCGCCTTTTCGCGCTCATATCCGATCATGCTGGCGAGATCATCGCGACAAAGCTTGGGAGAGGACAAGCGTCTAGCGCTTGCCGAACGCGATTGCGGCGATGATGACGTAGTCCATTCAACGTCTGTAGCACCGCATATGGCCGCAAAGCATCAGGTAAAATAGGTAAGCTATTGAGAGCGCGAATTGGTTTCGAGCACCATCAATCCTAATCGCATTTTTCTTTCCGGATGCGCTTTGTAAGGAGCTTCCAGGAATTTGACCGGTTCCCTCTTGACGTCGCGACCCATGCGCCGAAGCGCGTAAATAAAGATCCTGTAGGGCGGTTCAGGGCTCTCGGTCGCGTTCCATACGAACAGAATTGGGAGGCGAGGTTCGATCTCGACCGCGGACAGATCCGGAACTAGAACAGGCTTATGTGGGTATTCCAGACGGAAGTTCCCGCCGACCAGCGCCCTCTCAGCCACGACGGTGCCGGCTCGGGCAACCTCCTCGCGGCATAGCCAGGCCAATCGATCTGTCGGAGCGTTCCAATTGAATGGCCGGTCCAGAAGCCCGGCGAGATAAACATGACCGGGCATAAGGGCCAGGACCACTGCTGCCATCGCAAGGCCCGTGAAGATCACGCGTTTTTGCCAGATGCCCGTCAGGCGCTCACCAAGCCACAGAACGAGAAGCGTAGGCGATGTGATCACGAGTGGAGCAATCCAACGGCCCTTGAAGGCCGTGACCTTAAAAATAATGAGAGCGAGAACACAGATCATCAGCGTGATCATGATTTGGCGAATGATGAGTTGCACCCAGACGCCTCGGCTATTTTCACCAAACGAAGGCACGCGTGAACGCCAGCGGACCAGAGCAAAGAGCGTAACCAGAATGGCGATTTGGGAGGCCACGGATCGCGCCAGGTCCAAGCCACCTTTAGCGACGGCGAAAGGCCATGGCCTGGCTGCGGCAAGTCCGAGCTTGGAGAGAGACCCAAGAGCCATATGCTTGTGATGGAAAAACCAGATGGCGTGCGGAGTGACGGTTGCTATGGCGACCAGAACAGTTAAGACCAGGGCGGGGCGAACGAGTTTCAGCCGAAAGAGGCCAATTGAAAAGCCGGCGGCTAAGAGGCTGATGAAGAACAACCCATAGTTGTATTTGGCGAGAGCGCCGAGCCCGGCAGCCACGCCGAGCCCGAGGAAGTGCTTGAGCGAACCTTCCTGGAGAAGCCGGACGAAGATGTAAAGCGTAATGGCGCAAAGCGCCGCCACCAAAACGGAATGGGACAAATCGCGCTGAAATTCCCAGGAAATCTCTGGAATCAGCATCAGCAGCGCAGCGGCGACGCTTCCACGCGAATTGGATTGGGTGACCGCGCGTGCGCTCAACCAAGTGAACGCAAATACTATCAGCAGCAGCAAGTTTTTGAGAAATGAAAGGCCGAACACTGAAACACCGAAGACTTTGAAAACGATTATTTGGAGCCACGTGAACAGTGGCCCTTGCGGCCCATAGCCCCATTGCCAGCGTTGCGTAAGGATGGCCTGTTCGGCTTCGTCGGTTTCCAGCGCGCCGGAGATGCAAATCCGGGCAATTAACTGGGCACCGAAATAGAGAAAGAGCACGAGGAAAACCCACTTGGCGGGATGATCAGCGGCTGGCTGGGTCGGCCGGGATTCCGATAAAGCAGATTCGCTGATTACATTTTCGGCGTTCGGCATGTTAGGCCGCAAGAATAGGTAATTGACAGGTGAAGGCAAGAAAGCCCGCGAGGGATGGTGGAGCCGAGGGGATTCGAACCCCTGACCCCCACAATGCCATTGTGGTGCTCTACCAACTGAGCTACGACCCCATCCAAAAAAGCTCCGTGAAACTAAAAGCCGGTTACTCGCTTGTCAAAGCAAAATCCAAGAAGAAAGCGGCAGAGGACTGCCGCACTCCAAGACGCCTCGCGAACAAATAGCTGCTACGTGAGGTAGGGCGGGACTGTCCGCAGCCCGCCGCGGCGCAGTGAGGACACCGCGCCCTATCCTTCCCAATGTACGAACATCCGAAGGTCTTGGAGTGCGGCAGTCCTCTGCCGCTTTTTATACCAAGCGGATGCGGTAGACAGATTTACACCCGGTATCCGTCCTGCTAATTAGAGTAATGCCGCCGGCGATGGATTTAGAGGATTTGTACGACCATCACGCGCAGGCGCTATTTGCCTTTTTGCTGAACCTCACAAGGAATGAGGAGGACACAAAGGATTTGCTCCAGGAAGTCTTCATCAAACTCGCCCGGCAGCCCGCCGCATTGGAAGGCATGCGCGAGCCTCGGGCTTACCTGCTGCGTCTGGCGCATAATTCCGCTATCGACTTTTTCAGACGCAGGGCCGCGCGCGAAAAATATCATGAGCAGTTCGGCGCTGATTGCCCGGAAATTTTCGAAAGCTCGGCCGACGCGGATGAACTCGCCTTTCGGCAAGCACTAAGCTGGGCATTGCGAGATATTCCCATCGAGCAGCGCGCGGTTGTCCACTTGAAATTGTGGGACGGTCTTACCTTCGAAAACATTGCTCAAATCCTGAATATTTCGATCAATACCGCAGGCAGCCGCTATCGTTATGCCTTAGACAAGCTGCGCGAGCGGCTGCGTCCCCTTTATGACGAGATCAAATGAACGCCGACGACTTCGAAAAAGAACTGAAGGGCCACTCGTTTCGGAAAGTTCCCGAGCATTGGCGGGCGCAGATACTCCGCAATGCAAGCGCGGCGGCTGAGACAGAGCGGTCATCAAGCGACCGCAGCGGCGGTCTTAGCAGGTTACGGGAGCTGTTTTGGCCGAACCCCGCAGCATGGGGAACGCTGGCGGCGGGATGGATCATGATTGTATGTTTTAGGTTCGCCACTTCGGACGCATCTGCCTCCAAAAACATGGCTCCCGACACGTACGCAAAGCTGCGGAGTGCGATCGAACAGAAGCGCGAGTTGTACGCGGAATTGAACGAAAGCACCGCGCAAATCCCCGCTGAGCCGCCCAAGCCTCGCAGCCAAAGGAGATCCGAAATCAGGTGCGCGTAAGATTATGCCGGAAGGAATTTCTCTGAGATCGGAATGGGAGCGGAGCAGCACGCGATGGCTTCTGCACTACATCGTAAGCTGGCAATTCCTGCGCAAGCTGCTGTTTGCGCTCGCCGTGTTTTGCACGCTCATGGCGGTCTTCTATGCCTATGAAGACTGGCGTGGGAAACGCGCCTGGCACACATACCGCGCCCAACTTGTCTCCCAAGGCGCGGATCTGGATATTCGCAATATCATTCCTGCGGAAGTTCCCGATGATCAGAACTTCGCAGCGACGCCATTCCTCAGCGCTTTGTTTCAGGGCCGCAGGCCCTCCGTGACCAATGTGGATGCGAGATGGCCGACGCCATTTGAAGATGCCCGGCACGCTGCAAAGCTGTTCGCAGGCGGCAAAGAGCTAAACACCAACGACCGGCGCCTGACGGACCTTGTTTCCTGGCAAATGGCGTTCCGGAAGCTCGTAACAACCAATTACGACGATTTACGAGCTTCGCTCAACAGCCATGATCCATCCATTCGCGCCGGTGCGGCTGACGAAATCCTCCGCGCGCTGCAGGTTTATGATCCGGTTCTGACCGAGCTGCACGCCGCCAGTCAAAGACCGTTGTCGCGGTACAAAGTTATTTATGATTTGCAAAACCCATGGGGAATTTTTCTTCCCCATTTGAACGTCGTCAAACGCACATGTGAACTGCTGCAACTGAAAGCTTCCGCCGAACTGGCTAAAGGCGACACGGAATCGGCCTTTAAGGACTTGAATTTGATCCTCCGGTTTATCGAATCACTCCAGTCGGAGTCATTCGTGATATCTCATATAGTGCGGAGCGCCTGCGTTCATTTTGCGGCGCAGATTCTCTGGGAAGGCCTCGCTCTGGAACGCTGGTCCGAACCTCAGCTTTCCCAGTTACAGGCGCGGCTGCTCTCCTATAATTTCATTGGCGATCTACAGCGCTCATTCCAATTCGAGCGGGTTGCGGGCATCGCGCTCGTGGACCTGCTTGAAAATGACAAGAGACAAGCTCTCGCCATCATCGACTCGGGAACCACTGTGCCACTGGAGTTATTAGCCAGGTTGGCGCCCGAAGGATGGTATGAGCTGGAAAGAGTAAATTATTTGAAACTTTTCAATGAGTGCATCCTGGCCGGGCCGGATCCGTCAACCCGAACCGTTTCGCCCGGTATCAGCGAGGCAAATGAGCGAAGGGTAAACGCAGCAACTGGCAACGGCGTTAAAGCAATTCTTCATCACATGGCGCTTTGCAGACTTCTTCTGCCGGCAATCGGCAGCATCCACAGGAAAACCGCCCTGGGACAGACCGCTGCGCATGAGGCGGCCGTCGCGTGCGCTTTGGAACGCTTTCACAAGGCAAAAGGTGCACACCCAAAGACGCTGGAAGAACTTGTTCCGGAATTCCTATCAGCGATTCCCAATGATCCGATTAGCGGCAAACCACTGAAATATCAGCCAGACCCTGCGCCTAAAATTTATTCCGTTGGATGGAATCAAAAGGATGATGGCGGCATTGCCGGTAAAACACAAACAGACGGTGATTGGGTTTGGAATCTGCGAAATGCTAATGAATAAAATGCTTGCTGGGAGCGGGTTTTAGCGCTGGAGCAAAGGACGCAACCAGCCTGGGGAAATCTCTGCCGCTTTTCGTCCTGCGCTTCGTCACTGTGGTCCGTTGGGACGCTGGTCGGGCGGAGGCCCTGGGCGAAAGTCGCGGTTTGGACCTGGAGGGCGATTATCGAACTGCGGTCTGCGCTGGCCCGGACCACCGCCAGACCGCATGAATTGTTGCATCTCCTCGAACCGTTTGCGCTGTTCGGGAGTGAGCTCGGCGCGGATTTCCCGGCGAACCTCGCGCAACTCTTCCTGAATCTCAGGGGAAACCAGCCCAACGATTATATGCGTCCGTTCCTGGCCGTCCTGAATGATCCGGGCAATGCGGTCGTATTGCTCGCGACTTAAATTCAATTGCCGATCCATGCGCTCCAGGAACTCACGGCGGACAAACCACGGTGTGGGCATCATTTCTTGCGCCTGCCGGGGTCCTGCAGATGGGAGGGGCATTTTGGAATGCGAACGTTGGGCTACAAATGCTCCGGTAATCACGCCCGTAACGAAGATGACGAGGGTGGCGACTATGACTTTCCAAGGGCTCACCAGGTATCGTTCGGTTGTTCGGCTGCGGCAAAGACCGTCGATTCCAGGGTGGCGGCTTCACTTTCCGAAGAGGACCAAAGGCACCAAGCGCTAAAAATAGCGGAAAACACCACGCAGGCCGCGGCAGCGCGCCATAAAGCCTGGCCCCAAAGCATCCAGGCATTTGGCGCGGCCACGGCCTTCAAACGCGCCATGATTCGCGTTTCAAACGCGTATGGGACCGAGTCACTCGGAGGATTACTCCGGGCGGCTGCGATCAGTTTTTCCCGTAATTTCTCCTGGTCCATATACACGCTCATCTTTTTAGACGCCCAGCCATTGTGGGCGGTTACACGTATTTGTCACGGGCGATTTTTCTCAGGCATTTGCGCATTTCGGCCCGAGCGCGGAAGGCGCGTACTTTTACCAACGGCACCGACCATCCCGTGAGTTGGGAAATCTCCTTAACGGATCGTTCCTCAATTTCCAGCAGCGTAATAATCAGCCGCCCAGCCGGAGAAAGCTGCGTCAGTACCCGTTCGATCAACGCCCGAGCCGCTTCAGCATTCTCCCGTGCGGACCCCGGTTCGCCCGCAAATTTCTCCAGCCAGTCCTCCCCCGAATCGCTGATCTCGGAAAATGTCGTTTCGCGATTGCGCTGGTGCTGCCGCAAAGAATCGTAGCACGTGCGGACGGCCAGCCGCATCAGCCAATGCTCGAACGGAGCGTCACCGCGAAAGCTCGCAAGGTGCGAATAGGCTTTAGTCCACACTTCCTGCACGATGTCTTCGACTTCGCTTTCGCGGCGAGCATAGCGGCGCGCTGTGCTGAAAATTCGCGGGGAATACTTTTTTACCAGCGGCTCGAACGATGCGGAATCGCCTTTAAGGACTGCCGCGATCAGCTCCGCATCCGAGCGTTCCATGCGCGCCAGTATGGCATTCACTTCGCCGGACTAAAACCGATTTCGGTCACG
>Ga0066710_100007049_pt1 | contig 10652 bp, 10 predicted proteins | sample GraSoiAngelo_159_FD_79666 | JGI IMG/M metagenome (GOLD analysis project Ga0066710, IMG submission 79666) | Grasslands soil microbial communities from the Angelo Coastal Reserve, California, USA - 14_1009_16_40cm | ecosystem: Environmental > Terrestrial > Soil > Grasslands | place: USA...
ATTCCGCCTGCTGCGGCGTCTCCTCCCGGGTCCCTACACGGTGGTGCTTCCCGCCACGCGTCTGGTGCCGCGAACCGCGCTCACCCGGCAGCGCGCCGTCGGCGTGCGGGTGCCGGATGCTCCCGTCGCGACCGCGCTGGTGCATGGCCTCGGGCGACCCCTGGCGACCACCAGCGCGGCGCTCGCGGACGGCGAGCCGCTCGTGCAGGCGACGGACATCCAGGAGCAGCTGGGGCACGGGCTGGACCTGATCCTCGACGGCGGGATGACGCTCAACGAGCCGTCCACCGTGATCGACCTGACCGGACCCCGGCCGCTGGTGCTGCGGCAGGGGAAGGGACACATCGAGGGGCTGCTGGCATGAGCGAGATCACCGCGGGAGCGCCGGGGCCGCTCGACGACGCGCTGGATCGCTACCTGGCGCACCTGCGCGTCGAACGGGCTCTGCAGCCTGCCACGCTCGAATCGTACGCGCGCGACCTGCGCGAATACCTGGACTGGCTCGCGGCGCGCGGCGTGCCGGCGCTGGCCCCGGTCACGCAGATCCAGGTGCTGGAGCACGTGGCGTCGCTGCAGCAGCGCGGCTTGTCGCGCGCCTCGCAGGCGCGCCACCTCGCGGCGGTGCGCGGGCTGCACCGGTTCGCCAGCGCGGAGGGGTTGGCGCCGATCGACCCGACCGAGGGCGTAGAAGCCTCGCGCGGGTCGCGGCCGCTGCCGGACTTCCTCGGCGTCGAGGAGGTGGACCGCCTCCTCGCCCAGCCCGACGCCGCGACGCCGCAGGGCGTGCGCGACCGCGCCATGCTCGAGCTGCTCTACGCCAGCGGCCTGCGCGTCTCCGAGCTCGTCGCGCTGCCCCTTGCGGCGGTGGACCCGCGGCTCGGCATCGTCCGCGTGCGCGGGAAGGGTGGCAAGGAGCGCATCGTGCCGGTGGGCCAGCGGGCCCAGGCGGCGCTGGAGACGTATCTCCGCGGCGCCCGGACGGCGCTGCTCCGCTTGCGGCAGAACCGCGACCTGTTCGTTACCCACCGCGGCCGGCGCATGACCCGGCAAGGGTTCTGGAAGCTGCTCGGCCGCTACGCCGCCGCCGCGGGCTTGCGCGACGTCCACCCGCACACCCTGCGCCACAGCTTCGCCACCCATCTCCTCGAGCGCGGCGCCGATCTGCGCGCCGTGCAGGCGATGCTCGGGCACGCCGACATCGCCACCACGCAGATCTACACGCACGTCGACCGCGAACGCCTCAAGGTCGTTCTCTCGAAGCACCCCCGCGCCTGAACACTCGCCGCCGCATCCGGCGGCCCTGTGCTTTTCGGCGAGCGCAGCGGGACCCATTCCTTCCGTGGTAGGCAGGATCGCATGCTCGCGCTCTTGCTGGCCGCGTCGCTTTCGTGCCCGCGGATGCTGGAAGTAGACCCCAAGGAATGGAAGGAGGCGCTGCTCAAAGCGGCGCCGGGATCGAAAGAGCAGGGCCAGCTCCTGGAGCAGCTCGGGTTCCGCCCGGTGCCGCCGCCCGGCGATGCGGCGCCGGAGGCGGAATGCGCCGAAGAGCCGGTGGTGCGCGGCATCGACCTTCTCCCCGCGAGCGTGACCGGCGGCAAGGATCTGGTCGTGCACGCCCGCTTCGAGCTGTGCGCGGACGAGGGAGATGCGCATTTCTGGTCGCAGCGGATCGCGGTGCTCAAGGCCTTGCGCGGCGGCGCGTATTGCAAGCTCGGCGGAGAGGACCCTTCGATCGACGCTGCGGCGAGCGACGTGTGCGGCGGCCCCGACCGGCTGCCGCGGCTGTTGAAGCTCGTCCGCCTGACCAGCCGGCGGCGCGATACGCTGCAGCTCGAGGACCGGATCGACGACTGCCCGGGACCGGTGCACATCTCGATCGAGCGCGTCGCGTTTCTCGACGCGCACGGCGATCGGCTGGTCCAGGCTTTCCAGCTGAAGACCCGCGAGGCATCGTCCGAAGCGGCGGAGGAGCCCGCGCAAGTCGTCGAGCGGACGGTGAAGCCCAGCGGCGGCGTGTTCCCCCGCAAGCTGTTGGTGACGGAGGAGACCGCCTGCCCGGAGGGCAATCCGGGCGGCTCGTGTACGCCGGGGAGGCGCGCGACCGTGTACGTGCTCGCCGGAGACAAGTACGTCGCCCGATGACCTCGGAGACCACTTCGGGTAGGGTGCCTCACTTCTTTTCGCGCGGCGCGAGCCGCCCGGGAGTGCAGAGATGGCAGAAGCCGAGGCGCCGGTCGGCCGACCGGCGCCCCACAGGGTCCCGCGCAGGGTCGTCTCGGGGATGCGCCCCACCGGGCGGATGCACCTGGGCCACTACCAGGGCGCGCTCAAGAGCTGGATCGAGCTGGCCAAGATCGCGGAGTGCTTCTTCTTCTCCGCCGACTGGCACGCGTTCACCACCGACTACAAGGATCCGTCGAAGATCGCCGAGGCGCAGCGGGAGATGTTCATCGACTGGATCGCCGCCGGGCTCGATCCGCAGCGGTGCACGCTGTTCGTCCAGAGCCACGTCAAGCAGCACGCCGAGCTGTTCCTGCTCCTCGGGATGGTGGCGCCGATCGGCTGGCTCGAGCGCGTTCCGACCTACAAGGAACAGCAGGAGCAGCTTCGCGAAAAGGAGCTGAACAACTTCGGCTTCCTCGGCTATCCCGTGCTGCAGACCGCGGACGTGGCGCTGTACGGCGCCGATGCAGTGCCGGTCGGGCAGGACCAGGTCTCGCATCTCGAGCTCGCGCGCGAGCTGGTCCGCCGCTTCAACCACCTGTACGGCTCTACGGGCAAGCCGGTGCTGGTCGAGCCGCACCCGTACCTGACCGAAGTCCCGAAGATCCTGGGGCTCGACGGGCGGAAGATGAGCAAGTCGTACGGGAACGCCGTCGAGCTGGGCGAGGATCCCGAGCAGGCACGCAAGCGCATCATGGTGGCGGTGACCGACCCGGCGCGGAAGCGCCGGCACGACCCCGGCCATCCGGAGGTGTGTCCCATCTACCACCTGCACCGCGCGTACAGTCCTCCCGAGACGGTGGACCTGGTCGATCGCGAATGCCGCAGCGCCGGTATCGGCTGCGTCGACTGCAAGAAGATGCTTCTGCTCAACCTGTTGCCGGTCCTGGAGAAGCACCGCGCCGCCCGCCAGGAGCTGGAGCGCGCGCCTGGGCGGGTCGAGGAGCTGGTGCGGCTCGGCACGGAGAAGGCGCGCGCGATGGCCGAGGAGACGATGGTGAAGGTCCGCGCCGCGATGAAGCTCGAGTAGGTGGAGCCGGAGATCCCAGAGAACGCGGCGGAAGCGCCGCCGTCCGCGCCGCAAGGGGGGGGCTTCGCCGTCGCGCTGCCCCAGTTCGAGGGGCCGCTGGATCTGCTCTTGTCGCTCATCCAGGAGCACAAGCTCGACGTCCTGCACGTCCCCATCGCGTTCATCACCGACCGCTACCTCGAGTACATGGAGGCGGCGCGCGCGCTGAACCTCGACCTGGCCGGCGAATATCTCCTGATGGCGGCGACGCTGGCGCACATCAAGTCGCGCATGCTCCTGCCACCGCAGGAGTCGCAAGACGCGGCGGACGGCGAGCCGGGACCGGATCCGCGCCAGGAGCTGATCCGCCGGCTGCTCGAGTACCAGAAGTACAAGATGGCCGGGCAGGACCTGGCCGCGCAGCCGCAGCTCGGTCGGGACGTGTTCACGCGCCGCGCCCGCGAGGAGCTCCCGCTCGCCCCCGAGGACATGTCGGTGCTGCGGCCGCCGGACCTCTCCGCCTACCGTCTCATCGAGGCGCTCTCCAACGTGCTGGCCCGGCGCAAGATCGAGATCCCGCACGAAGTGTTCGTCGAGCGCCTCTCGATCGGCGACCGCATCTCGGCGATCACCGACCGGCTGCGCGACGACGAGCGGATCGCCTTCACCTCCTTGTTCGCCGACCTGGGCGCGCACGACCGCCACCGCGTCGTGCCCACCTTCCTGGCGGTGCTCGAGATGACCAAGCTGAAGCTGATCAAGGTCCACCAGCTTGACCGGCACGGCGAGATCTACCTGTCCCGCACCGAGGCGCTCTTCGACGCCTCGCCGGAAGGAGTCCAGCTTGACTACCGAGGCTGAGCGGAATGGCGAGATCCCGCGCGAAGCGGCCGGAGCGCCGCCCGGCGCGGCCGATACACCGTCCGAGGCGGCTGAGTCGCCACCCGCCGACGAGCAGGAGCTGCACCAGGCGGCGCAGACCGACCTCTCGCTGCTCGCCGAGGCGGCGCGGTTCGCCACGCCGGAGCGGGTGCGCGCGGCCGTCGAGGCGTTGCTGTTCGCGGCCGACAAGCCGCTCGACCTGGCGGCGCTGCGCGACGCGACCCAATTCGACGAACAGAACCTGAAAGATGCCCTCGCGGCACTGCAGCAGAAGCACGCCCCGGGCTCGGGGGGGACGGTGCTGCTCGACCTCGGCGGCCGCTGGCAGCTGCGCACCGACCCTCAGCTGAGCGCGTACGTGCGCCGGATGCTGCAGGTGAAGCCGATGCGGCTGACGCGCGCGGCGCTGGAGACGCTCGCCATCGTGGCGTACCGGCAGCCGGTCACGAGGCCCGAGATGGAGGACTTGCGCGGCGTCGACTGCGGCGCGGTCACCAAGGCGCTGCTCGAGCGCAAGCTGATCCGCATCCTCGGCAAGAAGGACGAGCCCGGCCGGCCGCTGTTGTACGGCACGACCCGAGAATTCCTCGAGCTCTTCAACCTGCGCGACCTCACCCAGCTGCCCACCCTGCGCGAGTTCCAGGAGCTCTCGGAGGAGAGCCGCAAGATCGTCGAAGAGGAGACGCCCGCCCCACCCGTCGCCGGGCTCACCGATCTGGCGCAGGATCCGCAGGCGGCCGAGAAGCTCGCGCAGCACACCGCGGAGAGCGACGCCGCCCTTTCGCAGCTCGAGGACGCGATGGACGCGGCGGAGGAGCGGAGCAAGGCCGCCGCGCAAGTGCTGGCGCCTCCGCCCGATCCGAATGCTCCGCCCGGGGCACCGGCGAGCACGACCGGCGAGCAACCGGCAGACGGCGAGCCGCAAGCCGCAACGCGCAAGCCGGAGCAGTGATGCAGGAGCGTCTCCAGAAGATTCTCGCCCACGCCGGCGTCGCGTCGCGCCGCAAGGCCGAGCAGCTCATCGCCGAGGGGCGGGTCGACCTGAACGGCCAGACGGTGCGGGAGCTGGGCACCAAGGCCGATCCGCGCAAGGATCTCATCCGCGTCGACGGGAAGCTCATCGCCGATCCCGAGGACAAGGTCTGGTTCGTGCTCTACAAGCCCGCCGGGTGCGTGACGACGCTCTCCGATCCGGAAAGCCGCCCGACCATCGCGCAGTACCTGAAGGGCATTCCCGAGCGCGTCTACCCGGTGGGCCGCCTCGACTACGACGTCGAAGGCGCTCTGCTGGTCACCAACGACGGCGAGCTCGCGCACCAGCTGATGCATCCGCGTTTCGGGGTGCGCCGGACGTACCTCGCCAAGGTGGCGGGAGTGCCGCGTCCGGAGCAGATCGATCGCCTCTTGTCGGGCGTGCGGCTCGAGGACGGGCGCGCCCGGGCGCTCGATGCGGCGGTGCAGAGCCGGACTCCGCGCAATACCTGGGTACGGGTGGTCGTCTCCGAAGGGCGGCCGCACCTGGTGAAGCGGCTGATGGAGGCCGTGGGCGCCCCGGTGCTCAAGCTGCACCGCGCGGACTACGGCGGCGTCGGCGTGGAAGGGTTGCGGCCGGGCGACTACCGCGAGCTGAACCGCGCGGAGCTGCACGCGCTGCGCGAGCAGGCGGGGAAGAAGGCGCATCCGAGCCCCGCGCGGCCGGTGGCGCTTCCCGCGCGGCGCCACGGACACGGTCCGCCTGCGCCGCTGGGCAGGCGCAGGTGAGGAGCTGTCCCCCTTCCCGGGTCGCGCACCCACCCGCGGCGAGAGCGGCGCCGAACGCGACAGGATCGTGCAGCAGGGATAAAAAAGATCGCGCATGGCCAAGGACGCCATCGACGCGCGCAAGCTGAAGGACTCCGCCGCCGAATATCTGAGGAAATCGAAGTTCGAGAAGGCGGCCGAAGTCCTGGAAGACCTCGTCCAGGCCGAGCCGAAGGACGTGCAGCACCGGCTCAGGCTGGGCGACTGCTACCGCAAGTTGGATCAGCCGCAGAAGTCCATCGCGCAGTACGACGCCGCCGGCCGCTACTACGAGGACCAGGGGCAGCTCATCAAGGCCATCGCCGCCGTGAAGGTGATCCTCGAGATCGATCCGCGGAACGCCGAGGCGCAGAAGCAGCTCGCCGAAATGAACGAGCGCCGCCTGGGCAAGGGCGCGGCTTCGAGCGCGGGGCCGGGCGCGACGCGGAAGCCCATCGGGCGGATCACTCCGGCGAAAGCCGGGGGGGACGGCGGTGCGGGGCCGGCGGACGGGACCGACGCGATCGAGTTGCCGGAGCAGCCGCAGATCACCAGGAAGGTCCCGCCCGCACCGACCCGCGGCGCGCAGCGCGGCGCGATGGTGGATCGGATCCAGGCGGCCGGCGCGGACGGCGACTCCCTCGAGCTCGACGATGCGCCGAAGAACTTCTCCCCCGGCTACACGGAGGGCGCGCTCATCACGCCACCTCCCGAGGCGCATTCTGGCTCCCCGACCGCCCGCCCCGAGATCCAGGACCTGCCCGACGACGCCATCCTCGAGGCCGAGCCCGAGGACCTGGCTGCGAGCCCGGACGACGAGGAGGTGGTCGCGACGTCGCTCGCGGCCGGCAGCCCCATCGCCGATCTGCTCAGCGCCGACGCGGAGGAGGAGATCGAGCTGCTCTCGATCTCGACTGACCGCGCCGAGGAGCCGGAAGCCGACGGGAGCGGCGACGATCTGGAGGCCGCCTTCGGCGCCATCGTGCCGGACGCGCGGGCGGCGCCGCGCAAAGTGCCCGCGCGCGTGCCGTTGTTCGACGATCTGCCGCGCGACGCGTTCGTCGAGCTGGTGAACCGCCTCTCCTACCGGCGCTACGGAGCCGGCGAGCAGATCCTGAAAGAGGGCGAGCCGGGCCGGAGCTTCTTCGTCATCGTCGAAGGCAAGGTCCGCATCTGGAAGAAATTGCCGGGCGACGAGGAGCTGCAGCTCGCCACGCTCGAGGAGGGCGCGTTCTTCGGCGAGATGGCGCTCCTCTCCGGCGCTCCGCGCACGGCGAACGTCTCGGCCGAGGACGATACCGAGCTGCTCGAAGTGTCGGACGCGGTGTTGCGTCACCTGGCGAAGAACCACCCGCAAGTGGTCAAGTCGCTGAAGAACTTCTATCGGCAGCGGTTGCTCAACAACGTGATGGCGATCTCGCCCCTCTTCAAGGACTTCGATCCGGCGGCGCGGCGGCAGCTGGTGGAGAAGTTCAAGCTTCGCCAGGCCGCGCCCGGCGAGATGCTGATCAAGGAAGGGGCGCAATCCGACGGGCTGTACGTGGTGCTGCACGGGTCGGTGGACGTCGCCGCGCAGGCGATCGAGCTGGCGCACCTCAAGGAAGGCGAAATCTTCGGCGAGATCTCGCTCCTCACCCGCCAGCCCGCCACCGCGACCGTCGTCTCGCCGGGGAACTCCATCCTGCTGCGGCTCCCCCGCGATCAGTTCCAGGAGCTGGTGGTCACCCACCCGCAGATCCTCGCCCTGGTGAGCGAGCTGACCGAGCAGCGCACTGCCGCGACCCGCGCTGCCCTGGAGCAGCACGGGATCTCCAGCTTCGTGTAGCCCATCCTCCGAGACGACTCCTCCCGATGTCATGCGAGGGGATCGGTTCGCGCTGCGATCACGACGGCGAGGCTCCGCGTCCGAGAAAAAGATCGATCTGCGTCTCCATTGCTTTTCAGGTGGGCGGAGGGCCTTTCTTGACCTGGGAGGAGAGAGCGGGACCTCTCGGTCCAGCGTTTTCTCGCGAGAGGGCCGATCAGGCGAAGCGTCTCGTCCGGCAGGCATCGCGAGCAGATCGACGGCGTCTCTCGTTCCGCTCGTCGAAGTCATGAATCGTGATCCGGACTCTCGACGCGCTCGACGCAACCAACCGTGCCGAGGTGGACGCGCGAGCTGAGTGCCTCGCCACCCCGGTGCCCGAGCTCACCCGTGAAAAGCAATGGAGACCGAGCGTGGTTTCTCCTCGTACGCGGATACGCAATCCGAACCTCCCAGCCTCGAATGCGCGAGGGAAGAGCCGGATTACCCTTTCTTCGTCGCCTGCGAGCCGAGCTCGCCGCGGCGGACGATCCCCTTGTCCTGGAGGATCTCCACCAATGCGCGGAAAGCGCGACCTTGTGCGGTCATCTGCTTCTCCAGCCGGACGAGCAGCATGCGCAATTCCGCGATGGCGTCGCCGTGCGCGGCCAACGGCGCCACCGCGCCGGCCGCCAGCTCGCCGTCGCCGTTGCGCTGCCCCGCGCCCGGGATCGATCGCAGCGGGTCGCCCAGCCTGTCCGGCTGGGCCGCTTGGTCGCCGAAGTAGTAGCGCCTGACCGCGTGGTCGATGCTGCTCATCGTGCACAAGATCGGTTCCAGCGTGTGCTGCGCGATCTGCGCCACCTCCTGCAGCGTGCCCTGGTCCGGCTCCGCCGTCGCGAGCCACAAGACGCGCCGCTGCGGATCGACGCGCACCGGAAACACGCCGTAGCGCTCGCAGGCGTCGACCGGAAGGGTGGACAACGCGTCGGGCGCGATCTGCGCCTGCGTGAGGTCGATGGTGTCGAGCCCGAGCTGGGTGGCGAGCGCGTGCACCAGTTGCTCCTCGGTCACGTACCCCAGATCCACCAGCGTTCGCCCCAGCTTTCCTCCGAAGGCGCGCTGGTCGGAGAGCGCGGCGAGCAGCTTCTCCTCGTCGATCACGCCCTGTTGGATGAGGATGTCGCCCAGCTTCGCGCTCATCTACATCTTCTCCGCGCCCGGCAGGCGCACGAACTGGACCGAGGCGCGGCGCCCCTGCACGGTGAGCAGCGCGGCCTGGCCGCCGACTCGCGTCCCGTCACCCATCGGCCAGGCGGTCCGGTCCGCGGCGCCGGGATTCAGGTACAGCTGGTCGGCGGACGCTTCGGCCGCGATCGGCGTTCCCCTCCCGTCGACGGCGCGGCCGCCCGACTCCCAGACCTGGCCGAAGATCCCGAACGGCGCTCGCCTCGGCGCGAGCAGCGGGACGATGCGCGGATCCCCGACGTTCTGCCCTTCGCTCACGTCGAGGGCCGATCGATCCCGCCCTCGTGGGGGCACCGCCATCACGAGGACCGCCGGAGGCTCCTTGGCGGAGAGCCGGTCGAGGAACGAGGCGAGCGCGTCCAGGTCGCGCTGCACGTACACGCACGCGCCGTCCGCGTGCAGCAAGCGTCGGTCCATCGTCCCGGGCAAGCCGACGACGAGCGCGTCGCCGGCATCGACGACGCGCGCATGCGAGAGGTCCCACACCTTGGCGCCCTTCTTGCGCAGCTCGCTTTCGGCGGCGTCCAGCTCGGCTCGCACCTCGCGGTTCCCGGGCGCCACCAGGAGCGGCAGCCCGGTCTCGGTGAGCACTCCGAGGAGCGTCTCCTGCTCGTCCGGGTTGTCGCCCACGTCTCCGTCCGCCACCAACAATTCCGCTCCTCGCTTGACCACCTCGGCGGCGAGCTTGCGCAGGTGCGCCACGTTCTCGTCGTCCGCGTCCTTGAGTCCGGCGAACACCCCGAGGCGCAGCGTGCCCGACGCAGGCCGGATCTGGACGCGGATGCCCGAAAGCTCCAGCGGCGCGGCGCAGCTCGCATCGCTGCGCTGCTGCGCGGCGGCGGGCGCGGCGGGCTGCGGCGGAGCAGCGGGCGCAGTGGCGCCGCTCGAGGGCGGCTTCTGCGTGCAAGCCGCGAGCACGGCCGCACAGCACCAAGCGACGCGATTCCGGACGCTCATTCAGGCAGTGTACGCGAATACTTAGCCGTCTATCCTTCCAACGCCTGGAACAGCTCCTCGGGTGTGGCGGGCTTCTTGACGAATCGGTCGACCACGCCCGCCGAGTTGAGTGCCTCGATGCCGGGAATGTCTCGCCCCGAGGTGAGGACCTTGCGCAGACCAGGCCTCGTCGCGAGTTGCACCAGGAGCCACACGCCGTTCTGGCCCGGAAGGTCGTAGTCCGTCAGGACCGCCGCGAACTCGGCCGCCCCGGCCAGCCGCGCCGCTTCCTCCGCCGACGACGCGGTGGCGATCGTGTAACGCCTCTCGAGAACCCGGCGCAGAGCATGCAGAACGGCGGGCTCGTCGTCGACGAGGAGCAACCAGCGCGGCTGGATCGCCATCTTGGCGAGAATTGTAATTCACAACTCATGAGTGGTACAACTCAAGAGCTCTACGGGATAGCCGAGGGCGGGTGCCCCGCGCCCTCGGCTCCTCCCCGCATGCGCACGGAAGGTCCGAGCTGAAGGAGCGGCCGGCGGTCATGCGGGCGCTTCGCGAGGAGCAGCGGCGCTTGGGCGCGCGCCTGCGAGCGCTGCGCGAAGAGAGAGCACTGACGCAGGAGCAGGCCGCCGAGCAGATCGGCCTGCATTCCAACCACCTTCAGCGTCTCGAGCGCGGGGCCGCCAACGTGACGCTCGTGACGCTGGTCGCGGTGTCGCTGGCGTACCGGGTGTCCGTCCGTTCGCTGTTCGAGCAGCCCCGCTCGAAGCGGATTCAGCCGTTCCGGCG
>Ga0066710_100007051_pt1 | contig 10650 bp, 8 predicted proteins | sample GraSoiAngelo_159_FD_79666 | JGI IMG/M metagenome (GOLD analysis project Ga0066710, IMG submission 79666) | Grasslands soil microbial communities from the Angelo Coastal Reserve, California, USA - 14_1009_16_40cm | ecosystem: Environmental > Terrestrial > Soil > Grasslands | place: USA...
AGCGTGACGCGGCCATCGTCGTCAAGGATCAGCGCACCGGAGCGGTCCGGGCGTGCATGGTCCGCGAACGTGACTCGGACGGTTTCCATGGAGCGAATCGCGCGAGGCACGGTCGTGATAAATACGCTTCGGTCCCGTTACGCGGCCACGAGGATTCGGGACGTCCGCCACTCGCCGGGCATCGGGCGGCCCTGGTCGTCGCGCCGCCAATAGTCTTCCACGGAACCGATCGCGACCTCGGACCCGATGAGCTCGACGACCACGCCGTTGCGCGCGGCGGCGTGGAGCGTGGCCTCCGTCTCGTTCTCGAAAATCCCGACGTACATCTTCTGGAGGTGCCACCAGATCACGAGGTATCGGACGAGCGGGTCCCCTGATTCGCGACCTCCCCCAGAAGTCGCCTTCACGGCGACGCGCGTCCCCGGTGAGCCCCGCTTGGCCCGCACAGGTTATCCCGGAAAGGTGGCGCGCGCGGGCGCTTAGTCCTTTCGCGCCCCGTATCCGCGGGGAGAATATTAAGGTGTCTCACAAACGTCGGACGGGGGCGGCACGGCTTGCGGAACATCGGCACCTTTTTCCCCGCCGTCGTCCCTCCGAGCCTGATGGATGGCGAGGACAGGAAGAAACGGAAGGAGCGGCCGCCGAAGGACGCGCGGGCAAAGGAGAAGCGCCACCGCCACGGCGGTCGGAAGGGAAGGCGGGGCCGCGAGCGGCCCGACGGGGCGCCCTAACCTCAACTTCGATATACGGGAGAGCGGTCCCCGCGCGGGAGGATCGGGCATGGTTCAGAAAGTGATTGACGTCGTGGGTGTCTCCGGGACGAGCTTCGCCGCCGCAGCGAAGAACGCGGTGCAAGAGGCGGGGAAGACGGTGCGCGGGATGAAGTGGGGGCGCGTGTCCGAGTTCGAGGTGTCCCTCGACAACGGGAAGGTCACGGAATACCGCGCGACCGTCCGCATCTACTTCGACCTGGAGCGGTAGCGAGGTCTTGGCCGCGGGCCTCCAGAACCTACTTGTAAGGGGCCTAGATGGCCCCCCATGCAGTCCGCCGGCGGGTCAGGAACCAAGGAACAGGGATCGAACCGCGGGTCGTCGACGAACGGGCGACCCTCGAAGATTTCGCCGATGAACGTCGTGACGATCGCGGTCGCCCTCGTCGCGCTCGTCGCAGCGGTTCTGGTGCCGGGCCCCGCGGGCCCGGGGAGCCGGGCGTCCCACGGCTCGCGCGGAGGTCCCATGGCGATCGGGTCGTCGTGCACGCACTACACGGGGGCGGAGGTGACGATCGCCGTCCCGGGCGCGGGGAGCGTCGCCGTCAGCGCAACGGTCGGCGTCGGCATCAACCACACTTCGGGCGTGAGCGACACCGCCCGACTCGTCTTGGCCGCGACCGCGACGGATTGTCTGATCGACAATTCGACCGCCTTCGTTTCTGTCCCATTCTCGCTCCCGACGGACCCGTTCCACTACGTGACCGTTCCGCTCCTTCGGTCGTTCGCGGTTCCGGGGGCGGCCACCGTCACGTTCTACGTGAACGCCCTGATGGATGCGGGCGGCGGCCCGGGCGATCGTTTCGACAGCGCCTCCCTCGAGGCGGTGTTCTACCCCGCGTAGGAATAAGGCGTGGCGCCGGGAAGCCCCGATTGCGAATTCTCAGTCCGGCCGTCGGCCCAGGGCCCCCCGGCGATTGCAATCGGGCACAATTGATACCGGCCTTTCAAGCCCCTTTTAGGAATATCGCGGCCCGAGCCACCCGAAGAGGGAGGCCCGCCCAAGTCGCCGGAGCGCACCCCCCGTGCCCGCCAGCACCGAAACCATCCCCCCCAAGACTCCCACGCCGGGCGGAGCACCGCGCACCCCTTCTCCCGTGTTCGTCAAAGCAAAGGTGTGCCTCGTCGGGGAGGGGTCCGTCGGGAAGACGAGCTTGGCTCGACGGTTCGTGCTCGATCAGTTCGATGATCGGTACCTGCCCACGATGGGCGCGAAGGTTACGAAGAAGGAGGTCGTCCTTTCGCCCGACGACACGCGGGTCGTCCTCACGGTCTGGGACATCATGGGCGAGCCGACGCTACGGGAGCTCCTGAAGGAAGGGTACTTCCGCGGGTGTCACGGGGTGATGGCCGTCGGGGACCTGACCCGGCCGGACACGATCGCGGCACTCGTGGACTGGGTCGCATCCGTCCGTCGGGTGTCCGGCCACGTTCCGGCGATTGTCCTCGCGAACAAGGCGGACCTCGCGTCCTCTCCAGGGGCCGCCCGAGAGCTGCGCGATTTCGTCCGCCTGTTGCCCGGCCGGACGTGGCGGACGAGCGCGAAAACCGGCGCGAATGTCGAAGCCGCCTTCATGGACATCGCCCGCGAGATTGCACGGGCGGCGATGGTCCAAAGAGGAGCCGACCCTCCTCGGCGGGAACATCGGCTCGAGGTCGAAGGGACCTGATTGGCAACGCCCAACGGCCACTCGGAATCGCGGCGCTCCTAAAGTTACGAGTCGAGGGTGAAGCCGCAGAGGGGAATTGAACCCCCGACCTGCGCCTTACCAAGGCGCCGCTCTACCACTAAGCCACTGCGGCAGTGCGCGGCGCAAGTCCCGAACGCGACATAAGCTTTCCCGCCAGCCGCCCCGACTCACACTTCCGTGATGCCGCCGACCGCCGAAGGCCGCTGCTGGCGGACGCGCTGCCCGCGGAGGAACGACGGGACGATGGCGAGGGAGTTGAGCACGGCCATCCAGAGGAACGCGGTCCGCAGTCCCGTTTGGAACAAGATCCGGTCGGCGGCGGTCAGCGCGACCGGGTCGCCGGACGCGATCACGTGGGACACGAACGCGTACGGGACCGTGAACGCCATCGCAAGGATCGCGATGTTCAGGCTCAACACGAACCCTACGTTGAAGAACGTCGCGCGGAAACCCGACGCGATGCCGCGTCGCCCAGCGGGAACGGACCCCATGATTGAGCTCATGTTCGGCGAGGCGAAGATCCCCATCCCCGCACCGAACAGGACCATGTACGCGACCACGACTCCGACGGGCGTGAAGGCGTCGGTCGTGGCCATCAGGAAGAGGGAGACGCTCACGATCCCGAGCCCGCCCGTCGTGAAGGGCAAGTGGCCGAGCCGGTCCGACAGCTTCCCGCTCAACGGGCCGAACGCGATCGTGGCAATGTCGAGCGGGATGATCACGAGCCCCGTCTGCAAGGGGGTCATGTCCCGCACGAGCTGGAAATAGAGGCTCAACAGGAGGAGGAACGCCCCGAAGGCGACCGCATTGAGGAGTTGCGCGACGACGCCGCCGGAGTACTCGCGGATCCGGAGTAGGCGGAGGTCGAGGAGCGGGGACTTCGTCCGGAGTTCGAAGCGCACGAAGAGCGCGAGCGCGGCCACGGAGGCCGCCAGGAGGGCGAGCACGGTCTCCACCCCGGCCATCCCGTACGCCGCGTTCGTGAACGCGAGGAGCAGGCTCGTGATGAAGACGACGAACGAGACGAATCCCCGCCAATCGATCGGCGCGCCCTTTTCGATCTTCGCGATCTCCCGGAGCCGCCGGTGCGCCCAGACCGTGCCGAAAATCCCGATCGGGATATTGATATAGAACAGGAACCGCCAATCGAGGAACGATAGGATGATGCCGCTGACCGTGAGCCCCGCCATCGCGCCCATCCGGAACGCGACCTGGTTGATCCCGATGAAGTAGCCCAACTCCTTCTGCGGGGCCGCGTCGGTGATCATCGCCGCGCTGTTCGTGAACAAGATCGCGGACCCGAGCCCCTGCACGAACCGGAACGCGATCACCTGCGCGGGGTTCAGCGCGAGGCTCGTGAGGAGGGACCCCACCGTGAAAACCGCGAACCCGCTCGTGTACACCTTCACGCGGCCCACGACGTCCGAGATCCGCCCGATGAGGAGGAGGGCGACCGTGCTCCCGAGGACGTACGCTTGCGTGATCCAGATCGCCTGCTCCGCGTCCGCGCGAAGGCTTGCGGCGACCTGGGGAAGGCCGACGATCACGATCCGCGAGTCGATCCCCGCCATGAGGACGCCGACGGTCGTGACCGTCAGCACGGTCCACTTGTATTCGATACTCGCACCTCTTTCGGCGGGGTTGTCGCGCGTCAGCCCGCGCACGTATCTAAACGTTGGCCAGCAGGCGTGCGATGACCCTATCGTTAAGTAGGCCCGTCCCGTTCGACGCGTCCATGAAGGACGGGATGTCCTCCTTCGACGTCCTCGCCGTGGTCCCCGAGCTTCGCACGCTCGTTGGCGGGTTCGTCGACAAGGTCTATCAACGGGAGGACGAGGTCATCCTCAAGGTCAACGTACCGGGCGGCGGCCGTCGCGAGCTGTACGCTAAGGTCGGGGCGTGGCTGTGTCTCCGAGAGGCGGCGGAGAAGCCCGAGAGCCCACCGTCGTTCGCGATGGCCCTGCGAAAGCACTTGGACAACGCGCGCATCGCGGGGATCGAGCAGCGCGGGTTCGATCGGATCGTCACTGTATCCTTCGATCGTGGCCCCCGGCTCATCTACGAGCTGTTTGGGAAGGGAAATCTGGTTCTGGTACAAGACGAGACAACGGCGGCCGCGTTCCGACGCGCCACGTTCCGCGACCGCTCCGTGGGACCGGGGAGGCCGTACGAATTCCCGCCCGCCACCGCCAATCCGCTCGAAATGACCGCCGAAACCTTCGCCGGCTCCGCATCTGCCGCCAAAGGGCCGATCGTCAAGGTTCTTGCGAGCGCGATGAACCTCGGCGGCCAATATGCCGAAGAGGTTTGCCTTCGCGCGGGGATTGAGAAGAGCGTCCGTGTTCCTGACTCGTCGGACTCGCGCCTGGCGAAGGTGCATGAAGTCATCCGCGAGCTCGCCCGCCAAATTCGAGAGAACCCAAGCCCCCAGGTGGTTTTCGAAGGGGAGGCGCCTGTCGACGTGACCCCGGTGCCCCTCGTCCAGTACGAGTCGAGAGATCAGCGTTCGTTTCCAACCTTCGGCGAAGCGCTCTCGTTCTTCCTCGACCACCATGTCGAGGCCCCACCGGCGCCTTCAGAGGACGCCGCCGCGAAAGTCCGCCGTCGCCTCGAGCAGCAGGAAGCCTCCCTGCGCGATCTGCGGGCCGAAGAAGTGCAAACCGCGGCCTTGGCCCACTTTCTCTACGCGCACTTCCCGGTCTTCGAAGACTTGATCCGAGCGGCGCGCGAGGGGACCCTGAAGGTGGGCGGGACGGTCCTCGACGTCGACCACGAGCGCCATGTCGCGCGCGTCGCGGTCGCCGATGTCACGGACGTTGAGATCGACTGGACGAAGGACGTGAACCAGAACGCGCAACGCCTGTTCGACCGAAAGAAAGACCTCCGAGAAAAGGCGGAGAAGGTGGCATCGGCCATTGAACAGACCCGCCGGGAGCTCGAGCGAGCCGCCAAAGAGGCGGGTAAGGTGGCGGCGCGGCCGAAGGTGAAAGCCACGAAGGCGTTTTGGTTCGAGGCGTACCGTTGGTTCATCTCGTCGGAGGAATTCCTCGTGATTGGCGGGCGGGATGCGAAGACGAACGATGCCGTGGTGAAGAAACATTTGAAGGAGGGGGACCGGTACGTCCACGCGGATGTCCACGGGGCTCCGAGTTGCGTCGTGAAGGACGGATCGAAGGCGGGGGAGGCCACGCTTCGAGAGGCGTGTGCGTTCGCCCTCGCGTGGTCGAAGGCTTGGTCCGCGGGAATCGCGTCAGGGAGCACCTTCTGGGTCCTGCCGGAACAGGTGAGCAAGCGGGCGGAGAGCGGCGAGTACGTGTCCCGCGGCGCGTGGGTCGTCCGCGGAAAACGAAACTACGTGCACGACATCCCGGTCCGCGCGGCGATCGGTCAAATCGAACACGAAGGACACCACAAGGTGATGGCGGGTCCGGTCGAGGCGGTCGCCCCCCGTGCGTCCCGATACTACATCCTCGAACCGGGAGACCAGAGCAAAGAGGAGTTCGCGCGAGAGTGCGCGCGCGAGTTTGAGGTCCCGATCGAAGAAGCCACGCGGGTCCTTCCCCCCGGAAAGGTCCGCGTCGTGAGGCAGGTCCGCGGCGAAGGGATGACCGCAGGGGTCCGAAATCTCTAAAGAGCGTCAAACGCATGCGTGGGTTGTGGCGGGGGAGGGTGGTTCGATCCACTCGGCTGCTCCAGGCCCGGAGGGGTTTGGCGGCGCGAGCGTCGTGGGCGAGTCCGCACCGCCCCCCCCGAGCGCCGCGCCAGTCGCGCCTTGGCAACCCTACGCACCTCCGCCGCCCAAGGGAAAAGTCGTCGGCGAGAAGGGCTCGCGTCGCCGGAAGATCGTGGCGGTGGTGGTCGTTCTCCTCGTGGCACTCGCCGGGCTCGTGACGTGGCGCCTTCTCTCGCTCGGGGCCGGTGGACCCACCATCCCGCCAACCCTCGTCCTGAACGAGGTTCTCTTCGACCCGGCACCCGGAGATCCCTCGTGGATCGAACTCAAGAACGGAGGCACGTCGGCGTATGACCTCCGGGGGTTGTCGCTCGAGAACGAAACCGCCGTGCGATATGACTTGCCCAGCGGGATCGGTCCTGTCGCGGCGAACGCGCTCCTTCTGATTCGATTCGACGGTCAGAATCGGGTCGAGGGGAGCACGGTGCACGCGGATCGAGCCGCGTTCCTGTCCTCCGCAGGCAATCTGACCCTGCGCGGAACGAAGGGCGACCTCGATTGGATTGCTTGGGGGGAGAACCAGCCCGATTCCGTCAAGCTCACGCGCGGCGGCGAGGTGGATCCCTTGAGCCCCGGTTCGACGATCGGCCGAATCCCCCAATCGATCGCGCCCGCGCGGCGTCTCGACTGGGTGCTTTACTCGTCGGGGGAAGCGACCCCTGGCGGACGGAACCCGTACCCCGCCGTGGCGGTCCTCGCCCCGTTCGACGGGGCACAGCTCGACGGCACGAACGCGAGCCTCGCCTGGTACGCGGTCCCGCATGCCGTCCACTACCGAGTGCAGATCGCGACCGACGCGCAGTTCGCCCAAAAGATGGTCGATATCAACGCGCCGTACTCGACGTACACGGCAGCTCCGCTGTCCCCGAGCACGTACTACTGGCGGGTGCAGGCCGCATTCGACGATGGGAGCGCGGCGGAGTTCTCCCCCGCCAACGCATTCAATTTGACCGGGACGCGCGGGACCGCGAACGCGCCCCTCGCACATCTGCTCACGAATGTGCCCCTCCTCCTCCAACGGAAGGACACGAGCCTCTTGCTCCTCGAGGAACGCGATGAGACGGGGGACCACGCGTGGGACCGGCCGCACCGCGAAGGCTCTTACACGGGGGACCCCGCCGAGGAAGATTGCGCCATCGCCTCGATCGTCATCATCGACCACGCCTTCGGCGGGGCTCTGAGCCAAGACCGCGTCGGATACGAGATCTTCAAGGACCGACTCCCGGGTCCCGAGCGGGACTTCCAGTACGGCGACGGGACCTATCCCTTGGAAGAGAAGCGAGGTCTCGAATTCGCGCTTGGGACCACGGTCACGATGGTGCTCGACCCCGATGTGAACCGCTTCTGGACCTCGGTCGTCTCGAGCATCGATGCTGGCCTCCCTGTGTTCCTTGGTTACCGACAGCGGCCGCCCGGGGGAGGCCATGCCGTCGTCGTGATGGGGTATGACGTAGTCGGTACACAGCGGACGTTCTACGCCCACGATCCGGCGACGGGGAACGGAGCGCGAGGGACTCCCGAGTCCATGCAGGGACGCATCGATGTGTACTTCCTCCTCCCGCCCGTCTCCCAGATCCACGCGCGTTCCGACGAGGCGTCCGTCCATACGGATTCCGACGGGGATGGGATCATGGACTTCGATGAGACGAATCGATTCGACACCGACCCGCTGAACCGCGACACGGACGGGGATCAAGTGCCGGACAAGGCGGACGTCCGGGCGAGCATTTTCGACTCGAGATACGGATACTCCGTCCTGTACAACTCGTTCACGCCTTTTCCGCAGCCGAACGACCCTCATCGGTTGATTGGTCTCGATGCCTCTCTGCGCGTGGGCCGGGATTTCGACCACGACGGGATTCCGATGGAACTCGATCGGGACGCGGACAATGGCGGCTGCGTCGATGGCAAGGAGGACAAGAACCTGAACGGCGTCTACGAGTCGGGGGTCGACGAATCGTACAACTTCGATCCCTCGGATGATTACAGGTGCATTCCGGAGGGTGCCGGGACCGTCTCGAGTTCCGAGAGCTGGAACTACACGGACGCGGGAATCTCCTACGGGGGACTCGAGACGGCGCTTGCGGACATTCAGCAGTCCCGGGTCGAGCCTTCGTCCGCCCATCCCGGCACGTTCCTGTCATTCAACGTCTCGGGGAGCCTCCATTGGACGTACGACGAAACCATCGTCGACCCCTCCGGCCCGACGACGGAACGGCGGACGGCGGATTGCACGGTCTCGATGGCGGGCTGGATCGCGTTCGCGAACGCCACAGCCCTTGGGTTCTCGGCCAACGCGTCCGAGGGCTCTCTGATGGTCGTCTTCGAGCTCCTGCAAGCGCCGAGCGCTTCGTGTCCGATGACGGACGCGACGACTTCGGGAGGCTCGACGTACACGATCACGATCCCCGCGATCGCGATCCTGTCGACGGAACCCTGGGACTTGGAGGGGATCGGGGCGAGCCAAGGCGCGTACCCGACCTGCTACATCATACTGTACGCCTGCGCGGACGCCGTCACGAGGAGCTACGTGCTCGCCGACTTTCTCGGACAGGCACCGTCCGTATCGTATCGCTTCGCCCTCGCCTACCATCTGTTGAGGGACTACTCCCTGATCTAGGGGCGTTCCAGGCAAAGGTTCTTATCGGCCCGTCTTCTCGACACGACCGATGCATCCCCGCCTCCGGATTTTCGCAATGTTCGCGGTGCTGACGCTCATCTTCACCGCCATCGGGTGGCTCCTCGGCGGGTACTTCCTCGGCGACTGGATCCTCGGCTCCCTGTTGTTCCTCATCCTGGCGGGGGCGATGAACTTCGTGTCCTACTTCTGGGCCCACAAGATCGTCCTGTGGTCCTACCACGCACGCATCGTGACGGAGGCGGAGCAGCCCCGCCTGTACCGCATCGTCCAGCAGGCCGCGCAGTTCACGGGCCTCCCGATGCCGAAGGTCGCGATTGTCCCGCTGCAGACGCCGAACGCATTCGCCACCGGCCGCAACCCGAAGACGGCGGTCGTGGCCGCGACGGAAGGCATCCTCACCCTCCTCAACGACCGGGAGCTCACGGGCGTCCTCGCCCACGAGATGGCGCACGTCAAGGACCGCGACATCCTCGTGATGAGCGTGACCGCCACGGTCGCCGGAGCGATCGCATTCATGGCCCGCATGTTCACGTGGAACATGATGTTCGGCGGGCAGCGGCGGAACTCGAACGGATCCGATCTCCTCATCGCAATCGCGGTGGCGGTGACCGCGCCGATCGCCGCGCTCCTCGTCCAGCTCGCGATCTCCCGCAGCCGGGAGTCGAAGGCCGACCTCGTCGGCGCGCAGAACTTCGGGGACCCGAACGCCCTCGCGGACGCGCTCGAGAAGCTCGAGTACGCGAACAAGCGGCGGCCGTTCCAGCAGGGAAACCCGGCGTCCGCCTCGCTGTTCATCGTGAACCCGTTCCGGGGCAGCACGTTCTTCGCCCTGTTCGCGACGCACCCGCCAATCGAGCAGCGCATCAAGAAGCTCCGCGCGATGGCGCAGGACCTGCGGTATGGCAAGCCGATGCCCGCGATCCATCCCTCGTGAGAGCGCATAAATAGGCTCGGGCCCGTTGCCGCCCCGTGCGCATCGCGTCCCTCCTCCCGAGCGCCACGGAGGTCGTGTACGCGCTCGGCCTCGGGGACGCCCTCGTGGGCCGTTCGCCAGAATGCGACTACCCGCCAGCGGTCACGGCCAAGCCCGTCGTGAGCGCGAGCGTGTTCGACGGGACCTCGATGGGGAGCGCGGAGATCGACGCGACGGTCCGCCGCCACTTAGAGAGCCCGGCGGGCGCGGGGAGCCTCTACCACATCGACCTCGCCCGGCTCCGCGCGGTGAAGCCGGACTTGATTCTCACGCAAGCCCTTTGTGATGTGTGCGCCGCAACGGTCGACGAAGTGCAGGACGCGGCCCAAGGGTTGGACCCGGCGCCGGAGGTCCTCACCCTTTCCCCCTCCTCCCTTGATGACATCCTCGAGGACATCCTTGTCATCGGTGAGAGGACGGGACGGAGGGATCGGGCGAAGGCGCTCGTGAACGAACTACGGACGCGACTCGAGACGGTTCGCGCGCGGGTCGCGGACGCCGGGAAACCGCGGGTCGTTTGTCTCGAATGGCTCGAACCGATCTTCAACGCCGGTCACTGGGTCCCGCAGCAAGTCGAGTACGCGGGCGGCCGCGAAGTGCTCGGGTCGGCCGGCAAGCCATCGCGCACGGTTCCCTGGGATCGGGTCATCGCCGCCAATCCGGAGGTCCTGGTCCTCATGCCATGCGGTCTCGACATGGGACGCGCGGAGCGGGAGACTTCGCTGGTCACCGACCGCGACGGGTTCGCGGATCTCCCGGCCGTTCGCGACGGCAACGTCTTCCTCGTGAACGGGAGCGCTTACTTCAATCGTCCCGGGCCGCGGACCGTGGACGGCGTCGAG
>Ga0066710_100007052_pt1 | contig 10650 bp, 8 predicted proteins | sample GraSoiAngelo_159_FD_79666 | JGI IMG/M metagenome (GOLD analysis project Ga0066710, IMG submission 79666) | Grasslands soil microbial communities from the Angelo Coastal Reserve, California, USA - 14_1009_16_40cm | ecosystem: Environmental > Terrestrial > Soil > Grasslands | place: USA...
CGCGCCGCCCGGGCCCTGGCTCGACGTCGGCTGCTCGACCGGCGCCTTCCTGGCCGAGGCGGTGCATGCGGGGCGGGACGTCGAGGGGCTCGAGCTCTCGGCCGCCGCCGTCGCCGAGGCACGACGCCGGGGCCTCGCGGTGCACCGCGGAACCACCGACGACTTCCAGCCCGCACGCCGCTACGCGCTCATCACCGCCTTCGACGTGATCGAGCACCTGCCCGACCCCGCGGCCTTCCTCGGGCGGCTCGCCAGCTGGCTCGCGCCCTCCAGCCTCCTCGCGCTGACGCTCCCCGACGTCGCGAGCGTGCCGGCCCGCGCGATGGGACGCCACTGGTACTACTACGCGCCGCCCGACCACGTGCACTACTTCACGCCGGCGACGATCCGCGCGCTCGTCGCGGCGCACGGCTTTCGCGACGTGCGGGTCGAGCCGTTCCGCAAGCCCCTCCGGCTCGATTACGCGGTGGAGAACCTCGTCCGCTTCAACCCGCGGCTCGGCGCGCTGGCCGGCGCCGTCGCCCGGCGGCTCCCGCGCGCCTGGCGCGCACGGGCGTGGCGACTCCCACTCGGCGAGATGCTGGTCACCGCGCGGTCTCTCTGCTGAAGGCCGGCCGGCGCGCGACCACCTGCATGTTCGCGGTCCCGAAGGGCAGCAGCAGGAGGTCGGCCAGCGTGAACACGCCGAGCAGCAGCGGGTTCCGCCAGTCGGTGAAGCGAATCAGGAAGCGCGCCGGCCGCCGCCGCTCCTTCAGCCAGTTGTTGATCGTCAGCACCCACTGGACCGGGCAGGGCAGGTAGCGGATCTCCACCAGCTCCAGGCCCGCGCGGGCGAGCGCCGCCCGCATCGTCGCGGGCGAGAAGAGGTGGAGGTGGCGCGGGTAGTGATAGCCGCCCCAGTAGCGGTGCGCGGCGAGGCGCGCGTTCGGGGACGCGAGGTTCGGCGTCTCGAGGAAGGCGTGGCCCCCGGGCACGAGGAGCGTGCGCAGCTTGTCGAGCGCGGCGAGCGGATCGACCAGGTGCTCGATCAGCTGGTTCATGACGATCAGCCGATAAGCACCCGCGGGCAGCTCGGCGGTCTCGAAGGAACCGGTGACGACCCGGTAGCCCTTGGCTCGGCTGAGCGCGATGGCGGTCGGGTGGAAGTCGATGCCGACCAGCTCCTCGCGGGGGAACCCGGCCCGCGCGAAGCTGTCGAGGAGGAGGCCGTCGCCGCAGCCGACGTCGAGCACGTCGCCCGCCACGCCGGCGACGAAACGCGCGTAGCGCCGGATCTTCCGCCGCTCGAGCCACGCCTTTGCTCGAAAGGCGAGCCCCGCCCGCCGCTCGGCCGAGTCGGTCATGGCGTAGGCCGAGTACTCGTCCGGGTAGATGCGGTCGAAGTCGTGCTCGGCGGGACGGGGGTCGAGATACCAGGCGCGACACGCGGGGCAGACGACGCCGCGGAATTCGTTGCGCACCGAGAGATACTCGTAATCGAAGCCCCGGCTGTGTTCCTTCCCGGGCGGCGCGTCCCGGAAGGCGCAGCGACCGGGGACGAGGCCGAGCTCCGGGCGCCCGGCGATCGCCCGGTCGATCCAGCGCTCAGCCACCGCGGGCGACGTAGGTCGCGCCGTCCCTCGCGAGCTGCAGGCGGCTGGGACCTGGGCGGTACCTCGTCCAGAGCGCGCCGAGGATCGGTCCGTACCCGTCGCACAGGAGCTCGGGCCGCGTCGCATAGTAGCCGGTCGCGACCAGGTGCTGGTGCAGCTCGGGGAGCCGGGAGAAGGGCACGCCCGGATGCAGGTGATGCTCGTGGTGGTAGTGGAAGTGGAGCGGGGCGAACCAGTTCCGGGCGAACCAGCCGGCGCGGACCGTGCGCGTGATCGGGGTCAACGGCATCGACGCGCCATCCGCCCCCCGCGGCAGGAGCGGCGTGTGCTCGACGACGCTCCGCACCTCGTTGATGAGAACGCCGAAGGTGGCGAGCGGTAGGAGCCAGAGTACGAAGTACGCCCACCACTGCCCGGCGAGCACGCCGATTCCGAAGAGCAGCCCCTGCGAGCCGATCCGTCCGATCACCGACGAAGCGGAAGAGGGCGCGCGCGACGGCCCGGCTTCGGCATCGCGTTCACCCAGATACTTCTGCACGAGCTTCACGTGTCGCCAGCCGGTCAGGCAGGCGAGCACCGATGCGCCGACGCCTTGCTCGACCGGCGGGAGACAGAGCGCCGTGAAGTCCGGGTCGTCGGCGGTGCCGAGGCGGGCGTGGTGCTGCAGGTGGCTCGCGCGGTAGCGCTCGACCGTCATGCCGATCGGAAACGCCGCCAGCCAGTTCGCGAGGCGATCGTTGACGGTTTTGTCTGCGTCGACCAGCCAGTGTGCGCCCTCGTGCATGAACATCGCGAGACGGGTCTGGACCGCGACGACGAGCGCGAAGCCGCCGGCGTACCCAAGCGCCGAGCCGGTGCCGAGGGCGAGCGCGAAGGCGGCGGCGAGCATCGTGTAGGTGAGGAGGAGCGTGCGTGCGAGCGCGCCCGGGACCGCGTGGTAAAGCTCGCGCCGGATGGTGCTCACCTCGGCCTCTGGACTGTCCAGCGCGGTGGTGCGCGTCGGCATGCGAAGCGCCCCGAGCTTCCCATGCCGCGCGTTGGAAGATCAAGCAAAAGGTCCCTCAAGCCGTCCGCTCGGCAGTCAGAGCGATGTAGCTCCAGCGGGCGGGCGCGAGCATCCTCCCGAAGGCTGCCTCGACGGCGCCGAGCGCGCCTCGGACGAAGGCGAGACGGCCGAGCCACGGGAGCCCGAGCCGGTAGTGCAGCACGGCGCGGCGGAGGGGGAAAGGCTCGAGCATGCTCGTCTCGATGCGCGTCACCGGGAAGCGCTGGAGCAGGCCGCGAAGCTCACCGGCGCCCGAGCGTCGTGCGCCGCGCTCGGCCGGGACGAGCACGGTCTGGAGGCGGATCAGTGGATTCAGCCGGTTGGGCTCGAGGACGTGCAGCCGCCCGCCGGGCACGAGCACGCGGACGGCTTCGGCGAGCACGCCCTCCGGCGCGTCGACGTGGTGCAGCACGTCGCGGATGAAGACGGTCCGGAAGCTCGCCGGCCGGAAGGGCAAGAAGGCGGCGTCAGCGACCGCGAAGCGCGCCGCGGGCACGGCGGCCGCGGCGAAGGCGACCTTGGCCGGGAAGCGATCGAGGCCGACGCAACGGGTGCGGCGCGCCAGGCGGAGGAGGTTTCCGCCCTCACCGCAGCCGATCTCGAGGCACGGGCTCGCGGCCATCGCCGCGAAGGGCGCGAGCAGCGCCTCCTCGCTCTCGGCGAAGCCCGGCGAGGCGGTCGTCCAGCGGAAGTGCGCCGCGTCGGCCTGCTCGAAGTGGCGCCGCTGGTCGTCGGCGAAACGGGCGTCGCGCATGTCAGCGACCGAGCGCGTCCGCCACCGCCTGCGCCGCGACTCGCATGCCGGCAGCGTTCGGGTGCTGGGTGTCCTGGAAGAGCGAGCCGTTGGGGGCCGCCGCGGCCCTGAAGGCGGGCGCGAGGTCGACGCAGCGGATGCCGACCGCGTCGCACAGCTCGAGCCAGCGGCGCTGCGGATCGAGGTCGGGCGCCGGGAGCTCGACCTGATCGCGCTCCGGAAAGACGATCGCCGTGAGCGCGAGGCCGTGCCCGCGCGTCAGGTCGCGCAGCGCGCCGAGCGCCGCGCGCGTCCGCTCCCAGCCGGGGCCGGCGGGTGCGGCGTAGAACTGCTTGTGCATCGCGGCGACGGCGCGGTCGAGCGCCGCCCAACGCTCCTCGACCGGCGTCGCGGCGGCGGGAGCCTGCTCGCCGAGGCGCTGCCATGGGTGCGCGCCGCGAAGGTAGACGGCCGTCCAGCGCGCGAGCAGGTAGAGCTCGGAGTGGTTGGTGAGCCAGGGGAGCCGGGTGCGGGCGTCCAGCTCGTTCGTCAGCAGCCCGGAGGCGGTCATGACCGGCGCGTCGCTGTAGTCGTTCAGGCTCACACCGAGGACGACCGCGTCGGGCGCGAGGGGAAGCCCGAAGCGCTCGAGGAAGGCGACCTCGGTGGCCGTGTTGTAACCCGGCACGCCGCCGTTCAGCACCTCGGTCGCCGAGCCGCCCTTCGCGGCGAGCGCGCGCTCGAGGAGGACGGGGAACGTATCGGCCTCCTCGAGGCCCTGGCCGAAGACGACCGAGTCGCCGAGCACGAGGAGCCGGCGGTGGTCGGGTGCGGGCCGCGGCGTCGTCTCGCCGCCGCGGAGGCCGAGGCGGTTCACGCGGACCTTGGTCCGCTGCAGGTCGCACGCCACCGCGGGACGGAGTCGATACGGCAGGTCGGGCCGATCCGTCGCCAGGTAGAGCTCGTGGGGGACCCCATTCAGCCGGTCGATGAGGCCGAGCGCCCGGACGAGGAACTCGCCGCTCGCGACGAAGATCGCGAGGCTCGCGAGGAGGCCGAGGACGAGCCCACGGTCAGCCAGCTTCCCCGTCCCGTAGGAAGACCTTGTAAGCGAGAATGCCCGTCTCGAGGTGCGTCTCGAGCATGGGGTCCGCCCAGACGTAGAGCGCCTCGGTGAGATAGTGGGACCGGAAGTCCGCGGCGAGCCGGAAGCCGAGCCGCCCGTCGGCAAGGCGGCGGTAGAAGCCGGCGATGGGCCCGTCGGGGCGCTCGCGCAGGACGCCGTTCTCCACCCAGTCGGGCAGCACGACGACCTCGACCCCCGTGTCTCGCACCCACTGGCGCTCGAGGGCGAGCCGCTCGTCGTCCGAGGGCACTCGGGCCGCCACCTGCCGCAGGTTCTGATCCGGCTCGGGAAAGTAGACCACGCGGACCCCGGGCTGGAGGAGCCTCGGCCGGAGCGGGTCGTAGACGAGCGTCACCGCGTCCTGATAGCCGACGACGAGCGGCCGGTCGACGGCGTCGCCTGCCGGCGCTCGTTCCGCGATCATTCTGGCCACGGCGTCGCGAGGCGCGAGCCGGAGCCGTGCGCACTGGCTCACGCTCAAGAGCGCCGTGTAGCCGACGACGCAGGCGGCGAGCACCGCCCCGAACGCGCGGCGAGCGCGCCACACCCGGTCGAGTGCCGCGCCCGCCGCGAGCGCGAGCCAGGGCAGGAGCGGCAGGAAGTAGCGATGCACGGCGAGAGGGGCGGAACCCTGCAGGAGGAAGTAGGGCACGATCGCGGCGAGGACGACCGCCTGTGCCCGGCGGCTCGTGCGGCCGATCGCGACCAGGCCGGTGAGTGCGAGGAGGTATGCGGGCCACCCCATGATGTACGGCAACGAGACGAGCAGGGGATAGAGAAAGCGCCGGAAGACCCAGCCGTCTCCAGAGAGGCCTTGCCCCGGTGGCAGGATCGTGTACCCGAAGGCCGACATCATGTGCAGCGCGTCGACGACGCGCGACCACGCGAAGGCAGCCGGCAGCATGCCGACGGAGAACACCGCAACCGTCACGCACGCGCCCACGAGGACGAGGCCGAGGCGGCGCGGCCGCGCGGCTCCCTCCCAGGCGAGCGCGATGCCGGCGGGGACGGTCGCGCCGAGTAAGCCCGTGTACTTGGTCGCTCCCGCGAGACCCGCGAGCGCGAAGCCCGCGAGCAAGCGGCCCGTCCCTCGCTCGTCGGCGGCCCGCACGGCGGCATGGGCAGCGAGCAGCATGAGCAGGATCGCTGCGCCGTCGGGATTCACGCGATGGCTCTCGAGCACGTGCAGTGGTGCGACCGCGAACGCGGCCGCTGCCAAGAGCGCCGCCCGCGTGCCGGCGAGGCGCCGCGCCAGGAGGTAGAGCACGGCGACCGACGCGACCCCGATGCCCGAGCAGACCGCGCGGCCCACGAGCACGAGCGTCGGCAGCTCGGCCGTGAACCCCGGGTTGGTCAGGATGATCGCGTGGCTGCTGAGGGTCGACCAGAGCAGGTACACGAGGCCGAGCGCGTACACCAGCCCGGGCGGATGCACGAACTGCGGCGGGACGAGTTGTCGTGCGGCCACCAGCTGAGCCGCCGGCTGCACGAAGTAGATGAGAGAGTCCGGATGATCGAAGCTCGGAAGCCCCCAGGCAAGGTGGATGGCCCGGAGGGTGGTCGCCACGGCGATGACGAGGCCGAACGCGAGGCGAGCAGTCAGACCGGACATCGCGACGCGAGAGAGCGGCGATTGACCCGCCGGAGCATGACGGGCTGGCGTTACCAAGCCGCGGCGGAGCGAGCAAGCGCGCGAGCGATGATCCGCGTCGACAAGCCGATTGCCCGATGCGCCGCGCTCGACTAGGAACCGCCCGCAGCATGCGGGAGACGTTCTCGCGGGTGCTGCAGGCTGCGCACGACTGCGAGCGGCTCGATCCGGGGAACGCCATCGCGCGCGACCTGACGCAGCAGCTGCTCCGGCGTCGGGGCGCATGAGCTCAGGCCGTCGTGCCGACGGCCCGCGTCAGCCGGTCGAGCATGCCGAGCACGGGATGCGGCGCCGGCCGGTACGCCGCCCCGTCGCGCACGTACCAGTCGTAGGCTGCCGTCATCATCTCGACGTTCGTCACCTCGGGGCGCCAGCCGAGCACCGCCTTCGCGCGCTCGATGTCGAGGACGAAGGTCCGGTCGGCGAGGATGTAATGCTCGGGCACGATCGGCGAGAGGCCGACGGCGTGCAGCGCGCGCGCCGCATTGCGGAGCAGCGCCGCCGGGATGCGGACCAGCGACGAGTGCGAGCCGGCGTGCGCGATCAGGGTGCGCACCTGCGCCTCAACGGTCGGCACGGTGTCGGGTTCGGAGCCGATGTTGAGGACCTCGCCCGAGCTGGCCGCCGTGTCGACCGCTCGGATGCAGGCGCGTGCCAGGTCCCAGCCGCTCGTCGTCTGGATTCGGTTGGCGCCGTCGCCGAGCATGTACACGGGGCTGCCGCGGCGGACCCACTCGAAGAGCAGGACGAAGATGCCCGTCATGCGCGGGCCGAAGAGGCTCATCGGGCGGAGGACGGTCACGTCGAGGCCGCGTGCCCGCACCTCTCGACAGAGCCGCTCGACGACCCGCTTCGACTCGCCGTACGCGCCGAGCGGGCGTTCGGGGTGATCCTCGCAGCAGGGAACCGAGCGCGGGACGCCGTACACGCCCGAGCTCGAGATGACGACCACCTTCCGTACCCCGGCGCGCTCCGCGGCGCGCAGCACGTTCTCCGTCCCGCGCACGTTCATGGTGAAGATCTGCCGCTCGCTGAGCCGCGCGAATTGCGGCTTCATGCGCTGCGCAGCGGCCAGGTGGTAGACGACCTCCGCGCCGTCAACGGCGGCCGCGACACGTGCGGTGTCCTGGAGGTCGGCCTGGATGAAGTCGCCCGCGGCATCGCCGTCGGCGGGCACGATGTCGATCAGCCGGAGGCGGTCGCCGCGCGCGGCAAGGAGCGGGACCAGGCAGCCGCCGAGCAGCCCGGAGCTCCCCGTGACGACGCTCAGGCGCCCGGTCACGAGCGGCCGATCTCGGAGGCTCGGGCGGGCTCGCGCGCCCGTCCCCGACCGCGCCCGGTCCAGACGAGCAAGGTCATGATCGCCAGCAGGCCGGCCAGGCTCGCCACGGCGCCCGCCGCGAAGCTCCACGGCCGGTACTCGAAGCGGATCGTGTGCCGCCCGGCGGGCACCGGCACACCGCGGAAGAGGTGGTTGGTTTGCAGGATGGGCGCCGGGTTGCCGTCCACGGTGGCGTGCCAGCCGGTGTAGAACGTGTCGGCGAGGACGAGGAGACCCGGTGCGGCGAGCGAAGCCTGGACCTCGACGGCGAGCTCAGCGTCTTCGACGATCCTCGCGGCAGCACCGCGCGGAGGCGCGTTCGGTGCCGGCGTGAAACCCGGATCACCCTCGACGTAGCTCTCGACCAGCGGGTCGAAGCTCTCCTGGCTGATGATCCCGAGGAGCTCGTCCGTCGGTGGTGCGGATCGTGTGCGGTACACGACGTAGGCGCGGGGCAGCGCATGCGGGTTCTCGAACATCAGGAGCTCGAACCCGGCCTCGGTGAACGGCTCGGTCGGAAGGGGTCGCGCCTTGAAGCCGGCGTCTTGCAGGAAGGCGCGCAGGTCGGGGCGGAAGAGATTCAACCGGCTGAAGACCATGAAGCGGACCGCCGCCAGGTCGAGCAGGCGACGGCGGGTCGCCGGGGCCGGCGCGTTTCCGTTCGCCTTCAACGAGACGAGGTTGCCCTGGAACACCCAGGGCCAGTGGGAGATCGTCGCCGAGCCGTCGATGAAGTACGTGAAGTACTCCGCCTGGCGGCGCAGGTTCACCGGCTCGTAGTCGTCCATCGAGCGGAGGCGGTAGAGCGCGACGCGCTTCGCGCAGACCTCGGGTTGCATGCCGGAATTGTAGACCCACACACGCGTCGGGCCGGCAAGGGACGCTAGCATGGTGAAGGTGCGGCTGTGTGTCAGATAGCGGGCCTCGCTGGCCTCGTCGTAGGGCATACGTTCCTGCTGCGGCTTCGCTTGCAGCAGCTCGAGCATGGCGAGGACGATGATGGAGCCGGCGAGGAGAGCGCCGCGGGGTGCGCCCCGCCACCCAGCGGCCAGCAGAAGCGCCGCGCCGGCCGCCGAAACGAGCAGCACGGGGTAGGCGCTCCCCGATGACGAGACGCCGGCGAGGACCAGCGCGGCCGCGGCCGCCAGCCCGATCAGCGTGACCCATCTGGCTACGGGGATTCGCCTCGGGGCCGAGTTCCGCCCCTCGATCACCGCATCGAGGCCCATCGCGGCGAGCGTCGCGAAGCAGAACTCGGTGACGTACAGAATCCGATTGGGAGCGCGGAACCAGGCGAGGGTGGGTAGCGCAAGGTAGAGCCGGAAGAGCGGGGTAAATGGGCCGAGCGAGAACAGGAGCGTGAGGACGCCGAGGCCGAAAATCCCGAGCGCGCGCGGGCGGAGGCGACGCGCCACGATCGCCGCCGGGATGAGCGAGAGCCCGACCGCGCCGAAGGAGAACCGACTCCCGCTGATCGCCTCGTGGCGGAGCTGCACGGCCGCCGGGTTGCCCCAGAGAAAGCTGCCGAACGGGAACATGGCATTCATGCTGATCGGCTGGCTCGTGCGCGCGCCGTCCCCGATCATCTCGAGAGCGGGCAGGAGCTGGATTCCGGCCGCGAGCGCCCCGAGCGCGAGGCCTCCGGCAAAGCCGACGGCCGCGGCGACCCATCGTCGCGCACCTGCCCCCTCGGAGATCAAGAAGGCGGGCAACAGGAACGCCCAGGCGTAGACGACGTACGCGGAGATCTGCGGGTAGCCGGCGAGCAGGCTCGCGGCGGCAGCGATCGCGAGCAGGCCGGCCGCCCTGGGTCCCTCCCCGCGAGCGAGGCCCAGCACGGCCAGGGCTCCGAGCGGTAGCCAGGTGACGGCTTCCAGCTGGGGGGGCGCCGTGACGACTGCCTCGGCGATGTGCCCGCGCATGGTGCAGAGCACGGCGGCGAGCACCGCCGCGGCGAAGCCGAGTCCGGCACGCCGCGCAAAGAGCGCCGTCGTGATCGCGATCAGCGCGAGGTGGAGGACGCTGGAGATCGCAAGGCCCGCGGGGCCGGGAAGCACGAGGTAGACCGCGTGCAATGGATAGAAGAACCCTTCCTGCAAGGCGGCGACCCACGGGATGCCGCAGAGGATGTACGGATTCCAGATCGGGAGGATGCCGGCCCTGATCCAGCGATAAGCGACCTCGTAGGCGGGAAGGTAGAGGAGGTACACGTCGCTGCTGGGCAGCGTATTCTGATGTCCTGGGAGCACGATTCGCGCTGCCCAGAAGACCGTGACCGCCACGCCGAGACCGAGCGCCATGAGGACGGTGCGCCGGCGGTCGCGAGCGGGTGGGGTCGTGTCCGGCACGGCGGTGCAGAATGGGGTTCGCCACCCTGTCCGTCAAGTTCCGGATCGCCGTGGAGCTCCTTGGCGCGGCCGCCGGAGCAGCGCGGCCAGGGCGACGAGGGCGAAGCCGGTCGCCGCCGTGCCTACCCTGGCGCTTGCGGGACGGTACTCGAAGCGGACGCGGTGCATGCCGGCGGGCACCGGCACGCCGCGAAAGAGATGATTGGTCGCCACGACCGACGCGGGCCTGCCATCGACGTCGGCTTGCCAGCCGGCGTAGAAGGTGTCGGCGAGGACGGCGAGGCCAGGCGCCGCAGCGGTCGCGCGTAGCTCGACCACTCGCGGGTCGTCGCGGAGGATCTCCGCGGCGATGCCGCGCGCCGGCGCGTCGGGAGCGGGGATGAAGCCGGGGTCGCCTTCGACGTAGCTCTCGACCAGCGGGTCGAAGCTGTCCTGGCTCATCCGGCCGAGCAGCTCGTCGGCCCGAGGGGCGGGGCGTGTCCGGTAGACGACGTACGCCCGCGGCAGGACCCGGGGGTTCTCGTAGAGCACGAGCCGGTCCTCGCCGGAGGTCGGCTCCTCGCCGGGAAGCGAAGACTCTGGCGCGAGGCCGGCTGCCTCGAGGAACTCGCGCACCTCCGCGCGCCGGAGGCTCGCCTCCTGGAGCACCAGGAACCGCACCGCGGACAGATCGAGCAGCCGCCGCCGGGTCGCGGGGCGAGCGGCGTTGCGGGCCCCGTCGAGCGAGACGAGTCCGGCAAAGACCCAGGGCTCCCGTGACATCTCGGTGGAGCCCTCCGCAAAGTAGGTGAAATAGTCCGACTGCCGCCGCAGGTTCACCTGCTCGTAGTCGTC
>Ga0066710_100007053_pt1 | contig 10648 bp, 8 predicted proteins | sample GraSoiAngelo_159_FD_79666 | JGI IMG/M metagenome (GOLD analysis project Ga0066710, IMG submission 79666) | Grasslands soil microbial communities from the Angelo Coastal Reserve, California, USA - 14_1009_16_40cm | ecosystem: Environmental > Terrestrial > Soil > Grasslands | place: USA...
CTGTTAACCGCAAGGTTCAGGGTTCGAGTCCCTGTCCCGGAGCCAATTTTGAACTCAATCACGAGGGCGCCGTCAATCAATGCTTTACGCCTTACAGCAACCGTACAGCAACGTGACAGCCTCACGGCATTTCTACGACGCGCTGGCCGGACGAATCCGAACTCAGTAGACCCCTGAACCTCGAGATCACCAGGCAGCATGCGGTGTAAAACCGCAAGGCCCGGGCCGGAGCGGTCGCGCCCGTCCTCTTATCCACGCAGTCGAGCACAATGTGGCCGGGCGATCAGTGGGGAGTTGGCGAAAAACAATCGTTCAGGGCGTCACGGTTGTGGCCTCGCTCTGCGCCGGATATGTGGCGGCGGCTGCTATGAAGGGCTCAATTGGAGCCATGAGCACGCCAGCCCCGATCTGACCGCCTCCCCGGCCTGCCAGGCCGCCATCGATCAGGGGCACGATTCCAGACCGCGCCACCTTAAGAACGTCGATGCCGACCGGCGATCCCCTGAAACCGAAGTAGGGGATACGAAAGTCGGGGTGTTCACCGACCGTGATCTCGTACATGCTGAGGTTGTTCGCAGCCATCGCCTCGGCCGAACCTCCCTGGTACGCCTGGAGCCCAAACGCCGCCGCTTGAGAAAACGCACCAAGACCGATCACCTCGGTGTGATGACTTTCTCCGCCCATCCACTCAACATCCTTCTCTGAGAAGCCTTCGAAGAAGCGTCCCCTGAGCTTCGGGTGAGGCCCGTGAAACCACGTTTCACCGAGGCCGCTCACCCGGATCGCGAAGTCGCGGCAGCTGATGGTCATGCCCGTCACCACCGACGAGCCGGGGATCCCATGCGCCGCGTTAGCCGTCGCTTTGGCGGCAGCCATCGACAGCCGTAAAAAGAAGTAATCGCTTTCGCGGATGAAGGCTAGCGTGGCGTGAACGTCATCAGGCCTTCGCCGCGCTACCTCGAGCAGCTTCGGGAAGAGCTCTCTCGTAAAGAGGACGGTGGCGGCGGTGTTCCGGCTGTGCAGTTCGTCGCCCATGTGCAGCGCACGCTGCATCAAGGGCTTCAACGGCACCCCGCCGGCAAGCTGGACTGCATCCGCTAGCACAGGACCGATGACCTCCGCGATGTGCTGGAGATTATCGTGGACCTCGTCGCTGTATGCCCCGTAGTTGAGGCGGAAGCGGCTAGGTCCCTCGTAGAAATTGCAGTAAGCCCGCGTGCCGCTTCGCTGATCGTCCACCACGAACACCGGCATCGATGCCGTGTAAATACCTGCCACCGAGCCAATGCAGTCGTGTTCATGACACGAGCTGACCGCGATATCGCCGGTATTAAGCTTGACGATCGCATCTTCTCGTGTCTTGGCCAGGCCCTCATGGAGAGCACCTCCGATGACGGCGTCCCGCTGCCCGCCGAAATAATCCGGCCACGTCATCGGTGGGCCCGAGGTGAGAATCGTCTCGCGCGTCATCCCGGGCACCACTTGGATAGCAGGTTTGATGTCAACCAACACCGGTTCTGCCTGTGTAAGTCGTTCGAAGGCAACCTGGTTAGCGGCGCGGGTCGTCATCCTGGGTCAGAAGAACCGGATCCAGCGCTGCCGCTCTGGATCGGTGACCTGATTGTGGAACTCCGCCCACTCCATGCGCTTTTCCTTGAGGTACGCCTCTTTGAGCCCGCCCCCAAGTACCTTCTCTGTCAGAGGATCCTGCTCAAAGTGATCGAGCGCCTCGAGCAGCGTCCGTGGGAGGACGTCGATCCCGCGCCTTGCGATGTGGTCGTCAGTGGCTACATAAAGGTTGTCATTGGTCGGCGCGCCAGGGTCCATCCCCTCGTCGATACCCTCCAATCCGGCCGCGATCGTGAATGCGGTGGCGAGATAGATGTTGCACGAGACGTCTGGTGCCCGATTCTCCAAGCAAGGTCTGTTTCCTGGCAGCCTGAGCATCGCGGAGCGATTGTTGGATCCGTAGGCGATGAAGACTGGTGCCCACGTTATGTCCGGCATCAGACCTCGGGTGATGAGTCGCTTGTACGAGTTTGGTAGCGGGCAAGTGAGGGCGGTCAGCGCCTTCGCGTGCTTGAGCACGCCCGCGGTGAATGACAGCGCAAGCTTCGAGAACTTGAGGCCGTGCGGACCGGTTGGATCGATGAACAGGTTTTTTCCGTCGGCGTCAGCGATGCTCATGTTGAAATGAGCGCCGCTCCCGAAGTCATCAGCAAATGGTTTGGGCATGAATGACGCCACCATGCCCATCTGCTGTGCGACCTGCCTCGCCATCAACCGGAAGAAGGTGAACCGATCCGCCATGGTGAGCGCGTCCGCGTAGGCGAAGTCGAACTCGAACTGGCCGCGACCTCCTTCGTGGTCGAAGGAGTACATGCCCCATTCGAGCTCTTTGAGGTGACTGACCATAGTTCCGAGAAAAGGCATCGAATCGAGTGTGCTGCGCAAGTCATACCCAGGCATCTTGAGGGTGTCGGTCGGACTCAGCGGCTCAAACCGGCCGTCGGCTTCGCGCAGCACATAGAACTCTGGCTCAACGCCGAGGTTGAACGTCCACGAGCGCGCGCTTAGCTCTCTGATCGCGCGGCGCAGGACCCCGCGGCTGCACAGCGGGTAGGCCTTGCCGTGCCAGATGAGGTCGCATGCAGCCCACGCATACCTCCGGTCCCAGGGACAGACCAGAGCCGAGCGGATGTCCGCGACCGCCGAGCATTCATCCTCCTCCGGCCCGAGGTCCCCCATTCCATCAAGCGCGCCGACCGTGTACAGCTCGGAGCCGCGGCACATGCTGGCAAAACAATCCGCGGGGACAATCTTTGCCTTCGTTACGCCATGAACGTCGACGTAGGATCCGACGCAGAACTCAACTCCCCGTTTGATCAAGTCCGCCTGGATCGCGTCGAGGTCAACTACTGACTGGCCATCTGTGATTGCCAGTGACATCCGAGCCTCCTTCCTCAGCGATGTGTCCCGGGTGGTGGGGATGCGCGCCGGCACAAGGTTTCAGGCCCCAGGCCTTTGTAATGCTTCGTCACCGAGCGCTTCGCTGGACTCTTCGGGGATCTCCCATTCGTACGCGAACTTGGTCACTTTGAGGATCACCGACGTGTCTGTATTCGCGATTCCTGGGATCCTTGCAAGCTTCTTTGAGAGCAGGTCGAGCAACTCCTCGTGCGATCGGAAAAAGACCTCGATGATCAGATCGTATGGCCCAGTGGAGTAGCCGACGTACCGGGTCTGCGGCAGCGCCTCCAGCGCGGCCGCCACATCCCCGACCCCTGTCCTGTCAACCGTGATGCCGACGATCGCGCTCATCGTCATGCCCATCACCTCAGGGCTCGGCACCGCCACCACTTTGATCAGGTTCTCCGACACCAACCGGCCGATCCGCTTCCGCACGGTCGTCTCTGTGACACCCAGCTCGTGCGCGATTTCGGTGTTGGGACGCCTACCGTCTTTTTGCAGCAGGCTGATGATCTGCCGGTCGAGTTCGTCATAGGGCCGGTTCGCGGGGCGGCTGGAGGCCCGGAGCCTGACTTTAGGTGACATCACGGCGTTGGCCGTACGCTAACACCCTCAGGATCGAAGGTCAATTCATCAGACCCTCATTGGGACGAGAATCGATCTAAAACAGCCTAGCTGGTGTTGACAATCGTCGATATTGCGCTTAGTGTGCGTGCATTGCGTCGAGGATAGCGACGCGCTTGATGAGGGCGGGGCCATGCGCCCCGGAGGGGAGCAACCATGTCCGAGTCCAGGGCAGGCCAAGAGGATGACGTCTATCTGAGGCAGTTCGGCGTCGAGCCGAAGCTCAAACGAGCGATCGGGTACATATCCAGCTCGCTTTTCGCGATCGCATTCCAGGGTCCGACCACCGGAGCGCTTCTGATCACGGGCGCCACCCTTGCCTTTGGTGGCCCAGCGTTCATCTGGTCCATCCCGTTGATCTTTATCTTCCAGCTGCTCGTGGCGCTGACCTGGGCCGAGCTTAGCTCCCACTACCCGCTCGAGGGTGGCATCTACCAGTGGGCAAAATACCTCGGTGGCGAAGGGGTGGGCTGGGCGACGGGCCTCTTCTACCTGGTCGCCATCATCCTGGTCATGCCCGCCGTCGGCCTGGTCATCAACATTGTCCTGGCCGGCGTTTTTCCCGACCAGATCAAGTTCAATGCGACGACTGAAATTGTGATCTCGTTCCTCACGATCATCGCCACCGCCTTGATCATGAGCACGTCGGTTCGCGTGGTGGCACTGATCAACAACATCGGCGTGACCCTCGAGCTGATCGTTCTCCTCGGGGCGGCGGTCCTGCTCCTCGGCCATGTGCACCAGCCTCTCAGCGTGCTTTTCACCACTGGTGGAGTCGAAGCCAGCGGCAGCTACATCGTTCCGTTCCTCATCGTCGTCGCGCTGGTGATCACGCAATTCGTCGGATTTGAGACGGCGGGCACCTTCGCCGAGGAAACGAGGAATTCTCGGGTGAGCCCGGCCCGCGCGATCATCACTGCCCTCGCTGGCGCTTGCTTGTTCGTGTTCATCTTCGACTTCGCGCTCATCCTGTCGCTGCCGGACGTTGCCAAGGGCATGGGGGAGCCCGAAGGGGTGATCCCTGCGACGCTGAACGCAAACCTCGGCTCTTTCGGCGCCAAGGCGTTCCTGATCGCGGCATTCGTTGCCGTGTCCAGCACCTCGATCGCGACCCTGGCCGCAATCGTTCGCATGATGTATGGCATGGCGCGGGACAACCAGCTCCCGGGCTCGCGCTATCTGACCCGACTGGCAGGAAACGGCGAACCGGTCACCTGCATCATCGTCGCCGCGCTTTTGAGCATGGTCCCGCTGCTGTTCGTCCAGCAGATTCCAGTGCTGATCGCAGCGATCACGTTCATGATCCTGGTCCCCTACTTCCTCGTCCTGGCCTCCATGATCAGGCGGCGGCTCGGCGGCTGGCCGACCGCGAGCGCACCATTCAAGCTGGGCGCATGGGGCATGCCGCTTGCGATCATCGGCGTCGTGTGGGTGGGCTTCGTCGCGGTCGACGCAGCCTGGCCCAGGGCAGCGACCAACCCCAACCTGGGCCCGTTCCCGATCCTCGAGGAAGCCTTCGTGGTGACGGCGGTGCTGGGCGCGCTGTGGTGGTTCCTCGCACTTCGCGGCCGGGTCAAGCAGCCCATGGGGCCGGACGCACCGATTGGCGCCGAGGTGAAGCCGGCAGTATCGCGCTGAGCGAATCCGGCAGGCCGTGGTAGACCTCAACGGGCTGCTTGAAACAGTCGAGAGGTCGCGGGTCAACCCGATCATGCTCCCCGCGCGGGATGCTCCCAACCTGGAGTTCTCGCTCGACGAGTACGGCCTGCGATACGCGGCCGCGACCGGTTTGATGCGCCAGTTGAATCTCGACGCGCTTGTGCTCGTGCAGCCGAACACGATTCGGTATATGAGTGGACTGCAAACGTGGCTCTGGATCCTGCCACCGCTGCTGCCGACGGCGGTGATCGTGACGCAGGATCCGGGGCAGGCAGCGCTCGTCGCAACGGTGGTCGAGAAAGGTGGGGTGGAGGCGACGAGCTGGATGTCGCCGTCTCTGTACGAGCTTGACAATGATCCGATCGCCGCCATCGTCGGGGCGCTCGCGGATCGGGGGCTCGATACTGGTCGCCTGGGGTTCGAGCTCGGCCTCGGCCAGCGCCCCAACCTAAGCCCGGCCGACCACCAGCGTTTGGTGGCGAGTCTGCCCGGCGCGGAGATCGTCGACGTTGCGCTCCCGATCTGGGCGATGCGCGCGCTGAAGAGCGCGGACGAGATATCGCGGCTGCGCGAGGCGGTGAGGCTCTCCGAGATCGGCTACATGGCGGCGCTGGACGCACTGAAGCCGGGCATCACCGAAGCCGAGCTCACCCGTATTGCAGCGGCGTCGATGCTCGCCGCCGGTGCTCGCCCGTCGGTCACACCTATGACGCTCATTTTTCTCGCCGGACCCGAACGATACCGCCAGGTCGTCCAGCCGGCCAGCGATCGGCCGATCGGCGCAGGAGAGCAGGTGTGGCTTGATGGTGGCTGCTCCGTCGAAGGCTACCGCGCGGACTTCATCCGCTCCGGCGTGATCGGGCGGCTGAGCGATTCCGCCGAGCATTACTACGAAGTCGCAGTGCAGGCCCTTGACGCCGCGGTCGAGGCGCTCGGGCCAGGTCGCAAGCTGGGCGACTCGTGGAGCGCTGCGCAGACGTGTTTCGATGACGCGGGCGTGGGTGAATACACGCTGATCCCGGGCCAGATCGGCCATAGCATTGGCCTCGACCATTGGGAGCTGCCGCTCATCGGCAAGCCCGGCTCGGAGCAGGGCGAGGTGATTGCCCGGCCGGGGATGGTGCTGTGCGTCGAGCCGACGATCGTGGGCATGGACGGCGACGATGAGTGGAGGAGTGGACTCTTTACGGCCGAGGACCAGGTCGTTGTCACCGAGTCGGGCGTGGAGGTGTTGACGGTCCAGATACCGCGAACGTTGGTGAGGCGGTGACATCGCACCTGTCCGGCCGCGTTCTCTACCTCAATCCCATGGACTATGGTACGAACCCGGGCGTCGACGCAATCGCCCACGGCCTCCATCACCGCCTCGGCACGGCCGGCCTCGAACTGCGCGTCGTGTTCAACGACTTCGCGCGGGCTCAATGGCGCGAGCGAGCGTCGTCCACCATCGATGCCGCAATAGCGGCCAAGTTTCGCGCGATCATCATCTATGTCCTCGACCCGACGGAGCCCGCAGCCGCTGTCGCTCGTGCGCGCAGCTCGGGGCTGCAAGTGTTCAGCTTCGAGCGCCCGCGATTTCCGGTGGACGGCTCGCTCGTGTATCCGAACTTCAATCAGGGCACGTATATGGCGGAACATCTGGCCGATCGGCTTCGGCCAGGCGCGAACGTCGCCGTGGTCGGCGGCCCCAAGATCATCGACGACGACGAGCTTGTGGCCGGGATCGTCAATGGGGTGGATCGAAGCGGGCTGAATCGTGTCAACGACCCCACCGAGGACAAGTATCGAAACCAGACTGATCTCCGGCCGGGAGGCCGCGAGACCGCGATGCGCATACTGGCGGACTTCCCGCGCCTGGACGGCATGGTCCCGTTCAACGACGAGACGATGCTCGGAACGCTGGACGCCCTCGATTCGACGGGGCGCGAGAGCATCAAGGTTGTGTCTCGGAACGGAACGCCGAAGGCGGTTCAGGCGGTGGAGGATGGGCGCTCCGAGGGAACCTGGGACATCAATGCTCCGGGCATCGGAGCCGCGTTGGGCGACATGGTGGTCCACCGCCTCGAATCGGGACGTGGCGATGGTGGAGACCTTGCTCTCGGACCGATCGGACAGATGATCGATTCAAGCAACGTCGGTCGGTGGAAGCCGTGGTCCGAGCGGATCCCGTTCGCTCCCCTCGCCGAGGGCCTGGGCGATGGCTAAGAAGGTCCATTCCAGTCATCCGGTCCTCGCGGACGATCGATCAGAGTACGAAGCCAAGCGTGAGGAGCTGAAGAAGGCGGGCGTCCGCTATTGCCTCGCGGCGTACACGGACGTGCACGGTGTGGGCAAGGCGAAGTGCGTCCCGATCGACCACTTCAGCGGCATGATGCGGGGCTCCGAGCTGTTCACCGGCGCAGCGCTCGACGGCCTTGGCCAGGAGCCGAACGACGACGAGCTCTCGGTGCGGCCGGATTTGAAGCGGATCGTGGAGCTGCCATGGATGCGCGGCTACGCGTGGGCGCCGGGCCACCTCTACTTTCATCACCAGCCTTGGCCGATGTGCGGCCGTGTGGTGCTGCAGCGCGCGATTGACCGCGCCGCGGCCCTGGGCTATGTGTTCAACCTCGGAATCGAAACCGAGTTCTACCTGGTGCGGAGGGAGAACGGCATTGTCGTTCCAGCGAACCCGCGCGACATCCTAGCCAAGGCTGCCTACGACATCACGGATCTGCTCGCGAACATGCCGTTCATGGATGAGGTGATCGGATACATGAACCAGCTGGGCTGGGACGTGAACTCATTCGACCATGAGGATTCCAACTCGCAGTTCGAGTTCGACTTCTCATACACGGACGCCATGTCGATGGCCGACCGGCAAACCCTGTGGCGGATGATGATGAAAGAGGTCGCACGCCGCCACGGCTTCGAGCTCACCCTGATGCCGAAGCCGTACGCGAATCGCACCGGGACTGGCGCGCACTTCAACATGTCGCTGGCTGACATCCGCTCGGGAGCCAACCTCTTCGCCGACCCCGACGATCCTCGAGGATGTGGCGTCTCCAGGCTCGCCTATCAGTTCATCGCCGGTGTGCTCGCACACGCGCCGGCATTGACCGCCGTGGCCGCGCCGACGGTCAATTCGTACAAGCGGCTCGTGAAGTCGGGATCGATGACGGGGTTCACGTGGGCGCCGATTTTCCGGTCATATGGCGGCAACAACAGGACGCACATGCTGAGGATTCCACTAACCAGCCCACGAGTCGAAAGTCGTGCTGTGGATGCGACCTGCAACCCATACCTCGCCGGTGCTGCGTACCTGCAGGCGGGACTCGACGGAATCGAAAAGGAACTCGATCCAGGTGAGCCGCGGCGCGAGAACATGTACCTGCTTTCTGACGCTGAACTGTCTGAACGCGGAATCAAGACCCTCCCGCGGACGCTGCTGGAGGCGGTCGAAGCCTTCGAGACCGACCCGTTAATGGATCGGGTCTTCGGTCAGGAGCTTAAGACCGCGTACGTCGACCTGAAGTCTCGAGAGTGGTGGGACTACCACAACCAGATCTCTCCCTGGGAGATCCAGCGGTACCTGACATTTTTCTGATGCATTGACGCCACGTAACAGCGCCAACTCAGAGGCGGTTCGCCGCCTGGCCGCGGCGGACCCGGTGCTGGTCGACGTGCTGCCGCTGTCGGAGGCCGTGCCCGATTTCGATCCACATACGGTGCTAGCGTCCGGGGCCTCGCTGGACTGGGACCAATATGTGGGGGGACAGCGCAACGGGATCATCGGCGGCGCCGTGTATGAGGGCCTGGCAGAGAACACGCAGGATGCGATTGGAAAACTGGCGTCGGGCGAGATCCGGGTGCGGCCCTGCGGTGAGTATCGATGCGTCGGCTCGCTGGCGGGAATCTACACGGCTTCCATGCCGGTGCTCGTGGTCGAAAATCGGGCTGCCTCGAATCGCGCCTACTGCAACCTGTTCGAAGGAGTCTCGCGCTACCGACTCAACTACGGCGTCTTCAACAGCGAGGTCGATCAGAACCTCCGCTTCCTTGCCGAGGTCATCGGCCCGACCCTCGGCGAGGTGGTCCGGCTGGCTGGCGGCGTGCCGCTGCTGCCGATCATGAAGCGCGCTCTGCGCATGGGGGATGAGCTGCACAGCCGTAACACGGCAGCGACGCTCCTGTTTGCGCGCGAACTGTTCGAACCACTGATGCAACTGCAGGCACGTTCGCCCAAGGGAGTGAAGCAAACGCTCGACTACCTGACGTCGAGCGACTATTTCTTCCTGCGTCTGTCGATGGCCGCATCGCGCGCCGCTGCCGACGCCGCGCATGGCATCGCGGCCTCCAGCGTCGTCACAGGCATGGTGTTCAACTGTCGCGACTTCGCGATTCGGGTGAGTGGCCTAGGCGACGACTGGTTTCGAGGCCCGCTGCCAACGATGCACGGAGCCAAACTGTTTGAGGGATTCTCCGAAGCAGACATGGAGTTCATGGGAGGAGAGAGCACGTTCAACGAGACGGCGGGTTTGGGAGGCTTTGCACAGGCGGCGGCTTTTCCGCTGCAGGAATATCAGGGTGGGTCCGCCCAGAAGATGGTCGACGCGAACCTCGCGATGTATGAGATCACACTCGGTGAACACCCCGAGCTAAAGATTCCTTATCTCGGCTTTCGTGGCGTGCCGATCGGAATCGACGTTCGGCGTGTGGTCGATAAGGCGATCACGCCTATCCTGGACATCGGCGTCGCCGGTAAGGCCGGCGGTCAGATCGGTGCAGGTAGCTTCAGAGCTCCCATTGAGTGCTTTGAGCTGGCAGTAGGGGCGTATGAGGCCACCTATCAGTAAAGACGCCGTTGCGTAGGTCCGCTGCAAACCCGACGGCCCTTAGTTCATGCTCCGAGCGCTTTGATATTCGCCGGTCAAGTCCGTACCGAGCCAATAGTGATCCCCAGGAAATCGTTCGGCGTGCCTAATGGCGGATGACGGTTTGTACGGCAACGCCGGTGCCAAACCGTGGCATTTGGTGACTCTTGGCGGCATGCAGCGAATCCGAATCGCTAGTTTTGAACGGGCGGCACCGATCTGTTAACCGCAAGGTTCGGGGTTCGAATCCCCGTCCCGGAGCCAAATTTGAACTCAATCACGACAACGTCGTCAATCAATACTTGGCGCCTTACAGCAACCGTACGGCAATGTGACAGGATCACGGCATATCTGCGACCCGCTCGACGCACGAATCCGAACTCAGTAGAGTGCCTGAACACCGAGATCACCCGGCAGCATGCGGTGCAAAACCGCAAGGTGTCGCCATCACCAATTCATGAGCACGCGGTCCTGCGTGCGCGTCCTCTATTAATGTTCTGAGCCAGATCCCACTTGTCTCGTGCGTGGCGTCAGAGTTCCTC
>Ga0066710_100007054_pt1 | contig 10648 bp, 12 predicted proteins | sample GraSoiAngelo_159_FD_79666 | JGI IMG/M metagenome (GOLD analysis project Ga0066710, IMG submission 79666) | Grasslands soil microbial communities from the Angelo Coastal Reserve, California, USA - 14_1009_16_40cm | ecosystem: Environmental > Terrestrial > Soil > Grasslands | place: USA...
CTCGCCGCCAAAAAGCTCGCCATCCACGTACAGGTCGAGTTTTGGAACCCAGTCGCAAGTCATTTGGAAGTTCCTCGCATTTTCTCCGCAAGTAGTTCGCGCATCAATTTTCTCGCCCGCGACAACCGTGACATCACCGTACCGATCGGAATTCCGACGATGTCAGCTATCTCCTGATAGCTCATCTCCTCCATATCGCACAACAGGATCACTTCGCGGAACTGCACCGGCAAACGTTCGAGGGCATCTCGTACCATCTGCTGATCCGCTCGCACAAGCAGCAGTGCCTCTGGCGTATCGGCCGGCAGCCCAACTGCGTCTTCTTCATGGTCGAGCGGCACAGTCATCTTCGCACTCAACCCGCTGCGCGACGTCAGAAACGTATTCCGCAAAATGCGGTACATCCAGGCTCGAAAGTTCGTTCCCTGCTGGAATGACGTGAAGCCCTTAAGCGCCTTGAGGTACGCTTCCTGCACAAGGTCTTCGGCATCTTCCCGGTTGTGCGTGAGCCAATGCGCGAAGTTGTACAACGAGGTGAACATCGGCATCGCCAGCGTTTCGAAGGACTCGGCATCGGTACTTCGGTCTGCCACAACTCAATATCGTAACTCCGTTCATTTTCGCCGCACGGCAGGAAGTCCAGCTGACAGCGGCTCACCGGGACCCGCGGATCCGAGAGTCCCGGCTTCGGACTCAAGTTCACGAATAAACGGTCCGCATCTTCAATGGAACCTGTCTAGTGCTTCTCTTCCTTTGCAGGAGCGCATCCAGGGACCATTTTCCGGGACCATTAAGCAACAGGAACGCCGTCGTCAACACCTGAGCATACTCGGATCGAACCTCATGCAAAACAGCCCACATCCCAAACTGGGGCGGCGACGGCGGCAGAGGCAATGGCGATGTGCCCAGATACATCGAGATTTTCGTCGAGAGTATGGCCACGATCATCTCTATGATGAACGGAATTGCAATCAGCCGTGTCATGAGGCCCGAGAGCAACAACAATCCCCCAACAATTTCAAGGTAGCCAACAAAGTCAGCCGTGAAATGGGGAAATGGCATGCCCAATTTCGTGAAGCGTCCAACTCCCTGATTTAGATACACAAATTTCAAGATCCCTTCCCACAAGAACACTCCCCCCGCCATTAGTCTTAGAAGCAACGTGGAGGCAGGACCGTCCGGAGACGGATTCACAAGCCAAGTCCAGATATTTTTCATGCGGTTTTCCTTTCATTCGATTACACATTTCGTCGAGCTGTCTTTTTGCCCGCTCAATGTTGATAACTTGGAAGTGAAGCTTTTATTCCCGGAATTGATTGGTAGTCGCGGGCTGACACCCGCGACTACATATTGGCGGCGATCTTCATCGAAGACGACATCGCTTGTTTGCAGAATGTGAGTTTCTGCTTTGAGCGATCTAATCCGACATTCAACGTGCCTGCAGACCCCATCTGTTGAGTGTCAATAAAGGATGAGAAGGGAAAGACCAGATATTTTTCCAAGACGCGCTTCAGATGCCTCGCTCCATAACGGCGGTCCGTTCCTCGCTCGAGCAGGAAGTCCGCCGCCTGGTCCGACAGGCGCAGATTGATCTCGCTGCCGGTTGCCCGCTGCAGCCGCAATTCGAGCCTCTCGATCTCAATGTCGACCACCTGGCGCAATTGAGATGCTGGGAGCGGATGAAACACGAGGATTTCATCGAGCCTGTTGAGAAATTCCGGAGAAAACCGCTTTCGCGCCGCATTCATGGCGATCGTGGTCAGGTTTTCCTGTCTGTTGGCGATATTGTTCACAAAACCAATCGATCCATCAATCGCCTGTTGCATTTCGGACGCGCCGAGATTGCTCGTCATGAAAACAATGGTTTTAGAAAAGTCTACCTGCTGACCGTCCCCCAGCGTGAGGATGCCTTTATCCAAAATGCCCAGAAGCAATTGCCATAGCGCTTCATTGGCTTTCTCAATTTCGTCAAACAAGACCAGCGTGAGCCTCAATTCGGCAGTATGAAATTCGTCGAGGCGAGCCTGCCTGAGCATCGCTGGCGTTTCTGCTGCTGTCCATGTGACGGCGGCTACTAAAACCATTGAGGCCAGAACGCTGGCCCAACGCCAATTGAAAAGTGAACTCCTGGTGGGGGGACTTGCGGCACGAATTGCCCCTTGCACATTGGACCAGATCCGCAGAGGAAACGCTGCTAGTCAACGATATTGTCTCCAGTCACGTACGTTCGATGATGGCGAATCATGTTACGGACGTTGCCTCTTCCAATTCTCATACCGTCAAACCCTGGTTCAGCGGCAAGCTTGATTACTCACCGCCGACGAAAGATTTTACGGAGCAGGGATATCGATTAATTGGCGGCCGCCTGGACTACCTCGACAACCGCCCAGTCGCGGCCTTGGTTTACCAGCGAAGCCAGCACTTCATTAATCTCTTCGTCTGGCCTTCCGACGACACCGCCGCCGGAAAAGAAGAGCAACTGGCGCGTCAGGGATACAACCTGATTCACTGGAACCAATCCGGTATGACCTTTTGGCTCGTGTCCGAGCTGAATCTGCCGGAACTGGAGGAATGCGCACGGCTGTTGAAACAGTGATGGTCGACTTGCCCAAAACTGCAACACGCCGAACGCAACTAGGGACTAGGTCCTTCGGCCAGGGGCAGCCACACTTGAAAACGTGTGTCGCCGGGTTTCGAGTTGACCTCAATACTTCCCCTGTGCTTCTTCACAATCCGCAGGGCGGTGTCGAGTCCGAGTCCTGTACCTTCGCCGACTTTCTTAGTCGTAAAGAAAGGTTCAAAGATGTGAGGCTGAATCTCGGGCGAAATCCCGGGACCATTGTCGGCGATCTCGACCACCACGGAATCATCGTCGCGCCAGGTTCGAACTCGAAGTTCGCCTTTGCCGCCCATGGCGTCAATAGCGTTGTCGATAATATTGGTCCACACCTGATTCAGTTCGCTGCCGAATGAATTCACGAGAAGGGGAACGGGTTGGTACTCACGCTGGACCACAACGCCCCGTTTAAGCTTATGGTTCAGGATAGTAAGCGTCGTTTCCAGACTCTTGACGACGTCCACGTTCTGGACAGGAGTCTGATCCATGTATGTGTATTCCTTGATGGCACGGACCAGATCCGATATTCGCGACGTACCACTCTCAATTTGATCGAGAAGACTGGCGATCTCGACCGAAGCGGCGATCCTGATGAGGGCAGCCCGGGCCGTATCAGCATCAAGTATCGAAAACAATGATTCAACCGCCTCCGGCCTGACGCTCCTCTCGGCGAGATGCGCCGCCAGTTGCCACAAGTCGTTCTGCCCGTGACTTCGCAATAGAGAATCAATTTGCGCTTCCAGGTCGCTCCGCTGCAGGGGGTTCAGCGGAACTTCGCCATGCTGAATGAACGAAGCTTCCAGATTCTCGATTTCTAATTTCTGGACCGCGGTCAGCTCGCGCCCGCCTAATTCCTGGCTTGCATCGCGGACCTTTTTCAAGACCTCCCGCAGCTGAGCGGCAGCGCGCCTCGCCGCCGAAGCTGGGTTATTGAGTTCATGGGCAAGGCCCGCGGAGAGCTTTCCCATCGAGGCCAAACGGTCGCGCTGTTGTTCCCAGCGAGTGGTTTCACGAATCCTGTCGGACATGAGGCCGACGAGACGTTGCGTCAGTTCCGGCATCTTCTGCACAAGCTCCGGGAAAAGAGACGAAGGGAAACGCAGGATCTTTGCGTCTGTGGACGCGCGCGCATCCAACGGAAACTGCTTCATTCTCGAAAAGGGCAGGACACCGGTCACGTCACCCGGATTGCTTGTGAGCACCACGGTTTCGCCGCCGAGTTCGCCGCGAAGCTGAAGCTGCCCTTCCAGGATGACAAACATCGCGTCGGCCGGGTCGCCCTGGCGGAAGTGGATCTTTCCCGGGTCGAGGTGCCGCTCTTCCGCATGGCTGAGGAACCAGTCGATCTGGTCCTCCGGCAGATCGGCGAACGCCGGGACGCGCAACAGATCCGATCTCTCGACCATTCACACCTTACTCAAGTATTGATGGATGAATTGCACAGCTACCGACCCTTCACCTACTCCGGAGGCGACTCGTTTGACTGAGCCATGCCTCACGTCGCCCACGGCGAATACACCCGGAATGTTGGTCTCGAGCAGAAAAGGATCCCTTTCAAGCGGCCACCCTCTCGGCCGCTGCCCTTCTCGTATCAGGTCGGGGCCCGTCAATATAAAGCCGCGTTCGTCGCGCTCAACGACACTTGCGAGCCAGTCGGTTCGAGGCAATGCTCCGATGAAGATGAACATCGCACTGGCTGGCACCCGCTCAATCTTATTCGTGTTAGAGCAAAGAAAAGAAATCTCTTCCAGATGGGTTTCACCGTGAACTTCCGCCACGCTCGCGTGAGCCCAGATCTGGATGTTGGGCGTCTGTTTGATCTGATCAATCAGATACTGTGACATGCTGCTCGATAAAGAGCTCCCGCGCACGACGATAACAACGCGCTCGGCATGCTTCGCGAAATTGATGGCTGCCTGACCTGCCGAATTCGCTCCACCTACCACATAGATGGTTTCGCCCTTGAACGAGAACGCATCCGCCGCGCCGCCGCCATAATAGATACCTGCGCCTTGCAACCGATCGACTCCACGCGCTTCAAGTCGCCGCCACTGAACTCCTGTCGCAATCATCAACGCATGGCAAGAGATCTCGTTCCCATCCGCCAATTTAACGAATCGATAAGATCCTTCGATCCGGATGTTGACCGCCTCCAGCGGAGAGAGAATTTCGACGCCGAATCGCTGAGCCTGTACCACAGCGCGGCGCGCCAGATCGCCCCCACTGAGGCCGATCGGAAATCCGAGATAGTTTTCGATGCGGGCACTCATTCCCGCTTGTCCGCCGGGAGCCTCTTTCTCAATCATCACGGTGTGGAGGCCTTCGGAGGCTCCATACACAGCAGCGGCAAGCCCCGCCGGCCCTCCACCGACGATCGCCAGGTCATAGAAATCGGTTTGCGCGCGCGTCCGCAGGCCGACTCTTTGCGCCACCTCCGCCGGCACACCTTCGAGGAGCTTTGTTCCGTCGGGAAAAAGCACGACCGGAAGACTCGCCGCTTCGGGTCCCAGGTATTCTAGAAGCCGCCTGGTCTCCGGGTCGTTTGCGGAAATTTCGACGTCAATCCACTGATACGGTACGCGGTTGCGCGCAAGAAACTCTCGCAATTCATATGACTTGGGCGACCAGCGCGTCCCCAAAACCCGGATTCCCTCGAATGCCGGCCGATATGAAGCTCCCCAATCATCGAGCAAATCATCCAGTTGTGGGTACAGGTGTTCGCTGGGAGGATCCCATGGCTTCATGAAAAAGTAGTGGATGTTCGCTTCATTGATGGCGCTAATCGCCGCATTCGTGTCGGCGTAGGCAGTGAGTAGTGCCCGCTTCGCATCGGGAAAGATCTGCATTGCTTCCCGCAAAAACGCCACTCCGTCCATTTGCGGCATGCGCTGATCCGCAAGCAGCAGAGCCACGCTCTCGTTCCGCACCTTCAACTGTTTGAGAAGGCTGAGCGCTTCTTCCGGGGAATCACTTGCAATCACACGGTACTGGGCACCGTATTTAGAACGCAGGTCGCGTTCGATCGCACGCAGGACGTCGGAGTCGTCGTCCACAGCCAGCAAAACTGGTTTTGCCATGATTTGCTATTTTAAGCTTTCAGCTCCCCTGAATACTGGTTTTCGCAACTACACCCCGGCGCTTCGCGCCCACCCCTCCTAACTTCGCGGGGAATGAGCTGCGTGACTGTAATGGTGGGGTCAAACCGGATTCGTGAGACCTTTCTGTTCGATCCAGCGAATACGTCGAAGGGCAGTTTTCCAGGGCGATATTCCGCTTCCTGGCGCAGAGAAGATAAAGCATCGCTCTTCGATCCACGAAGGTCACGTTTGCAAGATCTAAAGATGGTCCGGAAAGCGCGTCGGGTTTCGCAGACAGTAGCATATCGAGTGCCGGCGACTCGCCCGATCCGCGACCAATACATCCAGTCGGCAAAGTCATCGTAATTCCAGAAGTCGGCGGGCTCCATCATCGCTACGAACCACGCGCTGCCTGAAAAACGCAGCTTGCAGATCCTCGATCCCGCACGATCTCAGGCCGCTCTCTGGTGAACGACCGCGGCATCTGCCCGCAAGAACACGTACCCGCATCCGAGAACCTTCGCGCGCTACGCGCCGTGCTGAATACCCTGGGAGATGGGTTCGTGGAGGCTATCGACGATCAAACTCTGCTGAATATTGCGACGAACCAGCCGAACCTCAGCGAAGGCAGGATTCAAGGCGAGGCTATCCAGGTTCCGATTCTGGAGGCTCCGGGACAAACTCGGGTCGGCCGTTTCGGTTGGAAAGATCAGCATGGCAGCTTGCTCTCCTTCACCGCCGATGCCTACTTTAACGAGATGGGTGTGACCAGCCGGCTGAAGCCGAAGGACACAACCAACATTTGTAAGATCAAATCCGATCCCGAAGATACCCCAGACGAACTGGGCATGGCAAACATCGATCACTTTACGCAGTTTGTCCGGGGAACCAAGCGCCGCCGCGGGATACCTTGCTCGCTGCGACGCCGGATGCCCAAGCCGGTCAAAAGCTGTTCGAAGTAATCGGCTGCAATATCTGCCATGTTGAGTCGATCACGACCGCCCCCGCAGGAACCGTGCTTACCGGCGGCGTGTTCATCGTGCCCGACGCGTTAGGAGGTAAGATCATTCATCCCTTTAGCGATTTTCTGTTGCACGATGTTGGCACCGGCGACGGAATTGTGCAGACCGGACCCCAAGACACGGCTGAAAAGCTCCGCACCGTTCCGTTGTGGGGGCTGCGTATGAAGGCACGATTCATGCATGATTTGACATCCTTGACAATCGAAGACGCGATCCGGCGGCACCAGGGCGAGGCGAAGCATGTGGAGCGCCGATTTAAGGGTTTAACCGATATAGAGAAACAGCAGCTGATCGCATTCCTGATGTCTTTGTAGAGAGCTGCATCTCTTAGATGATCAACCGAGTTGATCGCTAACAGTAATTCCCCCTTTAAGGAGGACTCGCTTGGACCGAGCTATGAAGTTAGCCGACATGGCCGATGAAACGGCGACCTCGCGGGTGCTGGAGAGAGTGGCGGTTCCCAGCGGTGTTAGGTTTCACCGTATGGCTATAGGAAGAGGAAACATCTGTCACGTGGTTCGCTATCATCGAACGGACGTGACTGGAAACGATGTCGTTGACCGGCTGGATTGAACAAGGCATCGGTGGCTGGGGGAGGCTCAGTGACGCGAATGGTTCTGCTTTCGACCACGGTTCGGCCAGCCGCGACGATTTTGAAGGACGTCGGAATGCTCTTGCCATAAAACTGGATGCCGCCGGAACAATCGTAGTGCACGAAGATGCCCGGCGCGATCGAGTAGGTCGTCAACAGCCCGCTCTTAGCGTCGACGCAATATTCAGACTCATCCCAATTCCGACCTCCACTGGGGGAAGGATTCCCGTGTCGGTCCGGATCAGAAGACAATGTTGCTCCGCACCATCCAGAAATCCCGCCGTTCGCACCGAGGCCCCCGGCCCGATGTGGGAATAGGTGAAGAACATCGCGGCACGGACCTGCGCTAATCGAAGCGGTATGGCACCGCCCGGCACGTTGCCGTAAAGTCCATTTGCGGTGGAGTCCGGATAGAGATTCACTGCCGAATAGCTGGGTTCCTGTGCGGTCCAGCGGTAGACCGTTTAAGTGGGGTGGGGAAGGTATTTGGAGTGATCTTGAGGTCTCGCTGGTGTCGCCTAAAATGCTTTTCAGAATGTTTGACAGCACGGAGTCGGTCGCTTTGTTCGCACAACAGTTCAGTAAGCCCCAAAACGGTCGCTCACGAGATTTTCAGTAGGCACAGATTCCGCACGGGCATGTAATTCAACTTTGTGATCCTTGCCTTCCCATCGATTCTCGTTTAGCCATAAGAAGGTGAATCGAATCGTTGTTTTCTGTTCAGGCAACGGGAGGTCAACAAATTCGATATCGACACCCGTGGCGGTCGAGCGTGTATCGGTAGAATGCAGCCATTCATCGGCTGTCCAGTGCAGCAGGAACGGAGAACTCGCTTGTATCCGCAGGCGCGTGCCGATCGCGATTGCCGGCACCCGACGATTGAACTTCCACACCTCAATCGGACGGTCTTCCCGATGGCCCCGCACATAGCGATCGTATGCCGCTTCAATCAAGTCAGAGCTTTTGCCGTCCGCGGCGGAGCGACGCAGCTTCACATATTCCGCATGTGCCCATAAGAGAGGTACTGCCGCACCGGTTTTTCTGCCGAAGATGAAATGGCGCGAAGGCTGGTCCGGCGCATCCCAGATCTGCTCGGGTATCAGGCCTATGCCTCCGGAAAACTTCTCGAGGGCGTGGAGATAAGGACCCGGATCACGACCTGCGGCAAGCTCGTAATGACCTCGCTCTCCCGTCAGCAGGGGCCACGGACGCCCTACCCCCCATCCATTAAACGATTCCCCGTCGTCCCTTTGGCCATAACCATCATGGTTGTAGCGGCGCCAACAGGGACCGAAGGGTGTATCGACCTTGAGCACAGCGTCCACGACGCGAAGTGAGTCCCCGATGAGTGGGTCGTCCGCGCTACGAATTCCATAACGAACCAGTTCAAGAAAACCGGCATCAACGATTCCCTTGGCAGGAAATTCAACGCGATCACCGGGGCGCTGATTTGCCAAGACCACGGTTCCACAATTTGGATCCTCGTCCGCACAGTGATCGATGTCGCCTGGGTTGATGCGGATATAGTGCCGGGTCAGTCCCGGGATCAGGATCCCTTGCGTCGTGACTGTCCAACGCTCGACATGTGATTCGAGGAAATCAGCATAGCCCCGGACGAATTCAGCTGTGCTTTCGTCGCCTCGGTCAGTAAAGAATTCGGCCGCGCATATCAGTGCTGCAATGTGGACCGCCAGCGTTGATGGTGAATATCCGCTCGCTTCCTCCCACCGTTCCTGCGCGGTGACCGGACCTTCCCGGATGAGGAACCCACAGGCACGGCGAACCATGACGTAAGGGTCGAACTTTCCCAACGCGCCAAGTTTCCATAGCCGCCATGCCAGAATAATTGGAAATGCGACCTGGTCCAACTGTACGCCCTGCCAATAGGGCCGTCCGTCGATCCAGAAATTCTGGTGAAAGCCGCCATCCTCGCGCTGCGACACCGCGAGGTAAATCAGCGCGCGTAGTGGCGTGCTGAAATCGCCAACGGTCAGCAGCGCGCTCACGCACTTCACCATGTCGCGTGTCCACACCAGATGGTAGCCGCCGAGCTCATCATCACTTTTCTCATCGCCCCAGGGAATGCTGAGCGACGCAATCATTGCTCCTGGGTACGTTTTGTCTTCGTGCGCGAGCAAGAGTGCAGGGCACGGATCTGTGGTGAATCGATGGTTGGGTAATACACCTCGGTCACACAACCGTAATCGAGGGTGTACCAGACGCGGCTGGAAGTTGAATATGCCGTTCCTACCGCTACCTTGGTACCTCGCGTCCACCGAGGTTCAATACCGGGCCACCGGGAGCAAAGGAGGATGTCCGGAAAATTGTTGAAATTTGAGTTTTGAGAGCGACGGCTCTCCAACCCAGGACGTGATAGGTTCTGGGTAATTTTCACTGCCAATGAAAAGGAGAGCCGTATGAAAAGACCCTATCAAATCGAGGAGCGGAAAGCCATTCAGAGATTCCGCTCGCATCTGACAAACGATCCTGGAAACATTCAACTGATCCTTCCACTGGCCGACATAGCGGAGCGGCTGCGAAGCGGCGTCGATCACATGTTGTTTGAAGCCGAGCTGCAGTTGCTGCAATTGATCATGAAAGACGAAGTGAGTTGGCTGACCGGAGCGCGATACCAGCGCCGCGATGGCCGCAGCATGGAGCGATGGGGGACCGCCCCCGGATCGGTGATCATTCATGGTCAGAAAGTGCCGCTTCAGCGGCCTCGAATTCGCGGCGGCAACGGAGATGTAAAACTGGGAAGCTATGAACTGTTCCGGCGCGAAGAAGAAATGCAGCGTCAAGTATGGTCGCGCGTGATGCGCGGTCTGACGATGCGTGGATATGATCCCGCGATGCGGGAGCGCGAGCATGCATTTGGACTGAGCAAATCATCGATCAGCGACCGCTTCGTGCTGGCCAGCACGGAACAGGTCCGCCAACTGCTGAAGCGCGATTTATCGAAGCTAAGTCTATGCGCGTTGATGGTGGATGGAGTCGAGTATTGCAGCGAACACTTCGTCGTTGCGTTGGGAGTCGATCAGACCGGCGCCAAAATGATTCTGGGTTTCCATCAGGGAGCAACCGAAAACCAGCAAATCTGCGATCAATTGCTTGAGGAACTGCTCAGCCGGGGGCTAAACCTCAAGCAACACTTTATGGCTATCATCGATGGGGGCCGTGCGCTGCGAGCTTCAATCCGGAAGCATTGCGGTGAACGCGTTCTGGTCCAGCGCTGCCAACTTCACAAACGCCGAAACATCACCGAACACTTCGCCGATGATCAACAGAAGTACTGGGACAAGAAATTGGCCAACGCTTACGACTTGCTCAGTTACCAAGA
>Ga0066710_100007055_pt1 | contig 10648 bp, 10 predicted proteins | sample GraSoiAngelo_159_FD_79666 | JGI IMG/M metagenome (GOLD analysis project Ga0066710, IMG submission 79666) | Grasslands soil microbial communities from the Angelo Coastal Reserve, California, USA - 14_1009_16_40cm | ecosystem: Environmental > Terrestrial > Soil > Grasslands | place: USA...
CGGTTCTTGTCGGAGAGAGGATCGATCGAGGGCGCGATCAGCATCTGCGGGACCTCGAGGCTGCGCGCGAACGACGGCGCGGAGAAGACGCATGCGTCGTATTGCTTGACGTAGGCCCGGAAGAACTCCCAGACCTCCGGGTCGGGGCGGGAGAGGTCGATGTGGCAGCGCCAGATCCACTTGTTGCCGAGCGCCTTCCTCTCCCTCACGAGGCCCGCGGGCTGCGGGTCGTGGATGAAGACGATCCCGGCCTCCAGGCTCAGCGCGGCGAGGTTCTCCTGGAGCGTCACCTCGTAGACCTCGTAGTCCCTGGGTGTCACCGTCGCGGCGGCTCCGTGCAGCGCGTTGTGGAAGCGCTTGGTGGCCGCGTGGAAGTCCTCTCCTCCCTTGATCACCTCCCACCGGGCATCCACTCCAAGCTGCCGCAGGAGCGGGACCATCCGGCTCAGGATCTCCGCCACGCCGCCCCCGACCGCCGTCGCATTCACGTTCAGGACCGATTTCCCCTCGAGCCGACGTCCGAGCAGGTGGAGCTCCTCGACGGTGTCCGCCCCGACCAAGTCGCGATAATCTTCAAGAGTCGGCACGCGAGATCTCCTCGAGGCGCCGCTCCACCATCCCGACGAGCGCCGAGCGCAGGCCTTCCAGGGTGTGGGTGTAGGGATCCAGGCCCGACACCCTCCTGGCGAGCGCCTTCTCGTCGAGCTGGGTGACGAGCCAGGTCGCGAAGTCGTTGAGACCCAAGGGGGGGCTCAGCAGGGCCTCGAAAAGGTGCAGGTAGAGGCTCGAGATGCCGACCCGCCTCAGGCACCCCGCGAAGCCCGCGAGGTCCTGGGCTTCGTACCACGTGGGGAGGGAGAACCGTATCGCCTCCATGAAGTGGAACTCCTTGCCCTCGGGGACGTCACGGCCCTTCGCGTGCTGCTCGAGATGCGCCCCGATGGCCCCGATGAGAGCCCGCTTCAGCTCCTCCAGGGAGCTGAAGCGCAGCGTGTCGATCGCGGCGAGCCGTTCCGCCAGCCTCTCGTCCACCAGGACATTGCCGACCCAGTAGGCGAAATCGTTCGGAGGCTCGGGCACGAGGTACTGGTGCTGCCGAAGGAAGCGGTGCGTGTGCTGGTAGATGACCGTATCGGGCGCCGCCTCGAGATGATCCAGCAGCTCCCTCAGGTTTCTGGCCTTGAGCCCGGTCAGGCGCGTCAGGCAGAGGCGGGTGAAGAAGCGAAACGGTTCCCGCGCGCGCACGAGCTTCATACCGCCTCATCCAGGGCGGCCCCGGCCTCGCGCAGGAACCTCGCGACCTGGGCCTGGGACCCGAGGTAGTAGTCGGCCTTGGATGCCCGCGGGCGGCCGATCCGGATGGCGACTCCCTTCCCTCCAAGGGCGGCGAAGACGTCCTCGTCGGTCGTGTCGTCGCCGAGCGCGATCGGGAACGGATCCCGAAGGCACCGCATCAGGTACCTCGACGCGGCGCCTTTGTGCCACGGCACCTCCGGGACGAGCTCCCAGACCTTGCGCCCGGCGCCCCAGCGGATCGGCCGGGCGGAGGTCTCGATCTGCAGGCGGGCACGAAGCTTCCTCAGAGGACCCAGGGCGGCGCGCGGCACGCGCCGGTAATGCACGCTGAGGGTCAGCTCCTTGTTCTCGAGGACCGCCCCGGGAACGCGCGCCAGGTCTCCTGCGATCCTGACCGCCGCGCCTTGCATGACCGGCTTCAGCGAAAGGGCCTCGACGTGGCGGAAGGATATTCCCGGCCCCTCGATCTCCAGCCCGTGGTTCCCGCAGTAATAGAGCGCGGGGAGGCCGATCCGCGATCGAAGGTCCGAGAGCGAGCGGCCGCTGAGGATGGCCACTCCGGCGCGCGGCCGGCCCTGGAGCGAGGAGAGGAGCGACCGGATCGCCTCGGGTAGGACGGCCTCGTCGTGCCTGCCGGCCAGGGGGGCCAGGGTTCCGTCGAAGTCGAGCAGAAAGAGGACCCTCCTTTGAGTCGCGATCAGGCTTCGGACGCGCGGCCATTCGGGCCACAGGTTGCGCACGCCCTCACTCGTTCCCGGCGGCCCTCTGGTCGAGCCTGACCCGCGACAGCGCCTCGACCAGGTTGCCCGCCCAGCGGTAGATGTTGTGCTCCCGTACCGTCGCCCGCATCTTCGTCATGCGAGAGGCCTTCTCCTCCTGATCCATCTGCAGGGCCTGGCGCATGGCTTCGGTCATCTCCTCCACATCGTAGGGATTGACGATCAAGGCGTCCCTCAGCTCCCGCGAGGCCCCGGTGAAACGGCTCAGGATCAGGACGCCGCCGTTGTCGTCGCGCGAGGCGACGAACTCCTTGGCGACGAGGTTCATCCCGTCGTGCAGGGACGTGACCATGCAGAAATCGGCGTGCCGGTAGAAGGGCAGGATCTCCCGATGGCTGTGGTGCCGCTTCAGGAACAGGATGGGCCTCCACACCCCGTCCTTGAATCTCCCGTTGATCCGCTCCGCCTCGGACTCCACCTCCGCCAGGAAGTCGTGGTAACGCTTGATGTGGGTGCGGCTGGGAGCCCCGACCTGGACGAAGGTCATCTCCTTGCGGTAGGCGGGGTATTTCTCCAGGAAGCGCTCGATGGCCCGGAAGCGCTCCAGGACGCCCTTGGTGTAATCCATCCTCTCGACGCCGACGCCCAGGTGCCGCCCGGTCATCCCCAGCCCCTTGAGGAACGCCTCTCGATCCGGCTCCGGGGGGTGCTCGGAGCGGACGTCCTGAAAGGCATTGGGGAAGGCGACGCTGATCGGGAAGGGCGCGACGACCGTCGCGTGGCCCCCTCGCTGGACCTCGAACCGCTCCCAGTCCACGCGGGATTCCAGCGTGCGGTCGACGGTCTCGAGGAAGTTGTTGCAGTGGAACTGGATATGGAACCCGATGAGGTCCGCTCCCAGCATCCCGAGGAGGAGCTCCCGCCTCCAGGGGCAGATTCCGAAGGCCTCCGGGTTCGGCCAGGGAATGTGCCAGAAAATCGCGATCCTCGCGTCGGGCCGCCTCCGCTTGAGGAGAGCGGGCAGCAGGGCCAGGTGGTAATCCTGGATCAGGACGCACGGCTCCCCGAGCCGCTCCAGTTCGCTCAGCGTGGCCTCTGCGAACGTCCGGTTGGCCTGTTCGTAGTGGGCCCAGTCCTCCGGCCTGAACAGGGGCCTGGTGTGGGCGATGTGGCAGAGGGGCCAGAGCCCCTCGTTCGCAAACCCGTAGTAGTAGCCCTCCTCCTCGTCCTTCGCGAGGGCCACCCTCTTGAGCGTGTAGAGAGGATCCTCGGGGGGGACCTTGATCCGGTTCCCTTCCTCGACGACGTCCCAATCGGCATCCCCGGCACCGTGCGCGATCCAGGTCCCGCCGCTGGCCCTCAGGACCGGGTCGAGCGCCGTGACCAGGCCGCCGGCCGGTACGATGCACTCCAGCCCGAGACCGCGGCGGACGTGCATGTAGGGCTCCCGGTTGGACACCACGATGAGCGGCTTCCCCTGGAGCCTCTGGCGCACGTGCTCGCTCAGCCGGTCGGGCGTCCACTGGGCTTCCGCCGCCTGCCTGAGCCTGGCTTCCTCCTCGGCCGCGGCCCTGGCGCGGGAGAGCTGCCTGGAGAACCTCTCGACCTCCCGTGCCAGCGGGTCGAAGAGTCGGACATTCGGAAGATCCGGGCGCACGTGCTCCTCGCCCGTGCGCAGTTGTCTCATCCATAGCGCCATCTGGGCGATGGGACCCGCGATGCTCCAGCGCAGGACCAGGAGCGTCACGAAGACGATCGCGACCGCCTCGGCGAGAGCCTTGAAGAAAGCCGCGCGCCATGCCGTCCAGTCGGGGGCCGCGATCGCGGCCGGGCCCTGTCCGCCTCCCTCTTGAAAATGGGCCGCCAGGAAGGCCGCCGCCAGGGCCACGACGGCCAGCGAGATGACGAGCCTGCGCGTGATTCGCATGGAGGGAAGCCCCCGCTGTCACGGGCGGGCCCCGGAATCTCGGGGGCCGGGCCCGCCCGTGACGCTTGCGCCGGATCGTTAGGGGCGATCCGGCGCCAGGCACCGATCTCAGAACCGGACGCCGACGCCCAGCACCGCCTCGGAGTCATCGGCCAGGACGACCTTCATCTGGCCGTAGGGACGTACGTCCCCCTTCCTGGCGCCGATGCCGAGCACCAGGTTGACGCCAGGGTCGGTATCGTGGGCCGTTCCGGGAGAGGTCCTGTCCCTGAAGATCAGGGTCGGCCCGGCGCCGGCCCAGAACGTGTACGGCTCACCGCTGGGGAAGTCGTAGTGGAAATCGAAGCTCACCGCCGTCCGATCGCCCGAGTCGGCGGCGAAGGCGTGCTCGAGGTTGGGGTTCCCGAACCAGCGGTTCGTGGTCCCGACGCCGAACAGCGCCTCGGCGCCCAGGAAGGGCTCGTCGACATCGCTGTAGGTACCACCCCGCACGCCGAAATCGGTCTTCGCGTGGCCGGGTGCGATCGAAAGGAGACCGGTGAGAGCGCCGGCGCTTGCGAGCAACAGACCACGGACAAAGCGCGACCTGCGAGTCTTCGTCATCCTGACCTCCTTGCGGCAGGCAGACACTGCGCCGCTCAAAAGGTGTGATCCCTCCCGCAGACGCGGGAAGCTCGTTCGTATCAGCCGCGGACCTGCAGCCGGTTCACGACATCCTTGACGCCGTCGGCGTCACGGGCGACCCGGGTGGCGAGCTGGCGCTCGGCCTCCGAGGCGACCTCGCCGGTCAGCGTCACCGTGCCGCGCTCGGTGTGGACGGTGATGTGGGAGCCCTTCACGCCCCGCTGGAAGGCCAGCGCCATCTTGACCGAGGCGGTCGTCGAGGCATCGTGCACCGCTTCGCCGAAGCTCTTCTCCGCCTCGTCCGGCCCCTCCCCGCTGTCCGAGGCCACCAGCAGATCGTCACGGACCTCCGTGACTCCGTCGGCGTTCCGGGCGATCTCAACGGCGAGATCACGGTGGATGTCGCTCGGGACGGATCCGTGCAGCGTCACGACGCCGTCACGGGTGTCGACGTTGATGCGGAACGGGTTGAGGTGCCGGCTGAACAGGTAGGTCGTCTTGATGCGCATCGTGATCGACGCGTCGTGAATCGCGTCGCCCGCGGTGCGCCGCCCGACACTCTGGGACGAAGAGAGCGAGCAACCCGAAGAGAGCGCCGCGACGACCAGAAGTGTCATGATCGTGTGAGCGATTCGGCGATCCATCGTTCCCTCCTTTTCGGCCCCGATCGACGTGTGAGGCGTGGGTCCAGAGGGGAACGATCGGAGGCCGGCGGATTGGATTGGCTGAGCGCCGCGGTCATGCCAGCAAGCCCGATGCCAGATGGGCCGGCGCGCAGGGATCGGAGTGCTAAGTCGTGCGGGTTCAGTCGGCTGGCGGCGACGGCCTCGGGAGCGGGCCTGTCCCGTCCCGGGAACAGGATGTCCTCTCGCGTGGAATCAGATCTCGCCTCGGGGTGGGGGCGTGCGGAGGCTCAAGTGCCGATCGAACGCACCCGGTAGTCCACGTTGTGCTGCACCCAGGCCCACAGCCGCTCCTGGCTCTCCAGCGCGCTGCCCGGCTGCATTTGGGCCTTCCAGCCCTTCATGATTTCTGCGTCGACGGTCCAGAGCCTCACGCGCTGGTGCGGCACCAGCTCGCGCCAGTTCTTCCCTACCTGGGGCGAGACGTAGGCGAGCCGCACGGTCATGCGCCGGGACAGGTACTCCAGAGGCGTCAGGTCGATCCGCTTGTAGAGGGCCTGGGGACCGGCCTTCGCCCGCGCCACGGTGACGTCGGGAATACCGTCCGTGACCACCGTCAGGGTGATCGGGGCGAGGACGAGGTTGCGCTCCTTCACGATCCGGGCCACCTGCTGGAAGAAGGGGTTGTAGTCGGTCAGGGAGTCGCTGGTGGGAAACCACTTCCTCAGGCTGTGCTCGATCTCCTGGACACTTTTGCCCGTGAAGTCCTGGATCGGATGGAAGGCCTTCGGCTCGTTGGGATCCTTGCCGCCGATCGCCCCGACGAACAGCTCCCGCGGCTTGTCGAGGCCCCCGAGCTCGTGGAGATGGCCGTAGATGTAGTACGCCAGGAAGGTCATGGCGTCGTTGTAAGACCCTCCGCGTTGAAAGGAGCCGCTGGTGTCGACGCCCACGAACAGGGTCGTGCGCGGCTTCCGCTCGCTCGATTCGAGGCCGCAGCCGGTTGCAAGGAGGGCGATGACGGCGACGGCAGCCGCGAAGCCGCGGGCACTCCTCGGTGTGCGCATCATTGACTCTCCGCCCCCTTGGGCTGCAGCCGGATGACGTTGGCGATCTCCCTGGATTCCATGATGTCGTTCAGGCTCTTCAACGGAAGGTTGATGACCGGCTTCGACGCCACCAGGATCATGGCGAAGTTCAAGGCCGCCGCCAGGACGTGCAGGAAGGGAAGCGCGAGGTACTCCAGGATCTCGTGCGACTTGGCGTGCAGCCAGTCGGTCTCCGCCTTGAAATCCTGGATCAGCTGGTGCCAGCAGCTCACCCGCTCCTCCTCTCGCGGCTCGGGTGCCCGACGCTCCCCCTGGGGCATCGGCTGGCGGGAGATGAAGGCCAGGAGCGACGGCGTGCCGAACTGCCCGAACAGGAACCAGGTCATGCCGCGGATGCCGATCCATCCGAACGTCGCCACCGTAAGGGTGAAGCCGATTCCCAGGCGGAAGCGCTCGCCGGTCTGCTGCGCGATCCAGGGCGTGATCGCGTCCACCAGCTCGCGATAGAGGAACATCACCTCGAAGAACATCACGAACAGCTCGACCAGGACCATCTGGACGATCAGCTTGAAATCCCGCTTCTTGAAGCTGTCCAGGAGGGCCTGGATGCAGGCGAAGCTGCCCATGATCAGCATGAGCAGGAACAGGAACAGGACCGGCGCGGCGAAGCGCGGCGCCTCCATGCCGACCAGGTCGGCCAGGACCTCCGACACCGTCGGGAACAAGGTGTAGGTGAAGATCGTGCCCTCGAGCAGCGACCAGAACAGCAGCATCACGAAGGCGATCCAGGGCACCCCGGGCTGGAAGTAGCTCCTGGAGAGCCTGCCGGTCAGCGTGAACGGCGCGATCAGGATCTGCCGGAACGCTTCCATCACCAGTCGCAGGGCGAAGCGCGCCAGCGTCAGGACCCAGCCGATGGCGACCACCACCAGCCGGAAGAGGCCCACCCAGTAGAACCAGACCGCCCTGGCCGCGTCCCACCAGCTCAGCACCACCATTCCGATGAACCTGACGCGGGTCGAACGGAAGGGAACCGTGTAGAGCGACAGGAGCGTGCACCAGATGGCGGCGACGAAGAGCATGGCCGGCAGGAGGAGAAGGGTGCACTTCCATACGGCGGCCCAGTCGGAGGTCGACGTGAGGAAAAAGTCCATGAACGCCCGCTGCATCGCCGGTATCCAGGCGATGGGCGCAAGGAGCATCCGGAGGACAGCCTGCAAGCGGTCGGCGTCCGCGGCGACAGCAATATTCAGCATCGGCCCCTCCCTGGGCTCGGATCCAAAACTTGGACTTACGAGCAGAAGATAGTTTTCGTGGCGGCAGAGTCAAGGGGAGAAGGCGTGGCATTACCAAATGGCAATCGACCTTCTCGTGGCGGGTTGTCTATGCCGTGCGTCATCTATACTGAGATGTGGAGCCCGGGACCGCCATGGGCCTGGGCCAATCGTGCCGGAGGTCTCCATGCATCCAGCGCACCGATACCTGATGGTCGCGGCGCTCGCCCTCGCGCTTCCGCTCGCGTTCGCCCCCGCGACGCAGGCCGGCTCCGCCGCCAAGAAGAAAGAGGAGAAGCCCGAAGCGGAGCCGTTCGGGCGGTTCACGGTGGACCAGGTGGAGCGGCGCCTCGGCAAGCCCAACGTCTACGTCTTCGACGGCAACGACCCCACGACCTACGAGGCGAACCACCTGCCGGGCGCCGTGCGCCTGAATCATGAGGAGATCAAGGAAGGGGTCCTGCCCAAGGACAAGGCCGCCACCCTCATCTTCTATTGTAAGAACCTGCTCTGAATGGAGTGCCACCACGCGGCCCGGAGGGCCGTTGACCTGGGGTACGGCGACGTGTTCATCATGCCGTCGGGGATCATGGGGTGGGTCAAGGCGGGGAAGCCGATCGTGAAGGGGGGATCTCCGAGCTAGCGGGCCGCGGCGCTCGCGCCGCCGGGCTCGAGGTCGCTGAAGGAGGTGCTCGACTGGACTCCCGTCCAGGGCCTACCGTCGAGCTCGGCGTAAGGATAGACGAAGTAGTTCAGCGCGTCGCCCTGCTGCGCCGGGTCGAGGCGGATGTCGCGTCCGCGGGTGAACAGGACCCGGTTCGCGTCATGGGCGCCGAAGAAGTAGTCGCGGCGCGCGGGATCTTTCCAGCCTTCCGAAGCATCCACCGGCACCCACCCCAGACCGTCGACCCAGAACCGCGCCCAGCAGTGATAACCGGCGATCTCGCCGCTCTTCCGGTCGCGCGGCAGCGGGAAGCCGATCTCGAACCGGGCGGGGATGCCGGCGGCACGCGCCATGCCGATGAAGAGCGCATGGAAGTCGGTGCAGTTCCCCTTCTTGACGTTGCAGGCGTAGATCGCGTCTCCCCGGCCCCAGCCCTCCCCCGTTTCTTCATGCATCTCGTAAGGCGCGGGGCTCTTGAGGGCGAGATCGGAGATGTCCTGCTGGGCGTCCGACGCCGGGACGGGAATCCAGATACGCAGCCGCCTGGCGTCCTTGGGAAGCTCTTTGGAACGGACCGTGTACTTGAACTCGAAGGTGCGCGACGAAACCGGCTTCGATGCGTCGGCGGACATGGCGGCGGCCAGGGCGACCGATGCCGCCAACGCCATCGCCGCCAGGGGAACCCCTCGTCCTCGCATGCGGCGGGATTATAGTCTCTACCAGCTCCGCCTTCTCAAGGCGTCCGACCTCTTTCCGGCAGCTTCGATCTCCTTCGTGAGGCGCTCGAGGTCGCGATCCCAGCTGTAGGCGGGGAACTCGACTCCGGGCGGGACCATCGGCTTCAGGCCCTGGGTGGGAGTGCGCCCATCCTCCCCCCTCATGTGGCCGATGTAGATGCCAAGCAGGCCGTTCTTCTGCGCGATCGACTGTTCGATCTCGTACTTGACCCATGGACGGTTCGCCGTCTCGGCGCCGATCAGGACCACCGTCACCGAGGTGTTCTTGAGGTGCCTCTGGATCAAGCGTTCCATCCCTTCCCGCCCCTGCTTCTTCGCCTCCTCATGCTCGCCAGGATCGAAGAACCCCGCCACCTCCCTCCCTGCAACACCGTCCGAGTTGCGGACCTGGCTCGCCCTCCAGAGATCGCCGTCGTGGTCAAAGCTGAAGAAAATCCGTCGTGCCATGATTCATCCCCTCGACCGACCGCCGCCTCGGCGATCGGGAGCCTCCGGAACCGAAAGGTATGTACGCCCTCGCAGGAGAGGACTCCATCCGGGAAACACCCGAATCGAGCGGCGGGGAAACCCTGGCAGATCTCGATCGTCAGGGGGGGCATGCAGTTTAAGGAGAGCTCTTGCTCTGCGCGGACGTCTCGCAGGCGTCGCCGACGCCATCCTTGCTGACATCGCTCTGGTCGGTGTTGGGGACGGTCGGGCAGTTGTCGCACGCATCGCCGACGAGATCGCCATCGGCGTCGATCTGGTCGGGATTGGGAACCCCGGGACAGTTGTCGTCGCAGTGTGCCGTCGAGCCGCCGGTGCAACGGTGGGCGGCGAACTGACCGTCGCCATCGCCATCGTTGAGCACCCCGTCCTCGTCGAAGTCGGCGAGATCGACGTTGCGCGTGAAGACGTCCGCGTCACCGTTGCGCTGGTCGGTCCAGATGGCGTGCATCCTGCCTCCGGCGATGGTGCCCTGATCGTAATCACCGAAGCTCAGGCGGCCGCCCGGGAACACTCCATCCGATATCCGGATGTTGGGACCGAAGAAGACGCCCCCGTTGGTCGAGGTGGCCATGTAGACCGCGTAGCAACACCCATCGGGGCTGAGCCGGCGGTCCTTGAAGGTGACGTGGACGTGCCCCTCGTCGTCAGCGCTCACCGACGGCTGGTTCTGCCTGGCCTTCGTGCCCAAGGCGTCGTCGTTCACGCGCACGGTGGCGCTCCAATGATCGCCGCGATCGTCGGACCAGGCCAGCAGGATGTCGGGGTCCGCCAACCAGAAATACGACCACACGACGTAGATCCGGCCGCGATAGGGGCCGCGGCTCCGATCGACCGCGACGGCCGGGAAGAGAAAGCGCCCGTTCTGGCCTTTGAGCTCTACGGCCGGTTTGTTGATCGGGCCGTTGACCAGCCTGTGGCGTGAGAGCCAGGTCTCACCACCATCGAGGGATCGGTCGAGGAAGACCTTTCCGTAGACCCCACCCCAGACAACATAGATTTCCCCGTCGGGGCCGACCATCGGCACGGTGCCCAATCCGTCGGCCGCGGGGCTCGAGATCGTCTTCGGCGCCGAAAAGGTCGCTCCATGATCGCGGCTCCTCGCGAAGACGAGGTGCGATCCCAGAGGAATCAAGGTGAAGTCGGCCCACGTGAGGTAGAGATCGTCGGAGGCCGGATCGACGCCGAGGAAGGGCTTGTCAGCCACGATAAGCGCGGGCAGGTCCGCGGTCTGCGAGAAGGTCTCGCC
>Ga0066710_100007058_pt1 | contig 10646 bp, 9 predicted proteins | sample GraSoiAngelo_159_FD_79666 | JGI IMG/M metagenome (GOLD analysis project Ga0066710, IMG submission 79666) | Grasslands soil microbial communities from the Angelo Coastal Reserve, California, USA - 14_1009_16_40cm | ecosystem: Environmental > Terrestrial > Soil > Grasslands | place: USA...
GGCCCTGAAAGGGCCGCCCCACATCGGTGAGAGAACCGGGCCGGCCCCACATCGGTGAGAGACAACCGCGTTGCGACATCGGTGGCGCGGGCTCTGCAACATCTGTGGCGCGGGCCTTTCAGGCCCGCGTCTGGTGGCGAACAATTTTCTTGTGAGCCGGATCGAGCGATGAAAAAGGCGATTCTTTTCTTGGGGCTCTCGATCGCATTGTTGCCGCAGCTCTCGGCGCAGCAGGGGCGCGTCGATCCGAGCCTCTACTCCGGATTGCGCTGGCGGCTGATCGGGCCATTCCGCGGCGGGCGCGTGAACGGCGTCGCCGGAGTGCCAGGACAGATCAACGCCTTCTATTTCGGATCCGTCGGGGGCGGCGTCTGGAAGACGACCAACGCAGGCCGCACCTGGTTTCCGATCTTCGACTCGCAGCCGGTAGCGTCGATCGGCGCCGTCGCGGTGGCGCCGTCGAATCCCAACATCGTTTATGTCGGGACCGGCGAGTCCGACATGCGGTCGCAGATCTCCTACGGCAACGGCATGTACAAGTCCACCGACGCCGGTGCGACGTGGACGCACCTGGGCCTCGACAACACGCGCCAGATCGCGCGCGTCATCGTCGACCCGGCCAATCCCGACGTCGTCTTCGTCGCCGCGCTCGGGCATGCGTACGGCGCGAACCCGGACCGCGGCGTCTATCGTTCGCGCGACGGCGGCGCGACGTGGCAGAAGGTGCTGTTCAGGAGCAACGACCTCGGCGCGGTCGATCTCACGCTCGATCCGGGTAACGCGCGCACCATCTACGCGTCGCTCTGGAATACGCGCCGTCCGCCGTGGAGCGTGTATCCGCCGTCGTACGGTCCGGGCAGCGGTCTGTTCAAGTCGACCGACGGCGGCGACACCTGGCAGCCGCTCACGCGCGCGCTGCCGACCGAAGGCGTCGGCCGCATCGGCGTCTCGATTTCCGCGTCGCGCCCCGCACGCGTCTACGCGATCGTCGACGCGAAGGACGGCGGGCTCTATCGATCGGATGACGGCGGCGCGGCGTTCACGAAAGTGTCCGGCGATCCGCGAATCTGGGGACGCGGCTGGTACTTCGGCAAGGTGACGGCAGATCCGAAGAACGCCGATCTCGTGTACGTGTCGAACACCGGCGTCTATCGATCGCGCGACGGCGGCCGCACCTTCGGCGAGCCGTTCAAGGGATCGCCCGGCGGCGACGATTACCATCAGCTCTGGATTTCGCCGGACGACTCGAACCGCATGATTCTCGGCGGCGATCAGGGCGCCGTGATCAGCGTCGACGGCCTCGCGGACCATCCAACGTGGAGCTCGTGGCTGAATCAGCCGACGGCGCAGATCTACCACGTCGCGCCGGACAACGCGTTGCCGTACTGGATTACGGGCGCGCAGCAGGACAGCGGCGCCGTCCGCGTCCGATCGCGCGGCCGCTTCGCCACGATCACGATGCGCGACTGGGAGCCGATGTGCGCGGGCGGCGAAGCGGGCTACACCGCGCCAGATCCGCTGCATCCGGAGATCCTGTTCGGCGGAACGGTCACGCGCTGCGACGTGAACACCGGCAAGACCGACAACGTGTCGCCCGAGCGCGATCAGCCGACGCCGGCGCGCCACACGTGGACCAACCCGCTCGTCTTTTCCGCCGCCGATCAGCGCGTCCTCTACTTCGGCAACCAGTATCTGTTCAAGACGACCGACGGCGCGAAGACCTGGGCGCGGATCAGCGACGACCTGACGCGCGCCGAGCCGGGCGTGCCGCAGAACCTCGATCCGGTGACGGCGCTGGACTACGACCAGCAGCGCGGCAATCGCGGCGTCATCTACACCATCGCGCCGTCGCCGCTGCGCGGGCCCCTCCTATGGGTCGGCACCGACGATGGGTTGATCAAAGTCACGTCCGACGAAGGCAAGAGCTGGCAGGACGTCACACCGCGCGAGCTGACGTCGTGGAGCAAGGTCGTCATGATGGAGGCGTCGCACTTCGACGCGAACGAGGCGTACGCGGCGATCGATCGTCATCGGCTCGAGGACTACGAACCGTACATCTACCGCACGCGCGATGCCGGCAAGGCGTGGCAGAAGATCACGCGCGGTCTTCCGGCCGGCGTCTACCTGCAGACGGTCAAAGAGGATCCGAAGCGGCGCGGTCTGCTCTACGCCGGCACCGAGCTCGGCGTCTTCGTCTCGTTCGACGACGGCGACAACTGGCAGTCGCTGCAGCTGAACCTGCCGCCCTCGTCCATGCGCGACCTCGCGATTCACGGCGACGATCTGATCGTCGGCACGCACGGCCGCGGCATCTGGATCCTGGACGACATCAGCGCGCTCAGGCAGATCGACAACGACGTCGCCTCCGCGGACGCCTTCCTGTTCAAGCCTGGCGAAGCGATGCTGCTGCCGCCCGACACCGACAACGGCACGCCGACGCAGAAGGACGAGGCGGAAGCCGAGAATCCGCCCTCGGGCGCCATCATCGATTACTACCTGAAGAGCGCAGCGTCCGGGGCCGTCGTCATCGAGATCGCCGACGCGGGTGGTCAGACGGTGCGGCGCTTCTCGAGCGCCGATCCGTCGGTTCCGCCCGATCCGAACACGCTGTCGGTCAATGCCGTGTGGCAGCAGCCGATGCAGCCGCCGTCGGCAGCAGCCGGCATGCACCGCTTCGTGTGGGATTTGCGGCAGGCGCTTCCGCCGGGCGGCGGACGCGGACGCGGCGGCGGTGGAGGCGGCGGCCGCGGCGGCGCGCCGTTCGTAAATGCCGCTGGCTATACGGTGAAGCTGACGGTGAATGGGAAGATGTACGCGCAGCCGTTGTCGGTGGTACCGGATCCGAGATTGAAGTAAAGCGCTGGAGATGGATATGCGTATCCGAATGCTCGTTGGGATCGTCTGTGCGGCTTCAATGTCGACGCTCCTGGTGGCGCGGCCCTTTCAGGGCCGCGATCGCGGGGCTGAAAGCCCCGCGCCACAAGTCGACAAGATCTTCGCGAAATGGAACTCGCCGTCGACGCCCGGCTGCGCGGTCGAGGCTGCCGTCGACGGCAAGCCGGTGATCGCGAAAGGCTACGGCATGGCGGACCTCGAGCACGACGTGAAGATCACGCCCGAGTCGATCTTCGAAGCGGGGTCGGTGTCGAAGCAGTTCACCGCCGCCGCGATTCTGCTGCTCGCGCGCGAAGGGAAGCTCTCGATCGACGATCCGGTGAGGCAGTACGTGCCGGAACTGCCTGACTATGGGTCGCCGCTCACCATCCGCCACATGCTGAATCACACGAGCGGTCTGCGCGACTGGGGCAGCATCGAGGCCATCGCGGGCTGGCCGCGCACGAGCCGGGCCTACACGCACGCACACGTGCTCGAGATCGTCGGCCATCAGAAGGCGGTCAACTTCACGCCGGGGACGAAGTGGTCCTACAGCAACACCGGCTTCAACCTGGCCGCGATCATCGTCTCGCGCGTGAGCGGGGTGCCGTTCGCCGAGTTCACGCGGCAGCGGCTGTTCGGGCCGCTCGGCATGACGCACACGTCGTGGCGCGACGACTTCACGCGGATCCTCAAGAACCGCGCGATGGCCTACTCGGATCGCAGCGGCGAGTTTCACACCGACATGCCGTTCGAGAACGTGCACGGCAACGGCGGCCTCCTGACCACGGTCGGCGATCTGCTGAAGTGGAACGAGAACTTCACGTCGCCGAAGGTCGGCGACGCCGCGTTCGTCGCGCTGCAGCAGCAGCCCGGAACGTTCAACGACGGCCGGGCGCACGGGTACGCTTTCGGTCTCATGATCAACAGCGACAAGGGCGTGCGCGTCGTCGAGCACAGCGGCTCGACCGCGGGTTACAGCGCCCATCTCGTCCGTTATCCCGATCAGCGGCTGTCGGTCGCCGTGCTGTGCAATGCGACGTCGGCCCGCGCCACGCAGTATGCCCACGACGTGGCGTGGGTGTTCCTCAACGGCCGCGTCAGTCCGGCGTCCGATGCCGCCGTGCGCGAGCTCCCACATGAAGACGGCGTCCTCTACCGCAACATCAACGCCGGCGTCGTCCTGACGAACGCCCGCGGCGCGAAGTGGACGCAGGAGGGCGACCGGATCCGCGTGACCGATGAGTACGGCAGCGTGGAGATCTATGAGCGTGCGAAAAAGGCGGCGCCGTCGCCGGCGCAGCTGCAGGAGCTGGCGGGCACCTACGTCAGCGATGAAGCGGAGACGACACTGGTTGCCGCGGTCGACGGCGGATCGCTCGTGCTGAAGCGTCGTCCCGATACCGTGATCACGCTGACGCCACAGTACGCCGACGCGTTTACTGGGCCGCAGCTCGGGCTCGTCATCTTCAGGCGCGACGGCTCAGGGAAGGTGACGTCGCTGACCGTCAATCAGGATCGTGTGTGGGATCTGCGGTTCGCTCGCCAGCCTTCGCCAACGCGCACGTCGCAATGACGGCCGCTTCTTTCTCTGGCGTCTCGCCGGCCGCGTGAGATAGGCCTTCAGGGAATAAAGCGCCATCCGCACGGGTTCTCGACGCACGTCTATGCGCATTACCACGAAGGTTGCGATCGTCGCTTTCGTGATCGTCGCGACGGCGGTCACCGTCGTCGTGCGGCAGCGCACGGCCAGGGTCCCCGAGGCGGCCGCCCCCTGTCCGGCGAACGCGCCCCGCATGAACCTCGATTTCGCGCTGAAGGACATCAACGGGCGCGATGTCCATCTCGCCAGCTACAGAGGGAAGGTGCTACTGCTCGACTTCTGGGCCACGTGGTGCGTGCCGTGCAAGATCGAAATCCCCGCCTTCATCGATCTCTACAAGAAGTACCAGCCGCAGGGCTTCGAGGTCGCCGGCATCGTCGTGCTCGACCAGTTCGCCAACGCGAAGCCGTTCGCGGAGCGGTACCGGATGAACTACCCGGTGCTCGACGGCGTCGATCGCAAGGACATCGACGACGCCTTCGGCCGCCTGGTCGTCGCGCTGCCGACGTCGTTTCTCATCGGACGCGACGGCCGCATCTGCCGGACGCACGTTGGCCTGCCGGTGTCCGCGTCGCCGAATATTCCGATCGACCGCGCCGTCCGCGAGAAGTTCGAAGCGGAGATCAAATCGCTGCTCTGAATTCCAAACGTAGGGCGAGCCTTTCAGGCGAGCCACCCGCTCGGCTGAAAGCCTCGCGCTACAGACAGTGCGCTGTGTCACCATAAATCAATGGCGAACAGCACTCTGGCACCTGACCCCACGGCACCCACCGTCGCGAAGCTGCCGGCCGGTCCGAAGATATCGCCGATCGCATCGCTGACGTATCGCTTCAGCCGCGATCCGTTGAACTTTCTCGAAAGGATCGCGCGAACCTACGGCGATCTCGCATCGTACAGGATGACGGGCGAGCTGCTCTTCTTCGTCAACCATCCGCAGTACATCAAGGACATCTTGGTCACCGCCAGCCGCAACTTCACGAAGAGCCGCGGTCTCGAGATGACGAAGAAGCTGCTCGGCAACGGCCTGCTCACGAGCGAAGGCGCGTTGCACCTGCGCCAGCGCCGTCTGATGCAGCCGGCGTTTCACCGCGATCGCATCGCCGCCTACGCAAAGACCATGGTCGACTACGCCGACGAGCTGCGCCGGCAGTGGCGCGACAACACCACGCTCGACGTGTCGCAGGAGATGATGCGCGTCACCCTGTCGATCGCCGGCAAGACGCTCTTCGACGTCGACGTCGAATCGCAGGCCCGCGAGGTCGGCCGCGCGCTGACCGACGTGATGGCCTCGTTCTGGCTCAGCATGATGCCGTTCGCCGACGTGATCGAACGGCTGCCGGTCGGACCGATGCGCCGCGCGCGCGACGCGCGCGAGCGGCTCGACGCCATCATCTACGGCATGATCGCCGAGCGGCGGGCAAATCATCGTGGAGACAATGTCCGCGGCGACCTGCTGTCGATGCTCCTCGTCGCGCAGGACGAGGATGACGGCAGCACGATGACCGACCGGCAGATCCGCGACGAGGCGATGACGATTTTCCTCGCGGGCCACGAGACGACGGCGAATGCGCTGACGTGGACCTGGTACCTCGTGAGCCAGTCGCCGGACGTCGAAGCACGGCTGCACGAGGAGGTCGATCGCGTCCTGCAGGGCCGGCTACCCGGCGTCGCGGACATTCCGTCGCTGACGTTCGTCGAGAAGGTGGTGACCGAATCGATGCGTCTCTACCCACCGGCCTGGCTCATCGGCCGGCGCGCGATCGAACCGTATCCGATTGGCGGGTATGTCGCGCCGGCGCGCACGATCTTCCTCATGAGCCCGTGGGTGATGCACCGCGACGCTCGGTTCTTCGCGGAGCCGGATCGCTTCCACCCCGATCGCTGGACGCCCGCATTCAAGGCCGGGCTGCCGAAGTTCGCGTACTTCCCGTTCGGCGGCGGGCCGCGCCAGTGCATCGGCGACTCGTTCGCCTGGATGGAGCTCGTGCTCGTCGTCGCGACGATCGCGCAGCAGTGGAAGCTGCGCCTCGTTCCGGATCATCCAGTCGTCCCGCACCCGGTGGTGACGCTGCGAACGAAGCACGGGTTGCGGATGAACGTTCAGGTTCGAAGTCACATCGCGGCGACTTTCGCAGCGGATCGCTGATGACGCGGATCAGGCGGATCCTCGAGACGGTGCTCTACTGCGACGATCTCGCGCGCACCGCGGCGTTCTACCAGATACTGCTCGGAGCATCGCCGATGTTGTCGGGCGATCGCCTCGTCGCAATCGACGCGGGCGAAGGCACCGTGCTGCTGCTGTTCCAACGCGGCAACTCCGGCCCGCTGAATGCGCCGGGCGGCCTCGTGCCCGGCCATGACGGCGGCGGTCCGGTGCATCTCGCCTTCGCGATCGACGCGGCGGACATCGACGCGTGGAGCACGCGTCTCGCACAGCTCGGCATCGACATCGAGAGCCGCGTCACGTGGGAGCGCGGCGGGTTGAGCCTCTACTTCCGCGATCCTGATGGACGATCGGTGGAGCTCGCCACGCCCGGCTTGTGGCCGTCGTACTGATCGAGCCATCGTGCGTCCAGTCATCAAGAAATGGAGCAGTCGATGATCAATGGGGCTCACGTCCTCCTCTACAGCCGCGACCCGGATGCCGATCGCGCGTTCCTGCGCGAGGTGCTCTCGTTTCCATCCGTCGACGTCGGACACGGCTGGTTGATCTTCGCGCTGCCGCCGGCCGAGATCGCCGTCCATCCGATGAACAGCGAGTTCGTTCAGGGCCACGGCGGCCATCGCATGCTCGGCGCGATCCTGTATCTGATGTGCGACGACGTGCGCGCCGAGGCGAAGGCGCTCGAGGCGAAGGGCGTCACCTGCGCATCGATCGAGGAGGAGTCGTGGGGATTCAGGACGACGATTCGTCTGCCGAGCGGCGGCGAAATCGGGTTGTATCAGCCGACGCATCAAACGGCATATCGTCGTTGAATAAGACGATTGTTATTACAGGTGCGAGCGGCGGCATCGGCGCGGCGCTCGCCGCTCAACTCGGCGGCCAGGGTCATCGCCTTGCGCTGGCCGCGCGGCGCGAACCGGAGCTGAACGCCGTCGCGCGGCAGAGCGGCGCCGAAACGCTCGTCGTTCCGACCGACGTCACGAGTCGAGCCGACGTCGAGCGCCTCCGGGATCGCGCGCTGTCGGTGTTCGGCCGAATCGACGTCTGGGTGAACAACGCCGGCCGCGGCATGACGAAACCAGTTCTCGAGCTGACCGACGCGGAGCTCGATCTGATGATGGCGGTGAACGTGAAATCGGCGCTCTACGGCATGCAGGCGATCGCGCCGCACTTCATCGCGCGCGGCGGCGGCCACATCGTCAACGTGTCGTCGATTCTGAGCCGCGTGCCGTGCGCGACGTATCGATCCGCGTACAGCGCGGCGAAGGCGGCCCTGAACGCGCTGACCGCGAACGCGCGCGTCGATCTCGCGCCGAAGGGCATTCACGTGACGCTCGTGATGCCCGGTCTGGTCAGCAGCGATTTCCAGAAGAACGCCGTCGGCGGCTCGCCGCCGCTGCCGCCGGGGACGCCGTCGCAGACGCCACAGGAAGCGGCGGCCGCGATCGTCAAGGTCATCGAGCAGCCAGCCGCCGAGACGTACACGAATCCGGCGCTGGCGGCGGTGGCGCTGAAGTACTTCGAGGACGTCGGCGCTTTTGAACGGGACGCAGCTGCACAGCGGTGAGGATCATTCGGCAGGAAGGGCAGGAAGGGCTGGAAAGACGACTCCACCTCAGCGACGGAGACGACGCGGCCGGCCGTGCGCCGACGGCGCCCGACATACGTCTGGCATACACGGAAGTCGGATCCGGTGCGCCCCTGCTGTGCCTGCACGGCGGCATGGGCATCGACGGCGCCTCGCTTCGCGTGCCCGGCATTCTCGATCTCGCGGCGCACGGTGTTCACGTGATCGTTCCGGATCAGCGAGGGCACGGCGATTCGGACCGCAGCGATCCCGCGCGGTATTCGCACGACACGTGGGTGAGCGACGCGCGCGCGTTCGCGACGGGGCTGGATCTCGATCGCTTCGCGCTGCTCGGTCATTCCTACGGCGGCTTCCTCGCGCTCGAGTACGCGCTTCGATGGCCCGAATCGCTGACGCACCTGATCCTCGTCGGCACGTCGGCCGGTCCGGTGCACGCGTCGGCGGCCGGCGTTGCCAATGACGGCGAGCTCCGCGAGCGTTTTCGGAGCGTGTGGCCGCGGTTCTTCGCGGGCGGCGACAAGCACTGGCCGCTGTTCGAGTCGCTCCGTTTCTCAGCGGATCCGTACAATGCGGCGTTCACGCGCGAGCTGCCGCGCTACGATGTTCGCGCGCGCATGGCGTCGGTTCACACGCCCGCGCTGCTCATCGTCGGCAGCGGCGATCCATATCGACCTCACATGGAGTGGCTCGCAGACGCGATGCCGAGCGCAACGCTGCGCGTGATGCCGCACGCCGGTCACTTTCCGTTCGTCGAGCAACAGCGGGCGTTCACGCGCGATGTGGCGGCATTTCTCAATGACTGATTCAAAGTTGAGAGCACGCCACGGAATTCAAGCTCTCCACGACGGAGGACACGGAGGACAAGCCCGTATGAAGACGATCATTGGCTTCGGGTTTGCCGCCATCTGTGGCGTCTGCGCGCTGTACGCGGCGCCGTTCCAGGCGGCCGGCGTCTACGACCTCGTCATCGCGAACGGCCGCGTCATCGATCCCGAATCGGGTCTCGACGGCGTGCGGCACATCGGCATCATCAGCGGCGTCGTCCGCGCGGTCGCGTCGGAACGCCTCGAGGGTCGCGCCGCCATCGACGCATCCGGGCTCGTCGTCGCTCCCGGCTTCATCGATCTCCATCAGCACGCCCAGCGCGCGGTGAATCCGGCGTTCGATGCGTTGAAAGCGATGGACGGCGTCGCGCCGGGACGCGCGGTGAGAGCGCCGACGCGCGGCGAGGAAACGATTCAGGGGCGCTGGAAATTGATCGCCGCCGAAGATCTCCGCGCCGACGGTTCGGTCGCGCGCTATCCGTGGGGCAGCCGTCCGGTCGGATCGATCGTCGTCGAGGGCGGATCCTGTTATCTCCAGATCATGTCGGGCGACGTGCCGTCGTTCGGTTCCGGCGCGCAGCCGGCAGGCGAACAGATGAAGGCGGCGCTCCTCAGCAGCTACATCGCGTACTCGGGTCCGTGCACGATCGACGAGGCCGCGGGCAGCGTCACGCTGAAAGTAGAGGCCGCGTGGCGGCCGGATTACGTGGGGACGGAACAGAAGCGATTCTTCCGCTTCGACAACGGCAAGCTGATCTTCGGTCCGGCGCCGAACTCCGTTCGCGGCACCGGCGAAGCGCTCACGCGGCGTCTGACGCTCGAAAGGCAGCCCTAAAGGGCCCTAAAGGGCTGCCGATCATGATCGATCTCCTGCATCGGGGCAACATCGCCATCTGCCGCGTCGCCCACGGCAAGGCGAACGCGTTCGACATCGAATTGTGCGGCGGCATCATGGCGGCGCTCGAAGCGTGCCGTGACTCGTCGGACGCCGCCGTCGTCATCACCGGGCAGGGGCGGATGTTCTCGGCCGGCGTCGATCTGGTTCGTCTCGTCGACGACGGTCCTGATTACGTAAGAGCGTTCCTCCCGGCGCTCACGGCGGCATTCGAAGCGGTGTTCGCGTTTCCGAAGCCGGTCGTCGCCGCGGTCAACGGCCACGCGATTGCGGGCGGCTGCATCCTCGCGTGCGCGGCAGACCATCGCCTGATGGCGCGCGGATCGGGGCGCATCGGCATCCCCGAGCTGCGCGTCGGCGTGCCGTTTCCGACCGTGCCGCTGGAGATCGTGCGCCTCGCGGCGCCGCAGCACGTGCAGGCGCTCGTCTACGGCGGCGTGACGTTCACGCCGGAGGAAGCCGTGAAGCGCGGTATCGTCGACGCCGTCGTCGAGCCCGACGCGCTCGTGGACGCGGCCGTCGCCGCGGCCGAGGGGCTCGCCGCGCTGCCGGCGGGCGTCTTCGAGCTGACGAAGCGTCAGATCCGCGAGCCGGCGCTTCAGCGAATCCGCGACGGCGCGAAATTCGACGAGGAGATCGTGCGCCTCTGGACCGCGCCGCGGACGCTCGCCTTCATCCGCGACTACGTCGCGCGCACC
>Ga0066710_100007060_pt1 | contig 10644 bp, 12 predicted proteins | sample GraSoiAngelo_159_FD_79666 | JGI IMG/M metagenome (GOLD analysis project Ga0066710, IMG submission 79666) | Grasslands soil microbial communities from the Angelo Coastal Reserve, California, USA - 14_1009_16_40cm | ecosystem: Environmental > Terrestrial > Soil > Grasslands | place: USA...
TGGCATCCTGGACATGACGCAGTCACAGTCGAAACCGTAATCGAATACTTGAGTCAGAATGTGCGTAACGCCCAGACGATCATACGCGAATCTGTGAAGCAGTTGGCAAACCAACCGCGTGACTGCAAATGTGGCAACGCGCTTCGGAACGCAATTTTTACGGCGCCGAGCTTGTGGCCCAAAGCAACCGCAACCAAGCTCGATGCCATCATTGGAAAATACCGAAAGTGAGTTCAAGTTCAGAGTTTGGAGTTAACGGAGATTAATCATGAAGAAGGTTTTCATAATGACAATGGCGTTAACCGCGTTGGTTCTGGCGGCGTCGGGCGCTCGCGCACAGGGCGGCGCTAAACAAGGCCCTGCGGTGACGCGCGACGCCGATCTGGAAAAGGACTCGTTACACAATCTCGAAGTGGCGCGTCACTACTTCAAATTGAAGAAAGCCTATGTAGCTGCGCTTGAGCGCTGCGAAGAAATCATCGCGGGTAATCCGGGGTTCTCGAAGATCGATGAAGTGCTATTCATGGCGGGTGAAAGCAGCCTCAATCTAGCGGATGGCAGGGGCAAACAGAAGTCGTCTCTGTATTTGATTCATGAAGGAGATAACAAACGCACCTTGAAACCGGACGAATTTCGCGACTTGGCGCGCGATTACTTGTCACAGTTGGTGAATAGTTATCCTAATAGCACCTTTCGGGCTGAAGCCACGAACGATCTTCAGGCGTTAGGCGGCGCGAAACCCAAAGACAGCAAGCAGTGAGCAGTAAGCAGTAGGCAGTAACCAGTAAGCAGTAGGCAGTAAGTGATAAGCAGTCAGGCGCAAGCATCTAAATATTTCAAATTCGCAATCCGAAATTCGAATTTCGCAATCGCTTATGTCACTACTCGTAGTTGGCTCAGTCGCCTTTGATAGCGTGGAGACGCCGTTCGGCAAGCGTGAACGGATGCTTGGTGGTTCGGCTTCGCACTTTTCAATATCGGCAAGTTTCTTTACAGATGTGCGAGTCGTCGCCGTTGTCGGAGGCGATTTTGGCTTTGACGAGCGAGCAGTCTTTGACCGCCATAATATCGATGCAACTGATCTTGAAATCGTTCCTGACGGGCAAACCTTTCGCTGGTTTGGTCGCTACGAATACGATTTGAATGTCGCCCATACGCTCGACACTCATCTGAATGTTTTCGCCGGCTTTCAGCCAAAGCTCTCCGATAATTCAAGAAGGTCGCGTCTGGTATTTCTCGGAAATATCCAACCTGACTTACAGCGCGGCGTGCGTGAGCAAGTGCCCGATGCTGAACTGGTGGCGCTTGATACGATGAATCTTTGGATCGATACAACGCGCGATTCATTGCAGAAGACGATTGAAGTTGTCGACCTTTTGATTGTTAACGATGCCGAGGCACGCCAATGGGCGAATGAGCCAAATCTGATTAAGGCCGCGCGTAAGATTCTCTCGTGGGGACCCCACACGCTGATCGTCAAACGTGGTGAATACGGCGCCGCCCTGTTTACGAAAGAAGAATATTTTGCAATTCCGGCTTATCCGCTTGAATCGGTTTTCGATCCGACCGGGGCTGGAGATACCTTCGCCGGCGGCCTTATGGGTTATCTTGCAAGTCAGGACAAGCTGGATGAAGCCGCCCTACGTCGGGCGATGATCTTCGGATCAGTCATGGCCTCCTTCAACGTCGAAGAATTTGGAACTGAGCGCATACAGCGACTGACTCACGAGGAAATCAACCGGCGATTCCGCGACTTCAAACGTTTCACTCACTTCGAAGAGATTCCCTTCGAGCGAGCCGTGCGCGCAGTGCAATGAGTTTTCCCATGCGTGTCCTAATCGTCAGGCTTTCATCAATGGGCGACGTGGTGCACACACTACCTGCGCTCACGGACGCAGCCATCGCCAATCCATCAATTCGATTTGATTGGGCGGTGGACGAAGCATTCGCCGACATTCCGTCATGGCATCGCAATGTCGACAACGTCTTCCCCGTGTCGCTACGACGCTGGCGACGCGACTTATCGCCCACGGCCGGCCGCGCTGAGGTTAAGGCTTTTCTCAAAACACTTCGTGATGAGCGATATGATCTCGTCGTCGCTCTTCAGGGCGAATTCAAGAGCGCTCTGATCGCGCGTTTGTCCAGAGGAACTCGTTGTGGATATAACGGCGCATCCGCGCGCGAATGGGGCGCCCAACTCTTATCGAATCACAAGTTCGCGATCCGAAAGGGCGTGCATTCCATGAAGCGAATGCGCGAGCTACTTGCTAAAGCATTATCTTATGGGTACAACGAAGGCTTCGTTGACCATGGAATTGAATCGGCGCGGTTTTCGCGTGCGCCTTTGGAAATAGAACGGCCTTATGTTGTTTTTATTCACAGCACCAGTTGGGAGTCGAAGAATTGGCCTGCGAATTACTGGTGCGAACTTGCCGATAGCGTGACGGCGGCGGGCTTCGCGATTGTTTTACCATGGGGGAATGAAGCAGAACGTCAACGCGCGATGAAGATCGCGGCGGGTCGGCTGGATCGAGTAGTCTTGCCACAGCTTTCGATTTCTCAAAAGGCTTCGATCATTCACGGCGCGCAGGCCACCGTCGGCCTCGACACCGGTTTGAGTCATATCGCAGCAGCTCTCGGTATTCCGTCAGTCACTCTTTATGGGGCGACTGATCCTGATTTGTGCGGCGCGATCGGCGAGCGTCAAATTCAGATTGCATCGACCTTTGAATGTGTTAAGTGTCACGAAACAACCTGCTCATTCAAGGACTCGGCTTTTAAGCCCGCGTGTTTCGAGAGTCTTGAGCCAAAGCGCGTTTGGCGAGAGTTGGAAGCCTTGATTGCAACAACATCTGCCAGCCCAAAAGAGATTTGGCAGCTTGCTTGAGAATGGAGAGTTATGTTCTGTCCCGTTTGTGAGTCTGAATATCGAACCGGAGTTACATATTGCCCGGATGACGGCGCGCAATTAGTTGAGCGATTGAGCGCTGAAGAAGGCGCGACGGATGCGAGCGAAGCGCGCTTTGTGACGTTGCACACGCTGTCTTCGCCGGCGGAAGCCGAAATGGTGAACGACATCTTGCGTCAGAACGGGGTTCGTTCAGTAGTTCAATCGGGAGCTAATGATGCGTTTTCACCTGTGTTTTCGGCCGTTTCCCCGGGAGCGGCGGTGCTGGTCGATGAACGCGATCTCGATCAAGCCAGGGAACTCTATGCGTCGTTCTTTGGTGAAGACACCTCTCCGCTTACCGGGCCGGCAGGCGAAGGCGAAGAAGAATCGGAATGACTGAAGCGATTGTGGTATTCATGACCGCGTCAAGCGTCGAAGAAGCACGTCGAATCGCTGAACGTCTGATTGACGCTAAACTGGCAGCTTGCGTGCAAATTCTTCCGGAAATTGAGTCAGTCTATCGTTGGGAGAACGAAGTGAAACGCGAGAAGGAACTGCTAATTCTGGCCAAGACAACCGCCGACCGATTTAGCGAATTGGAAAAACAAGTCCGCGAGAGGCACAGTTATAAGACTCCGGAAATCATAGCGGTAACGGTCACTAAGGTATCGGCACCCTACCGTGAATGGCTTCTGAATGAAGTTAAACGAGACTCTTAGTGCCGTAGACACGTCATATTTGTAGTAAAGCCAACCCCAAAAAGAATATCGCTCGCGACTGAGAAAAATGGAATCTTGGTTCTATAAATATTTCGCGCGTAACGGCGCTTAGATACCTTTGGCCGATGGGCCGATCACAGTGAGCGAGAAGCGAAATCGCTAGACGCCAATCTTCTCCAGCAAGCTCTTGCTTTTCGAAATGATCTCTACAATCTCGGCCGGTGAGTCGGTCAGATGCAGACGACGCAAATCCTCATCGATGATCTTTCGTTCTTTCAACATCGGCCCTTTGAGCCAATCGATCATTCCCCTCCAATACTCCGAACCGTACAGCACGATAGGGAAGTTGTGAATCTTGTGAGTTTGAATGAGCGTAAGCGCTTCGAATAACTCATCGAGCGTTCCAAATCCTCCGGGAAAGATAACGAAAGCGTCGCTGTATTTGACGAACATCATCTTCCGCACGAAAAAATATTTGAACTTGAGCGAGAGCGTCAGGTAATCGTTTGACTTCTGTTCGTGCGGCAGTTCGATATTGCATCCGACTGAGGTGCCGCCCGCTTCCAACGCGCCGCGATTAGCAGCTTCCATGATTCCGGGACCGCCGCCGGTGATAACCGGAATGCCGGCGCGGGCAAACAGGGCTCCCGTTTCCTACGCTGCTTTGTAAACCGGATCACCCGGCAGCGTGCGTACTCACCCGAAGATTGCCACTCCGTTTGTGACGTGCGCGAGGTCTTCGAACCCCTGCACGAACTCACCCATGATGCGAAACACGCGCCAGGTATCTGTGTGCAGAAACTCGTCTGGGCGCGGTGTCTCAAGCAGACGCTCGTCATGTGTGCCGCCGGGTACGTCTCTGTAGTCGTCGTTGTCCATATGTTTTCTCCCTTCTTCCTTTGGGAGAAGGGCTGGGGATGAGGGCTTAAGTCTAAAAGCTGTCGCTCAGACCCTCACCCTTCCCTCTCCCAGACGGAGAGGGAACACTAAAGACCCATAATGTTGTAGCCACAATCCACAAAAATCGTTTCCCCTGTTATCCCTGAGGAAAGCGAACTGCAAAGGAACATCGCCGTATTGCCGACCTCGCGAACTTCGACGTTTCTTTTTAAGGGCGCGCGTTCCGCATGATGCTTCAACATCGTGTTCAATCCGGAAACGCCGCGCGCTGAAAGCGTCTGAATAGGCCCCGCGCTAATCGCGTTGACGCGAATGTTCTGCGGGCCGAGATCGGAGGCAAGATAACGAACGCTCGATTCCAGGGCAGCTTTAGCGACGCCCATCACGTTGTAGCCCTGATAAACTTTTTCCGCGCCGTGAAATGTCATTGTCACGATGCTGCCGCCCTCAGTCATCAGTGGAGCAGCCGCGCGCGCGAGCTGCGTCAGCGAATAAGCGCTGATTTCAAGCGCGGTGACGAAAGCGTCGCGATCGACCTTCATGTATTGACCTTCGAGCGCCTCGCGCGGGGCAAATGCAATGCTGTGAACCAGGAAATCGAGACGACCGAACTGCGATTCAATGTGCTTGAACGTTTCATCGACTTCAGCCTGCTTCGTCACGTCGCACGAGAACAAGGGTGAATCAGGCATCTCAGCCTGCGTCAAGCTTTCAACATTTTCTTTCAGACGATCGCCCTGATAAGCGAAGGCGAGCTGCGCGCCGGCTTCGTGAAGTGCCTGCGCCGTCGCCCAGGCGATCGAGCGTTTGTTGGCCACACCGAAAATGATTCCTTGTTTGTTTTGAAGCATACTCGGTCTTAGTTGCTGCGCTCCTTGATTTGGTTCTTGAGTTCGGTCGTGCGATTGCGCGTCATATCTGCAAGGCACAAGCCATGAATCGTCGGCCGGATCGAGCCGCCTTTATATTGGTCCGCAACGAAGTCACAATTGCTGTCTCGATATTTAAGCCAGGCATTCTCAACATCTCTCAGTTGAGTCTTCTCTTCATCGTCGAGGATCGAGACAAGCTGTTTGTAGACCTGATTCAAGACCGCATCGGCGGCTTGATATTCCTTTCCGGCGCAGATGTTCATCTCAGCTTGGGTCTGAGCGTTAGCGCAAGGATCAGGTTTCTTATGTTGGCCGAACGCGTTCGCACCAACCAGGACAAACAACAGCATGAAAACTATCGCGAGTTTCATTTCGAGATCCTTCCGGGTTGTCCGTTGATAACTTGGGCAAGTATTAAGGAAGTCTAAGAGAAAGAGCAAGTGATGCGCGGCTCTGCCTCACGAAGACCAGAGCTTCAAGACTGTTACCTGATCGGAAAGACAGAGCCTTTCCGCACATCGGGCATCAGAGCCGCACAATGGCAATTTCACGCTGTCAATGCTTGAAATGCCTCACGCCAGTAAAGACCATCGCCAGACCATTTTCATTCGCTGCCGCAATCACTTCTTCATCGCGCACCGAGCCTCCCGGCTGAATCACTGCGGTGATGCCATGCTTCGCAGCTTCATCGATGCCGTCGCGAAAAGGGAAGAAGGCATCGGATGCCATCACCGATTGTTCGATGGGAAGCTGCGCGCGCATGGCGCCGATCTTAACCGAATCGACGCGCGACATTTGGCCGGCGCCGACCCCGACAGTCTGTTTATCACGCGCGTAAACGATCGCATTTGATTTCGTGTGCTTGCAAACAGTCCACGCGAACAGCAGATCGTCAATTTCGTTTTCAGTCGGCACGCGTTTTGTCACAACTCGCAAGTCCTCGCGTTTCAGGCGGTGCGTGTCGCGGGTCTGTACCAGCATGCCGCCTGAAATTTGTTTGTATTCGAGGCCGTCAATAAATTTCGCTTCACCAAGCCTAAGGACGCGAAGGCTCTTCTTCGTTTTCAGAATTTCAATCGCAGCATCATCATAATCGGGCGCCACGATTACTTCCGTAAAAATCTCTGTTACTGCGCGCGCCGCAGCCTCGTCAAGCGTTCGATTGAAAGCCACGATGCCGCCGAAAGCCGAAAGCAGATCGCACGCCAGCGCGCGTCGGTAGGCTTCCTCGACAGTAACTCCCAACGCAACGCCCGCGGGATTTGTGTGTTTGATTATGGCGCAGGCCGTCGCCTCGAACTCGCATACAAGCTGCCACGCCGCGTCGGCATCGACGTAGTTGTTGAAAGACATTTCCTTTCCGGCAAGTTGTTCAGCCGTTGCCAGGCCCGCCGATTCAACGGTCGCGGGACGCGTTCTAATCTCATAGAGAGCAGCGGCCTGATGAGGGTTTTCGCCGTAACGAAGGTCAGTCGCCTTGTTTAGCGAAAGGTGGTAATGGTCGTTTAGTTGTCCTTCCTCCGTTGCTTCGAACTGATCGCCGGCCAAGGCCCTCATCGCCGACGAAAATAAATTCATGTAGGTGGACATTGCCGGGAGGATATCCTGAATTGGAGGGAACAATTTTGAGTTCTGTGCCCCGTCGAGATTCGCGCTTAGATATGGAAAGATTGCCGAATCGTAGAGGGCCGTTCGCATAAATGCGAGCCGAGCCAGTTGCTCGCGGGTCGCCAGCGTAAGCGCTCCATCATCCAGGATTAGTTCAGTCCGAATTTGCCGATACAAGTCGGGCGATGTAACGATCGCAACGTCTTCATAATTCTTTGCCGCCGAACGAATCAGGGCTGGCCCGCCAATATCGATTTGTTCGATTGCAGCTTCCAGGCTAACGTCGGCGGCTTCCACCGTTTGTTCGAACGGATACAAATTGACCACGACCATATCGATCGGCTGGATGCCATTCCGTTCCATTGCTGCGATATGTTCTGAGTCGTCGCGAATGGCCAGCAACGCGCCATGAATCTTTGGATGTAGCGTCTTAACACGTCCATCCATCATTTCCGGAAAGCCGGTCACGCTGGAAACTTCAATGACCTCAATGCCGGCCTCGCGCAAAGCCTTCGCCGTTCCGCCCGTGCTGATAATTTCCACACCAAAGGTTTCCAATTCGCGTACAAACTCGACGATACCGGTCTTATCGGAAACGCTAATTAAGGCGCGTCGAATCTTGCGCAGCCCCGATTGATTGCTGTGACTCATCTTGGATTCAGTTGTTCTTCCGATTTGAAGCGTTAATCTTTGTCGAAGCCGCAATCGAAAGCAAGTTCACACAGGAGTGGCTTTAAGACCTAGCGTGGACCGGCGACAAAAAACTTATGCGTCCGAGAGTAGGACCGTGAACCAACCTGGTATTCCAGCCCAGCCGGCAAAGAAAGATCGAACGAATGTCGACGATCATCATTGGCTTTTTCGTTAAGATAAAAACCAAGCAAGTACTGACTCTTTAAATCTTCCTCAATCGCGTGAAATACCTTCGTGAGATCGACATGCTTCGGCGTACCCAAAGACGGTTCGTCAATAAGAAAGTATTTGCCGCCGGTCTGCTCGGCCAGTTCCTGAAAACCTTTTGTTGGACGACGCACCGCCAGTCGTCCGTCACGCGGCTCGAATAGCGGCAGGTGAATCACATAAAACGAAACGCGCTTGTCTTTTGCAAAGTCAATCGCCATTTTCGGTTTGACCTTACTCGCATTGTCTAGCCCGTCGCTTATCAGAATGACAATGCGGCGTTCGTAACGAACACGAGAAAGAGTATCGAACATTTCAGTCGCCTTCAGAGCTGCATCGAATATCGCGGTGTGTTGGTTGCGCCGAACGGAAACGTCAAAGGCCGCGCGCGCGTTGCTCGTATCCCGCGCGAAAGGCGCCGCGACCGTGGGTATTTCCGCGAAGCGAAGAACAGCCACGCTCGATTTATTACCGAAGCGATCAAATAGAGTCAGCGCAGCATCTTTCTGCGCCGAGATCATGTCACGCAAGCTGCCCGATTCATCGAGGGCAAACACAAGTACTACACGGTCGAGCCCCTGCAAGAATTCCAAACCGCGTACTACCTTGTCCACGTCGTTCAGGGCCAGATCGTTTACTGTTAGATTGTTTACGATACTGCCGCGCTTGTCGCGAACTCTGATGGGAAACAGCAACAGGTTAGTACTAACACGTACGACCTCGTCATCTTTCTGATCCGTAACTTGCGCGAACGAATCGATTGCGCCAACGCAGCTGCATGCTAAGCACAGGTCAACGGCTAGGATTAAAAAGCGATAGCTGTAAGTTAGACGAGGACGCCGATGACGAGGCGCATGCTTAAGATAAGTCATCCAAACGCGTCGGACTAGAAGAGAAAGCGTCCGAACAACAGGATGCTGAGGATGACCAGGACCGTAATTACGATGATCTTAACGAGACTCATAATTGATTCCTCGAAAGAACGATGTTGGAGCGATTCTAGCGACGGCTTCGCAGATGTGTCAATCATCTTAATGTTAAGAATTGTAAAATTTGTTGAACTGAGAAATCTGGACAAATAAACTGAGTTGAAGCGTGGAGCGATTATTTTCAAGCTACCCCAACCGTTCCTGTGACTTTCATAACTCTAGCTGGACGCTCGGCCAGGAAACGATCGAAATCGCGAACGGTTCTCACTCCATTAGCAAGAACCGCGCGATAGATCAGGTCGCTGGTGATCGTATCGCGATACTCAGGCCGTCGCCAATATGCCTCTTTGATTTCAAGTATGGCCGATCTTTTTTCCGGAGATAACCTTGCGCGTATACATTTGCTCGGTGCGGCTTGCTTACAAGAAGATTTCCTAAACGTCTTTACTAGCCTAATGAAATCCTTGATAGAGTAATTGTCCCCATACTTCCTTCCTTCCACCCAGGCAAGCACGCGACCATTCTTGAGATAGAAAACACCATACCCATCAAGGTATGACAGTCGCCCAATTTTCTCCGTCCCTCTTCAAGAACATCAACCTGGCTTCATCTGTCGCCCCTGCGATTGGATCATCCGCCCGCACTAAAAACAACGATGATTGTACTTCCAGCCAGACGGGAGTCGCCGACGGCAACCTTTCTAACAGTACACACGATCTTGGTGTCTGTAGTTTCTACGCCTACATCCTTAGCTTTGTCGTAATGAGATCGACTTCACCTCAACTATCGCTAACAAGTCCGCCGTTCGAGAATGATTCTTGATAAACTCCAGCTTGTATGGGGAATATGAGTCTGCTCTGACACTGACGAGAGTCAACATAAGCAGCAAGACACAAGCTATTAGACGTTGCTTCAACATGCGCACAGGTCTTTCTGTTGGAATCACAGCGTAAGCGCCGAACGGTTGAGTTGATTTGTTGGGCGCGCCAGTCCGAGCAAAACATTAGCCGGACCTATTTGATTTTTATTTCCTGAACGATGTCACCGTTCGGGCGACGATTAATCAAACGAACCACTCGACCCTGTTCATCTTTGACAAAAACGAGCAGCACGTCATCCTCTTTGAAAAAGAACTGCGTCTCTGATTCGGGGAATATCTCCACCTTTTGGGCGCCCACTTCAATCATGAGCCTATCGCCTTCTCTGATAACGGCGAGAATTCTACCGCGAGGATTTCGATACTGCCCGACATAAGCGTCGTAGGTCTTGGGGTCTACTTTTGCTACGGCGCGCTCCCGCGACAGAGTGGTCAATTGTCCAGCGACCATTCGCCATTGTTCCTTTTGCTTGACGTACGTATTAGTGAAGCGCAGAACCAACTCTCTTCTGCCGTCGCGGTTAGTCTCGACAAGACTACCTGTCATGACGGCCGCATCGCCATAAATTCTCACCTTAGGATCTTCGATCGAAAGCGCAGGGAGCGGACGCTCAGGCGTAGAAGGTCTCATGACCGACATTTCTTGCGCCTTGGTAAGCATCTCCCCGTAACCATGTGTGATGGTGAGATCATCAGTGACAAGTCGCTCGAAGGCCACTTTGTCAGCTCGCGCAAAATCATTAAGCCGCTCGCGTTCGAGGTTGATTATCTGCTGCTCGACCGAATTCGGGGAGGTTCCTTCGCTTTTCGTCTGAGCAAAACCCATGGATGCCGCTACTACAATTATGATGGTACAGAGGATACTCTTCATCGATCTATTCCTTTCTGTGTGTATTGTAAGCTCAATGAGCTAACGCTTCATGCATTGCCGATGGTCCCAAATTGGTAA
>Ga0066710_100007061_pt1 | contig 10644 bp, 8 predicted proteins | sample GraSoiAngelo_159_FD_79666 | JGI IMG/M metagenome (GOLD analysis project Ga0066710, IMG submission 79666) | Grasslands soil microbial communities from the Angelo Coastal Reserve, California, USA - 14_1009_16_40cm | ecosystem: Environmental > Terrestrial > Soil > Grasslands | place: USA...
CCCTGTGAGAGCTGGTCGAGCGCCTCCTGCACGAGCCGTTCGGTTTCGGTGTCGAGCGAGCTCGTCGCCTCGTCCAGGACGAGAATCGGCGGGTTGCGGAGGATCGTGCGCGCGATTGCGATCCTCTGCTTCTCGCCGCCGGAGAACCGGTAGCCGCGCTCGCCGACGACGGTGTCGTATCCGTCCGGCAGCGCCGCGATCACGTGGTGGATGCGCGCCGCCTGGGCCGCGCCCTCGATCTCCTCGTCGGTCGCGTCCGGCTTGGCGAAGCGCAGGTTCTCGCGCACCGACTCGTGGAAGAGGTATGTCTCCTGCGAGACGACGCCGACGAGGTCGGACAGCGCCTGGAAGCTGAGATCGCGGATGTCCACGCCTCCGATGGTGATGCTCCCGCGGCTGACGTCGTAGAGCCGGGCGGCGAGATAGCCCAGCGTCGTCTTGCCGGACCCTGTCTCGCCGACGAGCGCGATCGTCGAGCCCGCGGGGACGGTGAACGAGACGTCCTGGAGCGTCCAGTCCTCGCCGTAGCGAAACCAAACCCGGTCGAAGACGACGTCCCCGGCCTGCCCGACCGCCACCGCGTCCGGCTTCTCCTCGATGTCGACCGGCTGGTCGAGGTATTCGAAGATCCGGTCGAAGAGCGCGAGCGACGTCTGCACGTCCAGGCCGACGCCGAGCAGCGAGCCGATCGGGAAGAACAACCGCGTCTGCAGCGTCGTGAACGCCACCAGCATCGGGATCGAGACCGCAGTCGAGCCGTGCGCGAGCGCGAGCCCGCCGAACCAGTAGACCGCGGCCGGCATGATCGCGAAGCTGGTCTGGATCGAGGCCATCACCCAGCGCCCGGCCATCCTCTGGCGCACCTCGAGGTCGGCGAGCCGCAATGAGTCGGCCTCGAAACGGTCGGCGAGCTCGTCCCCGCGGCCCATCGTCTTCCCGAGCAGGATTCCGGAGACCGAGAGCGACTCCTGGACGAGGCTGGAGATATCGGCGAGCGTCTCCTGCGTCGTCTTTGCGATCCGACGCCGTTCGTTGCCGACGCGGCGCGTGAGCAGCGCGAACAGTGGAATCAAGGCGAAGGCGAACAGCGCCAGCTGCCAGCTCAGCACCAGCATCCCGACCATCGTCGCGGCGACGGTCGTCACGTTGGACGCGATCGACGTCGCCGTGTTCGTGACCACATTCTGAACGCCGCCGATGTCGTTCGAGATCCTCGACTGCACCTCGCCGGTGCGTGTTCGCGTAAAGAACGCGAGCGACAGGCGCTGCAGGTGCCGAAAGACCGAGGCGCGGAGGTCGTGCATCACGCGCTGGCCGACCTGATTCGAGAGCAGCGTCTGGATTACGCCCAACGCGCCGGTCGCGATCGCGATCGCGATTATCCCGCCTGCGTTGATCGACAGCGAAGTCGTATCGTTCTGGCTGATCGCCTCCAGGACGCGCTTGAGCAGGAACGCCGGTACGACGCCGAGCCCCGCCGAGACGACGATCAGCAGCAACACTCCGCTCAGCCGCAGCTTGTACGCCGAGAAGAGCTTTCCGATCCGGCTCAGGTTCGCGCGGCGCACCGCGGGGTCGGCAGTGCGCTCCGGCGGCGCCTCGGAGGAGTGAAAGAACATGCCCATCGAGGCTCAGAGTACGTCGCAGGGCCTGGTTCGCGTCATCGCTCTTTGACAGCCTGCGAAAATCGCCGCACCGCCGGGGGGAAGACGCGAGACTCTCCCCATGACCGTCAAGACCGCGCCCGACCCGTACCGGGAAGAGGAGATCGAATCGCGGTGGGAAGCTGCGCCGGCCGTCGCGACAATCATCGGTTTCCAGGTCGTACTCGCCGGCGTGAGCCGCGTCGAACGCTGGACGCTCTGGACCCTGCCGTGGTGGGTGTGGCTGATCTCCGTCCCGCCTGAGCTCGCGCTCCTGATCCCACTCGCCTGGAATCGACCAAGGCATCGACTCGAGCAACTTGGGCTCCGACGGATGGTCGCACTGGCGCTGCTCGGCGTGATCAGCCTGACCAACGCGCTGCTGCTGCTCGCGTTGATCGGATCGCTGGTCAAGGGGCAGGAAACGAGCGGCGCGCAGCTGCTGCTCAAGGCGGTCACTGTCTGGGGGACGAACGTGATCGCGTTCGGGCTCTGGTACTGGGGCGTCGACCGCGGCGGGCCGGTCAGGAGGCTGCAGCCGGATCCTCCGCCACCGGACTTCCAGTTCCCACAGATGGAGAACCCGCAGCTGGCCGCGCCGGGCTGGTACCCGGAACTGGTCGACTACATCTACGTCTCGTTCACGAACTCGATCGCCTTCAGCCCCACCGACGCGATGCCTCTGACACGCCGTGTGAAGCTGCTGATGCTGTCCGAGTCGGCGATCTCGGCGATCACGATCCTGCTCGTGGCCGCGCGCGCGGTCAACATCTTCAAATAGCTCCTCGAGCGTCGCCTCGTAGCTACTGGCGTGAGTTGCCGCCTCCCTGAATCGAGGGATAGGGGCGCTCTGCCTCCGACCGATTTCGGACTAGACGGCAAACACGCCCTCTCCGTGGTCCGGAGGTCTTCTTGGCTCGACGCACGCTCTCGGTTGTGGCAGCTCTCTGCGTTGGCCTGCTCGCCGCCTCGGTGGCCGATGGCCGGAGCAAGAAAAGGAATGTTTGCGGCGCCAACGAGTATTCGTACGCCGGGCTGCAGAGCGCAAGCAAGGCGCACGGTGTCGGCGCGACGCTCGTTCCGCTGGAGACGCCCGGCGTCTCGGCGGGCCACGTCGGCGCCTGGATCGGCGTCGGCGGCACGGACTCGGGTCCGCACGGTAGTGCCGAATGGCTGCAGATCGGTTTCAGCGCCTTCGCCGGCGACCGAATCAGCCGGATCTACTACGAGGTCACCGTCGCCGGCTCGGAGCCACGCTATGTCGAGCTCGACTCCAACGTGAAGCCGGGCGAGAAGCACTCGTTCAAGGTGCTGGAGATGGCGAGACGGAAAGGGTGGTGGCGTGTCTGGCTCGACGGCAAAGCAGTGAGCCCCGCGATCCGCCTTCCCGGGAGCCACGGTGCCTGGTACCCGCAGGCATCCGCCGAGAGCTGGAACGGCGGCGTCGGGGCGTGCAACACGTTTCACTACCGCTTCTCGAACGTCAGGCTCGCTCACGCCGACGGCGGCGATTGGAAGCCGCTGGAACAGAGCATTCCGTTCCACGACGCCGGTTACAGGCTCATCCAGACCTCGCGCGTCCCGCGCAGCTTCCTTGCGTCGAGCCTCGGCGGACGTCGGCCCGTTACCGCTGTGGCGACCGGCGTCAACCGGGCGGGCACGAGGCTCGCCGCCCAGCAGGCAATCGACTTCACCCGTTCTCGAAAGAGGTGACGACAGGCGGCCTCGAGTGGGCGCCCGCCAAATCGTCGTGAGCTCGGACTGAGTCGGTTGCTTTCGGCTTCTTGGGCGAGCTGCTCAGCGAATCGTGACGGGTGTGCCCACGTGCATCAGCCGCGCCAGCGCCAGGATCGCTGCGTTGCGCATGCGGATGCAACCGTGTGAGATGCGCCCGGGAACGAGCTGCGGCTCGTTCGTGCCGTGGATGCCCACGTAGCCGCCGCCCGGCCAGTCCGTCAAGACCGCCGAGCGCGCGCTGGTGCCGAAGGCGAGCGGCCCGTAGAACGGGTTGTTGAAGTTGGTCAGCTTGTCGCGGACATAGAACTCGCCCCGCGGGGTCGGCCAGTAGCTCTTGCCGACGCCGACGCGTGTCTTGAAGACGACCTGCCCGTTTCGCTTGAGCGTCGCGGTCAGCGCGCCGCGGTTGATGTAGAGGTGCGTGTTGACGGAGAAGAGGGGGCTGAGATCGTTCTTCCGCACGAAGCCTGTCGTGTTGTTCGGCAGGATCGGCAGCCGGACCCAGTACCAACTCGAGCGAGGGCTGATGTCGATCCGGGAAAGCACGAGCACGTCGTTCTGGGTCCCGTCCGTCGTCCCGGCGGGGAGGGTCGTCACCACCCGCGACGCGAGGCTTGGCTTCGCGCGGACGACGGTCCGCCTCATCAGAACAGCCCAGTGGGCGATCTTGTCGTCGGTCAGCTTCGTCGAGTGCGGATAGAGGGCGCCTGCCCTGGCGCCACCCTGCGCGGATGAGGCGAGCGAAAGCAATGCCACCGCCAGGGCTCCGGCCAGCGCGATCGAAGCGAGCAGCGCCCGGCGATTCTCAAGAACTGATGTCTTCACTCGTGTCCCCCGGTCTCTGTTGTTCACTGGAGCGGCCCGTAAAGGCGGCCCCACTGTAGCCTCGGTTCCGGTCGTCCCCCGCTCGGCGACTTCCCCTTACGGAGCTTAGGTGGCCCTCAGAACCGCGCGGTCTAGATTGGCCTGGACAAACGGACAGGGACCGTCGCTGGCGCCTCGGCCGCCTTTCGGGCATAACTCCTCCGTCGGCAGGAAGGGGGAAGCTCGCGATGACTCGACGGACCGTGTTCGCGCTCGCGTCCGCAATGGTTGCTTTGACGATCGCTGCGGCGGTCTCGGCCGGAGGGGGTGAGCAGATCAGGTTCAACGCGGCAGACCAAGCTGCCGCGCGAGCAGTTGTGATCCGTCGGGCCGATCTTGGCTCGAGCGGCTGGCAGGGAGGCCGAGTCAAGCCCGATCTCTCAGGGGGCCCCACGTGCCCCAACTACCACCCAAAGGTCTCCGATCTCGTCATCACGGGCGCTGCCAAGGCGGACTTCCGGCGCAGCGGCTTCGAGTTTGCGAGCCAGGTCCAGGTTCTGAAGACGCGGCGGATGGTTGCACTCGACTGGCGGCGCTCGGTTCTTGCTCCCGGCGTGGTTTCTTGCCTGCGGCGGACGCTCGCCAACGGGCTCGGCTCGACTGCAAAGGTGATCTCGTTTGCGAAGCTCCCGTTCCCGCATCTTTCGACCTACTCCGCGCTCTTTCGCGGTGTGATCAGCGTTCAGGCGCAGGGTCAGACGGTGCGCGTTCTCACCGACATCGTTCTCGTCGGGCGGAGCCGTACCGAGATCAATCTGACCATCGCCGGGCCCGCCGCTGCGAAGAGTGGGATCTCCGCGGCCGAGCGCCGGCTGGCCCGGGCACTGCTTGCGCGCGTGCGCGCCTAGCGCCGCGGACGCGCATCCGCTGACCGGATTCCGGAGGCGGCGCGCAACCGGGAGGCATCAGCTATTCGTTTCACCCTGATGGACGGATTCCGCGCTGTGGCGGTTTGCTGCGCCTGCCTGTTTCTCGCGGCTTGCGGCGGGACGACGACCAGGCAGCCCTCTATTGATCGCGGACTTGCGATTCGGCTCGCGGGCGAGAGCGACGCGGTGGGTGCGGCTCTCGGCCGGGGCAACCCGTGCCTGGCCGTAGCTCGGGCGCGGACGCTCCGTTTCCAGGTCACGGCGGCAATCGCGGCAGGCTCGATCCCGACGCCGCTCGCTGCCGATGCGCGTGCCATGTCGGCGCGGCTTGCCTCGACGATCTCTTGTACTCAGCCTCCTCCCGCGCCGCCGCCGGCACCATCGATGTGTGCCGAGACCGATGCGCAGGGGAACCCGCGCGGACAGGGGAAGCACACCCACGGAAAGCGCCAGAAAGGCCCGGACTACGCCCGCGAGCACGAGAAGGACCAGGAAGACTCCCCGGGCCAGCAGCGGACGGGTTGCCGGTGAACGTCCCGCAGACCTCGACCAAGCGCTACCGCCGCGTGCGGCTGCTGGCCCAAGGCGGCATGGCCACGGTCGAGTTGGCCCACGACACCGAGCTCGATCGGCCGGTGGCCTTGAAACGGCTGGCCCAGGACCTGGCCGTGAACGACGAGTTCAAGCAGCGCTTCCTGCGCGAGGCGCGGTTGGCGGCACGGCTCTCGCACCCGAACATCGTCGCGGTCTACAACGTCGGCGAGGAGGAAGGGCGCCCGTTCATCGTCATGGAGCACGTCGAGAGCGAGACGCTGAGCGACCTCGTGCGCCGACGTCAAAGGCTCGAACCCGCTGAGGCGGTCACACTCGCGCTGCAGGTCTGCGCCGGCCTCGAGACCGCACACGACGCCGGCCTCGTCCATCGCGACATCAAGCCGCAGAACCTGCTCCTGACGGCAACCGGGACGCTGAAGATCGCGGACTTCGGTATCGCCCGCTCGCTTGACGGTACGCGGCTGACGGAAGCGGGGACCGTGCTCGGCACTGCCGCGTACATCGCTCCCGAGCAGGCCGCGGGCGAGACGGTCACGGCGGCGGCAGACGTTTACGCCCTCGGAGCCGTCCTCTACGAGCTGCTCACCGGACGGCCGCCGTATGTGGCCGAGTCGCTGACCGAGCTCTTCCTCAAGCAGCGCCACGGTTCGATCACGCCGGTCCGCGAGCTGGCACGCGACGTGCCGGCGGCGCTGGAGGACACCGTCATGCGTGCGCTCGCGCGCGACCCCCGCTACCGGCCGGAGTCGGCGGCGGCGCTTGCAGGCGAGCTCCGGGGAGCGCCTACCGCCGTCACCCGAATCGACCGCCGGCCGGTTCGCAAGAACAGGCGGCGGTGGCGTCTTGCGGGCGCGCTGGCGCTCGGTGCCGTACTCGTGTTGGCCCTCGTGCTTGCCGTGTCGCTCCGGGACGGCTCGACGCATCCCGTCCCGGCAAGCGCTCCGCCCACCGCCGCAGGCCCACCGGCGCGGCAGGCGCGCGCCTTCGCCACCTGGCTCCGGGATCACGCCGCAGGCGGATAGTGGCTTGCCATAAGCTCGCATGCGAATGAGGAGGAAAGAGATGGACAAGCGTAGAGAGCTCGTCGTCCAACAGCTTCACGCGCTGGCCGACGACCTGGAGGGGCTCTGGAAGGCGGCCACCCGCGACCCGGCGGCGGAGCGGCGCAAGCAGCGCGGCTGGATCCTGCTGACCGGAGCGCTCGGCGCCGCCTCGACGATGGCCAGCAGGAAGGCCCTCGCGAAGCTCTGGCCGATCCTCACCGGCGAGCCGCCTCCTGGGACCAAGGTGTCGGAGCCGAGCGCGCAGGCGCCGCCGCGCGAGCGGGTCTCTTAGCGTCTCTTAGGAGCGCGCGCGCGCGAGCTTTCGCTCGTGCTTCGCGCGGTACATCGCTTCGTCGGCGGCCCGCAGCAAGCCCTCCTGCGTCTCCTCGGCCGAGCTTCGCACAGCGATTCCGAAGCTCGCCTCGACGCGCAGGATGGAGGAACGGCTACTTCGCTCGAGCCAGTCCACGAGTCGTCCTGTGACCTCCTCGGCGCCGGGGCCGGTCGTGTTGGGAAGCAGGATCGCGAACTCGTCCCCGCCGATCCGGAACGCCTGGTCGCGCGGCCGGAGCTCCGTGTGCAGGAGCCTCCCGACTCGGACGAGGCAATCGTCCCCCGTGCCGTGACCGTGACGGTCGTTCACCTCCTTGAGCCCGTCGAGGTCGAGCACGACCAGCGCGAGGGGGGTGTCGGCCTCGGCCGCCTCCGCGACGGTGCGTTGGAGCTCGCGCATGAAGGCGCGGCGGTTCGGGAGCTGCGTCAACGGATCGTGATCGGCGAGATAGCGCATCTGCTCGAATTGCGTGGCGAGCGTGAGAGCACTCGACGCCTGGTTTGCAAAGATCCGCAGCGCCTGTAACCGCTCTTCGCTCGGCTGCAGCCGGTCCTCGGGTTCGTCGACCCAGATCACGCCGATGATCTCTTCCTGGGGCCCCTGCAGCGGGATCACCAGCCAGTGGTGGTCCCAGGCATGCGGACCCCGCCCGTTCAGCTCAGACTCGTAGACGACCTGGCTCGTTGCGACACGCTGGCGGGCGATTGCGTTCGGGACGAGGAAGCAGCCGGCGACCTCGTACTCGGAGTCGAACAGCGGCGCGATCTCCGCAAACGAAAGGTTCTCGGTCAGTAGCCGATCGCCATCCCACCCGGCGGCCGCCCGTGTGACGAGCGTTACTCCGTCGTCGGCTAGTAGGTCGACGCACACCTTCTGGAAGCCGAGCGCCTTCGAGATCCCGTCGCACACGGATTGCAAGATCGAGTCCGTGGAGAGCGTCTGCGTTAGTCCGGAGGAGATATGCATCAGCTCCTCGAGCGCTGCGCGATGGCGTTCGCGCACGATCGCCGTTTGCGCCGCAGCCAGCGCCTGGGCGGCGTAGTGGGCGAGACCGACAAGAAGGCCGAGCTCTTCATTGCTCGGGCGAAGGCCCGATGCGGGATCGCCGATGGAGAGGATCCCGAGCAGCTCGTCGCCGGGCCCGTAGAGCGGCACGAAAACCTCGTCATCGGGGTTCCAGGCCTCCGGGTCGTCACTCACGACGCGCTCGGGGACGTAGCGGTCGCCGACGTGGTTCTGCCAGTCGAACTCGCCGTGCTTGATGAAGAAGGCGCCGCCTCGGAGGAAGCGATCGTCGAGCAGCTGCGTCCACTCGTCCCAGCTGTAGGTGCTGCCGAGGAGCGCGCGCTGAACCTCCTTGTCGCCGTGGACGGTGGAGACGCAGAAGTCGTCCCACTCACGGCGGTAGAGGTTGAGGACGACGGTCTCGAAGCCGAGCACGTCTGCGACCGTGCGTGCGATCAGCGAGAGGACGGTCGGCAGATCGCTTTCGGCCCGTACGAGCTCGGTGACTCCGACCAGGGCGCCGACGCCCGAGAGCTCGCGCGCATTCCGTCGCCTTGCGCCCCCAAACAGGCCTTCAAAGCGCGCATGCCTCGGCCTACGAGCCGATCCAGTGATCTCCTTGCCGCCGATGGAACAGTCCTCTCGCCGAACCCCGAGTAATTGCCGCACTCGGAGCATCCTCTGTTCCAGCGAAGTTCTCATCGCTCTGGTGGGGGATCTGTGCGCTGCTTCCTGGGCGCCGGTCGGCAGGTCAGGCGGGCTGCGACTCGGATCGAGCCGGGACCGGGAGCCGTTGCGTTGTGCGAATGGGGTCGCGTTCGGCCGCGCCGGATCGTTCCAGAACACGGAAGAACGCATCGACGACCGCCGGTGCGAACTGCGTCCCGCGGTTCTTCCGGAGCTCGGCCTCGGCCTCGCGTGGAGCGAGCGCACGGTGGTAGGGGCGGTCGGTCGTCATCGCGTCCCACGCGTCGGCCAGACCGACGATCGCAGCGCCGAGCGGAATCGAGCTGCCTTGCAGGCGGTGCGGATACCCATCGCCGTCCCAGCGCTCGTGGTGGTGGCGGATCAGGGGCACAGCGTCGCGTAGCCGGCCGAACTTGGCCACGATCTTCGCGCCGTCGGCCGGGTGTTGCTTCATCAGCTCGTACTCCTGGACCGTGAGCTTCGCCGGCTTGGTGAGGATCGCGTCGGGCACGCCCAGCTTGCCGATGTCATGGAAGAGCCCGGCATGGCCGACCGCATCGAGCTCTCTGCCCTCGAGTCCAAGCTCGCGCGCGATTGAGACAGCGATCTCCTGGACGCGCTGCGAGTGGCCAGCCGTGTACGGGTCGCGGGCGTCGACCGTCGCGTTCAGCGTCTCGACGGCTTCGAGCGCATCCTGTTCGAGTACTGCGTAGGCCTCGCTGAGCTCGGCCGTCCGGGCGGTGAGGGAGGCGGCCTGGCGGCGCAACGTACGCGACGCGGTCCGCACGAGCATTGCGAGAGCGAGATAGAGCACGAGGAAGACGAGCGTGACGGCGGCCCAGATCGCGTGCTTGTTCGCGCTGATCAGGTGGTCGCTTCGCTTTGGATCCGCATAGATCTCATAGGCCCCGATCGCTCGCTGGTTGGTGGCGTCCTCGATCGGCGCATAGACCTCGAGTAGACGTCCGAAGCCGAGGCTCCGCTCGACCGCATTCTCTTCTTGGTCGGGGATCTCGATCTCCGCGACGGCCGCGTTCCGCTGCAGGGCGGTTCCGAGGTTGCCGTCGAGTTGGAAGCGGTGGCCGATGCGGCGGCGGGCGCGGTTTGTCCAAGCGAGCACGCCGTTGGAACGCCAGACCTTCACGGTTACGATCTCCGGCCGCCGGCGAAGGTCGTCCACGAGGCGCCGCGAGAGCTGCGGGCGGACGACGACCGCCCCGTGCTGCACGAGTTGCGGGCGCAGGACGCCGTCGACGTACTGGGTCAGGCTCGAGCGCGCATCGTCGACCACCTGCCCCTTGAGGCGCGAGCTGAGGACGCTCGAGAGGATGATCGCGCCCGCGAGCAGGATCCCGGCGCTGGCGACCAGGAACACACGCAGCAGCGTCAGCGAGCGTTGTACCGCCCAGGTGCGCGGGGTGATCGAGGCCGCAACCACGCCGAGGCTAAGAATCGGCTGTTACGTGCTCCCTCTTCACCCGCCGACGCTCAAACGGGTGAATGCGCCGTTTGTAGTCTTCGGAGGAATGTCTGCACGGCACGCCCTTCGGCAGGCGGGGCTCTATGGGCGGACGGTCGCCCGCGTCGCACCCCGCGGCTTTCGAGAGCGCGGAGGCGATCCCGCGCTTGCGACGGAGCGGATCGTCTTCGTCGTCGGCTCGCCGCGCTCCGGGACGACGTTCCTCGCCGGGGCGGTGGGCTCCCAGCCGGGCTTCGTCGACCTCGGCGAGGTGAGGCCGGTCAAGGCGAACATCGAGCGCTGGTCCTCGCTGCCGGAGGATGAGGCCGCGATCGAGCTGCGCTCGACGCTCGAGCGCGTCCGGCGGCTGAGCTTCGTCCGCGATCTGAGGCCCGTCGAGCAGACGCCGGAGCTGAGCTTCGTCGTCGGCGCCGCGGTGCGCGCCTAC
>Ga0066710_100007062_pt1 | contig 10643 bp, 11 predicted proteins | sample GraSoiAngelo_159_FD_79666 | JGI IMG/M metagenome (GOLD analysis project Ga0066710, IMG submission 79666) | Grasslands soil microbial communities from the Angelo Coastal Reserve, California, USA - 14_1009_16_40cm | ecosystem: Environmental > Terrestrial > Soil > Grasslands | place: USA...
CAACGCGTTGCTGTACGGTTGCTGTAAGGCTGTCAACCATCACTTGACAACACATGACGCTTCGAGTTCAAAATTGGCTCCGGGACAGGGACTCGAACCCTGAACCTTGCGGTTAACAGATCGCCGCAGCCCGTTCAGAATTCGCGGGGCGAATTCGCTGGGTGCCGCCGGGTGTCGCCAAATATCACCGTTTGCCACCGGCGTTGCCGTACGCCAATCGGCGCCTGACCAAGGGCACCGACAGCAAAGACGCACCAATGGCGCCCAAATCCACGCCCTGCGGACCTTTGCGATTGGGGCCAACGGCCTATTGCGTGGCAATCCTAATTCGTGTATATCGACTTAGATCCAGTCGGGCGTCCATTGTTTGGGGGTGGGAGTGCCATGGATGGACGGTGCGCCAGCGGGCGAAAGACGCGAGGCCGAATTCGTTGCGTGTTTGTCTTAACCGTCGCACTCGCGCTGTGTGCCCAGGCTCCCGTTCCAGTTGCGGCGAGTGGAGCGGACGTTATCGGTGGCGGCTCGACCAACACCATGACGCGATTCGCGCTGGCCATTCATGACGGTCGCGGCCATTTCGAGTGCCTCATGCCGGCACTGATGACCGTTGAGGCGACAGTCACGTCGGCTGGCATGACCGGACCCGGCAAGGCCTCGTTTTCGGGCACGGCCGTCATCACGCTCGCCAAAGGCAATCCCTTTGCGCTGCCCGCGGGACCGTCACCATTCGGGAAGGTGCCGTTCACGGCTTCGGTCGTCGCCGGGGGACCGCTGGTGGGATACGAAGATCTCAAGTTCCCCACGCTCGATATGGACTTCCCCGGTACGGTCGAACACGGTCAGATCAGAATCGGATCCTGATGGTCTGTGACAAAGGAGATGTGATGAAAAGAGTGCGCAAGGGAATGGACCGCAGAGCTTTCATCAAGACCGCCGGGGCGGGAGCCCTTGGCGTTGCGTCGTTGTCCTGGCTAGCTACCGCCAAGGATGTGTTCGCCGCGAGCGGCGAACAACATGTGTATGTCTTCGTCTCGTTCAGTCAGGTGTCGGCTGCGATCAACGGCGTGCTGCATCGCGTAGGAATGCAGGGTGCAGGAACGTTCGATCCTCATGCCGGCTGGGTCAAAGGTGGTGGTAGCTTCGTTCACTTCGACCAGAACGCTTCGGTCCCGAAGCCTCTAATCGCCACAGGCACGTGGGAGCCAACGGCTTTCGTGTCGTATGACACTCACAACCTGGGCAGCTACGGCACGATCCAACCTGGAATCCTGACCATGAAAATCGACTTGCAGCCCATCGGAGGTGCCGTCCATCACGACGTCACATTCGAATTGGTCTGCAATGTCGGCCCCGCCGGCCTCATGACCGGCGAAGAAGAGGGCTGGAGCATGACCATCCCCGGCTTTGCGATATTCCACCCGCTCAATCCCCCGCTTGGTATCACGCACCTCAGCATCGGCGGCCTCGCGATCGATCGAGGAGCCTGATCGCGTTAAGAGGCGATCGCGTTTGCTAGGGGGCCAACCCATGCCGAGGGCACTGGCGCACGGCGCTTCGCCGGCCCAGAGTGGCAACCTGTCGCGGCGGCCATGATCTCACGGCGTCAGTCCTCGCGAGGACCGCTGCGAGCGGGGCTTCCTGTTCCTTCCGCAACTTTCATCCGTGACACCCGGCTTCGTCCGAGCCCACTGGCAGCACGTGACTCCGTTCTCGCTCCAATCGGCAGCACAATTGCGCTCGTCGACCGGACCGGCCAGGTACGAGTCGTCTGAATACACGGCCCAGGCCGAAGCACTTCTCCATCTCAGCGCTGGTCTGAATGACGGGCAGAAGATGGTCGCGGAATATTGGGCGGACGGGCCCAACTCCGAGCTTCCGCCTGGTCACTGGGACCTCTTCGTCCAGTTCGTCGCGCGCCGAGACCGTCACGGCGCCGGAACGCCAGCGGAGCTAACCGGATAGGCAGACCAATCGCTCATCGCACGACCGCCCTTCGTCGCCCGACCACATCAGATCCGGATACCACGGACAGACATAGATATGAATGACGCAAGCAGGAGCAGCCCTTGTGGCGGCGTTGGTGTAGGGGCGCTGGATCCTACGCTGTCAGCCTCATCAATTGTTATGGCTGATACGTCGTTGCCCAAAGGCCGCTAGGGCCAAACCCGGCGCCGACTTTAGGCCACGCGAACGAGCGCGTCGGCGACGATCTGTGCGAGCGCGTCCACGAATTCAGGGCGAACGTTGAATGATCTCGTGCGCCTGATCCGAATGCCGTGGTGGCGCGCGAAGGCCTGCGCTTCGACGTCGAGGTCGTACAGGATCTCGAGGTGATCGGCGACGAAGCCGATCGGGCACACGAGCACGTCGCGCGCCCGGGACCGTTCGACCGCCTCGAGCAGGTCCGGCCCCAGCCACGGTTCGCCGGTATGGCTCGCCGACTGGAACGCGAACTCCCAGTCGGGTAGGTCCATGCCGACCGCCACGAGCCGGCAGCTCTCGATCAATTGGTCGTGGTACGGATCACCTGTCGCGATGATCCATGCCGGGAGGCTGTGCGCGGTGAAGAACAGCCGCTCGGGTTGCCCCTTGCCGAGAGCCTCTGTCAGCAAGCCCTGCACCGCCTTGATGAACGCGGGATGGTCGTGGAAGCCCGGTACGAAGACGAGCTCTCGGTCCCACGCTTCCTGGAGCGCGCGCTGATAGCCGCCGAGGCTCATACGCGCGTAATGGGGAGCCAGCGGCAGCCCGACGAGCCTCTCGAGGCCCGCCAGCCGCGCCTCTGCCACCGCATCGACGATGAAAGGTGGCGCGTGCTTCATCCCGGCGAACACCGGCAGGCCGGTGCGGTCCGAGAGCGCTTGCGCCTGGGCGTGGGTGATTGCCGTCAGCGGCGACCCGTTGATGGCGTGATAGCGCTGGGTCAGGTCCTGGAGGGACTCGGCCGATGGTCGCTTTCCGCCACGGATGTGCGTGTAGTAGGCGGCGATGTCGTCTTCCGTGGCGGGACTCCCGTAAGCCATGCAAAGGATGCCGGTCGAGGGCTCACGCGACATTGGCGGGCACCCACGAGTGAACGGTCTCGACCAGCAACTGGAGGTTTTCGACTGGCGACTCGGGCAGCACTCCATGTCCCAGGTTGAAGATGTGACCAGGCCGGCCGCCCGCCCGCCGCAGCACGTCATTCGTCCGCTCCCGGACGAGATCCGCCGGTCCCAGAAGCACGGCGGGGTCGAGGTTGCCCTGGATGCCGCGCTCGTGGCCGACTCGATCCCACCCCACGTCGAGGGGAACGCGCCAATCCAGCGAGACAATGTCCGGCCCCGCATGCTGGATCGACTCGAGCAGGTGAGCCGTATCGGTACCGAAATGGATGCGCGGCACGCCGGTCGGCGCGAGAGCGTCGAAGATCGCTCGCGTGTGGGGCGCGACGCGTGTCTCGTAATCGTCGCGCGTGAGCGCGCCAACCCATGAGTCGAAAAGCTGAATCGCTTGGGCGCCGGCCGCAACCTGGGCTTTGAGATACCGGCTCATCGTCCTGGCGAGCTTGTCCAGCAAGACGTCGAAGGCCTGGGGCTGCGTGTACATGAAGGCCTTAGCCTTGGCGAAGGTTCGCGACGGGCGGCCTTCGATCAGGTAGCTGGCGAGCGTGAACGGGGCGCCCGCGAAGCAGATCAAGGGGACGGGCGAACCGGCCACCACGTGCCGGACGGCGTCGATCACCTGCGGCGCGGCCTCCTCCCCCTCCGGCACGCGGAGGCGGGCCACGTCCTCGGCGGTGGCGATGGGATGCCGGATCACCGGGCCCACGTTCTCGACCAGCTCAAATTCGACTCCCATCCCGGCGCCCGGCAGCATGATGTCGGCGAACATCACTGCCGCGTCGACTCCGAGGCGGCGCACCGGCTGGAGTGTGACCTCGGCACATAGCTCTGGTTGGGCGACGATCTCCGCCAGCGTCCACCGCTCACGCAGCTTGCGGTACTCAGGCAGCGAGCGGCCCGCCTGGCGCATCAGCCAGACAGGGGTGGAATCCACCGGTCTTTGGCGCGCCGCGTCGAGAAAGCGGCTCACGTCACCGCTGCCAGCGTGGCATCGATGACGGAGGCGTCGTGCGCCGCGGACACGAACCAGGCCTCGAACTGCGACGGCGGTAGGAGCACGCCGGCCTGCAGCATGGAGTGGAAGAAACCCGCGAACGCATTCACATCCGAGTCCTTCGCTTGCCTGAAGTTGCGGGGTGGCTCCTCGCGAAAGAAGAGCGTCAGCAGCGATCCGACGCGCGACACGCATGCCCCCTTCACTCGCAGCCTGGATTCCAGACGCGCCGCCTGCGAGTCGATCCTGGCGTAGACGTCCGGAGCGAGCTGGGCCAGCGCTGCCTCGCCGGCCGCCATAACGACGGGATGCCCGGAGAGCGTGCCAGCCTGGTACACGGGTCCTGATGGCGCGACGAGCTCCATCAGGTCCGCTCGGCCGCCATACGCTCCGACCGGCAGACCGCCGCCGATGATCTTGCCGAGTACCGTCAGGTCGGGCCCCACGCCATAAAGCTCCTGGGCTCCGCCGGGTGCAACTCGAAATCCCGTGATCACCTCGTCGAAGATGAGCAGCGCGCCCGCACGTTCGGTCAGGTCGCGCAGCCCCTTGAGAAATCCGTTTACCGGCGCGACCACGCCCATATTCGCCGCGACAGGCTCCACGATGACCCCGGCCACCAATCCGGCATGCGAATCGAGCAAGGCCTCGACCGAATCGAGATCGTTGTAGGTTGCAACCAGCGTCTGCGCCGCCACTGACATCGCGACGCCGGCGCTGCCCGGTATGGACAGCGTGGCCGCGCCCGAGCCGGCCTCCACGAGCAGGGAGTCGGCGTGTCCGTGATATCCGCCTTCGAACTTGATGATGAGGTCGCGGCCTGTGGCGGCACGCGCAACGCGCAGGGCGCTCATCGCCGCCTCGGTTCCGCTGTTGACGAACCTGAGCCGCTCGATCGACGGCATCCGCGTCCGGATCAGCTGGGCCAGCCGAATCTCGCCTGGGCCGGTGACGCCGAACGAGCCTCCCGCCTCGGCAGCGTTTTTGATCGCGGCGACGACATCTCGATTGGCGTGACCAAGTAGGAGCGGCCCAAACGCACCGACGTAGTCGATGTATCGGCGCCCGGCATCGTCCCAGACGAACGCTCCGTCGCCGCGCACAAGAAGCGGCGGCCGGCCTCCGACCGCTCGATATGCGCGGACGGGACTGTTCACCCCGCCCGGGAAGAGGTCAGCGGCGAGGTCCGCCGCGATCGTCATTCGGCGCCCAAAAGACGCGTGATCGCCTCGATTGGCCGGTGGACCCCGGTCAGGATGGGCGTGTCCCGGACCGTGGAGCGTCGACTCTCGGTTCCACGCAGCTCGCGGACCAGATCGCCGAACGCGGCCAGGTCATCGGTCTCGTAAGCGACCAGGAAATCCATATCGTCGACGCCGAACGAGTACGCGAGCAACTGCCGGACATGCTGGTAACGATGCCCTACCTTCATGTGCTCGTTCATCACGGTCTGCCGTTCTTGCTGGCCGAGCAAATACCAGTCCGTGCTCTTGGTGAACGGATACACGACGAGGTACTTAGAGCGCTCGCCGCTGAAGAGCGATTGCTCCTGTGGTGTGGGGCGCTTGACGTACTGCGACGGCCTGATGATGCCCAGAAAGCTATGGCGCACCGCCGTCCACGTGCCCAAACCCGTCCCCAGCGCGCAGGCGACCTTCTCCTCCAGCGCCTCGACGCTCGGAGCAAGGCTCCAGAGCATCAGGTCGACCCCGACCTTCAGACCAATCATCGAGTACGTGAACGTCGTGACCTCCAACCTGGCCGACAGCGCGGCGCAGAACTCCTCGGCCGAGCGGCAGCGCTCGTCGCGAGTCTGGCGACGCCACGCCGGATCCAGTCCCAGCGCGAGCGCGTGCACATAGAGGCTTTCGGTCATCGAGCCTCGCGCAGCCATACCCCAGCTTCCACGGCAAAGTAGGTGATGACAGTGCCGGCTCCGGCCCGGGCGATCGCCGTCAGCGACTCGAGGATGGCGCCCCGCCGGTCGATCCAACCACGCTCGGCGGCGGCCTCGATCATCGCGGCCTCGCCGCTTACCTGGTACGCCGCGAGCGGCAGGTCGAAACGTTGTCGCGCACGCGCGAGGAGGTCGAGGGACGTGATCGCCGGCTTGACCATGAGGATGTCGGCGCCCTCGTCGGCGTCGAGCTGCATCTCGCGCAGCGCCTCGTGGGCGTTGGCGGGATCCATCTGATAGGCCTTGCGGTCGCCGAAGCTGGGCGTCGAGCCCGCCGCTTCGCGGAATGGTCCATAGAAGCTCGAGGCATGCTTGGACGCGTATGCCATGATCGCGACGCCGTCAAGTCCAGCGGCCTCGAGACCGGAGCGAAGAGCCGCGACCTGACCATCCATCATTGCGCTCGGTCCAACGATGTCCGCTCCCGCTTCGGCGTAGGCCGTTGCGGCCGCGGCCAGCCGGGGCAGGGTCGCGTCGTTGTCAACCTTCTCTCCGTCGATGACACCGCAGTGGCCATGCGTTGTGTACTCGCACAGGCAGACGTCGGCGGCCAGTACAAGGGGTAGGCCTTCGCTTCGCAGCAGCCGGAGCGTCTCGGGCACCGGGCCTCGTTGATCCCCGGCCCCCGAGCCATTGGGATCTTTTGATTCCGGGATCCCAAACAAGAGCACCCCGCCGACGCCGAGCTGCGCGAAACGATGCGCCTCCCGCAGCGCGAGGTCGGGCGACAGCCTGTGATGTCCCACCAGAGACGGGATTTCATGGCGCTGCCCACGTCCGCTGATCACAAATAGGGGAGCGATCAGCTGCGCCGGGTCGAGCCTTGTCTCGCGAACCAACGCACGCAGGACGGGATTGGTCCGGAGGCGCCTGGGCCTTTGAGCGCTCGGCGTCTTGACCGTGGGAACCGCTCCGGTCACCGCCGCCGCCAGATGCTGAACGCTCGTCCCTTCGGCCTCGGCGACGACATTGAAGCCTGAGTCGCGTGCGACGGCCGATGTGTGCGGACCGATCGTGACCGCCGGAATGTTCGTCGGGCCGCCGAGCTTCATGAAGCCGCGGACCGCCGACCCCGACGCGAACACGATCGCGGCGAGATCTGCCTGTTGCAATGCCTGACGAAGGTCCTCCGCCGATTCGGCGGGACCCTCCACCGTCTCGTATGCCGTGATCTCTTCGACGAGAGCGCCACGCCCGCGCAGTCCGGCCGGCAGATCGGGATCCGCCAATGAAGCCCGCACAAGCAAAACCCGCGCGCCGGCGGGATCCGGCAGGGCCTTGGCGAGCGCGGCGCCGTTGGCCTCGGCCGGAACGATATCCGCGCTCACGCCTTTTGCTCTCAGCGCGCTTGCCGTCGATTCGCCGACCGCGGCCCAGCGGGGACCGGCGAGCGCTCCCGGCAGAGTCGCCACGCCGGTGGCGCTGGTCACGATCACCCAGTCGTACCGGGCAAGGTCGGGCCATTCGACAGATACAGCTCGTGTCAGCACAGTCGGAACTGCGCTCACGCGATAACCGCGGGCATGCAGAGCGGCAACAAGCGGATCGTTTTCGCCGCCAGGCCTGGTCACCAGAACGGCGGTCATCTCAGCATCACCGCGCCGGCAAGCCTGCGGCCGGCGCCGCCGGCGAGGCCGATCGCATCCCAACGATTGCCTTCGATTGACTCGACTCGCAAGTCCGATCCATCGCTGTTGACACCGCCGACGATCATCGTGAAGCGCTCGCCTTCGATCGAGGCCAGCGCGCCGACCGGCGCCCGGCACGTCCCGCCCGCCGCGGACAGGACACTTCTCTCGGCCTCCACGGCCAGACGGATGTCGGGCACATCCAGATCCGCGAGCACAATCAGCAGCGCATCATCGGAGCGGCGCGCCTGGACCGCGAGCGCTCCCTGCGCGGGTGCGGGCGTGACCAACCTCGGATCGATCCGCTGGTCGATGCGCGCGCCACGCCCGAGACGGTCGAGTCCGGCGGCGGCGATGACCAGCGCATCGACCTCGCCCGCATCGAGACGGCGCAGCCGGGTATCGACGTTGCCATGAAGCGGCTTGATGCCCAGATCCGCGCGCGCCGCGCGCACGAATCCCGCCCGGCGCGGGCTGTCGGTGCCAACCGTCGCACCGGCCGGCAAGGTCGCCAGCGACGCGGCCTTTGACCTCGTCACCAGCGCGTCACGCGGATCCGCCCTCTCGGGGTAGGCCGCGATCACGAGCTCAGTTTCTTCTTCCAGCGGGACGTCCTTGGCGCTGTGCACGGCCACGTCGACCTCGCCACGTCGGAGGGCGTTCGCGATCGCGGCCACGAAGATGCCTTCGCCGGGGACGGTGTCGACAGGCCGCACGTCGCCTTCGGTCACGATCCCCACCACCTCGACGTCATGGCCGGCGGAGTGAAGACGGCCGGCGACCCATTCACTCTGCGCCAGGGCGAGCATCGATCCTCGAGTGCCGATCCGGATCTTCATCGCGACTGCCCGAGCCAGGCCATGTACTCGGCGGTCTTGAGGCCGATCAAACGGTTCGCGTCCTCTATATATGCGCCAGGCAGCGGGTCGTCGCGGCGGTAGAGATCGTCGATGCCGAGAAAGCTTCCGTTCAGCCGTCGACGGACCGCGTCCGGGACCGCCTGCGGCGCGGAGATGTCCGCGATCGGAGGCAGGTCGTCGCCTTTCGCTCTTGCGAGCTCGATCCACGGCCCGCCGAGCGCAACCGCTACACCCGCCGCATATTCGGTCAGCTCCGCGCCCGCGTCCAGGTCGACGCCGCGACCCGCGTACAGGCGCGCCAAGCGGGAGGCGCGATCGGGATCGCGACTCGCGATGATCAGTTCCGCGCCCGCTTCCGCCAGCGAATGCGCGAGGACGGCGCCCATGCGACCCGCACCGGCGACGACGACCGTTTGGTCCGCCAGCTCCGTCCTTGCCCTCAGCCATGCCACAGCGCTCTGCGCGAGGTTTCCGCTGGAGGCCGTGCGCCGCGAGCGGGCTTTCCGGCCTGCCGCGATGGCGATTTCGAACAGGCGGTGGAGGCGCGGGTCGAGTTCTTGTCTCGAGCGCGCACGACTCAATGCTTCGCGTACCTGATGAAGCACCTCATCCTCGCCCACAATGACGCTTTCCAGCCCGCACGCCACCCGCATCAGGTGGGCGACCGCCGTCTCGCCGCCAAGCGCGCCGGCGGAGTCGAGAAGCGGCATCGGGCCGACGCCGTAGAGCTCGGCGCGATGGCAGGTCACGAGCGCTACCCCCTGACCTCCACTGGCGACCCACCCTTCCATCTCGCGCGCAGCGCCCTCGCGGGCGGCGGAGTCGACATCGGCGGCCGACAGCGTGAGCGCCCAGGGGTCGTTCAAGACTTCGTGTGCCCTGTCATCAGCGCCACGAGCAGACGGTCCAGCGCCGACTCGGCGTCGACCATGAGAGCGGTGGCTTCACGCGTGTCGAGTCGCCGGCGGGGGGCAAGGGCGGCCAGACCATCGACGAATGGCTTGCGAAACCGAAGAAACCCTTCGACGGTGTCACTCAGTGATGCGCCAACCTTTGCCGCCTCCGCCCCGTATTCGCTGGCATGACGCTCGGCGACGGTCAGATCACCGCGTTCGGCATCGAGGTGTTTCAGAAGATCGCCGACGAGCTGCATGCCGCGCTCGCGGAAGCGAAGGCGCTCGCCCTCCGACAGATTGGATAGCCAGACCGCGTGCCCAAGTTTGGGCCCAAGCGGCCGGGCCCGACGGTAAGCGCGGGCCATCTGATCAGAGGACGACGCCAGCGCAGGACGTCGTTTGCGGCGGGCAGGCACCAACGCCTGCACCGCTGTGACGAGGAACCGTCGGTGACCGCCCGGGGTGGTGAAAGATGGGATCTGACCGCGATCGGCCCACCGGCGGAGAGTGTTTGGGGTTACCCCGAGCGTGCGGCTCGCCTCTCCGAGTGTGAACCAGTGGTTCGCATCATTTCTAGCCAAAACTAGCTAAAGCTACCACCTGTCGGTGGTTCGCCGCGCCCTGCGCCACAACCTCGCCGACCACCAGCGTCGCCGGTGGGCGGAGCCCTGTGCGCAGCGCCTCATCCGCGATGTCGCCAAGCGTGCCGGTCACGATCTCCTGTTCTGGCCGGCGGGGGAGTGGCTCTAGATGATCGCCGTCGGGAGAAACGGGCCCCTACCCACTGCCGGCTAAGGGCGGCACCACAGGACCAGCGTAGCGACGTTTATCCGGCTGCCATAGCTGATGCCGGCCGAATGGCAAGCTAATGCCCCCTTGCAATAGGGTCGACTGGCGCCCGTTGCTATCGCGTTGCTATCCGGTTGCTATCACCCCTCAGGACCCCGGTAGCCGTCGAACTTCGGCTCGTAGAGCCAATCGCGGCCGACGGGGATCTCCTTGACAGACTGAAGCCGCGCGGGCGAACTTGGCCACCGTTCGCCGAGTCTACCGAGGCCCGATGGTTGCGGAGCGCAACATGGCTCTCAGCCTCTCCCGAGTCCGACGCTTGTCTGGGCTGGAATCGTCAATTCGATACTGTTGGAAAGCGCGGCCAGGATGAATCAGCTGCGATCCGGCAAACTACAGCGACCATGACAATGCC
>Ga0066710_100007064_pt1 | contig 10642 bp, 6 predicted proteins | sample GraSoiAngelo_159_FD_79666 | JGI IMG/M metagenome (GOLD analysis project Ga0066710, IMG submission 79666) | Grasslands soil microbial communities from the Angelo Coastal Reserve, California, USA - 14_1009_16_40cm | ecosystem: Environmental > Terrestrial > Soil > Grasslands | place: USA...
CCTCCCAACAACTGGTAGACAGGCGCATTCAGGGCTTTGCCCTTGATGTCCCAGAGCGCGGTGTCAACCGCGGCAATCGAGCACATCGTGACCGGGCCGCGGCGCCAGTACGCACCCTTATAAAGGTATTGCCAGAGGTCCTCAATCCGCCGCGCGTCGCGCCCGATCAAAAGGGGAATGACGTGGTCGGAGAGATAGCTGGCAACCGCGAGCTCACGGCCGTTTAACGTGGCGTCCCCGAGCCCGTAGATCCCGTCTTCCGTGGTAACCTTCAGCGTCACGAAATTCCGCCCCGGACTGCAAACAATCACTTTGCCATCGATGATTCGCATTTTTGGTTTACATCCTTTGTAGGGTCATCTTCGAAATCGCGGGTCTTCACCGGGCCAGCCAGCCGCCATCAACTACGAGAACATGACCGTGGACGTAGTCGCTCGCAGCGGAACTGAGAAAAACCGCCGCTCCCGCAATATCCGCCGGATCACCCCAACGGCCAGCAGGAATGCGTTCAAGGATTTGCCGGCTCCGCACGGGATCGCTGCGAAGAGCTGCGGTATTGTCTGTCGCCATGTAACCTGGCGCAATCGCATTCACATTGATCCCTTTGGCCGCCCATTCATTTGAAAATGCCTTTGTGAGTTGCGCGACTCCGCCTTTGGCGGCGGCATAAGCGGGCACCAGAATTCCGCCTTGAAACGACAGCAAGGACGCGATGTTTACAATCTTTCCGGGTTTTCCTTGCCGGAGCATGCGCTGACCTGCAAGTTGTGAAAGACGAAAGACGGACGTGAGATTGACGGCGATCACTTCGTCCCAGTACTCGGCTGGATATTCTGCCGCGGGCGCGCGGCGGATCGTCCCGGCGTTGTTTACGAGAATTTCGAGCGAGCCAAATTCGGCGGCCGTCTTCTCAATCAAGGCCGCGCAGACCGCGGCATTTCGAACGTCCCCGGCAAAATAAGATGTCTTTCGGCCCAGCGCGCGGATCGCCTCGCACGACTTTCCGGGACTGGGATCGCGTCCGTGGCAAGCGACATTCGCGCCCGCCTGCGCTAGTGCGACGGCTATGGCCGCCCCCAGCCCTTTATGAGAACCCGTAACCAGGGCATTCTTGCCGTCGAGTTGGAAAGCCTCGAGAATCATCGGACCAAGACATATATCAGGAGCCCGTGCCACTTTCAAATTGGAAATCATTTTTCCCCGATTGGAAAAGCGCGGATTTGAAAGGCTTGTACTTGTTTGCGCTACAACGAAAACGGATCACCAACTGGAAACAACCCGCCTCTAGTCACCGTATGGTTGGCAAGTCGAGATGTCCGCAGTGTAGAATGCGGTGCGCCATCTCTCGGATGCGAAAAACATTGTTGCTAGCCCCCCGGCGCGAGCCCGTTCCCGTGCGCAGCGGGCCCTTTTGGGAGCAGGTAAATGGATGTACACCAACTCGAACTGTTCCTCGCGGTCATGAACTCCCCCAGCATGACCCGCGCGGCGGAAAAGATTCATCTGTCGCCCGGCGCCGTCAGCCTGCAGCTCCATAACCTTGCGGACGAACTTCACACGGAACTTTTCGTACGGCGTGGAAAACGGTTGATTCCCACTCCGGCGGCCTTGCGCCTCGCTGAGCATGCCAAGGAAGTCGTGAAGATGATGGGCCACATCCAGCGGGCCTTTGAAAACGATCTGGAGAAAGACGTTCGCCCCTTCCATTTTGCGACCGGCGTTACTACCTTGATCTACCAGTTGGGCGGTCCACTGAGGCAGCTGCGAAAGCGCTATCCAAAAGCGGAAATTCGCGTGACCGTGGGTGTCACGGAGGAAATGGTTGCTGGCCTGCTCGACCGCCGCTTTGACCTGGCGCTCATCTCACTCCCCGTTTCCGAAGCCAGCCTTCGGATTATTCCGCTTTTTGATGAAGAACTGCTCATGGTGCGCCCCTCGGCAAACAAGGTGGGCAGCGGACATGTCGGCTCGTTGCGAGCTTCGGAGCTCGCCGACGTCCCATTTCTGCTCTATCCGAAGCGAAGCAACGTGCGGCTGGTCATCGACCGGTTTTTCAACGAGATCGGTGTGACTCCGCGTGTGTTAATGGAGGCTGATGACACGGAGGCGATCAAGCGCCTGGTGGAATCCGGTTTTGGCTACTCGATACTTCCTGAGCATGCCCTGAGGGGGCGTTCGCACTTCTTTCAGAAGTTTCGCGTCGAAGGTCATTGCCTGAAGAGGAGTTTGGCGCTAGCGATGGCGCGCACCGAGTGTCCTCGAAAGTTGACGGAATCCATCGCCAGCTTTCTCAAGGCCACTTTGGTTGAGAGTTGATCCTGTGGGTAAAATACCTAAACGATTCCTTTAGTAACTCTAAATGCGCGAATTTCCTTTCTTGGCTTACTATTAGCTTGCTTAAGGGATCCTGGCAGCGCCCAGGAGGGGTATGCCAAGACCAGCCAGTGGCGCTAGAACTGTTTCTTAAGGTCGGCACATTTTCATCGGCTTTGATGGAGGTTATATGTCTGCACTTAGAGCTTCGCGGCGGGACTTCCTGAAACTCACCAGTGCTGGCGTAGCCAGTACTGCTTTGGGCGTAACGGGATCCAGCTACGCAAGAATCATGGGCGCAAATGATCGTGTCCGGGTGGCAATTTGCGGAGTGCGGGGTCGCGGCAACGACCACATCCACGGCTTTTCGCGTGTCCCTGGGACAGAGATTGCCGCTCTTTGCGATGTGGATGAAAACGTGTTGAACCGTCGCCTCGGGGATATCGAGAAGCTGGGATTGCCAAAGCCCAAATCCTACGTCGATATTCGCAAGCTGCTCGAGGACAAAGATATCGACGCCATCTCCATCGCTACGCCCAATCATTGGCACTCGCTGATGGCCATCTGGGCGTGCCAGGCCGGGAAAGACGTCTACGTGGAAAAGCCGTGCTCGCATAACTGGTTTGAAGGACGACAACTGGTGCGTGCCGTGAAGAAGTACAACCGAATTTGCCAGCACGGAAGCCAGTCGAGATCAAACCCCGGCATGCTCGAAGCCATTCAGCATCTGAATGACGGCACCATCGGCGATGTCTACATGGCCCGCGCGCTATGCTACAAGTGGCGCGCATCGATTGGGCACGCTTCGGTGGAGTCCGTCCCTGCCGGCGTTAACTATGACCTGTGGACCGGCCCTGCACCGCTGAAGCCGTTTACACGTAATCGCTTTCACTACAACTGGCATTGGATCTGGGACACCGGCAACGGTGAAGTCGGCAACCAGGCCATCCACGAGATCGATATTGCGCGTTGGGGTTTGGGGGTGGGCTTCCCGGTGTCTGTGTCGGCCATGGGCGGACACTTCATGTTCGATGACGACCAGGAGACGCCCAATACTTTGAATGCTACCTTCTGTTTCGATGCTCCGGCGGGCAACCGCAAGATGATGGAACTCGAAGTCCGGCACTGGATCACGAACCACGAAGCGGAGATAGGTGCCGGCGCTTATGGGGCCAGTGGGGTACCCCCCGCTGGACTCAGTGCCGATGCCAACAAAAAGCCTGCTATCCAACAGTCCTTGGGGCCAAAGGATGCAAAGACGAACACCGTCGGCAACATTTTCTATGGATCAAAAGGCTTTCTTGGCATCGACGGATACGATACCTACAAAACGTGGCTGACTGAGGGGACCGAACCCGGGCCACACGGCAAGGGCTCTGGTGACCATTACCGAAACTTCGTTGATTGCATTCGCAGCCGTCGTGCCCAGGATATTCATTCGCCGATTGAGGAAGCCCACATCTCGACCACCCTGGTGCATCTAGCCAATGCCTCGTACCGTCTTGGCCGTACGCTGCGCTTCGATCCCGCCGAGGAGCAGGTCATTGGCGATGAGGAAGCCAGCCGTCTCCTGCGTGGCAGCTATCGCGCACCTTATATTGTGCCGGAAGAGATTTGACATCCTTGGAGGCCACGGCTGATCATGCGTATCCTTGTTGGCAGTGCATCTCTCCTTCTCGTTATTGTGGCTGTGTTTCTAAGATCCCTGGTCTTCGCCGGCCCGCGTCCCTCAGACCGCGTCACCGTCTCCGTCAACGAACAAGCCCGCCGCGTGGATATTTCCATCGATGGCCAGCCCTTCACCTCTTACATCTGGCCCACCACGCTCAAAAAACCCGTCCTCTATCCGCTGCACACCGCCAAAGGCACCGTCGTCACTCGGGGATTTCCTCTCGAGCAGCGCCCGGGCGAACGCGTCGATCACCCGCATCACGCTGGACTCTGGTTCAACTATGAGAATGTCAATGGCATCGATTTCTGGAACAATTCCGACGCCATCAAAACTGAAAACGCGCCCAAGATGGGCACCATTCTCCATCGCGCCGTCGTCTCGGCCAAAAGCGGTTCGGATCAGGGCGAGCTTAACGTCGAATCCGATTGGGTCACCCTCGACAAAAAAGTTTTGCTCCACGAGCAAACGCATTTCGTCTTCCGCGGCGGGCCCGGCTTCCGCAGCGTCGACCGCATCACCACACTCCGCGCTCTCGATACCAAAGTCGATTTCAAGGATGAGAAAGACGGCCTCTTGGGCCTTCGCGTCGTCCGCGCTCTGGAAATCCCTTCCGACAAGCCCGAGGTCTACACCGACGCCAGCGGCCACACCACCACCGTCGCCAAGCTGGACAACGCCGGCGTCAACGGCACCTACCTCACCAGTGAAGGCAAAAAAGGCGACGCCGCCTGGGGCACGCGCGGCCGCTGGTGCAATCTCAGCGGTCTCGTCGCCGACGAGCCCGTCACCATCACCATCCTGGATCACCCGGCCAATCCCGGCTTTCCCACATACTGGCACGCCCGCGGCTACGGCCTTTTCGCCGCCAACCCGCTCGGCGAGAAGATTTTCAGCAATGGCAAGGAGCAGCTGAATTTCTCGTTGGCCCCCAATTCCAGCGCTACCTTCCGCTACCGCATCTTGATCTCTTCGGCCATCGCCACCCCCGAAGCCACCGAAGCTGCCTACAAAGATTTCGTGTCTACCTATCACTGACATCCCAGCAATGCCAAGCTCTAGAGCTTCGCCTGCTATCAATAACCTGCAGCCAAAGCCGCATTGTCATCCTGAAGTCGCGACGATTTTTGTAGCAGCCGAAGGATCTCTACCTCATGCCGCACCTATAGGCTATTTGGAAAAAACCACAAATCCAATTATTCTTCCTTTTTTACTTAGAACTTAAAACTAGCAACTGAAGACTGCTCATGACTTTCCAGGTCGGCCTCATTGGCGGCGGCAACATCACCGAAACCCACGCCCGCGCCGCCCGTGCCATCCGCGGAGTCGAAATCGTCGCCATCCATGGAACCAACGCAGAAAAAATCGCCAGCCTCTCCCGTGAACACGGCGGCACGCCGTATCAAGACTTTGAAGCCTTCTTAAGACATCGCCCCATGGATCTGGTGATTATCGGTAGCCCTTCCGGCCTCCACGCCACGCAGGGCATCGCCGCCGCACGTCACGGCCTGCACGTCCTCACGGAAAAACCGATCGAAATCAGCACCACCCGCGCCGACACCCTCATCGAAGCCGCAAAACAATCCAAAGTCCATCTCGGAGTGATTTTTCAAGACCGCATGAAGCCGCACATTCGCCAGCTCAAAAACTGGCTCGATCAAGGCCTGCTTGGCAAGCTCTTATTCGTCGACGCCCAGGTGAAGTGGTATCGCCCTCCCGAGTACTACGCCAATTCGCGCTGGCGCGGCACACTCGCGCTCGACGGCGGCGGAGCCTTGATCAATCAGGGCGTTCACACCATCGATCTGCTCCTTTGGCTCCTCGGTGATGTCGCTCGCGTGCAAGCCCGCACCGCCACACTTCTTCACAAGATCGAAGCCGAGGACACCGCCGCAGCCATCCTCGAATTCGCTGGCGGCGCCTTGGGAATTATTCACGCCACCACTGCTGCCTATCCTGGCTACCCCCGCCGCGTCGAGATCTCCGGCTCCCAAGGCACCGTCATCCTGGAGCACGACCGCATCGTCGCCGCCAATCTCCGTAACGCCTCCGCCGTCGCCGAATCCGCCGCCCTCGACGAAAACCAGAGCGCCTCCACCGCCGTCGTCAGCGATTTCCGCGGCCACCAAGCCGTCTTGGAAGATTTCCTCAAAGCCATCCAACACAACCGCCCTCCAGCCTGCGACGGCCTCGAAGGCCGCCGCAGTATCGCTCTCATCGAAGCCATCTACCGCGCCGCCAGATCTTCGGACAAGAGCGCCACCGTGTGACCCGCAAATTTCACAAACGTTTGCCCAAATTCACAGCATTCGTGTACAGTTCGGTGCACCCATCGTGGTCCACGAGGTGCAGCAATGACCACAACTCTCACAACTTCTGAAAAAGGCGCTTTTCCCCCAACTATTACGGATGAACCCCGTCCGGCAACGAAACGCTATTTGGCGTTGGACGCATTTCGCGGCTTCATCATGCTCACACTCGCCGCAGAGGGATTTGGGTTCTCCGCTCTAAAGGGTGATCCCACTTGGGGCCGGGTCGCGAGCTGGTTCAACCATGTGCCCTGGGAAGGCGGCGTGTTCTGGGACATGATTCAGCCCGCTTTCATGTTTATGGTCGGCGCGGCCATGCCCTTCGCTCTGGCCCGTCGCACGGAACTGGGTGCCACACCGCGAGAAAACTTTCGTCACGTGCTGATGCGCTCCATCCATCTCATCATCTTGAGTCAGATGCTCATCTGGATTTCCGCCGGTCAGATCAAGCCACAGTTGATCAACGTTCTTTCCCAGATGGCCTTCACCTATTTCCTTACCTATCTGATCATGCGTTGGCCGTGGCGATACCAGGCCCTCGCCGCTTTTGTGCTGCTCGCGGGATGGACCGCGTTGCTGTTCGCTTTCCCCGGGCCTGATGGCCCGTTCTCTCACCGGAATCACATTGGGCTTCGAGTCGACCGCGCGATGTTTCGCTACGATTACGACCCGGCGTACTCCACGCTGAACTTTATCACCAGCACGGTGTGGACCTTGGCGGGCGCTTGGGTCGGTCGGATGCTCATAGGCAACAAATCGCATCGGGAGAATCTGATCAAACTCGCGGGGGGAATGGCGTTCTCCTTCGCGCTGGCCTTTGCCGCCCATCCTTGGATTCCCTTCATCAAACAGGTCGGCACGGCGTCCTTCGTCCTGTATAGCCTCGCTTGGGTGCTCTTCATGCTCTTGGGGTTCTATTGGCTCGTTGAAGTACGCGGCTACCGCAAATGGACGTTTCCTCTCGTCGTCGTGGGCATGAATTCAATTTTCATCTACTCCTTGAGCATGATTCTGGCTGAATGGCTGGACCGCGCCGTGGGAGTCTTTACGTTTCACTACAAGTTCATCGGGACCCTCGCTCCGGTGGCGCAGGCCTCGACCGTCCTCCTGGTCATGTGGTACATGTGCTATTGGCTGTACAAGCGGAACATCTTCTTGAAGCTATGAAACTGAGTTGAGCTTGGCCCTCATCGAATCCATCCACCGCGCCGCCATCTGCACGCAGCCTACTGGATTGTGACGGCTACCATGGCGTTGGCTGAGACGGTCGGGAGGCCGGCGTTGGGGCCCGGAGTCGTAGCAGTCACAGTAAACGTGTAGCTACCAGGCGTAGTGCCGAGAATTCCGCCCCCGCCGCCACCCGCGCTGCCGCATCCAACGAGACCTCCGACAATTACCATAAGGAAAATCAAACTTAACCACAAGCGTCGCCTGCGCCCTCGCGCCCCGATTCCGAATAGGACTATGCCGAGCAGCGCCACTCCACCGTTGGCCGCGAGCCCTCCCATGCGATTCGGCGAGGGAAAGACGAACGCGCTCGAACTCGCAGCCGTAGAACTGATGGTCATCGTGGCGGGCACCGCGCCCGTACCTGCAATGTTGACGGAAGGCGGAATACTGCAACCGGGAAGATACTTCGCTCCTGGTGGGGAGGCAGAGAGCGCACAAGTGAAACTGACCGCCCCGGTAAATCCACCGAGAGGTGTGAGCGTGACCGTAGAAGTGTTCCCCGTGGTTGCGCCAGGAGAAACAATCGTAACGGGAGTTCCGCTAACGTTGAATGGAAGCGTCTCCGCAGCCAACAGGCGTAGATAGGCCGGGGCGTAAATGGAGTCGCCATTGTAAGAGATGTCAAAAGTGATACTGCCGGGATGGAAAGAGTTGCCGTCCTCGGTGAAGCTTGCCGAGCCGTTCACGAGTGTCGCTGCACCGCTAAAGGAAGACTCCGCGCCGTGGCCATAGAATCCCGCGACTCCGGTCGGAGCCGGTAAGCCCGCAACACTGGAAACAGTGACGGTAAGGGTGAAGGACTGCGCCTCATTAAATGGATTTGGATTGAGGATGGCGGACACGTTGGCAGGTTGCTGGACGGTGATATTGATGGCGGAGGAGGTGGCCGGATTGCAGTTGGCGTCACCATTGTAGATCGCGGTGACGGAGTCTATGCCCAGCGGCAAAGCGGTGGTGGTAAGGATGGCAGCCCCGACGTGAAGATTGAAGGGATCCGGGTCAAGGGAAGCTGTGCCCAGCACCGTGGAACCGAAATAGAACGTAGCGGTACCGGTAGGAGGCGGAGCGGTGTTGGAGGCCACGACCAGCAAGGTGAGCTCTGTTGTTGAGCCCACTGCGATGCGGCTTGCGCTCGCGGAAAGGTTAACCGTGGGTGCCGCCTTGGTGATCGTAAACGTGAGCGGTGTAGTGGACGAAGATGCTTGGAAGCTCGCATCGCCCGAGTAACTGGCACCGAGACTGTGCGTTCCGGCTGGGAATCCGCCGCTGGGGATCCATTCAGCGACACCGTTGGAGGCGAGATTGACGGCACCGGAGTTGGTTGTGCCTGTGCTCGCCGTATCGACAAAGGTGGCGGTTCCCGTGGCGATGCCGTCTGTTGAGCCGGCTAGAGCATTGACACCCGTGGGCTGGGCATCGACGGTGATGTAGGAGCCGTAAGGGTAGCTGCCGCCGTTCGAGAGGCTGACAAATAAAAGGCTGTTGTAGTTGAAGTAGCTTCCAAAGACAGTCGTAGTGCTGGCTTCCGGGGCAACATCGAGCGTTACCGGAGAAGAACTGCTCGGCGCGAAGATCGTGTCGCCGGCGTATTTCGCGGTGACGTTGTATTGCCCGCCGGGAAAGTCCTTGAAACTGCTCGATACCGTGCCGCTTTCGAGCGTGAGTTCGGCCAAGCCGGTATTGACGGATGGGCTGGCGGTCGTGACGAGGCCAACATTGCCAGAAGGCGTGCCGCCATTACCGGCCACATCGATGCTGACGGTGACCGGAGTCCCGTGGGTAAAACTTGTCTGGCTGATGTTCAGTGTGGTGGTGGTGGGCGTGAATTGCAGCGAAGTCCAGTACTTCAGGAGCAAAGTGGCGTCGACGCTGCCGAGGCCTGTGGCCTGGTCATAGCCTGCAGCCCCGTAGTATTGGCCGAGTGTGTAAAAACCCTTGGTGTTGTCATTGAGAGTGCTGAGTGTGCAGGAAGGCGTGCCCTGCTGGCAAGGCACGTTGTTGCTGCCGATCGAGAGGTCATGGAATACCGAGGGATGCTGTGCCGCTAGCGAATAAAGTGTGAAGTTGGCTTGGCCCTGGGGTCCGTATTTTTGGTTAATGAGGGCCATAATGCCGGCCATGGCGGGCGAAGAAGCAGACGTGCCACCGACGCCCACTATCCTTACGCCATCCTCATCCGGGATGCAATCATCGGAAGAGGCGCAAATGGGATAGAAGCTGTAGTTCGCAGCGGCGGCGGCGAACAGAGAAACATCCGGAAGGTCGCGTACCCCGTCGGCGGGCACGCCAACGCCTGTTTGCCAGGCTGGCTTCGGATAGCCTCCAGAGCAAGAGGCGAACGAGCCGTTGGAGGCATCGACGCCCGAAATACAACTGCTGGCGCCACCGCTGCCGGCGACGATGGTGGGGCTGTCCGAGCTATAGACTCCTTTAGTCGAAAGGTTCAAGCCAAACGCGTGGTTCCAAGGTTGCTCAGGAATAGGTTTGAGGAGAGAGCTGGCTGGCAGCATGGCTGGCTTCAGGTTCCAGAAGGTCGCCAGCTGAGCGTTCCGTGCAGCAGTCGTGTCGTTGTAGCTGGTATAGAAGAAGTCGGTACCCCCGACAGAAATGTTCCACGGAGTGGAGGAGAAACCGTTCACGGCAAGCCCTTGCCGCGCGACCTGCGGGATGTCGAAGTTGTCGCAGCCCGCTGAACCGCCGTCCCCGGCGGAGACGAAGGACGTCTGTCCTTGCGCAGCGGCCTGCTCCCATACGGCGGCCCAGAATTGGTTCCCGGCTGAACCAAGAACTTGTTCACAGTTACCGTAGCTGGTACTGAGGACGGCGGCCTCGTCGTCGTCGACCGCGCGCAAGGCGGCGAGATTTAGACCGGATTCAAGAGCGGTGTCGGCAGAAGTATAGAGATTGATTGTGGCGCCGGGCGCAACTGCACCGGCAAGTTCAACATCGAGGTAGGATTCTACGGCAGCCCCGTTCAGACCGGGATCTTGGCCATCGATGACCACGTTGAGTGCCTGGGCGGGCAGGCCAAAAAGGGCGCGATACGCGGCAACCACCTTAGGGTCGACGTTGGAGGCGCCAATGATGCCGATGGTCACACCGGTGCCATTGGTGCCTGCGC
>Ga0066710_100007066_pt1 | contig 10642 bp, 9 predicted proteins | sample GraSoiAngelo_159_FD_79666 | JGI IMG/M metagenome (GOLD analysis project Ga0066710, IMG submission 79666) | Grasslands soil microbial communities from the Angelo Coastal Reserve, California, USA - 14_1009_16_40cm | ecosystem: Environmental > Terrestrial > Soil > Grasslands | place: USA...
CGAAGGCGCTTCCGGCTCGGCCAAGATCGTCGTGCACATCGGCGAACAAAAGGCTTACTTTTACAAAGGCAGAACCTTGGTCGGCGAATCGACCGTTTCCACGGGCAAACCCGGTTTTTCCACACCGCCGGGTCACTACACGGTGCTCTCGAAGGACGCCGGCCATGTTTCAACTGTGTTCGGCGATTACGTGGATGACTACGGCAACGTGGTGAAATCAAATATCGATTCACGGAAGGATTCCCGCCCGAAAGGGACGCATTTTGATGGCGCCCGAATGCCGTATGCGATGTTCTTTAGAAGTGGTTACGCAATGCACCAGGGCTACGTTCCTCCCTTTGCCGCCTCGCACGGGTGCATCCGTCTGCCAGGACACATGGCGGTAAGATTTTTCGAAAACGCTCCAGTTGGCACGCCGGTAACCGTGACAGAGTAAGCGCGCGCCGGAGTCATTCCACGGCGCGCGCCATCCAAACGAGGTTTGTGCTACAATAACGTGACGGCATGAAAGGAAGCATTATCGACGATCGACGCGCCACCGCGGTGCATATGAGCGCTGAAGAACTGCAACGCTATTCGCGCCATCTCATCATGCCCGAAGTCACTGCCGAGGGACAGAAGCGACTGAAAGTCGCGCGCGCTTTGTGCATTGGCGCCGGTGGACTCGGGTCCCCGGCCGCGCTTTACCTTGCGGCAGCTGGCATGGGGACAATTGGAATTGTCGATTTCGACAATGTCGATCTCTCGAATTTGCAACGGCAAATTCTTCACGGCACAAAGGACATCGGCCGTGGCAAACTGGAATCGGCGCGGGATCGCCTGCGGGACATGAATCCGGAGATCGAAATCGAGTTGCACAACTGCCGTTTCTCCAGCGAGAACGCTTCTCAAATTGTGTGTGACTACGACATCGTTGTGGATGGGTCGGATAATTTCGCCACGCGCTACCTGTCCAATGACGTCTGCGTTTTCGAGCGGAAGCCAAATGTGTACGGGTCCGTATTTCGCTTCGAAGGACAAACAACGGTGTTTGCGCCTCACCTGGGCGGGCCGTGTTATCGTTGCCTTTTTCCGGAACCGCCGCCGCCAGATTCAGTTCCGAACTGCGCGCAGGCGGGCGTGCTCGGCGTTTTACCCGGCATCATCGGGATGCTGCAGGCGATTGAAACCATCAAGCTGATCGTGGGCATCGGCGAGCCGCTCATTGGACGGCTGCTTCACTTCGACGCGCTCAAGATCAAATTTCGAGAGCTAAATCTGCGGCGCGATCCTCGATGTCCTGTTTGCGGGGAAACTCCAACCATCTTTTCGCCGATTGATTACGATCAGTTTTGCGGCGCGCGCGAAGAGCAGTCGGTTCCCGCAATGTCGGTGCACGAACTGAAGCAGAAGATGGATGCGCGCGAACCATTCGAGTTAATCGACGTGCGCGAGCCATTCGAATATGAAATTGCGCGGATCGATGGCGCGAAGTTGATCCCGCTGGGTGAAATTGGGGAACGCCTGGACGAGATACAGCGCGAGCAGCCGATCGTTGTCCATTGTCACAGCGGCCAGCGCAGCGCGCAGGCGGTGCGATTGCTCCAGCAACGAGGCTTTAACAACGTCTGCAATCTCGAAGGCGGAATCGATGCCTGGTCGGATCACATCGATCCCAGCGTCCCGAAATACTAGCGTAAACCAATCCCCGCGAATAGCCGGACGGGTTCGCTCCAAACTTGACTGCCTAAAGCAGTCAAGTTCCAAGTGGCGCATCGAGAATCGAGTCAAGACGCCACCGTTTCAGCGTCAACTTTTTAGAACCTCAGCCAGTTGTTTGGCACTGGGGACGCCCCGCCATTGCGCCAGCAATTCGCCGGTTCGCCCGAAAACGAAGACGCAAAAATCCATTGCTCCGGACGGCTCGCCTAACTGCAACGATACGGTTCCATCGAAATCGGTCACCACGAACATGTCTGCGTGCGCGTCGCGCGAAATTTTCATCGCGTCATATCGCACTTGAAGGCGGTTTGCTTCCTGGTTGGCTCGGTGCCTTATCACCATCGTGGCAATCTTGCGTCCGATCACCCTGTGCCTGCCGGTGAAATGGATGACGGTAATCATTCGGTAATTCGGGTTGCCCAGACAATAATCCGGAACACGGTCACCCGCCGTGCGCGCCTTCTCCCAATCAGCTGCTGTCGTCAACACCAGGATCGTTACATGCCCGTCAGCGGTGGAGAGTTTATCGCCTTTGATATCGACAAAGCTAATCGAGTAGGTCGCGCCGCTGGAAAGTGTCGCGCGCAGCCCGGCAGCGGGAAGCAATGCCGCCATTGCCGCGAAGAAAAAAATTTGAAGTGCGCGCCGCTTCACAAGTAAGCAAATTGGCGAGATGTCGTCTGCTGCCAACTTTGGTGCTCGATCTCATGTCGCGTTTGGATGGCTCCGAACGAGACCTGTTGCCTGCTTTTGGCTATCAATGTTTTTCCTTTGTTTACCTGGATGCGAACGGGTAGGCAGCTCGCGCTACGCGCAGTTGATGCAGGATGCAGACAGCAAATCAGCCCGGGGAGATTTCGCCCGAGGCATTAACCTGTATGAAGCCGCGCTCGACGATAGTCCACGTTCTGCTGAGGTGCACTACAAGCTGGCTCTTCTTTATTACGATAAACTCAACGATCCCGTCAGCGCGCTGCATCACTTCAAGCGTTGTCTTGCATTGAGCCCAAACGGGCCTCATGCAAATGAGGTCAAGAATTCCATCAAACGCGATGAAATCGCCGCGCTCACGGTGTTGTCCGGCGATTCCGTGATCACCCGATCGGAAGCGGCGCGGTTGCGCAATGAAAATCTCATGCTGCACAAAGAGCTGGAAACGCGCAGAGCGTCTTTACGAAGTGCCCCGGAGAAATTGCAGGCGGGCGACGCGGACTCAAAAAAAATTGCTTCCAAGAAAAACGATCAAACCTATGTCGTCCAGCCGGGCGACACGCTCTTTTCGATTTCGCGAAAATTTTACAATTCACCGAAGCGCTGGAAAGAAATACTCCAGGCAAACAAAAAGAGCATTCGCGATCCGAAAGACCTCACCGTCGGCCAGACATTGGTGATTCCGTAGAAGTTTTAAGTTTTAAGTCCCAGGCATTGCCCGCGTGCTGCTCTTTACTTAAAGCTTAACACTTCAAGCTTAAGACTGCCCTATTCCGAGCAACTCGCGTTGCCATGGAACCAACAAGGCCGCTGCGGGCGATCGATCGGTGACGATCGTCTCGAGCGTGCCGCGCGACGCGATAAAGGATGGGTCCAGCCCCAGTTCCTTAGCTGACTTGTCCCGCCGGCGGCGCAGTTGCTCTGCGCGGCGAATTGTCTCGGCAGTTGGTCGAGTCACAGAGCGACGACGCATCCGCGGCCACTCCGATTCCGGTGACTCCAGCGCAAGTTTTGCCGCCTCATTGAACATCCGCCGCCGGCGAGCAGAAAAGTATTCGTAATCAGGCACGCGTCCTGAAGCAAAATCGACTGCTGCCTTCAAAAGCTCCTCATTCCGCAAAATATGAAATGGCGGTCGATCGGCCATTTCGGCTTCTCTCTCTCGCCACTGCCAAAGCGCGCGAAGCACAGCAGCGGCGCACCGGTCAAGCGCGCCCGCACCGGGGATGCGCCAAAGTTCATCCTGGCTGCGTGTGCGTGCCGTGGCCGCCTGCTCGATCGCGCGTTGACAAGATTGCCGAAACCAATCGAGGCGCTGATGGCGATCCAGCTCTGTCTCCAACCTTTTGGCAAGCGGCAGAAGATAATGCACGTCGTTGAGCGCGTATTCCGCCATGCGCGCCGGCAAAGGCCGCTTCGCCCAATTGGCTTTTTGCGAACCTTTCGGAAGCTCGGTTCCGAAGTAGCGCTTCACCAGCGCACGCAGGCTGAACTCGCGGATGCCGAGCAGCCGCGCCGCGACGACTGTATCGAAGATTTTGCGCGCGATGAAATTCAAGCCGCGGCGGAGCATTCGCAGATCGTAGTCGGCCCCATGCAAGACAATTTCTCTAGCCTCCAGCGCCCGGCGCAAAGGCTCCAGATCGAGATCACGCAGCGGATCGACAATGAAATCACGCTGTAGCCGAGATCGGCGATCCCGCTCCATTCCGAGCCCATGCTGCTTCCGGCCGGCCTCAACAATGCCGGTTACCGCGGGCACACTGATCTGAATCAGGCAAAGTTTCTCACGATAGGAATGCAGGCTGTCTGCTTCGGTGTCGAGCGCGATGCGATCGGCGGCTTCAATTTGCGGAATCAGCTCGGCGAGTTGCCCACGAGTCGCGATCAGACGTCCTGCCAATGACGGATGCCGAATGTCGAATGTCGAAGGAATGACGAAATCCGAACGATGATAAGCTCGCCGCAAGAGTTGTTTCGTCATTTTGGCATTCCGGCTTCTTTCGGTACTCGCCATTTTCTGGAAATCATCTCAAACCGCTAAGCAACAATTCCGCGTTCGTTTTGGTCGCGTGCAAATTGTCGATCAGTTTTTCCATCGCTTCGAGCGGGGGAAGGGCCGCCATGGTTTTGCGCAACATCAGCACTCGTTCCCATTCATCAGGATGATAGAGCAACTCCTCGCGTCTCGTAGCCGAGAGCAACGGATGGATCGCCGGATAAATCCTTTTCTCCTGCAACGCACGATCGAGATGCAACTCCATGTTGCCGGTGCCCTTGAATTCTTCGAAAATCAATTCGTCCATTCTGCTGCCGGTTTCAGTCAAGGCAGTCGCGAGCACCGTCAGGCTGCCGCCTTCTTCTACGTTTCGGGCCGAGCCGAAAAATTTCTTCGGCTTAATGAGCGCTTTCGCTTCGACGCCCCCGGACATGATGCGGCCGCGGCCGGGCTCCAGATTGTTGTAACCGCGTGAAAGTCGCGTGAGGCTGTCGAGCAAGAGCACTACGTCATGTTTCAATTCCAGGAGACGTTTGGCGCGTTCCAGCACGATCTCGGCGACCTGCACGTGCCGGTACACGCTTTCGTCGAAATTGGAATGATAAATGTGGCAGTCGATCTCCCGTTGCAAATCCGTCACTTCTTCCGGGCGCTCGTCCACCAAAAGTAAAATGAGCACAATCTCCGGGTGATTCACTCGGATGGCTTTGGCAATTTCCTTGAGCAGGATGGTCTTCCCCACTCGGGGCGGGGCGACGATAAGCCCGCGTTGTCCACGGCCAAGGGGCGCCAGCAAGTCCACCGCACGCATCGCGATGGAGTTCGTCTTTGGATTTTCCAGGATAATTCTGCCCTGCGGAAACTGCGGCGTCAGTTTGTCAAAGTGCGGCGGTTCTTGCCACTCTTCAGCAGGCTGTCCTTCGATTTGAGTAACCTTGTCGAGAGAGAAAAACTTCTCGCGCTGGACCGGCAGTCGTACAGTGCCGGCGACCTTTTGCCCGGAGCGAAGGTGACATTGTTCGATGAGGCTGCGCGAAACAGCCACATCTTCGGGTACAGGCAAAAAATTCAATTTCGGCCAGCGCAACATCGCAAAGGAATCGCTTACCTGGTCGAGGAAAGCTTCCGCGGTGACAGTTGCGCGACCGGCTAACGCTGCGCGGACAACATCGAGAATGTGTTGATGTCGCGAGCGCGCCGGATGCAGATGCAAATCCAGATCGCGCGCCAATGCTTTCAGCTTTTTGTCCGAAAACTCTTGCATCTCATTCAAATCGAGCGAGCGCGCTGTAGCCGGGATCGTTGATCCCGGCATCTCCGCTACCGTTTCGGCTGTGGCCGCGGTGGTGTCGGCCCTACCTTGCCTCTGTGCAGCCGATTCTCCTGAGTCAACAGCTTCCGTCTCTGAAATCGATCCGTTTATCTTTTCGTCCATGATTGCTGCTGCCATAGTGCGACGAGAAACCGCGCCTCTTCGAGAAGTGGCCCTCGATCGCCGTTATTCCAAACGACGTGATCTGCGCATCGGATTTTTTCCTCGAGTGGCATTTGTGAGTTAATCATTTGTTCGGCTTCGACGGCTTCGAGCGACATCCGTTCTGCCAGCCGTTTCAGTTGCACCTTGAACGAACAGGCCACCACAACCACTCGGTCGCACAATGTTTCACCTCCGGTTTCATAAAGAAGTGGAATGTCAGCAAAGAAAAAATCGGGAGAATTGCGATGCTTTTTCGCCTCCACCCTCCATTGGCGGCGAATCCGCGGGTGGAGGATCTGCTCAAGCGCGCGTCTCTTGGTTGCGTCGCGGAATATTATCGCCCGAAGCTTCGTTCGATTCAAGTCTCTCCCGCGCAAAAAAACTTCGTCGCCAAATCTTCCTCGAATTTCTTGTTTCACCTCTGGAAGCTCGACAAGAGCGTGCCCTGCCTGATCGGCGTTGAAGAATTTCGCTGCGGGAATGATCTCGCGGAGACATTCGCAAAACGTGCTTTTGCCCGTGGAAATTCCCCCGGTGATTCCGATTGCAGGCATTTGCGAACCTCACCGGGGCGTGATGCCTTCGGCAAGATCGACATGAAAAGTTTGCTTCACTTTGGTCGTGCCGAAGGTCAGCTCCGCGGTGTAATCTCCTGCGGGGACAAACCGTTTCGCGTCCTCGCCACCGTATTCCGCCCTGAGGTCTTTGGTCGGACGCAAATCCCAATTCAGCCGAGTAAAACCGGGCGTGCCGGGTGCTTTGAGATTCGCCACCGGTTCGCCAGTGGATTTCGTAACGACGATTTTGATTTCGTCGCCCGTAAATTCGCGCACCCAAACCGTAAACAACGCGCCCTCGGCCGGGTTTTCACCGCGGTAAACTCCTTTGCCATTCGAGTCCGCAAATCCAGGTTGCAGATACCTGGCAGTGACGGAACGCACACTGAACAAGTGGGCCGGCTTCGAAGCAATCTCCGAAGTGAAATCCCGAAACGGAACGCTGTCATCGAGAATGGCAATGCTTCGCCCGTGCATCGCAATGACCAGATCCGACGTGCGCGGATGAATCTGTATGTCATCCACCCGCACCGACGGGATATCGCCAATGCGCACCCAGTGGCCGCCTTGATCAAAGGACGCGAACACTCCGAAGTGCGTACCCGCGTAAAGCAGTTTCGGATTCACCGGGTCTTCGCGCACCGCCTCGACGGGGTCTCCCGGCGGAAGATCGCCGGTGACCGATTGCCACGTTTTACCCAAATCAGCCGTACGCAGGATCGAGGGGCGATCATCACCGAGGCGATAAGCATTGGTTGCGATGTACGCCACATTCGCGTCCAAGCGAGAAGGTTCGATCCGCGACACCCACTTGCCACGCGCTGGCTCAGGCAAATTGTTCGTCAATTCCGTCCACTTACCGCCTTCGTTTTCTGTGACCCAAAGGCGGCCGTCATCTGTGCCCGCCCATAGCAGCCCCGCGCGCTTGGGCGATTCGGCCAGCGAAAACACAGTGCCGTAACTTTCTGCGCCGCTCCCGGCGGCAGTCGTGCGTCTCGGCTCGTTGCGTGTCAGATCGGGACTGATCACCGAATATTTTTCCATGCGATCGGTTAACCGGAATACGCAGTTGCCGCCCAAATAAATCACGCCCGGTTTATGGCGGCTCATGATCATCGGCGAATTCCAGTTGAAGCGATAACGCGGCTGGCCCTCAGACGGTTCGGGGCGCAAGCGCCAAATCTCACCGTTTCGCAAATTGATCCGGTGCACTTCGCCTTGCTGGCTTTCGGCATAAAATGTGTCGCGATCTGTCGGATCGAACAGCACGTAAAAGCCGTCGCCGCCTGCGAGCGCGGTCCAGTCACAATTGCGAATCCCTTCCTTGCTTTGCACGCCGCTGGGCCCCACCCAGTTTTCATTATCCTGGAGGCCGCCGGCGATTCGGAAATACGGCTGCGTGTCGTCGAGCGAGATCCGATAAAATTCGCCAGAGGGAATTTTGTTTAGATGGTCCCAATTTTTCCCGCCGGCAAAGCTTTGATACGCACCGCCATCCGTTCCGAGCAGCACACGCTGGCAAACTTGCGGTTTCGGTCCCGCGGTCGCTGGATTTTTCTCTTCAGGCTTGGGTGGTTTCGGCGGCGGCACAGTGCCTGGCTGGATCGCCATCGCGTGGTCATCGGGATGAGTTTTTTCGCTTAGATCCTCACGAAAGTTTTTTCCGCTATCATCCGACACCAGCAACGCGAACCCGGGAAGATAAACGCGCTGGTTGTTTGCGGGGTCGATGCGAATCTGGCTGAAATAAAACGGGCGCGGGTCCATGGCGTTCATGCGCATCCATTTTTCGCCGCCATCCTCAGATCGAAAAACACCGCCGCTTTTGCTACGCAGATCGTCCAGCTTTCCGAATCCGCCCTCGTAACTTTGCACCACCGCCATGACGATCTTTGGATTACTCGCGCTGATCGCCAGGCCAATGCGCCCGGTTTGCCCAGGCAGACCGCCGCCGAGTTTCTTCCAAGTCGCGCCGCCATCGGTGCTTTTGAAAATCCCGCCCACATCTTCGCCGCCGCTCAGGCTTGGGCCGGAAGTGAAACTCCAAGGCGTGCGTTGTCGCGCATAAAGCGCAGCGTAAACAATCTGGGGGTTCGACGGATCAAGCAGCACATCGCCGCAACCCGTGCGCGCGTCGTGCGGAGCAGGTGCGTGCAAGATCAGTTTCCAAGTCTTGCCCGCATCAGTTGTTTTGAATAGCCCGCGTTCGCCGCCGTCTTTCCACAAGTCCCCCACTGCCGCGATGTACGCTACCTCCAGTTTCTTTGGATCGACAACGATGCGCGCGATGGCGCGGCTCTCTTTCAGCCCGCCATTTTGCCACGTTGCACCGCCATCAGTCGATCGATAGACGCCGTCGCCCCAATCGGACGAATTCCGATCATTGGCCTCGCCGGTTCCCACCCAGACGACCTCAGAATTAGAAGGCGCAACGGCGATTGCGCCGATGGAAAGCATCGGTTGTTTGTCGAAAATCGGCTCGAACGTCACGCCGTTGTCATTCGTTTTGAAAACGCCCCCGTGCGCGAGCCCAACGTAAAAAACAAATGGATTATGCGGATCAATTGCGATGTCGGACACGCGACCGCCCATCACCGCAGGGCCGATCGAGCGCGCTTTCAGATTTTTGAAAAGCGCATCCGTAAGCTGCGGCGTGGACGGCGAAGGAGTTGAAGCTGGCGCGGGCGATGATGGCGTTGCGCTTGCGGGTGGGGTCGCTGTTGCCGCGCTTTGCGGAGAAGGCGAAAGCGTTTCCTGAGCAGGCAGATTAACAATCGAAAATAAAAAAGCGCAGCAGCATAGAAGTCGAGTCGTCATGAGGAGGTTATAATCGCGTTCTACGCTTGGAGGGCAAGCGCGTTACCATCGCGTCGAAATACCCAAGGACGCTGTGTATAAGGCGCACGGTTTGCGGTGCGCGGAATCGTTGTAAGGTTGTAACTCTTGTAGCTTTTTTAACTTCCTTTATGACCGAACAAGTTTTGGCAGGAAAAGTTGGCCTCGTGTTTGGTGTGGCAAACAAACGCAGCATCGCCTGGGCAATCGCAAAGGCGTGGGCTGCAGCCGGCGCGCGTTTGATTTTCAATTACCAGGGGGAACGCCTGAAAGAGAATGTCGAGGAACTAATTGCTGAATTCGGAGAAAAAACTCCGCTGTTTCCCTGCGACGTTTCCAGCGACGAGGAGATCAAAACATTTTTCGAAAACGTGCGCGGAGAGACCGATCGCGTTGATTTGCTGTTGCACTCTATTGCGTTCGCGCCGACAGAAGCGTTGGAAGGCGATTTCATAAGTACCACGCGCGAAGCGTTCCGCGTTGCACACGACATCAGCGCCTACTCGCTGGTAGCGCTCGCGCGGGAAGCATCGTTGCTGATGACCAACGGCGGGAGCATCGTATCGATGACTTACTACGGCTCGGAAAAAGTGGTGCCGCGTTACAACGTGATGGGCGTGGCCAAGGCGAGCCTTGAAGCGAGCGCGCGTTATCTCGCCTACGATCTCGGCCCGAAAAAAATCCGGGTAAACTGCATTTCCGCCGGACCGGTTCAGACTCTAGCCGCCCGCGGCATCAGCGGGTTTACCTCGATGTTAAAACACTATCAGGAGCGCGCGCCGTTGAAACGCAGTTGCGATCCCGCCGAGTTGGGGGCCACCGGAGTTTTCCTCGCCAGCGATGGAGCCGCGGCAATCACTGGCCAAGTCATTTATGTCGATGGCGGTTACCAAATAATGGGCATGTGATCAGTTCTCCCGCTTCCGCTCTTGCTCATGCTCATGGTCGGCGGTCACGCCCTAACCATCACACTCGTAAGACACATGATTGCGCGTATTTGGCACGGGTGGACGAAACGCGCGGACGCGAAGGCATACAAAGAAATGCTGCGTGATGAAATTTCTCCGAGCATCGCGGAGCGAAGGATCAACGGCTACCGTGGCGCCGAATTGTTCATCCGTGAAGATGGCGATGAAGTCGAATTCGTCACGCTGCTGCGGTTCGATTCCATGGATGCCGTGAGAGAGTTTGCCGGCGCGGACGAAGGCAAGCCTGTGATTTTCCCAAAAGCCGAGGCGCTCATCGCACGAATGGAGCAGGCGCGGCACTATCGCGTAGTGACCTGAGAATCAATTACCATAGCGAGCATGAACACGAGTTTGCCACAACAAAACCAGCACCTGCCGGAAGTTCTTCACTGGA
>Ga0066710_100007068_pt1 | contig 10642 bp, 7 predicted proteins | sample GraSoiAngelo_159_FD_79666 | JGI IMG/M metagenome (GOLD analysis project Ga0066710, IMG submission 79666) | Grasslands soil microbial communities from the Angelo Coastal Reserve, California, USA - 14_1009_16_40cm | ecosystem: Environmental > Terrestrial > Soil > Grasslands | place: USA...
TAACGCTGCCATCGCCGAGACCGATGTTCTGGTTGAAAGTCCCGCCCAGCTCCTGCGGCAGGTTGGTGAGCAGGTCCGTTGCACTGCGGACACCCATTTTCTCCAGGTCTGACGGTCGATAAGCGTCCACTGGATTCGGTCCCACTTCTTCCGCTGTCGGAATGTTCGACCCGGTGACGATGACCCGTTCTACTTCGGCGCCACCGACGGACGAAGGCAGTGTTTCCTGAGCTAATGCGACCGAGGAAAGCAGCAAACCCATTGTCGCCGTGCCCCATCCCGCGCACCACGTGAATGGCCGTTTGATAACAAACTCCTCTCGCGAAACTTCCCGCCCGTTTAGCAGACTCTGCGGGAAATAACAAACCTTTTCCCCGAAATCTTTCGCTAAATCAAAAGGGTGGTCGACTTGTGGAGGGAGCGTTCTGGCTGCTTTGAGGAATGCAGGCGACACGCCTGCCACTACAGCTGCTCTACCGCGACTGGTTTCTTCGATTCCTCTACGAGCTTCTCGAAACGCGGATCGCCGCGGAGCGGGTCCCAATACGGGTGTAACCGCAATTTGCCATACGAGAGCTCATCAGTGGGAATTGGTAGAACCTCTTCCAATTGTTTAATCGCGAGATCTTTTTCGCCTACCCAGGCATAAATAATGGCCAGATTTGTTAGTAGCCCTGCACCCGTAAACGCATCTTTTGTAACGGGCAAGAGTTCCACCGCGCGACGGCCTTCGCGGATCGCTTCTTCCTTGCGACCTAGCGCGGCATCGATCACCCCCAGGACCGAAAGAGCTGCAAAATCATCCGGCTGCTCGCGCACAATCTTTTCCGCCCCAACACGCGCTGCAGTAAATGCTGCTTCGGCCCCCGTCGCATCGTTTCGAGCACGCGCCGCCACGCCTTCCCAAAAGGGATGTCGTCCTGCGGGCAATGAAGCTAACGCCCTTGCCATCTCGGTGGGGTCGCGCCGGCAAAGAGCAAGGTCAAGCCACATGTCAGCAACCGCGTCCATCCCGCTTGGATCTTCGGTCATAATCCTCTGAGCAACCTCGTATCCAGGCTGCGTGTTGGCGCGTGAATACAGATCCGCTAGCGCCCGCCCAAAACGCATAGCGGGATTGCCCGGTTCGATTGCTACAGTGCGGTCCATCCAAGCCGCCGCCTCCGAGAAACGCCGCAGCCACGCATAATTTATCGCGGCCCTGCTAGGAAACCACACGCTACGTGGATCGAGTTCGGCGGCGCGTTCGAACTCGCTTGTGGATTGCTTCCAATGACCTTGTCGGCGAGCGATATGAGCGATTATATCTAAAATCGATGTGTCGTTAGGTAAGCTGCGGCGAGCAATGCCAACTTCGGTGAGGGCTGTCTCGTAGTCGCGATAGCCGTTATAGGCGACCCATGCTGCAGCCAGATGCGCCTCCCCACGCTCTGGACCGAGACGTAAAGCCGTATCGCGTGCCGCCTTGGCAAGCTCTAGACGGGCTGGAGTGTGATCGCCTGCATTGAAATAAAGCAATGCATGGGTTCGCGCCAGTTCACAATACGCGAGCAAAAACCTTGGATCGTATGCTACAGCCTGATCGAGCAAGCGTACTGCTTCGTGCAAATCCACGGGAATGCGCGGTAGGATCAATAGCTTCTTGGCTCGCGTGTAACGATCGTAAGCAACAAGGTTGGTCGTGGGCGGCTGTTCAATTGCAGATTTCACCGCCGGGGACAGCTTCGCCTGAAGTTGACCGGCAATTGCTTTGGCAATTTCGCTCTGGATTGCGAATACGTCGCCCAGCGGGCGGTCGTAACTCTCGGCCCACGAATGCGTGTCGGTTTTTGCGTCGATTAACTGCGCGCTGACACGTACGCGATTGTCGGCGCGTTGGACACTTCCCTCGACGACGTGCGCGACGCCGAGTTCATTCGCAATCTGACGCAGGTTACGTTTTACTCCGCTCTTGTATTGCATTGCTGATGTCCGGCTGATCACCTTTAAGTCCGCGATTTTTGCCAGATCATTCAGGATTTCGTCCTGTACACCATCAGCGAAAAACGCGTTCTCGGGGTCGGTGCTCAGATTTTCAAATGGAAGCACCGCAATCCCAGCCGGCAGCGGCTGGGCTGACTCCAAGCTGACTGGTTTCTTCGATTCCTCTACGAGCTTCTCAAAGCGTGGATCGCCGCGCAGCGAATCCCAATCGGGATTGAGACGCAGGTCGCCATAGGACGGCCCGTTTATAGGCCCGGATGCAAGTTTGCTCAGCACCTCAAACTGCTCTAAGGCAAGGTCCTTCTCGCCGCTGAGCGCATAGATGCGGGCGAGGTTGGTCATTAGCCAAACCCCGTCGAGGGCGTCCTTTGTAGGAGGGAGCATGTCGCAGGCACTACGTCCTTCGCGGATTGCTTTCTCTTTGTCCCCTAACTCGGCATGAATTAATGCTAGCACCGCTAGCGGTCGTACATTCTGCGGTTGAGCATGGACGAGTTTCTCGGTTTCAGAGCGAGCGGCCGTAAAAGCGGAATGCGCGGTGGCTGAGTCTTGTTGCAGCTTAGCAAGGAGTCCTTCATACCACGCATGCGGGAATGGAACATAATTCATGTCGATTTTCCCTTTGCGGGGCATGTTAGCCAGAGCACGGGCTGCTTTCGTCGGGTCGCGCTCGTAACGAGCGAGCCGGAATGAGAGATCCGCCACTTCGGTTGCGGACTGCGGACTTTCGCTTTCGATCGTATTTAGCACAGCACGCAAAGACGCCATGTCCGCACGCGCTTCGAGCCCGATAAATGCCCGACCGGCTCGCAGGATGGGACTTCGCGGCTCCAGCGCTTGAAAGCGAATAGCTAAGGCGTCTGCCTGTTCGTATTCGCGCAGGGTCATGTATACCCAAGCCAAGTCAGTAATCGTACTCGAATTTCGAGGGTCAAGCTCAACGGCGCGTTCGAGATTTTGCCTGGCTTCCTCCCAGCGGCCCTCCCATCGACCTATGCCACCGAGAAGCTTAAAGACCTCTGCGTTGTTAGGAAGTTCGTGTTGAGCCTTGGCCAGCTCCTCGCGCGCCCGACGATAATCCAAATAACCCCAAAAAAAGTGATTCGCTCGCGCGAGGTGTGTCTCGCCCGAATCAGGCTGAAGACGAACGGCAGCCTCTACACTGCTCTGGGCTAACGCCAGGCGAGTTTCAGTGTGATCGTAATTAGAAAAATATATTTGATCGTTCGCAGAGGCGAGCTGGCAATGCGCAAGCAGAAATACGGGATCACGTGTTACCGCTTCGTCAAGAAGCTGGACCGCTTTGAATAACGCTTTCTCTCGGCGAGCCGGATTAAAGCGAGCATTGTACCTGAGTTCTTTCGCTTTTAGGTAGAGATCGTATGCAGCCAGGTCGGACGTCGGGAGCTCCTCGATTGCCGCCTTCTCTTTTGGCGACAGTTTGGCCTGAAGCTGGGCGGCAATGGCTTTGACAATCTCGCTCTGGATAGCAAAGACGTTATCAAGTGGTCGATCGTAACGTTCGACCCACAGCTGCCTGTCGGTTCGTCCGTCGATTAACTGCGCGGTGACGCGGACGCGATTTGCGGCACGCTGCACACTTCCTTCAACCACATGCGTAACGCCGAGCTCATTCGCTATCTGACGCAGGTTTCGCTTTGCGCCGCTCTTGTATTGCATCACTGATGTCCGGCTGATCACCTTCAGATCCGCGACCTTCGTCAGATCATTCAGAATTTCGTCTTGCATGCCATCGGTGAAGGATGCGTCTTCCGGATCGGCGCTCAGATTTTCAAATGGCAGCACCGCAACACCGGCTGGCATCGGGAAGACCGGATAAATTGATTCGCTTTTCCAAACCGTCACGCCTACGATCACGGCCGCGAGGACGACCAATGCCGCTGCTAGCACTGTAGTAGCTGGATTTCGTCGCACCCATTTTCGCCCGCGAGTGAAAATTCCACTGCGCCGGGCCTGAACGGGCTCGTGCCGTAGCCACCGTTCAAGATCCTCGGCCAGTGCTCCGGCAGATTGATAGCGCGCCTTAGGATCGCTCTCCAGACAGCGAGCGACGATTGTCTCCAAGTCGCGGTCGAGCAACGGCGCGAGTGAGCGCAAACGTGGCGCCGGAGTGGCAGCAGCTTGATGAATCACAAAGAGAACATTCGGGCCCACGAACGGCGGCCGGCCAGTGAGGAGGTAAAACAAAATCGCGCCCAGACTGTAAACGTCGGCGGCGCGCGTAAGCTTGTCAGCAGGGCGTTCTGCTTGTTCGGGCGCGATGTAACCCGGTGTTCCTAGTGTCTCCAGTGTTCTTGTTAGGTCGCTACCTTGATCGAGCCATTTTGCGAGGCCAAAGTCGCTCACCATCGGTTCGCCATTCTCATCAAGGAGGATGTTACCGGGCTGAAGGTCGCGATGGAGAATGCCTTTGCCATGGGCATAGTCGATAGCGCGTGCAACCTTTGCCATCAGCTGCACACCCCCGCGAGGGTTCTTGCGAAGTGTCGGTGCTGCGGCACGCAGGCTCCCACCCGTCGCATATTTCATGCTGAAAAACGGCAGCCCCTCCTCGCTTTCGCTGATCTCGTGAATGGGAAGAATGTTCGGATGATCGAGGCTTGCGACCGCTTCGGCTTCGCGCCGAAAACGCACCAGTGTCTCATGCGAGTTTACCTGGTGTGCAAGAATGCGTTTCACTGCGACGATCCTGCGAGAGTGCTGCTGCCGTGCGCGATAAATTACTCCCATTCCGCCGCGCCCGATTTCCTCAAGGATTTCGTAATGACCGAGACGCCACTGCGTGTCAGTCACGTTTGCTTCTACGAGGATGTCTTCGAACGCTTCGCGGGAAGCCTCGCCTTTGGTCTCGAGCCCTTCACGCAGAAAACAGTTGATGCATGTGTCGTGATCACGTTGCGTCATCGCCCCGCACTGTGGGCATTTCGCCACTGTCTCGATCCCATCCGCGACGGAATCAGAACCCTTGATTGCCTTGTTCATCAAGCTATTGCGGCGGATAGTGTCGCACACAAATGGCGGATCTCGTCATCTACATCAGCCGGATTCTCGACAGTATGAGCGACCTCATCGCGCAGGAGCCATCGATAACGCTCGCGCAAATTGTGCAGTTGTTTTTTCACCACTGTCTCTGCAATGCCTAACGAGACAGCTAGCTTCGCATATGAGATATCGGCGTGCTCTGCCGCAAGATAATCGCGCAATCCTTCAAAGAGCCGGAGCCGTCCTTTGCCTTCGCACTCCTCACGCAATCGCCGGAGCGCCTGCTCCACGACTGTTGCAGCCCAGCGAAGATCGAAGAGCCGCTCGGGCGCAACCGAGTCGAGTGCGCGTGGAGAGATCGGGATCTGCGAGGGCGCTTCTGCCATCCAAGCGTCCCAGGAAACGAATTCAACGGTGCCGCCCCGTTTCAGCGTTTGTTTTGTATCGGTGACGTTGTGAAGAAAATTCTGGACCGACTTGAGAAGGAGCGAGCGGAAGCGGCCGCGACTTTGGTCGGCCTGCTGCAGCCAGTTTGTTTTCAGAACCATCAGGAAGAAATCTTGCGTGAGATCCTGAGCGTCCTCAGGCGAATACCCACGGCGGCACACGTAAGAAAACACAGGTCGCCAGTAAGTTCGGCATAGTTCCGCCAACGCTTCCGCAGACTTCTGCCGATCGCCTACGGCGTTCGCCCCGGCAAGAACGAGACTCCAGCGCGTGGTATTGAACACGCGCGGCTCAGCTTCCCCATTCACCGCCAAGGAGCGTGACTATTTTTGCCTTCTTCTACAAGCCTAAAAGCGGGCACACAAAATATGCAGACACCAATTTGAAACTCGCTCGCTTCCCCGCTCGCCGGCCGCTACCCGTCGCGGCTTTACCTTCTATGTCGCTAATCCCTCAGCTCCATTCACGAATTCACACGAAACGGTTCGGCAGTCGTTTCAAGCTTATGAAATTTGTGACAATTCGTGCGATTCGTGTCACCGAGCGGCCTATTCGGCACCTCCGAGGGAAATTTCACAAAATTCCGGAACTTTGGCTGGCAGTTCCTTTAGAGGGTTTGTATGAAAACTTATTCTCGGTTAAATCGAAATCGTCTCCTATCACATCCGCGCATTGAAGCCGCAGGCACGTTCATCGCGTACGGCAAATCAGGATTTGAGGAATGGCAAGCTGCCAAAAAAGTAACGATTCCGTACAGAGCGCGCCCTGGAAGCGCTTTGTAAAAGGAAAACAATCATCATTTTTCAAGACTAACATAAAAAAGGAACAATTATGCCAAAGCTAGCATTCCAACCGAAACGACACGGCTACCATTTCGCCAATAGTTTCACCAATCGAATCCTCCCTGGGGTGTTCAACGGCGTGCAAACAGAGGGCCTGTGTGGGGGCATGTCGATGACTGTGCTCGACTACTGGCGAGCTGGATTACCTATTCCCACCCACCGCGATGCGGAGTTGCCGCCCGATCCGGCTTCGGGTGGAGCGCACCTTCCCGCGGAAGGATCCCGGCTGCGAACGTATATCTACAATCGCCAGATTGATAGCTTGCTCACGAGTTTGATGTTTACGCGGTGGGTTGTATTCCCTTGGTTTGGTCCCAACAATTTTCATGATTGGGCCATCAACAGTGAATTCCAAATCGTTCGTCGGCAGATTGTCATCGGCCGCCCAGCTTTGCTGGGTCTGTGGAGTATGGCCGCTGGTCCGACTAGTGGGCATCAGGTGTTGTGCTATGGCTTCGAAGTCAACCCGCTCAAATTGTACATCTACGATCCGAATCACCCCGATATTGACTGCGAGTTGGTCCCAGTATCTCCCGCCGCCGGGGTGGAAGTACGTGACCCGGCAGGTCAGCGCCTGGACACGTACCGCGGATACTTCTTTACCGATGTTTACAACTGGAGTCAGACCCCGCCGTACGCGCCGCCTTACCAGGACCTAGTCGTGTGGCAGGGCGTTGACCTGCAAGCTATGCAGTCACCGGCTCATGTTGGCGAGCGGCTAAACCTCTACTGTCATGATTCGGAATGCCGGCGAGTATCCGGCTACCTTCAAAAATCTTTTTGTCTGGGTTCGAGGCCCTAATGGCGAGAACCTCGATGCGCTGTTGGGCGGAGCCGAACGCGGCCTGACGCAGCTCCAGCCAAACCAGACGCGTTTGATAACGCGAAACGCACTGAACTTTGGCAACAATCCGGGCACTTACACGGTTGGTGTCAGCTACCTGTCAAATAACGATGATTGGATAAATATTCCTCCCGGCAACGGCGGTGCGGTCACCCAGCGTTCGATTTCTCTATTCACTCAGAAAAATCAGGTCATCGATACGACGATTTCCATCGCTGAATCTTCTGCCGGCGTTCCAACAGGCATCACGATGCAGCCCGGCGATGAGTTGGCCCTTAGCGCATATGGCACTATTTGGGCGGGCGTGTGGTTTACAGGGGTCAACGGCCCTGACGGTTGGACGGATCGCATCGAAACCAATCCCGCATCGCCCTATATCAACCAACCCGACGCTCATCCTTTCTGTCTCGTCGGCCGGTTCGACAATGATCCGTGGTTTTATGTTGGGAGCGGATTTACCCGACGGCCTGCAACGCTAACCGGGCCTAAACAGCTAACACTTCGAACGAACGATAATACGCCTGGCAATGGTGCAGGCTCGTTTCAGTGCCGGGTTCAAGTCTGGCGTTAGACCTTAGCAACAACATTCGAAAGAACAATAACTATAGAAAGGAAGATCCAAACCATGAGTGTAATAATTCGGCCGGGTGTTCGGCCACTCGTTATTGCAATCTATGTCCACCTCCTCCCGCTCCTATTTACGTCCACTGTCGGGGCCCAGGTGCTAGAAGGAAAGCTATACCGTGAAATTAGCACCCCGGAGGTCTACCTGATCAGCGCAGGCAAAAAGATCTGGGTTCCGAACCCCCCCGCGCTTTTCTTGATGGGGTTCAACTGGTCAAACGTCGTCGTAGTGCCTGACGGCACGCTCAACGCGTACCCACGCTTTAACATTCCGTCCTTGTCGTTAACGCCGGGGTCGCTAATCTTCCCTCCGGAGGGCAAGGCGCATCCGCTCGCCTTGGTGCCAGGCAGCGTGAAAGCGATGTCGCGGGGAAAGGAGATCCAGCTCGTAGAGCTGTACGGTTGGCTGCGGGCCATGGACGAAAAGTGCAACGATGAACCTGATTTCGACTATGGATTGGAACTCGACACCGACTGGGCGCTGGCACAGGGGATCGACTTGCACAGTATCCTCCGCGTGGGTAACGTCGTGGTCGTCGGGTCGGTGCTGCCTGGTTTCGGCGCACGTCACGTTGTGAGCCTTCCGCTGATCCACATCGAGCTCAACGCGTGGGAATGGAACAACATCACTGCCGGGCGCACCAAGCCCCCAGACTGGACTTTCGTCGGCAACTGCGATAGGGCCGCCACCTGGCCCTTCGATCAATTCCAGCCGATACCAGGGCAAAGTCTCCAGCCAGTGGCGAAAGACAGGCCCTACGTCCGCGTAGCTGGCTCGTTGATCACAGACAGTCCGCACGACGTCCAGCATCGTCCCAACGTCATTTTTTCGCGTTGGTTCGCAATTACGGAGTCCTATACTGCGGAATGGGAGGGATCGGTCCCTGATTGGCATCCGGGCACGGCTAGCGACTCGCCCGATCATTACGCTCGGTGGACGGAGATCCATCCGCCCGATCTGATTCAGGTCCTGAGCCCAAAGGAGCCGCGCGTCACTGTTCGTGCGGTCGCGCTGGCAGCGCGCGTGGGCTGGCTCCCGTTCGGGTTGTCGAATTCATGTGAGCAGGTGGACTTCGACATCTTCCCTGAGGCGTCGCGGCCTCCGAGTTCGCGGATCAAATACGAGGAGCTTCCCGGCCCGGAGATTTATTGGCCTTGGGGAAAGGACGATAACAATGGCTCGTGGGTAACCTCCTTCGATGATCATGTGCACGTGAAAGCGCGCGTCTGCGGCGGTAGTCTCGGCGGCTCGCCCGGCCGGTTCAAGGCCATCTACCGTGTCTGGTGGGAGCCAGTTGTCTCAGCTCCGTGCCCGCTCGACCCAAACCAGTATAGTGCCGAAATCTTAGCGTTCACACTTCCGACGACGTTACCCCCGTTTGTTCCAGGTAGCCACACCGTCACCAATAAGACAGCTACTGTCACGGTCAAGAATACTGGCCCTTCAGATTGGAACGGCGCTAAGGTCAGTGTCATCACGTCGGGTTCGAACAAAAACGCGGTAACCTTTAATTCGCAGGACAAAAAGAATGTGGCTAGTGGCTCGACGGCTACATTCAACTTGCCGTTTGGGTGCGCTGCTGTCGGAACCTGCTCGGTAACGGTCCGAATGGAAATAAACGGATGTGCCTTTGGCAATTCACTGACCAAAACCACGGAATGCCCGCAATATGAGCCTGGGCGATGATGCACTCGGCAAAGACCACATACACTCTTAGCAACCTATTTACGCACATCAAACAATTTAAAGCTGACCTGAGTGGAGGGCAAAACACAATAACGCAAAAACTGACAGCTCTTCAGAGCATAGCTCCAATCCGACATTCCACCCGCCATCGAATTAGCGGAGCTATTTTCCTTCTGCCAATAAGTATTCTGCTTGTGGGGTGTCCTCCTTGGAAAATCACAAAGATATTAGTGAATCCCCAGCCTCTTGCAGGAAATGAAACGGTGTTCCCGGTTGTGTTGGTTGCACCCAATACATCGTCAGCGCCACCCTCGGTCCAACGTGTTGTCATTGAGGTGGCGTTTGAGCGAGACCCGAACTTTACTAACCGAATTGGGTTCAGTGTGGACTGCGGCCATTACGAACCTAGATTCAGCAGCTATGTTCATTCGCGTTCGTCCTGGCTCGGTTGGGTAGCTTCGAACCGCGGTCACGCGGAATTCTTATTCTGTGCGTGTAGTCGAATTGAAGAGGTGGGCCGTGATCCATCCGTCGAATTGTATGTTCAAGACTTAAACAACCAACAGCTTAGCCTAACAGCTACTGGGACCGCTCAGGCAAAGATCGTACTGGACATCGAAGTAATCAGCAAGGATCAGGGTCGGGACGAATACGTCACATCCTCGGCTGCCAAGCCGTTGGAAATATCTTGCCTAAAAGATAGCCCAATCCAGTGAGTTAAGTAGAACCCCAAAAAAACGGCGGCTATTGAAACGCCGTGCTGTAATTGCCCTGCAAAAAGCAGCGGAGGCACAATGCCTCGAGTTTCAACGGTAAGATTCGCGCGGGCGAAACTGCACCGCAACTGCCACTCAACAATCAGCAAAGCTCAGAGCTCACAACGACTGCCATATTTCACAATTAGCCGTCACGCGTATCCGTGTTGCGGCTCCTTGTTTGCTCCAAAATTATCCGGAACTTTGGATTCTAGTTCCTTTAGTCGTTTGTATGAAAACTTATTATTGGTTAGATCAAAATCGTTTCCTATCACATCTGCGCACAGCTTTTTGTGCACTCGCAATTGTCGGCGCGTTACTAACGTTGCCGAGTGCTGAAGCTGGCGGACCTCCTCTTCCTGCAAGCGGAGAGTTTTTCCCCTGCTTCAGTTTCGCTGGTCCTCCTCGCTCTGTCGGTGAAAACGTGATTATCACGTTCAACATCAGTAACTGGAGA
>Ga0066710_100007069_pt1 | contig 10641 bp, 8 predicted proteins | sample GraSoiAngelo_159_FD_79666 | JGI IMG/M metagenome (GOLD analysis project Ga0066710, IMG submission 79666) | Grasslands soil microbial communities from the Angelo Coastal Reserve, California, USA - 14_1009_16_40cm | ecosystem: Environmental > Terrestrial > Soil > Grasslands | place: USA...
CAACAAACAGTTCCGGGAGCTGATGCCGCAACCTGCCTCCTGCATTTTTCTGTTCGGGACACCGGGATAGGCATTCCCGTGGACAAGCGGCAAACGATCTTTGCCGCCTTCACTCAGGCCGACGGCTCAACAACACGCAAGTACGGTGGTACCGGATTAGGCCTCGCGATCTCTTCGCAACTGGTGGGTATGATGGGAGGGCGCATCTGGGTCGAAAGCGAGGTTGGTCAAGGAAGCACTTTTCACTTCACAGCGCAATTTCCTGTTCAGCCAATGCCTGCCTTAGTCCGGGAGTTAGTAGACGTCTCCGGCTTGCGCGTGCTCGTCGCGGATGATAATGCCACCGATCGGCGTATCTTGGCGGAGTTTCTAGTCCAGTGGCATATGAAACCTACGGTGGTCGAGAGTGGTTCAGCCGCGCTGGTGGCGCTCGAGGAGCGCAGGGAAAGGCAGGAGCCATTTCACTTACTGCTGCTCGACGCCCAGATGCCGGAGATGAACGCATTTGATCTGGCCAGCCAGATCAAGCAAAGGGCGGAATTGGCTGGCCTTACGATCATGATGTTATCCTCCTGTGGGCAGCGCGGCGATGCGGCTCGCTGCCGTGAGCTGGACATTGCAGCTTACTTGACCAAGCCGGTCCAGCCGGCAGATCTCCTGGAAGCCATCCGGGCTGTGCGGAGCAGACCGTCCTCTGACGCAGGACAACGGCCTCCTGTGCTGACTCGTCATTCCTTGCGCGAAAGTCCCACCAGGTTAAAGGTCCCGACTCCACGACCCATGCGCGTTCTGTTGGCGGAAGACAATCTTGTGAACCAAAAGCTGGCTGTAAGGCTGTTGGAAAAACAAGGTCATACGGTAGAGGTCGCCGGCAATGGAGTTGAAGCACTTAAGAAGTTACAACGGGAACGTTTCGACCTCGTGCTGATGGATGTGCAGATGCCTGAAATGAATGGATTCGAGGTGACTGCGGCCATCAGAGACGAGGAAAAGCAAACTGGAGAGCACCTCCCAATCATCGCCCTGACGGCCCATGCGATGAAGGGAGACCGGGAACACTGCCTGGAAGCTGGCATGGACGGCTATCTCCCCAAACCGATCCAGGCGCTCGCGTTGCTTGCCGAGATGGAGCGGGTGGTCAGCCTGAAGGAGAAAGAAAAGATGTTGCCCAACAAAAGAGAGGATCCCAGGTCACCAAGGCCGACCAGGGTGATTGAAGGAGTCCTTGATCAAGCTGCTGCCCTAGCCCGGGCCGAAGGCGATATGGAGCTTCTGGGGGAGATTGCAGCATTGTTTCTGGAGGCCTATCCGAAGGTACTGGTGGACATTAGAGAATGTCTGAATCGGCGTGACCCGGCTGCCCTAGCTCGGGCGGCTCACAATCTGAAGGGTTCAGTGGCGAACTTTTGTGCGCCCGCGGCTTTCCAGGCCGCGCTTAGGTTGGAAATGTTGGGCCGGAACGGGGATCTAAGCTTTGCCTCAGAAGCCTGTACGGCACTTGAGGAAGCCATCCGAGACCTTGAAGCGGCACTCGAGCAGCTTGTTGGAATCCGCCGAGATTAACTTCTGGCTGGGGATTGGAGCAACGATGGCTTCCTACACAAGGGATCCTACGGCCTCAAAGATTGCCAAGCCGCACAGAGCAGGCGCCTATCGGTCACCCTGGCGGACAGGGGCGGGCGATCCGTGGGGGGATTTCAAAGGTCTGATGCTGAAGCTGAAATTCTGGTGAGCCACCGAGACTGGCCGCCGGCTGCCAAAAACTGCGTTACATAACCAAGCCGCCTCAATCTTCAGCAGCGGCGTCGTTACCCTGATCGCTGTCGCCTTGCCTCCAATTTCGAGGAACCTGAAGATGCTTCCTCGCCTGTCTTCAGCAAGTTTCCATGTGACCAGAATGACATTCGGCCAACCGGCCCGTGGGGGACGCTGCCCTCCCTCAGCAGCGGCGCGGGAGCTTTGAGAAAACTCCCTGGGTGCGAGACTTGCATTTCTAAGACGCAACTTGGCATTGCCTCTTCCAAAAATCCGCTTGACAATTATTAGTTGTGTAGTAGAATTTACTTCAACTGTGGTATCTCCCAATGGGAGGATTCTTTGGTTCGCGAAAAGAACATCAGGCTCTCGAAGTTTGAAGTCGGATTGATGGATGCCTTGTGGAAGATGGGAAGGGCCTCGATTCGAGAGCTTCAGGAGCAACTGCCCGAGAAAAAACGACCGGCTTACACCACCGTTCAAACCATGGTGAACAGGCTCGAAGAAAAGGGAGCCGTGCGGCGGGTCCGAAAGATCGGTAACGCCCACATCTACGAACCCCTGATTACCCGCAGGGCAGCCTACCGCCGACTAATCGATGATTTTCTGGATTTATTCGGTGGGTCTGCCCGGCCGCTTATGGCTCACTTACTGGAGACTGGTAAGTTAACACTGGAGGACGTGCGCACACTGGAGAGCACGCTCACCAAAACACAAGGGCGTGGCCTGTTGAACAACCATGGAAGAGAGAAGGATTGATGAGACGGCCTGATGATCCAACCCGAAGAGAGTCTGAAGAAAGGCGCCCAGCATGACTGCTTACCAGCAACTTGTGGATGTCGCCGCCGGGTGGTGGCCCCTGGTGGCTGATCACCTTTGGCAAGCCACCTTATTTTTTCTGATTGTTTCCCTCTTAACGGTCGTGCTGAGACGGGGACCGGCTCAGCTACGATACGCTCTTTGGTTGATTGCTGCGGCCAAACTGATGTTGCCTGCGCAGGCCCTGGTCTCTGTCTTGCAAAGCACTGGATTGGATCGGTACTTTCTCTCCAAATCAGTCGTTCCCTCCGAACCCATTGCACCACCTGTTATAACGGTGCTTTCAAGAGTCAGAGAACAGGCTTTTCAGTTGGCCGACGCGGTGACCAGCCTGAATAGCTCCGTCTTGGGACGTCGAGAGATCTACCTGGCCATTACGGCCATCTGGCTGTTGGGTCTTGCTATTTGGGTCGGTCGATGGGGGATGCGTCGTCGGCAGTTCCTGGCGGTGATTCGGGCCGGGGAGACACTGGGTGTCGGTCGAGAGGTCGAGGCACTTAGACGCCTCTGTTCCTGTCTATCGATAGAGCGCGAAATTCGGTTGGTGGTTTCACCTCGGGTCATAGAACCGGGGGTATGGGGGATCTGGAAGCCCATTATCGTTCTTCCAGAAAGTCTTCCAGGTAATCTGAGAGACTCCGAACTGGAAACGCTCTTGCTGCACGAATTGGTGCACGTCAGGCGCAGGGACAACCTTGTCAATTATTTTCAGACGGTCCTGGGCAGCTTCTTCTGGTTTTACCCGGTGATGTGGATTATTGATCGAAGGCTGATGGTTGAGCGGGAGCTGGCCTGCGATGAAGAAGTCCTTCGGTTAGGTCGTTCATCCGATGATTATGCATCCAGCTTATGGAAAGTGGTTCGCTTCGGTCTAGGTCGAAGCGTAGCCGGAGTCTCGTTAGTTGCTGGTTCAAATCTGAAAAGGAGGATTGAAAAAATCATGAGTGGCAAGATTCAAGCTAAATTGACATGGCAGCACCGAATGCTCTTGCTCGGAAGTGTCATGAGCATGATCGGGCTCTCACTATCCATTGGAGTCTATAGCCAAGGCGCCACGGGAAAGCTTTCGGGATCGGTTCACGACGCGAGCCGGGCCACCATCCCCGGAGCCACCGTAACGATCTCGATGCCCGGCAGCGGCGCCAAGGAAATTACTTCCACGAATGATGTGGGTGAGTACGAGTTTCGATCGCTGCCCAAGGGGAAATACGAAGTGGAAGTGAACAAGAATGGGTTCAAGACGTATCAGCGGAAAGATGTCATCATCAGCGCCAATGCTCAAGAGCGGTTAGACGTGATCATGGAGGTCGGGGAAGTCTTCCAAACGATTGATGTGACGGCCAAGTCCCTCCGAGTTGCTGGGGCGCCGTCGAGCCCGACAGGCCAGCCACACAGGATTCGCGTGGGTGGAAATGTACAGCAAGCCAATCTGATTTCTCAAACTAACCCCGTATACCCAGAACTGGCGCGGCAAGCAGGCATTGAGGGCACCGTCCTGCTCGAGGCCATCATCGGGAAGGAAGGCAATGTGGTCAATCTGAGAGTGCTCAATACGCTCGTCAATCCGGAACTGGTGAAAGCAGCGGTCACGGCTGTGAAACAGTGGCTTTATGAACCGACTCTGCTGAACGGCGAACCCATCGAGGTGGTCACCACCATCAGAGTCAACTTCAGCCTGGCTCAGGCGGAATAGCGGAAAGCCGGAGCCGCAGATGAACGCGGATAAACGCGGATTTAAGGGAGAGGGATTAGGTCATTAGGATCTTCTCTGATGTCTACAGTGAATTGGGACATGGGTTTTTGGAGCCTATCTACTTGGACGGCCCGTTCATGGCTTTGGCAGCGAAAAAGTCTACCTGTAGACCGACAGGTAGCCAGACCGGTGTGGTCTCGCCCGAGTTCAAGCGTCTAGATCTATTTGGAGTTTGGACATTTTCGATTCGATGCAACTCAAGACATTTCTTGGGACTTGTTCGGGTCGCGCACTCGAAATAGATACTTCGTTTGGAATCCTCGAGATTTTTTCAGGGAAGCGTCTCTTTCCCCGAAGGGGATTAATAATGCAGCCCAGGGTTGCGGCCCAGCCGCCACCCTGGGACAGCCAGATAGCCACCTCCCCATTCCCTGAAGGGGATGGATAACAAATGCCCCGACGTATTCATCCCCTTCAGGGATGAAGCGAATGGCCCCGACCGCTTCCCAGGGTAGTGCGTTGCCGCACAACCCTGGGGCTGATTTACGCATCCCCTGCGGGGAATCTGGAGTTTTAGACATTCTGAGGAGCAATTCCCGTGGGTTGACCTTCACCCGGTCCGCTGTCCGGCGGACGACCCTCTCCCCAAGGGCGAGGGAGAGATCCACGGATTAGAGCGCTGACATGAGGCCCAAACAGACGTTTCATGACACAGTGGCAACGGCATGGCGTGAAACGTCGATCTGAGCCACACCCCCAGTTATTGTTCTCCCTCTCCTGGTGGGAGAGGGTGGCGCGAAGCGACGGGTGAGGGTCAACCGCGTTCTTCGTGCCGCAAATGTCCAAGCTCGAGGGAATGAGAAATCTCCAAACTTGAGATCTATGACAACGCACCTAAACTGATCCGTGTTGATCCACGTTCATCCACAGCTGATGTTCTCACATGAAGCGCTTGGAGGCCTTCTGGCCTTGCCGGCAGGTGGACCTGCGTCAAGCCACAGGCGCATATTGAGTCTGCACGGCTCCCGTGGATGAATTGAGAATGACTCTCGTCGTATTGTACGATAGGTTGGCAGGTCTTAGCCGAGAAGCACTAAACCATGAGCTGGGGCGGATGAGCAGGCCTGCTTGCTGATGAGCACGTCACCTTTTCGAAATAAAATGGTTCGGTTGGCTCCCTGGTGGATCGCTACCCTTTGCGTCCACTTGATAACCACGTCTTCTGGTGCTGGTGCTTGTCCATTGCTCGAAAGCAACCAGAAACGGGTTAGTTCTTCATCAGAGGTTGAATCTCACATCGGCAAAGGTTACGAATACGTTCAGAACAATCAGTTTCAGAACGCTGTGGTGGAGTTCCAGGCAGCTCTGGACCTTGATCCGAGTTTGGCTCGAGTTCGCTACCAATTGGCCGTGAGTTATTTTGCATTGCAACAATTCAAGCAATCCCGCCAAGAGTTCGAACAACTTCGTCGAGAAACTGCCAGTGATCCAAGCGTGATTTATTACCTGGGCAGGCTCGATTTGATGGAAGAAAACACCGATGCAGCTATTCGCCATTTGGAAAAAGTGGTGTCCAAGCCGCCTTTTCCTGATACGGCGTACTATCTAGGTTCTGCTTATCTGAGGAAGGGAGGATTGGAGCTGGCTGAAAGGTGGCTAAGAAAAGCGGGCGAGCTGGCTCCGCGCGATTTCCGCATTCCTGATCGCCTGGCGCGCGTCTACATGAAAATGGGGCGCCGGTCACAAGCAGAAGAACAGTTCTCCCTTTCAGCTTCACTGAGACAACATTACAACGATGCTGCCCGCCAGGGTCTTGATTGTACCCAGGCATTGACGACTCGACCTCTGGGGGAAGCTCTTGTCACGTGCGGAAGACTCTTCGATTCCACCGACCCGGATAAGTTGACCACTCTAGGCATGATTTACGGGGAACACGGACATTACGCAGAGTCTATCGAACCTTTCAAACAAGCGGCTCGGCTCGATCCAGACTCTTTTGAGATCCAGCACAATCTTGGCTTGTCCTATTTCCGTTTGAAACGTTACGCAGAAGCCCGTGTCCCGTTGGAGAAGGCAGTCGCCTTACGACCGGATTTCTTTGCTTCGAATGCCTTACTGGGAGCCACTCTGTTTGCCTTGAAAGAAGATGAGCTGGCCTACCCGGTTCTGGATCACGCGCATCGGCTCAACTCGCAAGAAATGGAAACGTCGGAACTTTTCTTCAAGGTGGCTGGGCTTATGGCACAAAAGCACTTTCTCGAGAAAGAATATCCCGAGACCCTGAAGTTTCTCCGGAAGGCTGCCGAACTCAAGCCTGAGCACGCCGAGGTTCACCGTCGAATGGCGCAGATCTACGGCCTGTTGGGCCAGCCAGCTCAAGCGGATCGAGAAAAGCGCGAAGCCGAGCGCCTTAGCGCGATCGGTCGCTAGACCCTTATACGCCAGGTTACGAGAATTTTGTCCTCGCTGATGGAATCGTCCTGGTTCTCGTCCTCGTCCTCATGCTGGACTTTTGGATTTTCGAGGGCGAGAACGAGGATGACGACGAGGACGAACAGGCGGGATATCAAGGGCGAAGCCTTTGTCCAGTGGGTCTGCGCGGTCGCCACGGGCTTGTCCCCGCCAAGCGGGCTTGCCTTCCTCTCAATGAGAGCGTCGCATGATGAATGATCACCAGACTTCTTTCTCTCACTCGGCATTTACCGGCTGGATCGGTGTAGGGCGGGAGGATATCACACCTCCGGTTGGCATCTATGCACGCAACTGGGGTGCTGCCACTCAGGACCAGGCCGAAGGCGTCCATCGGCCCCTGACTCTCACTGCGCTTACGCTTCAAGACAGCCTCGACGCCGACCCGTGTGTCTTGATCGCTATGGATGGTACCTGGTGGAAAACTCACGAAGATGAATGGATAGTGCGAGGGGGACTACTTGATTCTCTCTCCCTGGACCCTTCCCGGGTCATGATCAACCTTTCCCACACGCATGCTGCTTCGTCCCTCTCTCGCCAGGACAGAGACAGGCCTGGAGGACATCTGATCGCGGCCTATCTTGAAAGGATACGGGACTCCGCCATCAGGGCGACCCCGCAGGCGCTTCAGTCTCGAGCCTCGGCAACCTTGAGCTGGAACTACGGGAAGTGCACGCTGGCGCACAATCGGGGCTTTCCCGATCCTGAGAGGAAAAGAATCCTTTGCGGTTTTAATCCTCAAGCGGAGGCCGATGACACCCTGGTTGTGGGTAAAGTCACAGGCGCCAATGGAAAGATTATGGCGACGTTGGTTAATTACGCCTGCCATCCGACAACACTAGCGTGGGAGAACCGGCTGCTTTCCCCTGACTTCGTGGGTGCCATGCGGGAGCTGGTGGAGTCCAGCACATCCCGGGCGCCTTGCCTTTTCTTGCAAGGTGCTTCCGGCGACTTGGCCCCACGAGAGCAGTATGTGGGTGATACCAGAATGGCTGACGCCCATGGAAGAGAATTGGGCTACGCTGCCCTGGGAGTGCTGGAGGGAATGTTGCCGGCGTCGATCCAGCTTGAGTATGCGGGCGCTGTCGAATCGGGGGCACCATTGGCGGCCTGGAAACGGATGCCTCAGCCGCCTTCTCCAGTCCTGGCAGCGGTTTGTCAGGATGTGGAATTTCTCCTGAAGCCAATGCCTACTCTCGAAGAAATAGAAACGGAGCTGGCAACTTGCCAGGACCGCGTAATCGCGGAACGTTTACGGAGAAAGCGGGAAGTCAGACGGGTTGTCGGCAATAATCAAACAGCGCGCATCCCACTGTGGGTGTGGCGCGTTGGAGATGCCTTCTTGCTGGGCCAGCCCAATGAGAGCTTTTCTTGGTTGCAGGCGGAACTGCGGCGCCGATTTGCTTCTCACACCATTGTGGTCATGAATCTTGTTAATGGCGGAGAAGCCGGGTATGTTCCACCGCAACATCTCTACGGCCAAGACAGGTACGAAGTGAACCAAACTCCCTTGGACCGCGGTAGCCTCGAACGACTCCTGGAATCCGCCATCGAAGCTATACAAGCGCTGATGTGAAGACCACTGCCGGCTGCTGCCCGTCTCGATGACGTCAGAATTTGGCGGGCAACTACCCAAGAGTCTTCTGACCACTTACGATGATTTGAAAACATCGGGCGTCGAGACGCGCCGGGAGGGCGAGGCTCCCGCCGAGCCGCGTTTCTCCAACGCCGTTGTCTTTGAGTTTCGGTCCCGCTTAGGTCGCGATTCAGATTGTTTGGCCATAGCCACCACCCTGCAAACCGAGAGCCCGACAGGAGGTGAGCTCGACGGGAGCCTCGTCCTCCCCGGTGTTTAATCAGTTCCCGACCAATCGCCTTGACCACAAGGGGGGCAGGATTCTGCATTTCCCCAAGGTGCGATTTCTTCAAACCCTTGTGAGAAAAATGGAAACTCAGACTGCCTCTTGTTGCCGAAGACGTGATCGAGGTGTAATACTGGATGCGTCATTCGGAAAAGCAACTCGCCACATTTACGTATCACGTTTTCTTATCAGCAGGAATGACCCTCACAGATCCTACTCAAACAGCCACTCAAACCTCTCAGAGGTGAGAAAGGTCTTCTATGCACGACCCGGCCAAAGTTGTCATTATCGGCGCTGGCATCGTGGGCTGCAGCACTGCTTACTACTTGACTCAAATGGGCTGGCGCGACATTTGCGTGTTGGACCAGGGGCCCTTGTTCCAAAATTGGGGTTCAACCTCGCATGCGCCCGGATTGATGTTTCAGCATAACAACTCCAAAACCATTTGCCGGTTGGCCACCTGGAGCGTGGAGCTCTATTCACAGGTTGCACCGAAAGACTCCCCGGCCTTCTTTCAAGTAGGCAGTCTGGAGATTGCTCACACCAAAGAACGCTGGGAAGAGCTCAAGCGCAAATTAGGCAATGCCAAAGCCTGGGGATTGGCGGCCGACCTTATTGGTCCCCAAGAGATCAAGAGCATGATCCCGATTATGCGCACGGATGACCTCTTTGGGGCCTTTTTTGTTCCCAGTGATTGCGATGTGAAAGCCGCCTCCATCTGTGAAGCTCTGGCAAAGGAGGCCCAGGAAAGAGGCGCCAATTTCCATGCTCACACTCCAGTTACTAGCATTGAGATAAAGAACGGGCGCGTTCAGGCTGTCCTGACGGGCCGGGGAAATATTCGCACCGAGAACATCGTTTGCGCTGCAGGCATCTGGGGCCCTCTGATTGGCCGCATGGCAGGCGTTCCTATTCCGCTGACTCCCATGCAGCATCTCTATGCGAAAACAGTGCCCGTTAAAGAGCTCATGGGTGAAACAGAAGAAATGCGGCACCCCATCGTCCGGTATCAGGACAAGGACCTGTATTTCCGGCAGCACCGCGACGCCTATGGCTTTGGTTCTTACCGACATGAGCCTTTGCCGGTGGATGCTGAAGCCCTTCCTCACAATGACCATCCCGCCATCTTTCCTTTTACTCCGGAGCATTTCGAAGAATCATGGAGAGACGCCGTGGAACGATTCCCTTGTTTACATGGGGTTGAGCTGGCTGAGAAGTTCAATGGCTTATTTTCATTTACTCCGGATGCTAATTCGATTCTAGGTCAGACCCGGGAGGTAGCAGGCTTCTGGGTGGCCGAGGCCGTCTGGGTAACCCACGGCGGCGGGGTAGGGCGCGCCCTGGCCGAATGGATGGTGGAGGGCACGCCCAGCTTGGATCTGCGGGAAATGGACATCAATCGCTTCCACCCCTATGCCTTCAGTCCGTCTTATATCAAGTCGCGGGCAAACCGGCAGTATATCGAAGTCTATGACATCATCCATCCTCTCCAGCAGATGGAATCTCCACGGAACCTGCGTCTTAGCCCCTTCCACAGCCGTCTGGAGACACTAGGAGCGGTATTCTTGGAAAATGCCGGATGGGAACGACCTCAATGGTTCCTCTCCAATGAAGCTCTGCCTGGTCAGCCGGATTGGCCGAAGCGCACTGGTTGGACGGCTCGCTATTGGTCGCCCATCATTGGCGCCGAACATCAGGCCACCCGGACTGGTGTTGCACTCTACGATCTGACTCCATTCACCAAACTCGAAGTCAGCGGTCCACGGTCGCTGGAGTTGATACAGTTTCTCACCAGCAACCAGATGGACCAACCCGTCGGGAGGGTCACCTACACTTCCATGCTTAATGAAAGGGGTGGCATCAAGGGTGACCTCACGGTCACTCGGCTGGGGCCCACCCAGTTTTGGGTAGTGACTGGGGCAGCCATAGGCATGCACGATCTGGCCTGGATCCGCACCCACTTGCCTTGCGATGGTTCCGTTCACCTGAGCAACCTGAGCTCCGCTTACTGCTGTCTGGGCCTGTGGGGCCCGCGGGCCCGGG
>Ga0066710_100007070_pt1 | contig 10641 bp, 7 predicted proteins | sample GraSoiAngelo_159_FD_79666 | JGI IMG/M metagenome (GOLD analysis project Ga0066710, IMG submission 79666) | Grasslands soil microbial communities from the Angelo Coastal Reserve, California, USA - 14_1009_16_40cm | ecosystem: Environmental > Terrestrial > Soil > Grasslands | place: USA...
CAACGAGAACCGCTTCAGCACTTGCAGTGAAAAGTCGATCCGGTTCGCGCTGAAGAACGGCCGCTCCGTGTGTTCAATGAATGACGAGGCGAAACCATCCAGTTCGTGATTGAGCAGCCGTGGTTCGTGGTACGTCGATTGGCCGAGCCGTTCGCGGCTGCTACCGCGCGCGCGAAAGCTGATGGAGCGATGCAGACCAAACAAATTGTTGTGTGAAATCTCGAATGTCCCGCGGGCATGCTCGAACTCCTGATATCCGACGCCATAAGTGAGCAAGATCGGTTTCGCATCTTCCACCTGAATCAGAACATTGCGAACACCCGGCATGCCTTGATCGAGCGTAACAATTTCAACGCGGCTGAACAGTCCGGTTGCATAGAGCCGTTGTTGCGCCTCGAGTATGGCTTCCGGATCGAAGGGTGTGTACTCTTGCAGGCGGCTGTTGCGGCGAATGACTTTCGCTTTCGTCAGCGTGTTGCCGGCCACCAGAATCGATCCGATGCGGTACGGCTTGCCTTCGGTTATTTGGAACGTCACACGCACGCCATTGTTTGCCTCGATGCGATTCACCATGCGTTCCACCCTGGCATCTGCGTAGCCCCGGGAATAATAAAATTGCGTCAGGGCTGCACGCGCTTGATCGACAGCCCCGGGGCTGTAAGTGTCGCCTTCCTTCAGCCGGAACGCGTCGCGCAATTCTTTCGCGGAGAAACTGGTGTTTCCGGCGACGTCAATAGCGTCGATGGGCAATTGTTTGCCTTCGTCGATCTTTATAGTAACGGTAATCACATGATCAATGTCTTCCGGCGTGGCCGTAACGACTGCGCCCTCAAATCCTGCATTGCGATACATCGCTTCGATGGTGCGGCGGTCTTCCTCTAGAAGATCGGCGCTGAAGACGGCATGACTCAGCAGTTCTCCTTTCCTGGTTTTGATCCGGCGGCGAATTTCATCTGTGGTGAAATATTGATTCCCATTGATGCGCACGTCCGCAACTTCATGCTTCGTACCAGGCATGATGGTGTAGTTGACCTGAATGGCATTTCCTAGCGAGGGATCCACTTCGATGGTTTCTGCGCTCACCACCGCGTCGAAATAGCCTTCCTGCTGCATATAGCGCGTAATGTGCACGCGGCCTTCTTCCACCAAATCCGGATCGACTGCGGCTTCCTCATAAATCGGCACAAGCTCCGTCAGTTTTTTCCTGCTGATATCGAATCCGCGGGTCTGTACTAAAGCAAATTGTCCTGGTTGGATGTTGATGTTGAGATTCACGGTGTTTGTCGCGGCTTCGTACATGCGCTCCGTATTTATTCGAGTATTCAAGAAGCGCAATTCCGTGAATTTTGCCCGGAGATCTGAAACACCTTTGTCCAGTTTCGTTGCCGAAAAGTCATCGCCTGCTTTCACGCCGAAGGCATCTGACAATTCCTTTTGAGAGAATGTTTGTTCTCCTCCCTGGATGCGGACATTGCCGACTTTGGCTTTGGCTCCGGGTGTAGCCTTTAGAGTTACAAACATGAGATGGGTCTGTTCGTCGGGCTCGTAGCTCGCGGTGACACTCGCCTGGAAGTACCCTTCCGACATCAACAGATCCCTCGTTTCCTCCACGACTCGCTCAACGGCTGAGGTCGTGACTCTTTCACCAAACGGCAGCCGAAAATAACTCGAAAGCGAGCGATCGAGAAGATTCTCCGGCTCGAGTCGGAATGTGCTGAAGAAGAAAACTGGCCGAACGCGAAATGTCAGAGCCGTGGTCCGGTCTGCATTAGCAGTCGCGTCCGCGTCGACGTAGCTGTAATGGCCTGTGTCATAAAGTGCCTGAATCGACGCGCGGACATTTTGAGGTGTAAGGATATCGCCGATCCGGATAGACAATACTTGCAAGTCCGCCTGAGATTCGGTTCCGGATAGCGCGAGGCTGGAAACGGGTGTGCCGTAGTACTGCTGTTGTGCACTCGCGAACCATGGCAACAGCAGTCCTAGAATGAGGCCCGGCACTCTCATAAACCTGTGACGCGCCTACTGCGCGGACATAAATCTTAGGAGAAATTCAGGCTTTCGTCACTCGGCCGGAGCGGATACATCTGGTGCAAACTCGCATGCTCTTGTGGGTTTTTCCGTCAAGCACTCGAACACGCTGTAGGTTGGGGTTCCACCGCCTCCTCGTCAAATTGTGGGCGTGGCTAACCTTATTCCCATAAATCGGGCCTTTGTTACAGATTTCGCAGCGCGCCATGAAGGCAATCTCCCTTATGAGACAACAATGGCAAAGCACGGAGTATAACACACGCTCCCCGGCCGACTCGGGCGTTGTGTTAGAATGGCCGTTATTTCTGATGACTATGGAGTGTTCTGTAATGAAACCCCTCATTTTGTCTGCCCTGCTCGCAGGCGTGCTGGTTGCGGCCTCGTGTGGGTCGGACTCCTCTGCCTCCGCCAATGTCGTAGCGCGTGTGAACGGCAAAGACATTACGGCTGCGCAACTGGATAAACAAGTGCAGCTTCAATTGAACGGAGCCGAGCAGCCCGCTTTTCCCGAGGAATTGCAGGACCTGAAGCTTCAGGTCCTGAATCGGATCATCAACGATCAAATCCTGCTCGAGCAAGCGGCTGCCGCGAATCTAAGCGCGAGCGACGCCGAAGTTGACGTCAAGTTCAATGAATTCAAGAGCCAATATAGCGAAGAGAAGATGCAAGACCTTCTCAAGCAACAGAAGATGACGGTCGACGATATTCGCAACGAACTGCGCAAGAGCATCACCATCGATAAGCTCGTTAATAAAGAAATCACATCGAAGATCTCCGTAACGGATGCAGAAATCAAACAGTTCTACGAAAAAAATAGAGACAAATATAATTTGCCCGAGAGCTATCACATCGCGCACATCTTAGTGACTCCAGTAGCGGACCCCGATCTTCACAATGGAAAGAATGACGATGCGAAAACGCCTGACGAGGCGAGACAAAAGGCCGCGCGGCTTTTGAAAGAAGTGCAGAGCGGGCGAGATTTCGGAGTCGTGGCGAAAGAATCGTCGGAAGATCCGAGTTCCGGGCCCGCTGGAGGCGATCTCAATTTCCAACCGCTTCAGGCGATCGAGAATATTGATCCGAGACTGGCTCAGGCCGTGCAGAAGATGCGCGTCGGCGAAACCTATCCTCAGGTAATTGAGACGCGGTTCGGTTTCCATATTCTGAAGCTGACTGAGAAGGAAGCCGGCGGACAGAAGGATCTGAGTGACCCCCGTGTCCAGTCCGACGCGCGGCAGACCATTTTCAACCGGAAAGACCAGACGTTGAAAAACGCTTTCTCCGAAGCGGCTAGGAACAAAGCCACCGTCGTGAATTATCTGGCCCAACGGATCCTCGAGACGGCAGGAAAAGCGCAGTAACCTCGCCATTTTGCGCACGCCGGAGGCGTGTCAGGAAATTAGCCGGCCTCCGCCGTGTGCGATACGCGTTACTCCACTATCGCAAGCAAGTCCCCGGCATTTACCGCCGCGGCTTCCATCACGCCCAGCTTCCGCACAATTCCTTTTTTCGGCGCTTTGAGCTCGTTCTGCATTTTCATCGCTTCGATCACGAGAAGACCTTGATTCATTTCCACGGCCGCTCCCTCGCTGACGAGTACCTTCACGACTTTGCCCGGCATTGGCGCGCGAAGCTCAACAGTTCCCGAATGCGCGTGCTGTGCCGCCTTGCGCAGCGCCGTGCGCGCATCGACGATTTCCACTTTTGCGCGTTGGCTTCCGACGGAAACTACGTATGCCTCGCCATGCGGTGTGACTGAAACCTCGATCGAGCAATGATTCCACTGCATCCAGTAGACGCCGGGTTCGACAGCCTCAATTTCGAGGAAATATTTTTCTCCACTAACCACGGCTTCGACACTCGTGGCATCGATGCGAATCAGTTCGACTTCGATGCTTTCGCCATCAATGGTCGCGGTGTACTTCATGGAGATCTGAGGCCGCGCCGGCGCGCATCGAGTTTCCAGGGGCTTTCAGTTTGCTTTGGTACTTCGGTAGGGCCGGCAGAACGTCGGGAATGAAATACTGCTGCGGCAATTGCAGCCAGATCGCGCTCGTCTCGCTGTAAGGGCGGCCTTCGACTTCCCGCCCCGGCAAACCGGTCGATGAAGCCCGTGTCGAAATCGCCCCTTCGAAAATCCGGATCTCGAAGGAGTTCCACAAAGAATCCGACATTCGATTTGATCCCTTCGATTCGATACTCGCGTAAGGCACGCTGCATTCGGGCAATCGATTCCTCGCGGGTGGATCCCCACGCGACGAGTTTCGAAAGTAACGGATCGTACTCGATTGGAACCGTCCAGCCTTCATACACGCCGCTATCATCACGCACGCCGGGCCCTGACGGTGTCCGCAGCCTCACGATCTTTCCGGGTGATGGAAAAAAGTTGTTATCTGGATCCTCGGCATAAATCCGGCATTCAATCGCGGCGCCTCTCATCACGATGCCTTCTTGCCGCAGCCCAAGCGCTTCTCCCGCAGCTATGGCAATTTGAAGCTTTACCAGATCCTGTCCTGTAACCATCTCCGTCACGGGATGTTCGACTTGAAGCCGAGTGTTCATCTCGAGGAAGTAAAAATGCCGATGCTCATCCACGAGAAACTCCACCGTCCCGGCGTTGTAGTAGTCGGCGGCCTGAACCACCTTGAGAGCGGCCTGGCCCATTTGCGCGCGAAGTTCTGCATCCACTACGGGCGAAGGACATTCTTCGATGACTTTCTGATGCCGGCGTTGAATCGTGCATTCCCGCTCGCCAAGATAGATGGAGTTGCCGTGCCGATCGGCCAATACTTGTATTTCCACGTGCCGCGGTTTCTCGACGAATTTCTCGATGTAGATCGCGTCGTCACCAAACGCGGCAAGGGCTTCCGAACGCGTATTCCGGAGCGCACTCTCTAGAACCTGTTCCGAAGCTACAAAACGCAAGCCTTTACCACCACCGCCGCCGGAAGCTTTCAGCATGATCGGATATCCGACCTGCGCCGCGATCGTTCGCGCTTGATGATCGGAGGTGATCGGGTCGACTGTGCCTGGGACACATTCAACTGCGTGTCTAGCGGCAGCGCGGCGCGCCTCAATTTTCGAGCCCATTAAAGCAATGGAGGCCGGTGATGGTCCGATAAATGTGATGGCTGCGCCCTCGCACCCTTTCGCGAACGAGGCGTTCTCCGCAAGAAATCCGTAACCTAGATGAATCGCATCAGCGCGGCTGCGCTTCGCCGCGTCGATGATCCTCTCGATGGCTAAGTAACTCTCGCGAGATGGAGCGGGGCCGATCGCATACGCTTCGTCTGCCATTCGTACGTGAAGCGCGCTCCGATCGGCCTCCGAATACACGGCCACCGAGCCGATTCCCATTTCCCGGCACGCGCGAATCACGCGGACCGCGATTTCACCTCTGTTTGCGATCAGGATCTTCTTAAACATTTCGGTAGCACATGACAACGAGGTCTTCGGATGTCAACTCGTGATCGTGACCAGATCGGTTGGGCATGGATGTTCCATGGGAACGGCTCTGATTATGCCGAATGGCAGAGACACGATGAACAAGAGCAGCAATAACACTTCGGAATCGCCGAAGTTGTATGTGAAAAAACCTGCTGTGATAAAACCGGTCAGTGCCGATAGCGCGGAGAGTGTGATCCACCGCGTTTCGTCTGTCGCCTTCTTCAGCGTTGCGATCAGACTGGCATAGAGCTCAAAAACAAACCACAGAAACGCAGCCAGACACAACAATCCACGTTCGGCCGCGAGCTGCAGAAAGTTGTTTTCCAGATGCCCATAATAGAAGTTCGCATGCGCGAGATCATTGCCGCGATAGTACCGTGGGAACTCTGTATGGATTCGCTCCGGGCCGACGCCAAACAACGGATGGTCTTTGATCATGCGGACTCCACCGATGAATAGTTCGAATCGGCCGGAGTCCGGAGCGAACGCGTGCTGTTGGAAGCTGAGCGATACACGATGGTAGATCAGACCTGAAGCTCCGATCCCGACGATCGCAATCGGCAGACCCACGCCAATCACCACTTTGCGCGGCATCCAGAGCGCTGCTGCGACGAATCCTGCGATGGCGCCCAGCCATACGCTTCGCGTAAAGCTCAACACCAGCGCGGCTCCGACGATCGCAAGCGGAATGGTCCATCGGCGTCCTAGAATGACTGTGGCAGGCACTGCAGCGCACCATACGAGGAGTTGTTCGCCGCCGAACGTCATCCAGTGGCCCATGAAACCTGTGATACGGGCGAGCACCGTCGGATCATCAGCCAAATTTTGCGTGGAAAGGAAATGGACGTAAGCGACACCGAATTGAAACAGAGCAACCGCCGAGGCCGCTGCCGCCACTGCGAGCAGTACTCCAATTGCAATTCGCGCGCGCGACGCGGTGGTTACCACGTTGGCCGCTAACAGTGCGATCGTGAGGAGTACAAACTTGCGCACCGCGGCCATGCCAATCTCAGGTTGCGGGGACATCAGCAGCGCAACGCTCGTCGTCAGCATGAAAGCGCATAGCGGGACCAGATAGCTTGGCCAGACCACCGTCCGAGGCCGATGCGCGATCCACGCCACGCATGCCATCGCGAGCAGCGTCTCCGCGCCTGCGATGGAGATGAGTACCGCAGCCGCTGTCATGAGGGTCAGCGCGAATACCCATGAATCGCGGCTTCGTCGCATATGGCGGATTCTATTCGATCTTGGTGTTCAGATTGGGGTAAAACGTTGTATTCACCGCAGGCGCCGCTTTAGCTCGCGTAGCACCGCGGAGCGCTGCGAAATATCAAAACTCCAGACGCCGGCTGAAGCCGGCGCCTACGGCTTATACATGAGCTGCATCTTTCACCTGAATAACCTCGTCTTCGGTTACACGTCGACTCCCGTGCTTCGAAACATCTCTACCGAGATCACGGCCGGTGAATTCGTCGCGCTTGTCGGCCCAAACGGCGCCGGTAAGTCGACATTGCTCAAGGTCCTGGCCGGCCTTGTTCGAGGTTACAGCGGTTCGGTCGAGTTTTCCGGCAAGAGTCTTTCGCGGTGGAACTCACGCGAGCTCGCCAGACGCATCGCCTTTGTACCCCAGGAAACGCACATGGTGTTTCCATTCACGGCCGGCGAGATTGTCATGATGGGCCGATTGCCTCATCGCGCCGGAGCGGTTTTCGATAATCCGCGGGACGCGGAATGGGCTGGCGAAGCCATGGCGCTAACGGACACGGCTGCGCTCGCATCGAAGGTTTTCAACCATCTCAGTGGAGGGGAGCGGCAGCGCGTTGTGCTTGCGAGCGCGCTTGCGCAAGACCCGCAAGTGTTGCTGCTCGATGAGCCGACAGTCTACCTGGATTTGAAACACCAGATGCAGTTCTACGACATCGTGGAGCGCCTGAATGCCGAACGCGGAATGACCATCATCAGCGTGACACACGACGTGAATCTCGCCGCGCGTTACGCACGGCGCATGATGGCTATGCGTGCCGGAAGCTTTATCGCCGATGGACCGCCCGGCGAGGTCCTTACCCCGCAGCACCTTTATGACATCTTTGAAATCACCGCCGCTGTCTTCCAACGCCCCGATGGCCGCGGCAGCTACATCATTCCTACGGCGTGACGGCGCCCTCTCCGCTGGGAGATTTCTGGCCGTGGTCGGCCCATGCGCCGCATTTTGTCTGCTCGTCGTGCTTTTCGCGCCCTGGATTGGCTCGACCGGTGTGACCTGGCGGAATGTGCTGGCAGGCGTAAGCCCAGACCGCGAAATCTTTTTCGTGGCTCGGCTTCCCCGTGTTTTGTTTGGCGCGCTTGTCGGCGGCGCTCTAGCGATGGCCGGTGTCCTGTTTCAGGCGATATTGCGCAACTCTCTTGCTGATCCATTCACCCTTGGAGTGTCCGCCGGAAGTTCCTTGGGCGCCTTCATTGCCATTTGGCTGGGACTGGAAATGGTGATATGGGGAATACCCGTTGTTTCTATCGCGGCATTCATCGGAGCATTTCTCACGATAGCGCTTGTGTTTTTCATCGCCCGTACCGCTGGCGTGGTTCCGACATTCACGCTGATCCTCGCGGGCGTTACGCTGAACTTTATCTTTTTTGCCGTGATGATGTTCATCCACTATGCCGCGAATTTCAGCCAAGGTTACCTGATGACGCGCTGGACGATGGGGGCGCTCGATACGGCCGACATGCGGACGGTGCTCGGCGCCGCCCCGTTTGTGATTGGGTGCCTTGCCGGATTGATGTGGATAGCCGGCCAGCTTAATCCGCTTTCGGCCGGTGAAGAGTGGGCGGCCTCTCGCGGTGTCGATGTTCGCCGCGTGAAGAAGCTGTCTTACTTCATCGGATCCATTCTGACCGGTGCCGTCACGGCTTTCAGTGGCCCCATCGGATTCGTCGGCCTGATCGTTCCCCACACCGTACGGCTCGTCGCCGGTCCTGATCATCGGGTCCTGATTCCGGCTTCTTTTTTTATCGGCTCGGCTTTCCTCGTCCTGTGCGACACCGCGGCGCGCACGCTCTTCGCCCCCACCGAAATTCCGGTGGGCGTCATCACGGCGCTTCTGGGCGGCCCATTTTTCATCGCGCTGCTAAAGCGAAAACGTGGCGATCTGTGGTGATATGGCAACAGATGAACAATACGAGGAACTGCAGCGGTTGATTGCTGCGCTGGCGGAGCGCATTTACAAGCTCGAACAAATCGTTGGCTTACAGCCCCGGCCTGTGCTGCGACCCGATCCAGAGGCCGAGCGGCATCAATCGTTGGTGCAACGCACACCCACTGCAACGCGCAAAACGGTCGGGTCCGGCCGAGATGTCGAACTCGAGTCGCGTATCGGCGGTCATTGGCTGAATCGCATCGGCATTCTGGCGGTGCTCGTCGGTGTTTCGTACTTTCTGAAATATGCGTTCGAGAATGAATGGATTGGTCCTGCGGGCCGGGTCGTGATTGGACTCGCGTCGGGTGTCGCGATAGTGTTCTGGAGCGAACACGTGCGCCACACCGGATACGCGATTTTTTCATACTCGCTGAAGGCGATCGGAATCGGTGTTTTGTATCTCTCATTGTGGGCTTCGTCGCAGCTGTACCATCTGATTCCGAACACGATGGCACTTCTCGCCGTGATCAGTGTTACCGGCGCAACGGTGGGGCTCGCTCTGTGGCAAGATGCGGAGGTCATCGCGGCATTCGCGGCAGTTGGGGCTTTTATGACGCCGGTAGCGTTGTCTACCGGCGTCAACAATGCGGTCGGCTTGTTCGCATACCTGTTCATCCTGGACATCGGCGCGCTCATCCTTATTCGTTACTGGCCGTGGATCCGAGTGCTGATCGGTTCATACATTGGAACGCTGCTTCTGTATTCGTCATGGCACAGCACGTTCTACACGACCGAGCAGTTTTCAACTGCGCTCATATCTGTCTCGGCACTTTTTGCCGCGTTTGCTCTTGTGCCCTTCGTAGCCGGCCGCGAGCGCACATCATTCGGGATCTCAGTCCTCGCACTGTTGAACGCTGCAACGTATTTCTTCGAAGTGTGGGAATTGTTCGAACACCAAGCTGAGAGTCTTGAAGCGGCAATGGCTGCGGTAGCACTCGCGTGTCTGTATTTTTTGATGGGTCATCAACTGCGACATCGCGCGACAGCAGTGACAGTCGATATCCATTGGGCCATTGGAGCCGCCTTTTTGATCGCTGCTGTGCCCATCGGTATGCACGCGCCATGGATCACGATCAGCTGGTTTGTCGAAGGCGCCGCGCTCATTCGTGTGAGCCGCCGGCGACAAACAGATTACCTGAAACAACTCGGCGGGCTCGCGCTCGTGTTAGGAACGCTGCGCCTGTTGGCGATCGATCATTTCGATGTAACGCATCTCTTCTTCAACGAGCGCATGATTACTTTCGCTGTTGCGATCGCGGCGCTCGCAGATGTGGCACGCAATTTTCCGGTCGCCGGCGGAGGCAAAGATGATGAGCGGCGTGTGCTGCCGATCATCATGGTGATGATCAATGTCTTCGCTCTTGTGGCATTGACCCAAGAGGTCACAGATGCCTGGCGGAGGCAGTTGGAGGGCGTCAGTCCCGGCGCATACCGAACCCTCAGGATCGTTCGCGACTTTGCGTATTCCGCCTTATGGATGCTCTACGGAGCAGGGCTCATGCTCGCCGGCTTCTGGAAAAAGATACGGTTTCTGCGTTGGCAGGCGCTGGTTTTGATCGGCATCACCGTTGGTAAAGTATTCCTATACGATACCTCCTCACTGGATCGCGGCTACCGCATCGTCAGTCTCATCGCACTCGGCTTGCTGTTGCTAGCCACTTCATTCCTGTACCAGCGATCGACCAGAATAAGCGGCACCTCCGGTGTGTCGCGCGAGCATACATACATCGACTAAGTGAAAAGAGAGTTTTTCTTCCGTTCTGGACTTCCGATTCTCCTATAATGAAAAAGCTGCGCATTCCATCTGGCGCGGCTTCTATCGACCCGTGAGCGGCTGCGAACGCAAGCGCGATAGCGCGCAGCCATCATGTAACGGAGAGGTGCTGGAGTGGCCGAACAGGGCTGCCTGCTAAGCAGTTGCACTGGCAAAACCGGTGCCGGGGGTTCGAATCCCCCCCTCTCCGCTCCC
>Ga0066710_100007071_pt1 | contig 10641 bp, 4 predicted proteins | sample GraSoiAngelo_159_FD_79666 | JGI IMG/M metagenome (GOLD analysis project Ga0066710, IMG submission 79666) | Grasslands soil microbial communities from the Angelo Coastal Reserve, California, USA - 14_1009_16_40cm | ecosystem: Environmental > Terrestrial > Soil > Grasslands | place: USA...
CGATCTGGAGGGCGCTTATTCGGCTTCTGACCTCGTCGACACGGCAACCGGCGAGGTGCTGCTAGAAGCGAACAATGAGCTCACCGTCGAGGCGTTGAATTCCATCCTCGAGTCCAGACCTACCGAGCTGAACATCTCCTTCCCCGAGCGCGACGACGTGGGCAATATCATCAGCCAGACGCTGAACCGCGACAACCTGAAGACGCCCGAAGAAGCCATGATCGAACTGTATCGAAAGATGCGGCCGGGCGACCCTCCCACGCTCGAGACGGCCAAGGCCCTGTTTAAGGGCATGTTCTTCGACACTCGTAAGTATGATTTCTCGCGCGTCGGCCGGCTCAAGTTCAACATCAAGCTCGGTTACTACGCCAAGCTGAAGTCGCGCCTGGACGAAAAGGCTAACACCTTCGAGCTGGATGACGCGAAGAACCTGCCCGCGGAGAACTTCTATGTGGTCGTCGATCAGGAGAAGATTCACGTCGGCAAGCGCGACGGGGCCGTCTGCTCAGAAGTGGTACGGGGTTGCGAGGGCTCGCTGGCCACGGACCATTCCGAACACGCGCCCGTCCAACTGCCCCTGGACAAGCGGACATTGGACCCGGAGGATTTCTACGCCGCCATTCGTTACCTCCTGAAGCTGCGCAAGAATCCCGGCGGCGGCTACACCGTGGACGATATCGACCACCTCGGCAATCGGCGCGTTCGGGCGGTGGGCGAGTTGCTGGAGAACCAGTTCCGTATCGGCTTGGTGCGCATGGAACGGGCGATCAAAGAAAAGATGTCCGTTTACCAGGAAATGTCGACGGCTATGCCCCACGACCTGATCAACGCCAAGCCGGTGATGGCCGCGATTCGGGAATTCTTCGGCTCTTCCCAGCTCTCGCAGTTTATGGACCAGACCAACCCGCTTTCGGAAATCACCCACAAGCGGCGTTTGTCGGCCCTCGGACCGGGGGGCCTTTCCCGCGAGCGAGCCGGATTCGAAGTCCGCGACGTCCACCCCACTCACTACGGTCGCATCTGCCCCATTGAGACACCGGAGGGTCCCAACATCGGGCTCATTTCCTCGCTCTCCTGCTACGCGCGGATCAACGAGTATGGGTTTATCGAAAGCCCCTATCGCAAGGTGCGGGGCGGGAGGGTGATCGATTACGTCACCATCACCCACGGCGGTGACGGGCCGTGGAAGGTGGGCGAACACGTCGAATTGAGCGAGGTGGAGAAACAAAACGAAGAACTGCGGGAGAAGAGGAAGAAACTCGTGGAGCACGAGCCTTACTCCTTTTACCTTTCGGCTTGGGAAGAAGATCAATACGTCATCGCCCAGGCCAACGTGGCGGTGGATGAAAGAGGGCGCATCGTCCACGAGCTGGTCAACGCCCGCCAAGCGGGAAATTTCGTGCTCAAGCAGCGCGACGAGATCGACTACATCGACGTCAGCCCCAAACAGCTCGTGAGCGTGGCGGCGTCGCTGATTCCTTTCCTTGAGAACGACGACGCCAACCGGGCGCTCATGGGCTCGAATATGCAGCGGCAGTCAGTTCCTCTGCTGCGGGCTCAGGCGCCGCTGGTGGGTACGGGAATGGAAGAGGTCACGGCTCGCGATTCGGGCGCTGTGGTGGTGGCGAAACGGAACGGCGTGGTCGACAGCGTTGACAGCGAGCGCATCATTGTGCGCGTCGAGGGAGACGGCCACGGCGGGCAGCTTTCGCGCGAGGTCGGCGCCGACATTTATCAGCTCATCAAATTCCGGCGCTCGAACCAGAACACGTGCATCAACCAGAAGCCACTGGTGCGCCGGGGCCAGCGCGTGGCCGCGGGCATGGTTTTGGCTGACGGGCCCTGCACCGACCACGGCGAGCTGGCCCTGGGCCGCAACGTCCTGGTGGCTTTCATGCCCTGGCGGGGCTACAACTTTGAGGACGCCATCCTGGTGAGCGAGAAGCTGGTGAAGGAAGACTCCTACACCTCCATCCATATTGAAGAGTTTGAGATTGAGGCCCGGGACACGAAGCTGGGGCCGGAAGAGATCACGCGCGACATCCCCAACGTGGCGGAATCCCTGCTCCGGGACCTGGACGAAAGCGGCATTATCCGCATCGGCGCCTACGTCAAGCCGGGAGACATCCTGGTCGGCAAAGTGACGCCGAAAGGTGAAACGCAACTGACGCCGGAGGAGAAGCTGCTGAGAGCTATCTTCGGCGAAAAGGCCGGTGACGTTCGAGACGCGTCGCTGACCTGCCCGCCCGGCATCGAAGGCATCGTGGTCGACGTGAAGATCTTCTCGCGGAAAGGGGCCGAGAAAGACGAGCGCGCCAAGGCGATCGAAGCCGGCCAGGTGGCCCGCCTGGAGAAGAACCTCAGCGATGAAATCCGCATCTTGAAGGACGAGCGTCTGAAGCGCCTGTCGGTGCTGCTCGCGGGCGAAAAGCTGCTGGCGGACCTCCACGATGAAAAGACCAACAAGCGCCTGCTCATCAAGGGAGCCGAGCTGACCCCCGACGTGCTGAGCCGGATCTCGGCGCGCAATCTCAAGCGCATCAAGATCGCCAAGAAAGACCCGACGCTCGCCGAGAAGATCGATGAGATCGAGGAGATGACTTCACGGCAGATCGACATCCTCCAGAAAATTACCGAGGAGAGAGAGCAAAAGCTGAAGAAGGGCGATGAACTGCCCCCCGGGGTCATCAAACTGGTGAAAGTGTACATCGCCATGAAGCGCAAACTGTCGGTGGGCGACAAAATGGCGGGGCGGCACGGCAACAAGGGCGTGATCGCGCGCATCCTGCCGGACGAGGATATGCCCTACCTGCCGGACGGCACGCCGGTCGAGATTGTCCTGAATCCGCTCGGAGTGCCTTCGCGAATGAACGTCGGGCAGATCCTCGAAACGCACCTGGGTTGGGCCGCCCGAGAGTTGGGCGCCAAGCTCCAGCAGTTGCTGGCGGCGGAAAACCGCGCAGAGCTTGCGCGCAAGGAGCTCAAGACCATCCTCAAAAACAGTTCACTCGCTGCCTTTGTGGAGGGGATGGGGGACGACGAGATCCTGGATTTCGCCCGCTCGATCCGAGAGGGCATGATTTTCTCGACGCCGGTCTTCGATGGCGCCACGGAACGAGAAATCAAGGAATACCTGGAGAAGGCGGGCCTTCCCAGCTCCGGCAAGCAAACCCTTCATGACGGCATGACGGGCGAGGCTTTCGAACAGAAGGTCACCGTGGGTTACATCTACGTGCTCAAGCTGTCCCACTTGGTCGACGACAAAATTCACGCCCGCTCCATCGGGCCCTACTCGCTCATCACTCAGCAGCCCTTGGGAGGCAAGGCCCAGTTTGGCGGCCAGCGGTTCGGCGAGATGGAAGTGTGGGCACTCGAAGCTTACGGCGCCGCCTACATCCTGCAGGAGCTCCTGACTGCGAAATCGGACGACGTCTATGGCCGCGCCAAGATTTACGAGGCCATAGTCAAGGGAGAGGCCGCCATCGAGCCCGGTGTCCCGGAGTCCTTTAACGTGTTAGTGCGCGAGCTGCAGAGCCTGTGCCTCGACGTCGAGCTGCTCAAGAAACCCAAGGAACAGCTCGCCGCTCCGGCCGCGGCGGGGTAAGGGCGCGGGTCCATCGCCCGCCGCAAACCGGGCGGTTGACCGCGTGGCCGGATTTCAGCCGTAAGTTGGAATGTATCGAAAGAAGTGAGCGAGGGGCCGAAACCAAGTCCGGTTCCGGCGGCTTGCGGAGAAAAGAACGTCATGCCCGGCGCCGGCTTACAGGCCACAACCTGCGGCGCTGCGCTCAAGAGATTACCTACTCCCACTGAGGAGGACAAACCTTGTTCCGAAGCAGCCCTTATGATCGAGTCAGCCTTATTGCGGAGTTCGACAGCATCCGCATCAGCTTGGCATCGCCTGAAAAGATCCGGTCCTGGTCGCACGGAGAGGTGACCAAGCCGGAAACCATCAACTATCGGACTTTCAAGCCGGAGCGCGACGGCCTGTTTTGCGCCAGGATCTTTGGTCCGGTAACGGATTGGGAATGCTTGTGCGGCAAGTACAAGCGCATGAAGCACCGCGGCGTGATTTGCGACAAGTGTGGCGTGGAAGTGACCCTTTCCAAGGTCCGGCGCGAGCGCCTGGGCCACATCGAGCTCGCTTCGCCCTGCTCTCACGTCTGGTTCTTCAAGGGCCTGCCGAGTCGAATCGGCCACCTGCTGGACATTTCGCTCCGCGATCTCGAAGGCATCCTGTACTTTGAGAAATACGTGGTGATCGATCCCGGCGAAGCCCCGCTCAAAGAGAGAGAGCTGCTGACTGAGGAGCGCTACCGGGAGCTGCAACAACAGTTTCCGGGAAAGTTTCGGGCCCAGATGGGCGCCGAAGCCATCAAAGAGCTCCTGAAGCGCGTCGAAGTCGACGCGCTGTCTGAGGAAATGCGCGAGAAGATGAAGTCCGACCCGTCGCAGCAGAAGCGGGTGAAGTACGCCAAGCGCTTGAAGGTGGTCGAGGCGTTTCGCAAGTCCGGCAACCGGCCGGAGAACATGATCCTGGACGTCATTCCGGTCATTCCTCCGGAACTGCGGCCGCTGGTGCCGCTCGACGGCGGCCGCTTTGCCACCTCCGATCTCAACGATCTGTATCGGCGCGTCATCAACCGGAACAACCGGCTGAAAAAACTCATGGAGCTTCACGCTCCGGACGTCATCGTGCGCAATGAGAAGCGCATGCTCCAGGAAGCGGTTGACGCGCTGTTTGACAATGGGCGGCGCGGCCGCGTCCTGCGCGGCACGAACAACCGCCCCTTGAAGTCGCTCTCCGACACGCTGAAAGGGAAACAGGGGCGCTTCCGTCAGAATCTGCTCGGCAAGCGCGTGGATTATTCGGGCCGCTCGGTGATCGTCGTCGGTCCGGAGCTCAAGCTGCACCAGTGCGGGCTGCCGAAGAAGATGGCGCTCGAGCTCTTCAAGCCGTTCATCTATCACCGGCTGGAGCAGACCGGCCAATGCGCCACCATCAAGGCGGCCAAGGAAATGGTCGAGCGGCAAGAGGCCGTGGTGTGGGACATTCTCGAAGACGTCATCCGCGACCATCCGGTGCTGCTCAACCGCGCTCCCACGCTCCATCGGCTGGGCATTCAGGCCTTCGAGCCGGTGCTGGTGGAGGGCAAAGCGATCAAGATCCATCCCCTGGTCTGCACGGCGTTCAACGCCGACTTTGACGGCGACCAGATGGCCGTTCACATCCCGCTCTCTCCCGAGGCGCAGATCGAGGCTTCCGTCCTCATGCTCTCCTCGCGTAACATCCTGTCGCCCGCCAACGGCGCCCCTCTGGCCATTCCCACGCAGGACATCGTCCTCGGAGTTTATTATCTGACGAAGGAACAGCGGGGAACCAAGGGCGAGGGCCGCTCCTTCGCCAATCCGGAAGAAGTTCTTCTGGCTCTGGAGGCGGGCGAAGTGGAAACGCTCACGCCGGTCCGGCTCCGCTACACGGGCCGCGCCATCGACTTGACCACCGCCTACGACGACCAGGACGTGCTGCACACGGAGCCGATCACGGTCAAGAACCAGTTCATCAACACCACCGTGGGCCGCGTGATTTTCAACGATCACCTGCCGAAAGAGATGCCCTTCGTGAACGGCTTGCTCAAGAAGAAGGGGCTCGGAGGGTTGGTGAACTATTGTTACCTGCGCTTCGGCCTCGACACTACGGTCCAGTTGCTCGACGAAATCAAGGCGCTCGGCTTCCTCTACGCGACCAAGGCCGGCATCTCGATCGGGATCGACGACCTGATCGTGCCGCTGAGCAAGGCTGACCTGGTTCGCGCCGCCGAAAAGGAAGTGATTGAAGTCGAAAAGCAATATCAGGACGGCGTGATTACTCACGGCGAGCGCTACAACAAGGTCATCGCGATCTGGGCCAAGGTCACGGACCGCGTGGCGGAGGAAATGTTCCAGGCCATGGAGGGCCACGATAAGGCCGCCCAACTGAATCCTATTTACATCATGGCCGACTCCGGCGCGCGCGGCTCCAAACAGCAGATCCGCCAGCTCTCGGGCATGCGCGGGCTGATGGCCAAACCCTCCGGGGAAATCATCGAGACCCCCATTACCGCGAACTTCCGCGAGGGCTTGAATGTGCTGCAGTACTTCATCTCCACGCACGGCGCGCGGAAAGGCCTGGCGGACACGGCGCTGAAGACGGCCGACTCGGGCTATCTGACGCGCCGCCTGGTTGACGTGGCTCAAGACGTGATCATCTCCGAATTCGATTGCGGCACCGTGGACGGCATCTACGTCGAGCCTATCGTCGAAGCCGGAGAGGTCGTGGAACCCCTCCGCGACCGGATTGTGGGCCGCGTCTCCCTGGAGCAGATCAAGGATTACGAGGGGAACGTGATCGTGGACGTGAATCAGGAAATTAACGAGGACCTGGCCGCGGCCATCCAGGCTGCGGGCATCGAGCGGGTGCGCATCCGCTCGGTGCTCACTTGCGAATCGCGCCGCGGCGTCTGCGTGCGCTGCTACGGCCGCAATCTGGCCACGGGACACGTGGTAGAGAAGGGTGAGGCGGTGGGCGTCATCGCCGCGCAGTCCATCGGCGAACCCGGCACCCAGCTCACCATGCGCACCTTCCACATCGGCGGCACCGCCAGTCGCGTGAGCGAGCAATCACACCTGGAAGCCAGGAACAACGGTTTCCTGCGGTTTCAGAGCCTGCAAACCGTGAAAAACAGGGACGGTCACTACGTGGCCATGAACCGGAACGGCGCGGTGGCGATCGTCGACGAAAAGGGCCGCGAACGCGAACGCTATTCCGTGGTTTACGGCGCCAAGGTCAGGTCCGCCGAGGGCTCGCCCGTCAAGCTCGGGGACATCATCGTGGAATGGGACCCGTACACGTTTTCCATCCTCACGGAAGTGGGCGGTGCGGTGCAGTTCAAAGATCTCGAGCAGGGCGTCACGCTTCATGAAGAGGTCGACGAAGTCACCGGCCTTTCGCGATGGGTTGTGACCGATTCGCCCGACCAGGAACACCAGCCCCAGCTCGTTATCCGCAGCCGGCAAGAGAGCGTGGCGAAGGGCATGAGGAAATACCTGATGCCGTCGCGCGCGCACCTCATGGTGCAGGATGGCGATGAGGTCCTGCCCGGCGACGTGCTGGCCAAAATCCCGCGCGAAACCACCAAGACGAAAGACATTACCGGCGGACTCCCGCGCGTGGTCGAGCTGTTCGAAGCCCGCAAGCCCCACGAAACTGCTGTCATCAGCGAAATCGACGGGGTGGTGAAGTACGGGGAGATTTCCAAGGGCCAACGAAAGATCATCGTCGTGCCCGAGCACGGCGAACCCAAGGAGTACGCGCTGCCTCGCGGCGTCCATGTCGCCGTGCAGGAAGGGGAGCGCGTCAAGGCGGGCGAGCCGCTGATGGATGGTCCGCGCAATCCTCATGACATCCTGGCCGTCCTGGGTGAAAAGGAGCTGCAGAAATATCTGGTCGATGAAATCCAGGAAGTGTATCGGCTGCAAGGTGTCAACATCAACGACAAGCACATCGAAGTGATCGTTCGCCAGATGATGCGCTGGGTCAAGGTGGAGGACGTGGGCGATACGGAATTCCTGCTCGACGAGCAGGTGGACAAGTTCAAGTTCCGGGAGGAAAACGACAGCGCGAAGGCGAAAGATGGGAAACCCGCTGCGGGCCGGCCGTTGCTGCTTGGCATCACTAAGGCCTCGCTCTCCACGGACTCGTTCATCTCTGCGGCTTCCTTCCAGGAGACCACACGCGTCCTGACAGAGGCTTCGATCCGCGGCTCCGTGGACCAGCTCCGGGGCTTGAAGGAAAACGTGATTATGGGCCGGCTCATTCCGGCCGGTACCGGCCTCGAGCACTACCGGACTTTCCGGCTGCTCACCGAGGTCGAGGCTCCGCAACCTGAACTGGAGGTAGCCGAAGCGGAGCCCGTCGAGGCGCCCGTGGCTGCAGCCACAACAGTCGCGGTCGAGGTTCGGGACGAGGACGAGGCGCGGACGTAGTCGAGCAGTAGTCCGGTCAGGTGTTTGGTGTCGGCACCCGCCTTGACATCGAACACCTGTTCTCCCCGACAACTGCTGTTTTGCTGATACTGAGGCCTGGAAGCTGACACCCGTATGGTGTGCTGGAAATGCGGGGAGCGCGTTGAATTGCCTCCGTCGGCTCGCGTGGGACAGCGCGACGCCTGTCCGCGATGTAACTCGGACCTGCATAGCTGCCGCAACTGCAACTTTTACGATCCAGGCAAGAACAACCAGTGCTCGGAACCTCAGGCTGAGTGGGTGCGCGACAAAGAAGCGGCAAACTACTGCGACTACTATCGCCCCAATTCCAGCCTCGCCGCCCGCGGAGGTCGAGCCGCGTCGCCTGCCGAAAACGCCAAGAAGAAATTCGATTCGCTGTTTAAGACTTGAGCGTGCTGAGTTCCCGCACAAACTGGTCCTTCACGCCTAACCGCCTCTCCAACGAAATCTCCCGGTGTCGCCAGCGCGGCTCGACCATTATTGACTTGACCGAGTCAAACCCGACGCGGTGCGGATTTACCTATGACGCCGAGGAGATTCTGGGGGCCCTTCGAGACCCGCGATCTCTCACCTACGAGCCGGATCCGCGAGGGTTGCGGGAGGCCAGGGAGGCTGTGGCCGCATACTACCGGGAGCGCGGCGCGAAGGTTGATCCCGAACAAGTCTTTTTGACCGCCAGCACCAGCGAGGCTTATTCGTACGTTCTTCGCCTGCTGGCCGATCCGGGGGACAGCGTGCTGGTCCCTCAACCGAGTTACCCGCTCCTCGATTTTCTGGCTCGCCTGGACGATGTCGAGCTCCTGCCTTACCCCCTGATCTATGAGCGCGGGTGGCGAATGGATCTGAAGGCGCTCACGAGCAGCTTGGCCGCTGCTTCGAGCGAGTCCAGCCGGGCTCGAGGGAGCGCGCGGGCGATCATCGCTGTGCACCCCAACAATCCGACAGGTTCGTTTGTCCGGCAGAAAGAGTTCGAGTTCCTGATCGGCTCCTGCAAGGAGGCGCCAGCGGCGCTCATCGCCGACGAAGTCTTCTCCGACTATGCTTTCGATCCCAGCGTGCCGCGGGAGGCAGGTCGAGAAACGGAGGGGCGCGTTCCAAGCTTTGCCTCGACGACGGAGGTCCTCACTTTCACCCTGAGCGGGTTATCGAAAATCTCGGCCCTGCCCCAGATGAAGCTCGCCTGGGTGGTGGTCAGCGGCCCTCCCGATCATCTGCAACGCGCGCTCGAGCGCCTGGAGGTGATCGCCGACACCTACCTTTCCGTGAGCGCTCCGCTTGGAATCGCCTTGCCCAGATTGCTCGCGACGCGAAAAACCCTTCAGCCCCAGATCATGGACCGCATCCGGCGAAACTTGCGCTGGCTGGATCAACGACTCGGCGAAGGCTTGCCCCTCGGGCGGCTCGAGACCGAAGGTGGATGGTACGTCATCCTGCATGATGCCGGCAACGCCTGGCGCAGCGACGAGGAGTGGGCGCTCGAACTGTTGCGCCAGGACGACGTGCTGGTGCACCCGGGACACTTCTACGACTTTCCGTGCGAAGGACATTTAGTGCTGAGCCTCCTGCCCAAGCCCGAGGTCTTCGAGCAGGGCGTGAGCAGGATCATAGCTCGCACCTCTCAAAGAAGCTGACCCGCACGCCCTCGCGACCAGAAGCCGCCGCTACCGGCCGAACAGGCGAGCAAGCGCCTTCGCCTGCCTTGGATTCTTGCGCATGGCGATGCGCCGCAGCCGGGCGAACTCGTCCGGCTCGATCCGGCCGACCGTCCCGCGTCCGCGTTGCGGGCTGAAGGCAAGAATGTGGTCGAGGTCCGGGTGACGCGTCAAAGGGTTTTCGAAACTTACCGCTTCGCGCGGCGGGCAGAAGTCGACGAGTGATCCCATCCCCACGTCGCGGCCGTCGGACGCGGCGCGCGCCAGACCTACCACCTGCCTCCGGTCGGCCTCATAACACACGAACAGATCGCCGCGCTTCACCTCTTCGCGCAGGTAACGGAGGCTCGTCGCGCTCTTGATCCATCCCTCGTCCCCCATCGCGTAGGCCCCTCGGGCGCGCGAGCGGAAATACTGGTCAAATCGCCAGCCGCGCTTGGTGTTGATCTTGAAGACCCAGACTCTTCGTCTTCTTCGCGTAGCCACAGAGGACATCGCTGCGGCAAGCCCTACAGGAGCTTCCGCTGCCGGGTGTAGTGACTGGACCGAATGCCTTTCAGAGCTCCACGAGCTTGGCGACACGAACCGCAGGAATCGCGCGAATTTCACCCAGGACCTCGGGCGGGATCTGATCGTCCACGTTCACGAGGCCAATCGCTTCGGCCGCTTGCGGGTCGCGCCCGAGAGCGAAGTTCGCGATGTTGACCTTGCGATCGCCGAGCAGCGTGCCCACGCGCCCGATCACGCCCGGAACGTCGCGGTTGCAGATGTAAAGGATGAGGCCCTTGAGCGGCGCCTCGACGTTGATATCGTTGACGCCGAGGATGCGCAGCGACCCGCGCAACCCCACCATGCCGAGCACCGAGCACACTTCGGTTTCGGTGCGCAAGGCGATCCCCAGCGAATTCGAAAAGTCCTCGCGGCGCGCGCTGCGGAGTTCCAC
>Ga0066710_100007072_pt1 | contig 10641 bp, 8 predicted proteins | sample GraSoiAngelo_159_FD_79666 | JGI IMG/M metagenome (GOLD analysis project Ga0066710, IMG submission 79666) | Grasslands soil microbial communities from the Angelo Coastal Reserve, California, USA - 14_1009_16_40cm | ecosystem: Environmental > Terrestrial > Soil > Grasslands | place: USA...
CGATAGCGGGATATGAAATTCCGGTGGACAACAGCAATGACAGGCTTGGCAAGCGAGAAGACGTGCTCGACCAATTCCTCGAAGCTCTTGGAGAGGAGCTCCATTTTCCCGATCTCATCGATAAAGATGAAATCCGCAGCATCCAAGGACGCTTCAATTCTCCGCACGATCTTTTCAACACCTGGTAAATTCACACGATATTTCCCGACCCCGGGACCTTTGCCTGACGTCGATGCGAGTACTTCCTGCTCGCCACTCGCGAGATCAATCATCTTGAATCCGACCCGAATGCCGGCACGACGCACCTCTGGCGTGGTCAATCCTGCAATGCTCCGGGCATCGACGTCTTCAATGAGCTGCGCCATCAGTGTCGATTTCCCAGATCCTGGACTGCCTGTGATCAGCATCCTCGGTGGAGTCGCTTTCCTCATATTCCGTTTGATCAATGCACCAGGCTTGCCAGAACATCGCGAACGCGTTCCGCGAATCCCGCCGTTAGCGACCAGGGGCTTGGTTGGCGCACGACGTGCAAAGAGCCCCGGGCATCTTCGATGTGATAATCGGTTGTGCCGCTCCTCGTGCGGAAAAATCGGATTGTCACTTTCGCGTCGCCGACCCGGAGATCCCGAAGAGTGATGTCCGGGAGCCAATCCGGCAAATGCGGATCGATCAGAAGCATCTTCAGCGGAGCATATGGGTAGAGTCCCAATATCGCCTGCAGCATCGAAAACACCGTTGAGGCGGACCAAGCTTGCGGTGAATTGGCGTTGGGATAATTGGCTGGAAACGGATGCGCCACGTCACGAGGATGGCCGCTGAACAGCTCGGGTAATCGATAGAAGTCGAAAAGCGCTGCGGCTTCGAATTGAGCGCGGCACAGCAGGTTCATGTAATGGTGTAAGCCATACCGCGCGAACCCAATCGCAAACGTGCCTTGTTCAACCGGCCAAACCGATCCTCGGTGATAGCTGTACGGATTGTAGGCCGGATGGGCCGAAGATAACGTTCGAATGCCCCACCCCGAGAACATTTCGTCGGAAAACAGCCGGCTCGCGGTGCGCTGGACTAGAGATTCATCAACGATGCCTGTGGCCAGGCAGTGACCGGGATTCGAAGCGATGGAACGAATCTGTCGTTTCTTTGAATCCAGTCCCATGGCGAAGAAGCCTTCGTCCTCCATCCAGAACACGTCGTTGAATCTCTTTTTCAATTCCATGGCTTCACCGTATAGCTTTCGCGCTTGGTCGGTCTGACCCAACCACCACAGCAATTCGGAAAAGTGCAGCTTCGCGACGTAGACGAAACTCTGCTCTTCACACGTGGCAATTGGAGGCTCCACGATCTTCCCGTCTTCATCGACGATCGAATCTGCAGCATCCTTCCAACCTTGATTCACCGTTGGCTGGCTTGATCGTGTCAGATATTCATAGAAGCCATCATGATTGCGGTCACTCCATTCATCCAGCCAACGCAGGGCGTTCAAAGCCGGTTCAACATAGGGCCGCACGAGATCTTTATCGCCGGTCCAGTGCCACAGCGCCGATACCACGAACGGGTAAAAACCTGACGTGGTCTCTGAGCCGTAATAGCGGCCGAGAGGACCATAATTCAAGGCTGCAAGCGGACCCGTATTCATTTGATGGATCATGCGGCCCGGTTGCTCATCGCGCCAGTCGTTGACTTCTTTTCCTGCGCATGCCGCGAGTTCTGCCAGCGTGCCTTGCATCATGCCGCTTCCGAGCATCGCTGCTTGCCAGGATGCGGTGAGCGTATCCCGGCCGAAAAGCGCGGTGTACACCGGAAGGCCGGCAGCCAGTGTCCACGCCGATACACCATGATCGAGATCGTTTAGCCTGAGGCTGGCAAGGTCACGCCGAGCTTGTGCAAGCGTCGCTGTCACCATTGGAGCCAGCGTTTCGGTGTCCGCACTCGCAAACGAAGCGGACTCTTCAAGAAATATCTGCGCGGGTTCATCGGGATCTTGGACTGCAATAAACGAGGTGCACCCATACATTGGGTGGAGTTTTTTGCCTTCGATTTGCGGAATGAAATTGAGACAGACGTGCCAGGGTTGTTGTGGCTCCAGTGCGATTTGGAATGTGATCCGGTTGTTATGGTAACCGGGTTCGCTTGACGTATTGTGAACGACGACGTGGAGCCGTCGATCGATTCGCGCAATTCCGAATTCAGATTGCTTGCGGTATTGATGTTCTGCTGTGTAGGTGAACGACAGCTCCCATTCCGATGGCCTTATTTGTTTCCAGGTTTTTTCAAGCTCACCACGTTGTTGACGATCTCCGTGGACCTCACCCCAGTCTGCAAAATCTGCATCGAGGTCGATCTCGACCGTAAACTCCACCGGAATCCCTGCGAAATTCTTGATATCGATGTCTTCATGCATGCCATCCCCAATAAACCTGGAGACCCGGAACTCAACGGTCTGTGCCGCAATCAGACGGCCTGGCCCGAAATCCGGCCGCGAATCCGGATCGACGCCGGGAGGAGCCATGATGTAATAGCCCATCCACGTATTTTGATGCACATTTGAAAGCGCCAGTGGCCGCGGCGGCTGGCCATTGATGAAGTATCGATAACTCGACAGCATTCGTGTCTGGTAAACGAACAGCCCGCTTTCGGCGAAGCTGCCCACCATGCCGTGCAAGTCCGTCGCAAGGACGGTGCGATTCTTGCTGAGATAAAAGCTGTCACTTCGGGGTCGAAGCCGAATCAGATGACGGCTCATTTGACCTACTTTGCCGGATGCGTGAACCGATGAAACCCAGTGCGACCACAGCGCAACCAACCACCAGCAGAGACTTCCATCTGCTATTCCGGCTCGTTTCGTTTTCAGTAGCGCGCGCATCATCGATCCACTTGTCCACACGCCCAAACCATGCGGTGGCTTCGTAGTTCAGTCGTAACCTGCCCTCTCGCGTCTTCGGGTCGGCGGGGACAACATGCGCCACGCCACCGGTCATCTGGATGTATTTTTTCAGTTCGTTCAGCGTGGTATCACTCGCCCCGGCCAAAACGACGAACCAGCCGCGCCGGGCGAAGTCCAGAGCAGCATTGCGCGCCTCCGGTGTTGAGGCGTTCGCAAAGACGACGACGGATCCGTCCACACTGTGCTTCATGACGGCCGCTCCTTGACTGCCGTGAACATGCCATACCCCATCAGGCCGCCGGCGTAGGCGTGGGCGATATCGCTAAACGCAGCCACGAACTGCAGCGTATCGGATTCGGCATTTTTCAGAATTTCTCGCACGACCGGCTTTTCAGTGATGTTTCTGCACACATCCCACGTCTTCGAAACAGCGGCCGTGATGTCGTCCGAGGTTCGAAGACACAATCCTGCATCGGTTATCCATTGGCAGTATTCGCGATTCGTTCCGAGCGATGGACACAACATCCCGTGGCAAACTCGCGCAATGAGATCGCGGCCAGAATCGGCCAGAGGACCATCGGACATCACCCAGGCACACAGGGCAAGAACTCCTCCGGGACGCAGTGCGGCGGCGGCTCGCCGCAGGAAATCGGCCTTGTCAAACAGGTGCTCAGAGCATTCGATGATCCAGACGCAATTGAAGCTGTTCTCGTAGGTTAGGAAATTCGCGTCTTCTAATCGAAACTGAACCTGTCCTGCGACGCGTTGTCTGAATGCGCGCCGCTTTGCAATGTCCAGTTGAACTGGGCTGATCGTCACGCCCAGCACCGAACAGGCCAGGTTTTGGGCGAGCCAGATCGAAGAACCACCCAGACCGCATCCGACATCCAATACATGCCATCCCGGCTGAATCTTTGCCTTCGCTGCTAGCCTCTCGATCAGCGCGATCTGTGCTTCCTTGGCTGTGCGCGCATGTTCCCACAGGCCATGGTGAATGTGGTCGCCCCAAAACGTGCGATAAAGGATCGACAGCCGGTCATAGTGCTTTCTTATGGCGCTATTCGTGACGGACTGATCTGCACGCATCATCTCAGATAATTGTAAGACACGATCTGCGCCTACGGATAATTGGACCGCCGCCGCCGGCCGGAACTATCATTACGGATGTGCCATGACACGGACCGTTCTAGATGAACATCTTCGCTGGAGCCTGCTTTCCCACTTACGGAATGCCAGAACCGTTACAGACGATCTGTTTCAGTTGGTTCAACCTGAGGCTCTCTACGATCGTCCTATTCCTGAGCGCCACCGCATCGTCTTCTACCTCGGGCATCTGGAGGCGTTTGACTGGAACCTGATATGTGCCGGTGCATTCGGCATGGATTCGAGTCAGAAAGAATTCGATCGACTGTTTGCGTTTGGTATTGATCCCACTTCCGGAGACCTTCCGGACGACAAACCGAGCGACTGGCCGCCTGAACGAGAGATACTGCAGTACAACCGCAACGTGCGCGAGGCCGTGGATCGATGCTTGAACTACGCCTCTAATGACCAGATCTTCTGGGTCGCAATCGAGCATCGGCTCATGCATGCGGAGACTCTTACTTACATGTTGCATTGGCTGCCGTTCGAGGCGAAGCAGACCCAGATTTTTTCGCTCGAACCTCAAGCCGGCCGAGTTGCGTCGCGGCAAGTGGAGATTCCTTCGGGAGTCGCAACTCTTGGCATGCCGAGAGGCGCGGCCTTCGGATGGGATAACGAGTTCGATGCTCATCACGCACACGTTCCTGCATTCTTGATCGACATGTACAAGGTAACGAACGGGGAATATCTCGAGTTTGTTCGCGCCGGTGGTTATGAGGAGCCTTCGTTGTGGAGCAGCGAGGGATGGGAGTGGGTCGCCGGCTCGGGAACTCGGTATCCGAAGTTCTGGTTACCGCAGGGCGGCGGCTGGTTATATCACACAATGTTTGCGGACATTCCGTTGCCCTTATCCTGGCCGGTTTACGTTAGCCATGCCGAGGCGCAAGCGTATGCGCGCTGGAAGAAGAAGTCATTGCCCACAGAGGCGCAGTTTCATCGCGCAGCATTTGCAACGCCCGACGGCGCTGAGCGTTTATATCCGTGGGGGAACGTGCGTCCAGAGCGCCGGCACGGAAACTTCGCCCTTTACCGCTGGAATCCAACAGCTGTGGATGCGCACCCTGCCGGCAACAGCGCATTCGGAGTTAGTGGACTCACAGGCAATGGCTGGGAATGGACCTCCACGCCCTTCGCACCATTTCCGGGTTTTGAGGCCTTATCTTTTTACCCAGAGTACTCGGCGAGGTTTTTTGACGGGAGGCATTACGTCCTGAAAGGCGCCTCCTCGCGGACGCCATCCCTCCTACTGCGTCGCTCGTTTCGTAATTGGTTCCAACCTTTCTACCCCAATATCTACGCCAGTTTCCGCTGCGTCGAAAACTGACAATTGGATGCGTGGCGGTACAATGCTTGGTACGCTTGCGCATGGAGACAGTTGGTTTCCGCTGGTGGACCGGAATCCGTAGAAATTTGTAAACATCTACAAAGCAACTGAAGCGGATTTTCAGAAAGCCACCGAGCGTGTTTATTTTGGCTCGCATTTGACGGTTCCACGTCTGCGGTGATGGAATCGGCACAAAAAAGAGTGGATTTTGTACCTCTTTGTGGCTACGAAATCCTTGACCTGGCATCGCGCTGAGTGATAGCACGTAACCCTATGCGAAACGATTTCAAATTCGCGGTTGTTGCTGTTCTCTCGCTGGCCGTTATTTCCATTGCAGGACAACAGCGGCCTTCGACGCAGGTATCCAACGCGCCATATCGAGCGCCTCGAATGGCGGACGGCCATCCGGACCTGAATGGCATCTGGCAGGCAATGGTCACTGCCAATTGGGACCTCCAGGACCACGATGCGCAACCGGGCCCGCATCCGGAGATCATGGGTGCGTACGGCGCCGGACCCGCTGGCCAGAGTATTGTCGAAGGCGGCGAAATCCCGTACAAGCCGGAGGCACTCCAGAAGAAGAAGCAAAATTTCGAAAAGCGAGCGACAGTCGACGTCAGCAGCGATAAAAAATGGCATGAGATCGGCGACCCGGAAATCAAGTGCTACATGCCCGGCGTGCCGCGCGCGACCTATATGCCTTTTCCATTCCAGATCGTGCAGGGCTCCGGTCCGTACATTCTAATGTCGTATGAGTACGCGAGCTCAACGCGCATCATTCGTATGAACTCCAAACAAGAAGCTCCGACGCCTTCCTGGATGGGTTGGTCCCGCGGCCGCTGGGAAGGCGACACGCTGGTCGTCGATGTGACCGGGTTGCGCGAAGAGACTTGGTTGGATCGCGGCGGTGACTTCCATAGCGATGAGCTTCACGTTGTGGAACGGTACACGCCGATGAGCCCGTACCATCTGATGTACGAAGCGACGATCGAGGATCCCAAGGTTTATACGCGGCCATGGAAGATGAGTTTTCCGCTGTACCGCCGCATCGAGAAGAATGTTCAGTTGTTGGAATTCAAGTGCGTGCCATTTACCGAACAGATGTTGTATGGCCGATTCAGTAAGTGAGGGACGAGGGGGCCGCCCCCTCGTCCCTGACAGGAGCAAGGCGATGAAGCATCGATTGTCTATATGGTTGGGTTTTCTGGTTACGGCAATTGCCGTAATTTCGCTGTCACCGGCATCAGGCCAGGCTCCGAAGAAAGCGACGGCTCCTGCCAAAGCGCCGGCCGTTCCCAAAACACCGTGGGGCGATCCGGACCTGCAAGGCGTGTGGAACGATGCCACGAGCACGCCGCTGCAACGGCCTTCGACTGTGGGAGCAAAGGATATCCTGAGCGATGAAGAGGCCGAGGAATTTCAGCAGCAGCTTGCGCATGACTTGAGCCGCGATCGCCGGGACGGCGGACCAGAGGCAGACGTCAACCGCGCCTACAACGAGCACTGGATGGATTCGCGACGACTGAAAATCACAGCCGATCGCCGGACGTCCTTGGTCGTTGATCCACCCGACGGCCGGATTCCTCCATTAGTTCCATTGCCGCCGGAACGAGAGAAGGCAAGAGCTGCGCGCGCGGCGGCGAATGCTCGTTTCAACGCGGGGTTGCCGGAAAATTATCGCGATATGTCTCTGCCGGTGCGTTGCATCATTCGGACCGACTCGCCGCCATATCTTCCGACCATCTACAACAATGACTTTCAAGTCTTTCAGAGCCCGGGTTACGTGGTCATCGCACCGGAAATGATCCATAGCGCCCGCGTTATTCCGCTCGACGGCCGGCCGCATATCAACAAGAACTTGAAGCTGTGGCTGGGCGACTCGCGCGGCCACTGGGAAGGCAACACGCTGGTCGTGGAAACAACGAATTTCCGACCAGACGATGGCGTTATTTTCCAAAACGCAAATCCTGAGACGTTCCATATTACGGAGCGCTTCTCGCGCGTCGATTCGAAAACAATCAATTACGAATTTACCGTTGAAGATCCGAAAACATGGACCAAGCCGTGGACGGCCGTCATACCTTGGACCAAGATCGATCCTGAAGAGCAGATGTACGAATACGCCTGTCATGAAGACAATTACGACATTGTCCACTTCCTGGCCGGAGCGCGTGCACGCGAAAAGAGAGGGGAAACGAAATGAAAACTGCAGCAGCCGTCTTGTTTTTGGTTCTTGCTGTAAGACCAGCAATAGCCCATCACGCGTTCGCCGCAGAATTTGACGCGAAGAAGCCCGTCAAAATCCGCGGGACCGTGACGAAAATGGAGTGGATCAATCCTCATGCATGGATCCACATCGACGTGAAGAAGCCCGACGGCACGGTTGAAGAATGGATGATCGAGGCCGGCACGCCGAATACGCTGCTCCGCCGGGGATTTACGAAAGACTCTTTGAAAGCCGGAACGGAGGTGGTCGTCGATGGGTATCAGTCCAAAGACGGATCATTGCGCGCCAACGGCCGCGATATCACCTTGCCCAACGGCCAGACTCTGTTTCTGGCCGGCTCTTCCTCCGGCGCGCCATACGAGGAGAAGAAATAACGCACCGCGGAGCGGTGCAAGGAAATTAGCCAGGGGTACGCCAAAAAACGCGTAGCCCTGGCTAATTTCCTTGCACCGCTCCGCGGTGCGGATCCAGATACTTCACAAACACAACTTCGTTATGCGCCTCGTTCCAGATCAGCTCGTCCACTAATGTGCGCGTCATGAGCAAGCCGAACCCGCCGGGACGCAGACCTTTCTCCTCGCGCACCCGCATATGCCCATAGGGTTCATCGTCAGAGTTGCTGATCGCGGCGTGTTCCAGTTGCTCCAGAGAGAACCCGGGGCCGGGATCGGCGATGCGGTAGAGGATCATGTGCTTTGTACGCAGGCATGCGATGCGCACCGTCCGATTTGGATCTAACCGGCCGCCCCACTCCACCGCATTCATCAGCAGCTCACGAAATGCCTGGCCGATCGAATCACGAACGTCCTGCGGCAAATTCGCGTCGAGCTTCTCGATAAAGCTTTGGATTCGCTCCGCGGTTTCCAGATCGCATGGAACCAGCAACTCCAGCCATTCCGAACGCGCTGAGACGACTTCGATCGGCCGAAGCGAAGGCATCGCGAAAACCCGCTCGACCAGCTCGACGATCGTCTTTGGCGGAGTCGGCTTGACGATGTATTGATATGCGCGGTCGCGAATCGCCTGAAGAACGGTCGATGGTGTATCGTCTGCAGTCACGATGATCACTTTCGGTGGTGATTCGAGCTTTTGAATCTCCGCCAGCACCTCCAGGCCACTGACGCGAGGCAGGCCGAGATCGAGAATGATCAGATCGAAAGCGTCGGCCCGAAGTTGCTTGAGGGCGGCCGCGCCATCGGCAGCAGACGTTGCGGAAAATCCGGCCGAATGCAATAAGGTGATGAGCGCATGGCGCAAAGTACGGTCATCATCGACGACCAAAACACGCTTGCTCGAGGGCGCCGGGAAAGGCATGCCGAGCATCCTATGCCGAGCTTGAGCCGCCGTCAATGCGGGCGTATAGTCCGCGGATGCCGGCAACGAAAAAACAAATGAAGGCTAATCGTCCGATTATCGGCACTCACGAAGAATTCAGCCGCCTCTTCCAGTTTGCGCTGGACATGTTATGTATCGCCGGCTTTGACGGATATTTCAAGCTCGTGAACCCCGCCTGGGAGAGAGTGCTTGGATACTCTCCCGAAGAGCTCACGTCAAGGCCGTGGCTGGATTTCGTTCATCCCGATGACCTGGCGGCAACGATTCGCGAAGGCGAGAAGCTGGTGAGCGGCGTCGATGTCATCCGCTTTCGAAATCGCTATCGAGCGCGTGATGGCTCCTACAAATGGTTGTCATGGATGTGCACTCCGTATGTTGAACGAGGGTTGATTTACGCCGTTGCCAGAGACATAACCGAGGCTCAGAGGACCGAAGAAGAACTCCGGCAAGCGCGACTTCAGGCAGAAGCGGCAACCCGCGCCAAGAGCGAATTCCTCGCCAATATGAGTCATGAGATACGCACGCCGATGAATGGCATCATCGGCATGACGGAACTTGTGCTGGATTCGAATCTAACCAAGGAACAGCGCGATCACCTGAAAACCGTGCGCGATTCTGCGGAAGGATTGCTGGCGCTCCTGGATGACATTCTCGACTTCTCGAAGATCGAAGCGCGCAAGCTGCATACCGAACGTGTTCAATTTCAGCTGCGGGCCCTGCTTGAAGATGTCTTGAAGATTTTGCGGTTCCGATGCAGTCCATCCGTCCTGCAGCTTTCCTGTGATGTTCGGCCCGACACACCCAATGTTCTGATCGGCGATCCGACCCGGCTGCGGCAGGTGCTGATCAATCTGGTCGGCAACGCGATTAAATTCACGAGCAAGGGAGAAGTCATCGTTCGAGTCCGGCCGGAATCCATAACCGAGGATGAAGCGGTTCTTCTGTTCTCAGTCAGCGACACAGGCATCGGCATATCCGAGGACAACCAGAAAGTCATTTTCGACGCATTCGCGCAGGCCGACGCGTCAACCACGCGGCGATACGGGGGATCCGGCCTCGGCCTTACCATCTCCAATCAGCTCGTGGGACTTATGGGCGGCCGCATTTCGGTCGAAAGCAAGCCGGACGTCGGCAGCACGTTCCATTTCACCCTGCCGTTTGGGATCGCACACCACCACGCTAGCCCGTCGCCTGATGACTCACCAGAGAAATCATCGGTTCCGGCAGAGCCGTCTTCGTTCGACATTCTGGTGGTCGAAGACAACGCCGTAAACCAAAAGCTCGCGCGAATCCTGCTGAAGAAGCTCGGGCATCGAGCGACCATTGCCGCCAATGGCGACGCCGCCGTGCGCGCACTCAAGCAGCGGGCTTTTGACCTGGTTCTTATGGATTTTCAGATGCCCGTCATGGGAGGCATCGAGGCCACTGCAGTGATACGTGAAGCGGAAACGCGCACCGGCCGCCATATTCCGATCATCGCAATGACCGCGCATGCCATGGCCGGTGATCGTGAACGCGCGCTTCAGGCAGGCATGGATGACTATGTCTCAAAGCCCATTCGCTTTGAAGACCTCCGCCGCGCGATCCAACGCCACGCACCACCCGGTCTGGACATGACCGCACTCCTGAACGGCGTCGATGGTGATCGAAAATTGCTGTGTGAACTCATTGATGTGTTTCTTGTCGACACGCCAAAACAGCTCGCCCGCATCAAACGAGCCCTTGCGC
>Ga0066710_100007073_pt1 | contig 10640 bp, 9 predicted proteins | sample GraSoiAngelo_159_FD_79666 | JGI IMG/M metagenome (GOLD analysis project Ga0066710, IMG submission 79666) | Grasslands soil microbial communities from the Angelo Coastal Reserve, California, USA - 14_1009_16_40cm | ecosystem: Environmental > Terrestrial > Soil > Grasslands | place: USA...
TCTGTGAAGCGACGCGCGTTCATGAACCGCGCCGCCGGGACCCGGCTCTCCGAGCTTCGCGCCTACCCCGTCGACCTCCAGGACACCGGCGAGATCAACCAGGAGTTCGACCGGATGTTCCTCGACCGGGTGGTCGCCGGTCGGCTGCCGGAGTTCGTCGCGGAGTGGACGCCGGACCGGGTCGAAGAGGTGGCGGGCAACGGGGCCCAGGAGGTCCGCAACTGGATCACTGCCGCCGCGGTCGTGGACGACGCCCGGGCGGAGGTGCTGGCTTACGAGCCGGTCGCCGAGTGGCTGACCGGTACCGCCGTGGTCCGCTTCCGGCTCTGAGCGGCCGGGCTGAGCCGCCCGCGCGCTCGCCGCGGCGCATCATCTCCCGCTTGAACGCGACCGTGGTCTCGACGAGGTCCCAACCGGTTACCGCGGGTCGAGCTGATCGACCACGTGGTAGCGGTCGATGGCGACGGGACCATGGACGCGCGCCGGTCCGCCGCACCAGGAGATCGACACCCGAAGCGGACCGGAGTGGGCGCCGAGCCCGAAGAGCGCGCGGCGGTCGTTCTGAGCCGATAGCCCGTTGGCGATGGTGATCTCGCGCATCTGCCGGACGTGCTCACCCCGCTCCTCGTACTCCACCGTGACCCGGCTGCCCGCCGCGTCGCGGTTGCAGGTGCGGCCGTCGCCGCGAAGCTGAAAGCCGACCCAGTGGGGGCGCCCGCTCCCCGCCGGACGGTCGTTGAGGGTGTTGCGGTAGATCGAGATCGGCTCGAACTGGTGGGTGATGAGGACATCCAGGGCGCCATCGTTGTCGAGATCGGCGAGGGCCACCCCCCGGGAGTTCGTCTCGGCCGTCCAGCCGAGCTTCGGAGCCACGTCGACGAACTGGAGATAGCCGGTGTTGCCCTGGCTGAGGTAGACGCGGTTCGCCTCCCGGCCGAAGATGCAGTAGCCGCGCAGGTCCCCCCACCTGTCGGCGTACGCGTGGATCTCCGGCCCGGAGCGCATTAGCTTCTCGTTGACGTACCAGTAGCTCGGGCACCGGTCGAAGCGCTTGTCGATCCGGTCGTCCACCATGCCGTTGGCCTGGACGATGTCGAGCCAGCCGTCGTTGTTGAGGTCGCCGAGGGCGGCGCCCCACCCGAAGCGCTTCTCGTTGAGCGCCCCCCGACGGGTGGCCTCGTCGCGGAACCGGGGGACGAGGGGATTCCGGGGATCGGGGTAGGTCATCCACAGGAGGCTCCCCTCCGCCTGCAGGGGCACGTGGACGTTGGAGACGTAGATGTCGAGCCAGCCGTTGCGGTCGACGTCGCCCATGGAGGCGTTCATGCCCTTGTAGGTGTCGCGGCCGGTCGTGCCGACGGCGTCGTCCTGGTACCGCCGGAAGCGGCGGCCGTCCTCGTTGAGGTAGAGGTCGTCGGGCACGAAGTCGTTGGCCATGTCGAGGTCCGGCCAGCCGTCGTTGTTGAGGTCGCCGGTGGCGATGGCCAGCGTCCAGTGGGTTTCGGGCATGCCCATTCTGACCATGTCCTGCTTCTCGAATCGCCCGTCCCCGAGGTTGCGGTACAGCGCGTTGAGACCGCCGTTCCTGGCGTTGTCCCAGCTCGCGTGCATGAACCCGAGCATGCGGCGGTCGCCGGGGTACTCGGGGGCGGGCAGGCGGAAGATCGTGAACGGCCGGGGCGGCTGATAGGCCGTGAGGTGGGTGGCGAAGGCGTTACCGACGACGAGGTCGAGCCGGCCGTCGCGATCGTAATCGAGGAAGTTGGCGGCGATGCTCACCGCGTGGTCGTCGATGCCGGCCTGGGCGCTGACATCCACGAAGCGCGCTTCGCCGGTCTCCGTGAGCATGTTGCGCAGGAGGATGCTGCGGCCGTAGCCGCCGGCGAGAAAGAGATCCTGGTCCCCGTCGTTGTCATAGTCGACGAAGATGGCCAGGCCGGGGACGCCGTAGCGGGCCGGGTCGGCCCTGATGGCGGCCAGGGCGGGAATCTCCACGCGCTCGAAGCGGAAGTTCCCCAGGTTGCGATAGAGGATGTAGCGGTCCTCGGGGGGCATGAGCGGGTTGGTAACGAAGATGTCCAGGAGGCCGTCGTTGTCGAAGTCACCGACCGCCACGGAGCTGCCGGCGGAGAGGAGCCACTTGGCGATGTGCTGGACGCGCGGATCGACTTCGGTCCAGAGGGTGCCCAGGCGAGCCTCGGTGCCCGCGACCCGGGATGGGATGGGGTCGAGCCGGAACCCCAGGTCGCCGGCGTGAGCGGCCGGGTAGATGACGTATCGATAGGCGCCGACCATGGCCAGGCCCATCAGCGTGAGGAGCGTGACCGTGCGGATGACCTGCGGGTGGAGGACGCCCTCCCGGAGCCAGCGCACCAGGCCCTGGCGCCACAGGCGGCGGGCGTGGAGGAAGACGAAGCGCGTGAGTGCCACCACGAACGCGGCGTAGAAGAAGGTGTAGAGGTGCGAGACGGCGTGGAAGAGCAGATCCACCGCCACCAGCGCAAAGGCGATCCCGATCTGGGCCCGGCGGCTCCGCGGCGAGGTCTTGGGGTCGGTGATCATGAAGAAGACGAAGAGGAAGAACGGCGCGGAGGTCAGGGTGCCGAGGAGGAGCGCCTCGGGAGGCAGGTACCAGCGCATCACCCAGGCGCGAAGGGCGATCTGGAGGAGGTAGAACGCGAGAAAGGAGACGATGAGCGCGGTCCGGCCGATCCTGAACACGAAGAGCGCGAGGGCGGTCGTGACGATGAACACCGACATCGCCACGGTGCCGCCCCACTGGTAGGCGGGGGCGGCCGTGATCAGGTCGCCGCCGAAGATCAGCGAGAGCGTGATCCCGCACATGGACGGGTTGAAGATGTGGGCGCCCTCGTAGGTCAAGAGGTACTTGGAGCCGATGGTGAAGACGACGGGCACGAACAGCAGCCAGGAGTCGTGGGAGTAGTTGAGGAGGAGGGCCAGCGACAGGGCGCTGATGTAGGCGCTGAGCGGCACGATCAACGCGCGCTGGCGCAGCACGTAGTGAAGCCCCATGTCGAGGAGGCACCCGGCCGCCACCGTCGACCCGATCTGGAGCGGCCCGCGATTGAAGGTCAGCACCGTGCAGCCCAGCACGGCGTAGACGGTCAGGATCGCTGCGAACGGCAGCCGGGGATCGCGCACCGACGGGACGACCCACCGACGCGCGCGGGGGCTTGCCGGGGACCGGACGGCAGGCCAGGCGAGGCGCTCGGGTAGGACTCCCGTCGTCATGTGGCCAGCGCTCCCCGGATCTCGGTCGGCCGCGTGAACAGCGCGCGGCGCTGGCGCCAGAGGAAGAGACCGAGGTCCGCGCACACCGCCGCGTCCACCCAGCGCGTGAGGAGATTGATGTGAGCGAAGGCGGCGGTGGGTGGCGCGAAGTAGACAGCGTCCTGGTGCACGTGCATGCGGTAGAAGAGAGCGGCGAAGGCAATCTCCGCGACCAGCGCGAGCTGGATGCTCGTGCAGTAGCGGCGCACGGCGGTGTTGAACGAGTCGGCGTCGCTTGGATGGCCACGAAGGGTCAGGCGCAGGATGGCGACCAGCCCGATGGTGAGGACGTCGTGGGTGATGCCGTAGAGAGGGCTCCAGCCGAACGCGACGTAGATCAACCAGAGCTCCGCCGCCCCGCGCGTGATCATGCTGGCCAGGAAGATCCCGAGGATCCCGCGTAGCCGCGGGTCGAGGGCCGGGTGGCGCACCAGGAAGGCCGGAACCACGAACCAGGCGGTCACGGTGTAGTTAAGCCAGAGCATCTTCTCGAGGGAGATCGGCCCACCGACCTGTCCGCCGAAGTTCTGGCGACAGTAGAAGACCGCCGCGACGCTGGCTGTGGCGAGCAGGGCGTAGAGGAGTCCGCCGTGCCACCGGGCGGGGCCGACGGGGGCGGTCACAGCGTCGCCAGCTCCACGTGAGGGATGCGAGCGTCGAGGCCGCGGTACGCCAGATGACCGTCCTCGAAGTGCACGCAGAACAGGCGCCCCCGGTACGGAGAGCACTGATACTCGGCCAGGGCGGCGCCGAGCGGATCGCGCTCGTGGAGGGCGACCAGGAAGTAGGCGTGCGGCCCTCCGATCGCGTCGTTGTAAAGGCCCCGGAGCAGGGCGCGGAAGATGTGCGGGTCGTTGTCCTCGACGGCGATGAAGGCCGCGTAGAACGAGCTGAGCTGGCCACCCGGGCGGGGAAAGCGCGGGAGGGCGAAGAGCGGCGCGCCGAGATTGTAGAATGGGCGCAGGACGCGGAGGGAGCCGCGGTACCCCACCACCCGGGTCTGCTTGAAGGCCCCCTGGTCCCAGCGCCCGATCGTCCCCACCACCCGGCCCCTCCGGAGCGCCACGTAGAAGTCTTCCACGCGGAAGTCGCGGAGCCACCCGCCCGCGCCGAAGTCTTCCCGTCGGTAGACCGGAGCGAACTGCTTGGCCCGCCCGTGCTCGTTGAGGCAGGCCACGATGTCGGCGAGGAGAGCCGGCTCGCCGCGGGCGATCTCCACGCCGGCGTCGACCGACGGCTTCCGGCGCGTGAGGTTGACGGCAGGTGACAGGAAGAGGCCGAGGTCGCGATAGGCGGGCAAGCCGGCGCGCCTCGCGGCGAGGGTGCGGAGCGCCGGCGTGTTCTCGGCGGCAATGACGGTGTAGTAGAGATCGGTCCGGCCGTCACGGTGCAGCTCGCGCAGCAGCCGGTACCCCCGCGCCACCAGCGTGCGCCCGCGATAGGCAGGCAGGAGCCGGAGATCGCTCAGATAGCCGATGTCGCGCGGCTCGCCGTTCACGAAGACGGGCTTGACCGTGCGGGTGGCCACGCCCGCGAGGTCGCCGGTGTCGAGGTCGCGACCGACCACGACCTGCCGGAACCGCCCCTGCACCTCCACGGCGCTGAAGTACGACGGCTCGCGCTCGAAGGCGATGCGCACGCTCCCCTCCATGGGGCTCCGGGCCATGAGGCGACGCAGGGGCGCGTCGTCCGCGATGGTGGCCGGCTCCAAGACCACGCGCGGCATCAGACGAGGGCTCCCGGCACGTGGGCGCTCCACCCCGGTGCCGGGTGCAGCACCGCTGGCTTGACGGCGCCGGCGAGCTGGCCGAGCTGGCGGCAGCGACGCAGATAGGCGTCGGCGCCCCGGCCGTGGATGCGGAAGGCGCGGACGGCCCCGAGCTGACCGAGTCGGCGGCAGTAGGCGTAGCTCGGGCTGGCGAGGAGGCCGGCTTCGACCTCGCCGGCGAGCCGGACCAGCCCGGCATCGGAGCAGCCTGAGGCCTCGGCGAAGAGCGTGTAGTGAGGAGGGGCGCCCCACTCGGGGGCCAGCAGCAGGAAGGGGCACCGGAGTCCGAGGCGTGCGGCGGCCTCGTCGAGCACGCGGGCCACCTGGGTCTCCGCGAGCTTCTCGCCGCAGAGGTCGCTGACCGCGCCGGCGCGGCCCACGAACTCGATGAGGGGCGTCGCGCCGACGCGACCGACGACCCTGACGATGTCCTGGAGCGCGTACCGGTAGAGCCCTCCGCCCGTGGTGAGGATGACCGAATAGCGCCGCCCTTCCTCGATCTCGTGGCAAAGCAGGGGCCGCCCGGCGGGTGACGCCACGTCGGCGAACTCGTAGAAGTGGGAGGTCACCGCGACGGCGCCGCCCTGGTGCCCGACCAACGGGATCGAGATGACGCCTTCGGTGGCGAGGAGCCCCTTGCCCTGGATCTCCACGCCGGGGAAGGCGCGTTCCAGCTCGGGGACGAAGCGAGCGGCGGCGGCGGCGGTCCAGCAGCTGATCAGCCGGAGCCGCGGCCAGACGTCGATCGGACGGAGGCGGCCAGCGTGGCTCACGAGCGCGCGCAGCGCCCGCGCCCGCGCGGGCCGCGGCCCGAGCCGGCGTCGGAGCGCGGCGGCGAGCGCGGCCGGCAACGGGACCGGCGGCGATAACGTCCCGCGCTCGACGTCCTCGATGAGCCGGGGCGCCCAGTCGTCGAGGGCAGCGACCAGGAGCGTCAGGAAGCTGGGGTTCCAGACCGAGATCCACGCGAGATCGGTCGAGGCGAGGAGAAAGCGCAGGGTGACGTAGCGACTGTTGGCCATGTCGTCGACGGCGGCGAGCTCGGGCGGCGTCAGCATCAGCCGCCCGAGAGCCCAGCGCTGAAGGGGTCCGAAATACTGGGTGTCGGCGTCGAAGCCCACCGGGATGCCGCCTCTTGTGACCTCGCGCGAGCGCGCCGCCGGGCTCACCGACCAGTAGGCCCCGCCGGTCCGGAGCTGGGGGCGGTGGTCGCCGAGGTCGACCATCCACGCGGCCAGCGCGCGCCGGAGCTCCGCGAGGAGGCCCGCCGTGTACGGAATGTACTTGGCGCCCCCCGTGGACCCGCCCGTGGTCTCGAAGATCAGGACGGGCTCGGCGGTGAGCACGTTCCGCCGCCCGGCCTTGACGCTCTTGATCCACGGAGCGAGAGCCTCGGCGCTCACGATCGGGACGGCGTCCTGATACGCGCGGACCGTCGCCAGGCGAGCGAAGCCGAAGCGTCGGCCGTAGGCCGAGGCGGCGTGACGGGTGAGGAGCCGGCGGAGCTGACCCGCTTGGACGTCGGCCGGGCGGTCGAGCGCCGCGCGGAAGGCACGATGCCCGGCGCGCTGCTGGGCGAGCCAGAGCCCATTGAGAGCGCGGAAGCGCAAGTGGTCGAGCACGCGGCGCCTTTCAGGAGGCGGCGACCAGCGCGTCGCGGCCGTCGAGCACCATCCGTCGGGCCCGCTCCTTCAGATTCGCCGGGGAGATCTCCGCGACGCAGACGAGCTCGTGGCCGCGCACGTAGCCCGGGTTCCTCTGGAGGAAGAACCGCACGTGAGGGTGTTCGCGCCGGTGCGCGGGGACGTGGGCCAGCTCCGGCTTGAGGTGGCCGTGGGACTCGGCGAACTCGATGACACCCGTCCGGGGATTAAAGTCACGCGGGTACTTGAGCGCGCCCAGTCTGTCGATGAGCTCGCGCTCGAAGCGCGGCGTGGGGGCTCCCACGCGCGGATAGAAGGCGTGAAAGAAGACCGGCAGATACAGGTACGTCCGGTAGCCCTTGGAGATCAGGAACCAGAACAAGCGGCGGTCCGACTGTCGCGCCAGCAGCTCGCCCATGAAGTGCCCCCAGGCTCGGGCCAGCGCCTGGCTCCCCCAGAATGCGGCGTCGATGCCCGTGTCGCCCGAGAACACCGCCCGGAGCCGCTCGCCCTGCACCTCGGTCTCGAACAGGAGGATCGTCGTGAAGCCGCGGATTTCGCCGTCCGGGGTGTCGCGCAGCACCAAGACCCAGTTCTTCTCGTCCAGGTCGCGCCGGAAGTCCCGCTCGCTCACGTGCTCGTAGAGGCCGGCGTGCACGGCGAACATCTGGTCGACGTCCCGATCGGAGAGCTCGGTGACGGGAACCACGCTCCCTGCCAGTCGCGCCAGCGGTGCCAGTGGTGCCAGTTGTGGTCGTCCCATGGCTGCCCTCCCCGCTCGTCCGTCCTCAGAAGCGGATGGCGACGTGGGTGTCCACCTCGGGGCGCTCCCCCTCCGGCCCGCCGGGCTCCGGGCTCGGCAGCGGCGCGCCGGGCTCGGGGCGGCCCCAGAGGGCGCGGATGTGCCCGGCGAAGAGGTCCGTCTCGACCGACGTGAAGCGGGGACCGCCGAAGCGCCGAAGCTGCGCCGTCTGGCCGGAGAGGATCGCCACGTCCTGGCGGATGATCCAGCGCGAGAGCGGCTCGAAGAGGAGGCGGACCAGCGGCGCGACCCGCCCGAAGCGGAACGTGATGACCGTGTAGACCATGGTCTCGTCCTCGGAGACCGGGGTGCATTGTGACGTGATGATGAAGTGACGGGTCGGGCCGAAGCGGTAGTCGACCCGGCTGATGGTTGGCACGAGGAAGCAGTCGCGGTGAGTCGGCGGCTGGCCCGCCGGGACGAACAGGGCGTGCACGATGCTGCGCGCCCGCGGCTCGTCGATGAAGTCAGCTTCCACCCGGTCGGCATAGCGGCGGACCCGGGCTCGGAGCTGCCGAGGATCCCGGGTACGGAACCAGCCCCGGTGGACGAACACCGTATGCGGGCAGTCGAGGAAGTTCTCGAGGCAGGCCAAGGCCGAAGCGGCGAACCGCGTGCGCATCCGGAACGTCGTCCAACCCGCCTCGCCGAGGAACGGAAAGCGGAACGGCCCGGCCGCCGGCGCGCCGTCGCCCATGAAGACCCAGACGTAGCCGTCACTCTCGACGGCCGGGTAGGCGGGCAGCGGCGGGAAGGCCGGGATCGCCCGATCGACCCCCAAGGACGGGACCTGCACGCAGCGGCCACGGCTGTCGTAGCGCCAGCCGTGATACGGGCACTCGACACAGCCGCCGACCACGCGGCCGGCCGACAGCGCCATGTTGCGGTGCAGGCAGCGGTCGCGGAGCGCCGTCGGTCGCTCATCCGCGTCGCGGAAGAGGACAAGCGGCTCGCCCAGCACGGTGGTGGCCACGGGCTTCGGCCCCACGTCGCGCGCGCGGGCGGCGATGTACCAAGAGCGGCGGGGCGGGGGGCCGGGCATCAGCCGGCCCGGCGTCGCCGGAGGAGCAGGGTGCCGCCGACCCCGACGACCAGGCCGACGACGAGGCCCCCAGTGCCGAAGAGGGTCTTGAGCCAGCGCTGCTCGACCTTGATGAAGGGATTGCCGAGCGGGTCCATCGAGCCGTGGCCGACGAGGGGCTTCCACTGCCCGTCGCGCTTCTGCAAGACGAGGGTCCAGTGCCAGAGGAACCGGTACTCGCGCCCGCTCCCGGTGACGATGTGATCGTTGCCGGCGCCGCGAGCCACCGCGATGTCTCCGAAGAACATGGTGGGCTCGGGATCGATCTTGACCTCCCACCGTCCCGTGGCGCCGATCAACCCCCACACCCAATCCCAGAACTTAACCAGCGAGTCGCGGGTGACCACCTCGTCGGTCACGAGGGTGCCGACGAACTCTGGGGCCAGGACGGCCTGGAACTTCTTGAGGTCGCGCTCGGCCACCGCGCGCTCGAAGAGCCGCGCCAGCGACCGGAGCGCCTCCTTGTCCTGCTCCGAGCCATCGGCAGCCGCGACCGGCACGGCCAGCGTCAACACGAGAAACACGGTGACGAGAAGCCTCATCGGGTCATCTCCGTACGGTGGCTAGAGGCACCACGGTCGCGTGGCCGGCCAGCGGCAGCCGCCGAAAGCCGAGCCAGTGGATCCCCACGCCCAGGACCCCGCCGGCGGCGACGTCGGCGAGGTAGTGCTGCTTGAGGAGCAGCACCGAGAGGATGAGCGCCGCCGCCCACACGGTGACCAGCCCGCCGGTCAGGCGCCGGGCGGTCCGCGAGGGCATGTCGGGCAGCACGTGCGTCCAGTAGAGGAGTCCGTAGAAGGTGTAGCTCGCGTGGAGCGACGGGAAGTTGTTCAAGCGGGTGTCGGCCAGGATGAGCCCGTAGAGCGTGGTGACGGCCCGGTCCGTGGGTGCCGGCATCTCCACCGGGAAGAGCGCGAAGCAGGCGAAGGAGATGACGGTGATCGCGGCCATGCCCTCGGCGTGGCGGCGGAGGAGCGGCCGCGAGGTGGTCAGATAGGGCGCGGCGACGTTGAAGAGGCAGATCGAGAGATAGACGTAGACCCAGTGCTCGACGAAGGGCAGGCGACGCTCGAGGTCGGTCAGGGGCAGGGTGCGCGGGCGGGTGAGCAAGTAGCGGGGGATGAGGAGCCAGAAGACGCAGAAGAACGCGGTGAGCGTGACGGTGAGCACGAGCTTCTCGGCGAGCAGACGACCCAGCCGGTGGCCCGTCCAGCGGAGGGCGCGACTCACGGCTCGCTCCATTCGGGGATGGCGGCCGGCTCCGGACCGCCGTTGGGATCCGGTCGTCGCCGGCGTCCGCCTTCCCAGGTCCAGAAGGGCGGCAGGACCAGGGTCCGGTGCGATGTCTCGCCCGGAGCCATCCGGGCGCCGGGTCCGAAGACCGTCAAGCCGCCCACGATCGCCTCCCGGCCGATGACCACGGGGGCGGCGAGGAGCCGCAGCGTCCCGTCGGACGCGCGGACGACGATGTGCGGGCCGATCTTGGCGCCCATCCCGAGCACGGCGTGGTCACCGACCGAGACGAGCTGGCGATCGGTGATGACGACGCCGGGCGACCAGAGGACGAAGCGCCCGACGCGCGCCCCCCACAGGCGCAGCCAGACGGAGTAGAGGCCGGGGATCAGCCGCAGCAGCTCTTCGAGCTCGGGGAGGCGGTTGAAGACCAGCTGGAGCTGGGCGAGCGCCCACCATCGGAGGAACGCCCGCGAGCCGAGCGTCGCCGTCTGGGGCATCGGCCCCCAGAGGCGGAGCAGGGTCCGCGCCATCAGCGGCGGGAAGAGATAGAGCCCGGCGAGGGCGATCAGGATCCATCCGGACGAGAGGCCGAAGAGCCACGGCGCCGACGCGCACAGGACGACGACCGCCGCGTGCACCGGCGTGTAGAAGCCGAGGAGGAGGAGCCCCATCGGGGGCCTAGCGGATGACGAGCCCGGCATACCGGTTCTCCACCCGCGCGGTCGTGAGTCGCGGCCCCCGCCACATGCGGAGATAGGCACGCAGGAGCCCCTCGCGCGCGAACTCGGGGCCGGTGTACAGGCGCGGCAGATGGATCCA
>Ga0066710_100007074_pt1 | contig 10640 bp, 9 predicted proteins | sample GraSoiAngelo_159_FD_79666 | JGI IMG/M metagenome (GOLD analysis project Ga0066710, IMG submission 79666) | Grasslands soil microbial communities from the Angelo Coastal Reserve, California, USA - 14_1009_16_40cm | ecosystem: Environmental > Terrestrial > Soil > Grasslands | place: USA...
CGCTCGCGATCGTCTCTTCGTCCTCTCTCCCCGGCGTCCTCAGGTGGACGTGCGGGTCGACGAACGCGGGTGCGACCACAGTCCGACTCGAGCCTGCCGGCTCGATTCGGACTATGACTCCGTTTTCGACCGTCACCGCAAGACATTCGTCGATCCCCTCGGTCGGGTCGACGACCCGGCCTTCCACGACGAGCGAATCGGACCGTCCGTTCCGGCAGGAGAGCGTCATCACGCCACCTCCAGGGGGACGGCCGCTCGAACCGGCCCGGTCGTGAGCAGGTCGTAGAGGACGGCCATGCGGACGACGAGCCCCGAACGAACCTGCTCCGTGACGAACGCCGCGTCCGAGTCCGCGACCTCCTGGTCGATCTCGACGCCACGGTTCATCGGCCCCGGATGCATGACCACCTGGCCTGTCCGCACCCGCTCCGGGGTGATCCCCCAGCGAGCCGTGTACTCACGCAGGGACGGCACGAACGCCGCCCCTTCCTCCATCCGCTCGCGCTGCATCCGCAGCACGTAGACCACATCCGCGTCGCGGATGGCGTCGATGTCGAACGAGACGTCGCAGCCCAACGCTTCGACTTCTCTCGGGATGAGCGTCGGCGGCCCGACGAGCAGCGCCCGCGCACCGACGAGGGAGAGTGCCTGCACGAGCGAGCGCGCGACGCGCGAATGCAGGACGTCTCCGACGATCGCAACGTGCAGCCCCTCGAGCCGGCCAAACGCGTCCCGCATCGTGTAGAGGTCGAGGAGTGCCTGAGTCGGGTGCTGGTGCTTGCCGTCGCCGGCGTTCACCACGTGCGCCTCCGTCATCCGCGCCACGAGCTGCGGCGCCCCGATCGACGGGTGCCGGATGACGATCACGTCCGGGTCGTATGCGCCGAGCGTCAGCGCCGTGTCCTTCAGCGACTCGCCCTTGTCGACCGACGATCCAGACGAGCGCAGCGACATCGTGTCGGCCGACAGGCGCTTTGCCGCGAGCTCGAAGCTCGCGAGCGTTCGCGTCGACGACTCGTAGAAGAGGTGGACGATCGTCCGGCCGCGCAGGGTCGGGAGCTTCTTGACGTCGCGATCGAGCGAACGGGAGAGCGCGCGGGCCGTGTCGAGAATGCGCTCCACGTCGCCTCGGGTCAGGTCGGCGACGGCGAGAAGGTGCCGTCTCGGCGGGCGCGGCGGTGTGCCCGGGGGCTCTGCGAGATGGATGTCAGGCATCGGCTGCCTCCTCCGGTGCGGGAATCAGCAGGACGGCGTCCTCCTCGTCCACCTCGACCAGCTGCACCTGTACACGCTCGGCGTGCGCCGTGGGCAGGTTCTTGCCGACGAAGTCGGGTCGGATCGGAAGCTCGCGGTGACCGCGATCGACGAGGACGGCGAGCTGCACGCGAGCAGGGCGTCCGTAGTCGAGGAGCGCCTCGATAGCAGCGCGGATCGTCCGGCCGGTGTAGAGGACGTCGTCGACGAGCACCACCGTCCTGCCCTGGAGCGGAAAGTCGAGCGCGGTGCCGTGCACCACCGGTTGCGGGTGCAGAGGGGCGCCGCCGTTGCGGACGAGCACGTCGTCGCGGTGGAAGGTGATGTCGAGCGCGCCCAGGTCGAGCTCGACTCCGCTTCGCTCCTCGACGAGGCGGCGGAGCCTCGCGGCGAGCGGAACGCCGCGCGTGTGGATGCCGACGAGGGCCACGGCGTCGAGGCCCTGGTGTCGCTCGATCAGCTCGTGCGCGATGCGGGAAAGAGTCCTGTCGATCGCCTCGGCGTCGAGCAGAAGCTTCGGCGCCGGACGGCTCGGGAGGTGCGTACTCACTCTGTCTCCTTTCCGGCCTCGCTGGACCGGCTTAAAGGGTTCGCAGGAGTCTAGATGATAAAGGCGACGATCCTGCGCAACCGCGACGAGGTCGAGCCGGACGGGCAGGTACCGTCGTGCTCGGTGAAGAGCCGCCCCCGCGTCACCGGTCTCGCAGCCTGCGTCGCACTCGTCGCCGCGTCGGCGGTTGGGCATGCGGTCGGCGCGTGGGGAGTCGCGGCCGGCTGGATCGCGTCCGACGAGCCGACGTACGGGATGCTCGGCCGGTCGCTCTGGCACGACGGCACGCTCACCGTCGTAGGCGCGAAGGGACCCTTCTACGGCATCGTCTACCCGGCGCTCGCGGGCCTTCCGCTGACGGTGTTCGGGCTCTGGAACGGCATCCGGGCACTGCAGCTCGTCCAGCCGCTCGTGATGTCGAGCGCGGGCTTGATCGTGTTCTTCTGGGCCCGCCGGCTCGTCTCGGCGCGCCTCGCAGTACTTGCGGCGGCGCTCACGCTCTGCGTGCCGGCGCTCGTCTACTCGGGTCTGATCATGACCGAGGTCGCGTTCTACCCCCTCGCCACGCTCGCGCTGCTGGCGCTGTCTCGCTCCATCGAGGAGCCGACGCTCGAGCGCCAGGCAGTCGCCGTCGCGGCAGTCCTGCTGGCCTCGCTGACGCGACTCCAGGGCCTCGTGCTGCTGCCGGTCCTCGTCACGGCGATCGCGACGGTGGCGGTGTTCGAGCGGAGCGGCCGGCTGTTCCGCAGGTTCGCGCTCACACTCGTTCTGCTGACGGTCGCCGGCGCGCTCGTGCTCGGCTTCCACGCAACCGGCACCTCGCGCGACATGCTCGGGGCCTACTCGACGACGACACACGCCTCCTACGCGGTCGGCCCGGCCCTGCGCTGGGTCGTGTGGCACGCGGGTGGCGTCTTCCTCCTCGTCGGCGGGGTGCCCCTCCTCGCCACAGTCATCCTCGTGATCGACGCGGTGCGCGGCCGGGAGCGGGAACCGGCCGTCCAGGCGCTGCTCGCGCTCACGGTGTCGTACGTCGCCTGGTCCGTGATTCAGGTCGGTGTCTTCTCCTCGCGGTTCTCGGGCGTGCTCCTGGAGCGCAACCTCATTACCCTCGCGCCGCCGCTGTTTCTCGTCTTCAGCGTCTGGCTCGCGCGCGGACTGCCTCGGCCGCAACCCCTCACGACCGTCGCGTGTGCCGTCTTCGTCGCCCCTGCACTCGCCCTTCCGGTCACACGGCTCACCGACCCGGCAGCTGCCCCGCAGGCGTTCACGGCACTGGCTCTCACGCATCTGCGCGACTGGACGTCCGTCGGGTGGACTCGGGTCGCGTGGATCGTGGGCGTCATGGTCGTCACCGCCCTGTTCCTCGCGGTCCCGCGGAGGGTCGGCTGGATACTGCCCGCGGTGGTGCTCCTGCTGCTGTCCGGGGCCACAGCAGTTGCCAGTGCCGACGTGAAGCGGCTCTCGTCCGAGCTGCGGCGAAACCTGTTCGGCGCGAACGATCCCCGCTGGGTCGACCGCGCCGCCGAAGGCCCCGTGACGTACGTCTACGACGGCACCCCCTACTGGAACGGCGTCTGGATCCAGGCGTTCTGGAACAGCCGGATCAACCGGTTGGCCGTACTGCCGGGACCCGTTCCCGGTCCTCTCCCGCCGCACCTGACCGTCTCCCCCCGCTTCGACGGTCGCCTCTTCACGTCGAACGGCAGAGCCCTCGACGACCCGTACGTGCTCGCCTCGCAGCGGATGACGTTCACCGGAACCGCGGTCACCTCGATCACCCAGCCGATCGACGGCGGCACGCTGACGCTCTGGAAGATCGATCCTCCACTCCGGCTGCGCGTGCTACGCACCGGCTTCCAGCCCAACGGCGACGTCTACGGGCACGCACAGATCGACGTCTTCGACTGCGGTCCTGGGAGCCTGGAGGTGACGGTGCTCGGCAAGGACGGCTCGCCCGTGACTCTGAGCGCCCCCGGCGTCAAGTCGCAGACGGTCGCGCCTGGTGCCGGCATCGGCGCGCCCGTGGTCGTCCGCTCACCCGCGTCCCAGGGCCTTAGCACCCGCTGCACGTTTGCGCTCGACACGCCGGGCCTCGCCGGTACGACCGTCATCTCGTTCGTCCCGGCAACCGGCTAGGTGACGTGAGCTCGCGCGGCGACCACGAGCTGCTCGAGACGGACGTCGATCTCCTCGGGCAGCTCCTCCTCGGCCCTGCGGGTTCCCGCACGGAGCTCGTCGTCGCCCAGCAGGTCGAACGTCGAGATGTGGCGACCGCGGATGCGATCGAGCGCGTGCTCCCGCGTGATCGTCTGTCGCGAAGAGATGCGCTCGACGACGACCTCGCCGAAGCCCGCGGCGAGCAACTCGGCGACGAGCCGGTCCTCGGTGGGAAACCGCTTGCGGTCGATCTCGCCGATGGACGGAAAGAACCGCGCGGCCCAGTACGTGTCGAAGTGCTCGTGCGCGAACGTCGCGACGAGGATCCTGCCGCCCGGCGTCAGCACTCGCGCCGCCTCCGCAAATGCACGCTCCCGATCGACCAGGTGGACGACGAGGCTGAACACGACGGCGTCGAACCACGCATCTCGGAACGGAAGCGTCTCGGCGGTGCCGGCGCGGACGCCGACGGTGCGAGGGAGCCGGGACCGGGCCACCGCTCTCATCTCGGCGCTCGGTTCGATCCCCCACACCTTCGCGCCACAGCGATCGGCGAGTACCGCCGCGAGGGCGCCGGTGCCGCAGCCGACGTCGAGGACGCGCCCGCCGCGAAGGTCGCCGAGCCTGACCATCGCATCGAACCGCGCCCACCACGCGTCGTCCTGCGGGCGGAGCGCGTCGTAGACCGCGGCCCTCGCTCGGAAGTCCGGCATCGCGCTCACCTCGTCCGAGCTGTTACTGGTCGTCGATCAGGTCGTCCGGCTCGGTGAGAGCCTCGATCGCGTCGCGGGCGTCGTCCACCTGTTCCGCCGCCACCAGGATCCGCAGCGCGGGGTCGTCCAGCGCCTCGAAGTCGTGCTCGTGGCCGGGCTCGACGGACGATTCGATCCCGGCCGCATGAAGCAGCGTCTGCAGCTCCTCGGCCTCGGTCACGTTGCCGGCGACGGCCACCTGCACCAGGTGCGTCATGCCTCGGACCCTATACCCGGAGGCCGAGAGCGTGCGCCTCTCGGGATCAGCTCGGGCCCGCCGCGTTCCGGGAACGGTATGGCGACGACGTCGAAGTCGCGCGGCACGACGGTGTTCGGGAACACGGCGCGCGCCTCGGCCTCGACCTCGCGGCCGCCGTACCGGCCGGAGAGGTGCGTGAGCGCGAGCATTGCCACACCCGCCCGCTGTGCGACCCCCGCCGCGCCGAGCGTGGTCGAGTGCAGCGTCTCCTGCGCGCGATCGGCCTCGTCGGCGCAGAACGTCGCCTCGTGGACGAGGAGATCGGCGCCGATCGCTGCCTCGACGACGGAATCGGAGGGCGCGGTGTCCCCCGTGACCACGACCTTCCGACCCCGCCGCGGCTCTCCGAGCACCATCTCCGGCGTCACCATCGAGCCGTCTGCGAGCGTCACCGCCTCGCCGCGCTGGAGCGCGCCCCGAGCCGGTCCGTCGGGAACACCGAGGCGATCGGCCGTCTCGACGTCGAATCGCCCCGGTCGTCCCTCCTCGAGAATGGCGTACCCCACGGCGGCGACGCCGTGGTTCACGGCGAACGTCGTGATCACGTAGCCGTCCCGTTCCAGCGCCTGGCCCGGGCGCAGCTCGACCAGATCCATTTCGTAGGTGAGCTTGCCGAACACGCGCCGCAGCGCAGTGATCAGGTCGCGCAGACCCGGTGGCCCGTACACGGTGAGCGGAAGCTCGCGGCCGCGCAGCGCGAACGTCTTCAGCATGCCGGGCAGCCCCAGATAGTGGTCGGCGTGGTAGTGCGTGAGGAATACCTCGCGGAGCTCGGCCAGACCGACGTCCGACCGCAGAAGCTGGCGCTGCGTCCCCTCGGCGCAGTCGAGCAGCAGCCGATCGCCGCCTCGGCGGACGAGCGTCGCTGCCGCGGCCCGCTGGGCCGTGGGTGCCGAGCCGGAGGTCCCGAGGAAGACGACGTCGAGGTCCACGGGGGGCGCATCCTACCTTCGGGGGGATGCGGTTCCTCGTGGCACGGGTATCAAGCGGTCGAGATCCCGGCCGATATGGACCCCAATGGGTGCAGGGCGTCGACTCCAGGACAGCGTCGCGCGCTCGGTGACGCTGCTCCGCGTCTTTCTCATCGCCTCGGCGGTGATCCTCGCCATCGGCGCGATCGCACTCGGTGCGATGCTCACCCGCACCGTCCACCGGCAGGCGGTCGACGACGAGCGAGCCGGCATCGTCCAGTACGTCGGCTCGGTCATCACACCGGAGCTGGTACGCGGCAACCGGCTCGTGATGACGCGGTCGGCGGCCGCGACGCTCGGCCGGGGAATGCGCGTACGTGGAGACCTGCTCAACGTCAAGGTCTGGCGGCGCGACGGTCTCCTCCTCTGGACTGCCCTCGACAAGCGCCGGATCGGCAAGCACTTCCCGCTCAGCGACGACCTCCGCCAGACGCTCCAGAGCGGCGACGCCCACGGGAAGGTCGAGGATCTCTTCGAAGCAAAGCCGGGATCCGAGGAGTACGGGGAGCGTCTCACCGGGATTGCGCAGGCACTCGAGGTCTATGCGCCCATCGCCGGTGCCGACGGCCGCCTGCTCGGCGCCTACGAGGTGTACGGACGGACGGCTCACCTCGACGCGATCGCGTCGGCGAACATCCGGACGATCTGGCTGACCGTGGCAGGCGTGTTCGCCGCGCTGATGATCCTGCTCACCCTGCTCGTCCGCGGAGCGTCCGGCCGGCTGCGGCGGCAGACCGAGGAGCTGCGGCACTCCTACCGGCTGCTCGAGGAGAGTGCCCTCGAAACCATCGAGACCTTGAACGCCACGGTCGAGGCCAAGGACCCGTACACGGCCGGGCACTCACAACGGGTACGCGGGATAGCCCTCGCGATCGGGCGCCAGCTCGATCTGCCCCGCGAGCGGCTCGAGACCCTGGGTGCGAGCGCGCTCTTCCACGACGTCGGCAAGATCGGTGTGCCGGACGCGATCCTGACGAAGCCCGGCAGGCTCGAGCCGGCCGAGTTCGAGACGATCAAGGAGCACGCCGCGAGGGGCGCCGAGATCGTGTCGAAGCTCTCGCGCCTCAAGAACTCCGTGCCGGCGATCCGGCATCACCACGAGCGTTGGGACGGCCTCGGGTACCCGGACGGCCTCGTCGGCGACCAGATCCCGTTGGAGGCGTCGATCGTCGGGCTCGCGGACGCGTGGGACGCGATGACGACCGAGAGGCCGTATTCGCGGGCACTCTCGCTCACCGCGGCGCTCGAGCAAGTCCGCTCGGGGCGTGGCACGCAATTCCGCCCCGAGGTCGTCGAGGCCTTCCTCGAGGTCGCGACGCGATTGCCTGGCAGCCCGTCTGGATCCCCCGCGCCCGCTCTCCGGCCTGTCGCCGCGGCAGGGTAGACGCGAGACCTCTAATCTCGGCCGCGATGGCCGAGCGACTGCAGGGAGGCCGGCTGACGGCGCAGGCGGTCGCCGCCGAGGGCGTCGACACGATCTTCACGCTCTCCGGTGGTCACGTGATGCCCGTCTACGAGGGCTGCCGCCTGGAGGGGATTCGGGTCGTCGACGTCCGACACGAGCAGTCCGCCGCCCACGCGGCCGAGGCGTGGGGCCGCGTGCGCCGGTCCTGCGGGGTCGCCGTCGTGACGGCGGGGCCGGGTGTCACAGGAACGGTGACGGCGGTTGCCAACGCATTCGCCGCCCAGGCGCCGCTGCTCGTGATCGGTGGGGCCCGGCCGCTCGCGCAGGCGGAGCGTGGCTCGTTGCAGGAGTTCGACCAGCTGTCCGTCATGAAGCCGATCACGAAGTGGGCCGCCGTATGCCCGTCCACCGAACGGATCCCGGAGTACGTCGCAATCGCATTTCGCCACGCTCTCGCATCCCCGTACGGTCCGGTCTACCTCGAGCTGCCGATGGACCTCCTCTTCGCCGATGCCGCTGCCGACCGACAACCGGCACCGGCGCGCGTGGACGCGCGGGCAGGCGGTGACTCGGCTGCGGTGGAGCGTGCCGGGGTTGTGCTTTCCGAGGCCGAGAGGCCCGCGATCGTCGCCGGGTCGGGGATCTGGTGGGACGGGGCCGCCGAGGCTCTCGACGCTCTCGCGCGGCACGGCACGATCCCCGTCTTTCTGAATGGCGCCGGTCGAGGCTCGCTGCCGCCGGACCATCCGTTCCTGTTCCAACACGCCCGCAAGACGGCGCTTGCCGAGGCCGACGTCGTCTGCGTCATCGGCGCGCCGCTCGACTTCCGGCTCGGCTACGGGTCGTTCGAGGCGCCGACGCTGGTCCACGTCCACGGCGATCCTCGCGAGCTCGGCCGCAACCGTGTGCCCGGCGTCGCGATCACCGGGGACTGCTGTCTCGTTCTGGAGACGCTCTGGCCGCTCGTGCGAGCCCAGTCCGACCGAACCGCGTGGCTCGATTCGCTGCGTGGCGTCGAGTCCGCCTGGCGGGAGACGCACAAGCATGAGATCGAGTCCGATTCCGCGCCGCTCAACCACTACCGCCTCGGCGCCGAGCTCGACCGCATCCTCGAGCCCGGCACCGTCGTCATCGGCGACGGCGGGGACGTCGTCGCGGCCGTCTCGCGCGTCCTCCGGGTTCACCGCCCCGGCCACTGGCTCGACCCGGGCCCGTTCGGCTGCCTCGGCGTCGGCCCCGGCTACGCCCTCGGTGTGAGCGCTGCCGGATTCGGGGACGCGATCGTGGTCGTGATGGGTGACGGCGCCTTCGGGCTCAACGGGCTCGACTACGACACGCTGGTCCGCTTCGACATGCCCGCCGTCCTCGTGATCGGCAACGACGCCGCCTGGGGGGAGATCCGGATCCCGCAGATCGGGATCTACGGGAACGAGGGCGAGCGCGCGACGCGCCTCGCCCCGAGCCGCTACGACTGGATGTGCGAGATCTTCGGCGGCCATGCGGAGCACGTCGAGCGCCCCGACGACCTGCGCCCGGCGCTGGAGCGCGCACTGGCGGCCGGCGAGCCGGCAATCGTGAACGTGATGCTGGACCCCGACGCGATGGTCGGGCACGCCTACCGCGGGCTCTAGGGTCTGACCCAGGGGTCAGAACGTGTTCTGACCCGTCTTTGGCTTGTGAGCTTCGAAGAGCGGGTCAGATCAAGATCTGACCCCTCGACCACTACAACGGCAGCAGCAGAACCTGCCCCGGCGAGATCGCCGCACCCTCGAGGTGGTTCCGCTTCTCGATCTTCCACACCGCCGCGCGCGGGTCTCCGCCGTAGTTCGCCGTCGCGATGCTCCAGAGCGTGTCGCCCCCGCGCACCTCGTAGTGGCGGGCCGGGCCGGTTGCTCCCGACGAGCGCGCGAACACCGCCCACAGGAAGACGCCGAGGAGTGCGAGTATCATGACCCGACCGAACATCTGTTCGCCATGCTAGACGAACACGTGTTCGTATGTCAAGCCCTCACCAGACGATGAACGGGATGCCGCGCACGAGCGTCGTCCGAGCGGGATTCGCCTCCGCCGTGAAGCGCACGAGGACGGCGTAGCGACCTGACGGCAACCCTTGCGGCAGGTCGATCCGCAGCTGCCCCGATCCCGGCGGATGCAGGGTCATCGTCGCGGCCGTCGCCACCGTTGCGTGGCCGGCGAGCGGGATGCGGATCCCCGACAGATCCGGGCTGGCGAGGCGCATCAGCGATGCCTTCGCGGTCGAGCCCTCGCTTGCAACCGCGCCGACGGCGATCGAGAGCGGAGTGTGGGCGAGCACCGGGCCGAACAGGCCGACGAACGGGATGCCGCTGACACGCGCACCGGTCACGCCGGCCGCGGGCCGCCACACCACGGGAACTCCCTGGCACCCGAGCGCCGTGTCGAGGATCGCCTGCTTGACGGCGGCGGCTGCCGCCCGCACCGACCCGTCGGCGCGATAGAGCCCGGCCTGGAAGCCCGTCCTCAGCCCGTCGTCCTGGAATCCGAAGAAATTCACTTCCGCGACGGAGGGGTCGCAGGCGGCCTGCCGGATGAGCGCACCGTAGATCGCCGCCTGCTCCGCCTCGGTCGTGACGGGCACGTTCTCGGCTCCGGCGTACCCGAGGCGTCCGGAGGTGTCGACCTGCCAGCCGACCTCGTCGACGTAGAGCTCGAGCCCGTTCACCGTGGTCGGCTGCGGCGTGCCGTGAAAGGCGTCCCACAACCCCTGCTTCACGCGGTCGAGGTTCACGAAGCCCGCATTCGGCCAGATGTAGCCCTGTGCGAGGGAGTCGGTCGCCTTCCGCGGATAGGGGTGGAAGCTGAAGCCGTCCATCAGAGGAGCCTGCCGTCCACTCGCCCGGTACCAGCGACCCAGTGCCTCCAGGAAACGAAGCGGCGACACGGACGGGTTGTTGGGCGCGTGTGGGTCGTCGTTGCCGCGCGGTGAGAGCCCGACGCCGACGACAGTGATTCCCGGATCCACGGCCTTGAGCGCGTCGTACCCCTCGGCGAGATACCGGCCCGCCGTGGCGGCGGAGACGCTCCGTCCGTTGCGACCGAACTGCGGCCGCAGGAACGCCGCCTGGTTCGGCTCATTGCCGACGATGTACTGCCGCACCTGCGGATACCGTCGCGCGAGCGCCGTCAACCAGGCTGCGAACGCGTCGGGCGAGCTGATCCCCGACGCGAGCTCCCGGGGCGGATACGGGTAGACGGCGAAGACGATCTTGAGCCCTGCGGCGGTCGCATTCTCGACAGCCCCGTCCAGCGC
>Ga0066710_100007075_pt1 | contig 10640 bp, 10 predicted proteins | sample GraSoiAngelo_159_FD_79666 | JGI IMG/M metagenome (GOLD analysis project Ga0066710, IMG submission 79666) | Grasslands soil microbial communities from the Angelo Coastal Reserve, California, USA - 14_1009_16_40cm | ecosystem: Environmental > Terrestrial > Soil > Grasslands | place: USA...
CCGTAGATTTTCTTCTTCGTTATAGAGCGGAACAACGATGGAATAATCGATCTGACTGACGGCTTCCATATACCTCCAGTTGTAGGTGCGGGCTTACTCGACCCCGCCCTCGGGGCGGTCACGGACCACCCCCACAATATTGTCCCTGCACGAGTGTATCAAATCTCGATAGCTTACCAGCTCAATCCCAGCGCGTTGGATGAGATCGCGTGCCGCCCGGCTCGTTACCAGCGCAAGTTCACGCTCGCGCTGAACTCGAAGCCTGGTCGGTGTTCGACAAAGCTGATCGTCAACATAGCCAGGATGACACATCAATTCATGTACTCCGGGACGAAGGTCCCCGGCGATGCTCGCAAGCGCGCGCAGATCGAGAAACCCAGTGTACGCAATTCCATAAAAATCGTCGGGAGTCATCATGGCGGCTTCTGCTTTCGGAGGCCATGACCATCGCCATGCTGCGGAGGCGGTTTTGCCAAAAACCCATTGTTTGAGAATGGCTACCCGTGATTTTGGGTTCCCCTGCAGCAGTGACGTTATTTGTGGGGTTCTCTCCATGGTTGAGCGAATCGCTTTGATTCCGTAAAGCGGCGCAACGCGGCGGACGATCTTGAGTATCGGCGGTATAACGTGAACATGCTTGTGGCCATCAACATGTGTGATCTGGAGTCCGGTTGCAAGAGCTCTCTCGATCTGGGCCCGGATTTCCCGCTCCACATCTGCGCTGCGCACCTTACCTCGAAGAAATGCGCTGACGAATTTGAAAGGGTCATCCGTGATGTACAAGTGAAGTCCGATGTCCAGGCCGGGATTATTTAGTGCGAGGTCCACCGCCGAGTCCACCGCTGGAGCATTTACCATCAAGCTCGCGCTGGTTACGATTCCATTGCGGTAAGCGAGCACGATGGCCTCATTAATTCTTTCTGTCAGTCCAAAATCGTCGGCAGTGACTATCAGCTTCTTCACAGCGGCCGCAACCTTCCATTCACCAGTTCAAATTTATGGCCACGCCAAACCACGCACCGCCCGGCATAGGAGAAAATCCAGACAAGCAGGGCGACAAAGTCGTGAGCCGGCAAGAGCCAGAAATCGCGTAAGACCTGCCGGTCATGCAAAATGGCAAGACCGGTCGTGAACATGACAGCGTATCTGAGGATTAAGGCGGAGGCGAATAAAACCCAACCCCAGCTTGCACCGCCTGTGGCCAGGAGGGCGAGAACACTCCATGGAATGACAAATGTCAAAATCAGCCCTCTATACCCACCGGGCCGGGAGCTACGTATGGCACGCGCCCATCGCAGTTGGTGCTGGATGAATCCGCGGACCGAATAGGCGGGAAGATAGTGGTCGACGATGCACTCCGCAAGTTCCACCCGGAGCCTAGCCTGTGAAGTGCGATATCCCATTTGGAAGTCATCGGCCAGGTAGTCCGCCACTGGTTTTAGTCCGCCAATCGCCTCCAAAGTCCGGCGAGGGAATGCCAGCGTTGAGCCCATGGCGAAGTGGATGCCGCCTTCCAGACGACTCGCGCATAGAACACCAGGCACGAAGTCCGAGCTGATGCCGAGCGATTCCAGTTTTGAGCCGGCGGTCGGTGCGGCGATGCCGCGGTACATACAGGTCACCATGCCGACCGATCCATCTTCTAACGGCCGCATGACACGGCGCAGATAATCGGCCGGCACGCTGATATCGCTGTCGTTGATCAGCAGGTATTCATGCCGGGCAGCCGGCAGTATATGCAGGAGGATACTGACCTTGAAATTTGTTCCTAAAAATTCATCGCATACCACAATTCTCATTGGAACTTCGGGAAATTCCGCCATGAGCCGTTGAACTGTTGGGATGGCGGCGTCGTTCCGATTGCGGATCCCGAAAATGATCTCGAACTCCGGATAGTCCTGCTCGCAGTGGCTTCGCAGGCTTTCGTAGCCGTGCGGATCGAGTCCGCATAGCGGCTTCAGAATGGAGACGGGAGGAGCAAAATTACTTTTAGACATCCTCTGCTTTCGTGAACGGAACGTTGTGGCACAACAGAGTGAAAGCATGCAGTAGGCAATTCCGCAGATCGTTCCGATGACGGGGATCACCCACAGCCCGAAGATCCACATTGGATCAGCCGATGGAAAGCAGCGCGACACCCATCGAGACCAATAACACTCCGGCCCAGCGGACGGTCGCGACATTTTCATGCAACAGGAACTTGGCCCCGAACGCACCAGCGACGTAGCTCAACGCGGTTGCCGGAACCACCAGGCTGGCATCGGCCCACGAGAGCAGTGCGAGTAACGAAAAGAAAGCGAGGGCCATGAATGCAATTCCGATCCACATCCATACGAGCCGGAAAGCACGGCCCAAGAATCTAAAGAGAACTGCCGGCCTGAAACTTTGGACTTCCCCAATTTGCTTCATAGCGTAGGTAACGGAGATATCACCCGCCGCACCTACCAGCACCGTGATTCCAATAAAAAGAGTCGTTCGCACAGGTCAATCTCCAGCGCCGCGCGGTTCGGTCCCACCCACTAATGCGACGCCGGCGCAAATGAAGAAAACACCGATCCAACGTGTGGGTGAGATGATCTCGCCAAGCATGAAATAGCTGAGCACGGCGACCGCTGCATATCCGATGGCGGATACAGGCTGCACATAGCTGAAGTCCGCCCATGAAAGAAGAAGCAGATAGCACGCGAAAAATACAAGCAGGCTGGCAATGCCCAACCATATGGTTCCGTTTGTGAATGTTCTGAGAAATACAGGCGGCAGCGCGGCCGGAGAATAGTCAAGAATCTCTCCGATTTGTTTCATCCCCTTGCTGAGCAGGACATTTCCGAGAGAACTGAACAGAACCAGCGCCGCGAGCAGGGCGTAGGTCTTGTTATGTTGGTTTGTCTTGAATTCATGCACGGGCTGATTTTTTCCGCGCGTATTTCCAGCGGCCTGAGCGAACGGACAGATACTCGACGGCTTCTTGATAGAGCCGCTGGCGCTCGTGTGCATCCCATAAAGCATCGCGGACGATGCGCCAGACAACACGCGGCCGAAAATAATATGAATCGTAAAAGCGATTGACGGCAGCCATCATTGCTTCGCGAGGGAGGCCGGGGTATTCGATATGCGGAAGCTGGTGCCCGTCGCTATCGGCCACGGCTTCGGTAGCCATGAAGTTCTTCCCGGCAAGCTGTGAGTACAGTTCCGTTCCGGGATAGGCGTGAGCGATGGATACCTGAATCGTCTCCACGTCGAGTTCTTTGGCAAAGTCGAGCGTGCGCTGAATGGTTTCTTTCGTTTCCCCCGGCAAGCCAATGATGAAGTCACCATGGATCCGGATGCCCACTTTCTTACAGTTCCTTGTAAACTCCCGCGCCTGCTCGACCGTAGCGCCTTTTTTGATGTTCTTGAGGATCTGCGGGTCGCCGGATTCATAGCCGACGATGAAGAGTCTTGCTCCCGCGTCGGCCATCGCTTTCAACGTCTCGTAGTCGCTGTTCACGCGAGCCGTGCAGGACCAGCGAAAGCCGAGCGGCTTGAATTTGGAGCACGCATCGAGCACTCGTTCCTTGCGGATGTTGAACGTATCGTCATCGAAAAAGAATTCTTTGGCCTGAGGAAATAGCTGCAACGCCTGACGGACTTCACGCGCAACATTCTCGCTAGAGCGAACACGCCAGGCGTGACCTGACAAAGTCTGAGGCCAGAGGCAGAACGTGCAAAGGGCAGGACATCCGCGAGACGTGTAGAAGGCGACATAGGGGTGAAGCAAGAACGGGACGTTATAGTTCTCGATGACCAGATCGCGCCGATAGACTTCCGTAGCGAATGGCAATTTGTCCAGGTCCTCGGTTTGGAGTTGCGGCCGTGGAGGGTTCAAGCGAATGCCGCCATTCTGCCGGTAGCCGGCGCCCGCAATCTGACTTAATGGTTTGCCTTCCGCAAATTCAACTACAGCGTGGTCGAACTCGCCGCTCACAATGAAATCGATCTCTGGATGGTTCCGCAGGCAGTCCGGTTTGACCTGAACGTGAGGCCCGACGAAGGCCACTTTCAGATCCGGTTTGACTTGTTTCATCATCCGCACGAGGGCGGCGTCGTTGGTAAAACCTACCGTGGACGTGAACAAGACGAGAAAATCGTAGTCGCGCACCATCTCGACTGTCTGTTCAGGCGTGATGCCGTGCGGGGGAGCATCCAGTAAACGACTCCCCGGTAACATGCCCGCCGGGTAACTCAGCCAAACGGGATACCAGAAGGACTCAATCTCACGAGTCGCCGGCCAGCGCGAACTCGCGCCGCCATCAAAATTCTTGAAGCTTGGAGGATTCAACAGGAGCGTTTTCATCACCGATGCCATCGCCGCCTTTCCACATTTGTATTCGAGCTTCCTGCTGCCTTCGCCGTTCAACGGAAAGGCGAACTCCCCTCCTTGGCAAAGGAGGGGTGGCTGCGCCCATTAAGAAAAAGTCGCGCAGCCTCCTTAGCGGGCGCAGGCGGGGTGGTTGGTTCAACTTCCGATAATCGCTGGCTTGAACGAACCACCCCCTCCCGCGCCTCAAAGGAACGGATCATTTTATTGATGGCGCGTCCACCCCTCCTTTGCCAAGGAGGGAATTCGCCTTTCCGTTAGTTCGTTCCTCACCTACCGTGTTCAGCACTATTTGTGGGACATGCACAGGTCAAACGCTCTATTCTACCGGAATAGCCGGCCGAGGTCGCCAGTGATATTTAGTAACTCGAGCTGTGCCTTCTGGCGGTCATAGCCGGCGTCAAGGTAGGCTACCCACTTTTCGTTCTCGTCCAACCTGGCCCTCTCGACATCGCGAAGGTTCGCGCGGCCCTCTTGAAATCCGGCTTGTACGACTTGAAGATTCTCCTGCGCAAGCTTGAGCTCGAGCCGGGCAACTTCCCGCGCCGCATCCAGCTCACGAAGACGCTGATATTGCCGGCTGACCTCGAATTCCACATTCTGGCGCTTGTTTCTCAGTTCCATTTCGGAGGCGCTCAGTTCACTTCTTGCCAGTGCAACGTTCGCGGATCTTTGGGCGCTGACAAGTGGGATCTTGACCTGAAGGCCGATGTTGAAGTTATTGCGTTGGAATTTGCGAAAGTAATCTTGAAAGTTGTTGAATTTCCCGAAGAGCCCGTATTCACCGGCCAGATCGACGGTGGGCCACTTGGAGTTCAGCTGGCCGGTCAGCAGATGTTGCCTGGCGCGGCGTTCGTATTCGCTTTGGCGCAGATCGAGGCTGGAATCGAGGGCGCGGTCGATGAGATCCCGTTCACGCTGGTCTTCCTCCAAAGCCGGCACCTCGGATTGGACTTCGATGCGGCGATCAACAGGAATGCCGATTTGCGCAGCCAATTGATGCTGAAGAGCGCTCTCCCGGCTTTCGAGCTGCACAATCCGTTGTTCGGTGCGCGCTGCCGCAAGCTCTGCCCGCGTGACTTCGATGGGCAACTCCAATCCTTCAGCCAATCTCTGGCGTGAGAAGTTCAGAATTCGGCCGTTGCTCTGACGCTGGTTTCGCATTACTTCCAAAGAATGGCGTACTTTATCAAGCTCGAGATATGCAGAACCGGTTTGAAGCATGATGGAGTTCCGCGTCTTTTCAAGCTCGAGCCGCTGTGCCTCTTTACGTTCATCAGCAGCTCTAGTTTGCGCGCGCAGGGCGGGATTGAAAACGGTCTGGACATACGAAAGATTCACAATGGATGGCGCTGCTCCTCCGGGTGTTTGGGGAAAACCGTACGTGTACGCCGCCCCGGAGCCGGTGTACAAGTTTGGCTGAAACGCGGAACGATTGAAGTTTGCGGTTTTTTCCGCAACGTCATATCGAACTTGCGCGAGCGCTACCTCGCGGCTGTTTCGAACGGCCCGGTTCACAGCCTCTTTGAGAGTGATTGATTCCACGTCCTGAGCGGCGAGTATCTCCGGTAGGAGGAAGGAGACCGCCCAGAGCAGGGCATAGTTGATCCATCGAGTCTTATTCATAGCGCAATGCTTCGGTTGGTTGGAGTTTAGCCGCCCGGCTGGCCGGCAGATACCCAAAAATCACGCCGGTGATGCAGGAAACAGCGAAGGCCGTAACGATAGAGAGTCCGGAAATCGGAATCGTCAGGCCTTCAGGAAGGAACGGGCGGACGATGATGGGAATGCTGACCGCGATCATTATGCCCAGGATCGCGCCGCTCCCACTGATAATCAGCGCCTCGAGCAGAAATTGATAAAGGATCTCACGTTTTTCGGCGCCGATCGCTTTTCGCACTCCGATCTCACGAGTGCGCTCGCTGACAGTCACCAGCATGATGTTCATGATGCCGACACCGCTAATGATCAGGGTGACCGAGCCGACTGCCAGCAGAACAATACTAACGGCGAAAGAGATATTGCGGGCCGCTTCGAGAATCGCGGTCAGGTTCTGGACATTGTAGAGAGCGCCGGCGCGGTGCCGGCTGCGAAGAAGCTGTCCCACCTGACGGGTGAGGGCCGCCACACTCTCAGAACGGGCCGCCTGCGCGTAGAGGACCTTGACGGTGTTTGTGCCGGCGTACATCCTCAACAGATCGAATGGGACGATCACGGATTCGCGCGCAATCTCGGACTGACCGAACGTTGCGATTCTTTCTTTGAAGACGCCGATGATCGTGAATCTCAACTCACCCACTCGAATGTCGTGCCCAACTGGATTTGTATTCGGAAAGACGACGCGGGCCAGGTCTTCGGTCAGAAGGCAGACCTTGCTGTGCGACTGCATATCGTCAGCATCGAAGTAACGGCCGTTTAGCACAAGCAGATTACGGATCGTTTGAAATCCCTGCGTGACTGCCACGAGCGTAACGGGCCGTTCCACGCCTCCGGCCACAACCGCCATTTGCAAGTCGTGCGTGCCCGCCACTTCGGTCACATCAGGAATTTCGCGGCGTACCGTTTCCAGATCGGCCAATGTGATTTCATCGCCGAGCGTTGTGGTCTGAGCGCCGGTTCGTATGAGTTCGGCGTAGACAATGTTGGAACCGACGCCCTCGATCTGCGCAATGATGTAGTTTTTCCCGACCAGGGAAATGCTGACAACCAGGACAATGCATGCACTGCCGATGACGACTCCCAACATCGTCAGAAATGCCTTGATCTTGTTGGAACGCAGCGCATCGATTGCGATTTTCCAAAGTTCGCTCTGGATCATCAATGGCCGATTCGGCGGAGCCACTCCATGGCTGAATTGTGAGAAGGGTAGTCGCTTCTCTCAGGCACATTCGTCATATAAGATCTCAAGAGTTGTTCGGCTGTAGGAGATTCAGTGCCTTTTAAGATCAGGAAAACCGCACGATAGTAGCCGATCTGCGCATCGTGCGCATTCACGCGCGACGCCGCTTCCACGGCCCGCTCGAGATTCTTCGGATCCCTGCGATCGGCGAAAAAAGCTGCTGCTTCCATGTATGGATCGATATGGGATGGATGCTGGTCCATTATGGAGAGATATTCCGTTTCGGCCCCTTTCCATTGCTTATCCGCCGCAAGATAAGCCGCTCGCGCCAGCCGTCCCTGGATCGGATCGAGCGCGGCAATGGCTTCAATTTGTTGACGCGCCTTTTCTTTGTCTCCGCCGACGATCCACGGCGCCTCGGCGAGGTACTGCATCAGATCGCGGCGGGCCACGATACTGGCGGGAGCCAGGCGTACAGCGGCTTCAAACGCCTGCTTTACTTTTCTCGCGATAAAGAAGCTATGGCTCTTTTCAGCCTTGGCGCCGTAGGCGCGGCCCAGCCAGCGATTGTATTCGGCGTCTTGGGGGGCCAGTTTGACCGCTATCTCGGCGTGATTAACGGCGCTGTCGTAGTCTCGCAGTTCGTAATAGGACCGTGCGATCCAATAGTGAACGGAGGAGTCTTCAGGAGACTCGGCGAGCGCCGATGTCAGGGTTTTCACCGCCGCCTTGTACTTTCCGGAATCAAATTCGGAGCGCGCATCTTGTATCGACTCTTCAAGCACCGCCGGTGACGGCGGGGCATTCCATAAAACTGAAACGAATAGTAAAAAAATCATTTTTGTTCGATCGCCCGTACCAATAAGCCTTGATGCAAGTCGGCGTTTCCTGGTAGAGCAGTCAAGTCGTTTTCGGTAATTCCTTCCAGGACCTCATAAGTCGCCGGGCTAGAGATACCGACATGGATTTCCTGTTTCCGAAGCCGGTCGGCCTCGATAACAAATACGTATCGTCTGTTGTCCTCGCTGCGGACGGCCGCCCGAGGAATCGCGAGAACGTTTTGACGATCGGCGATGCGAATTCGTACATTGACATTCGTGTTCGGCAACAATTCGGATTCGTCGTTGTTCACCGAACACAACACCTCTCCTACGTTTCTTGAACCACGGGCCACGATGGTCTTTGGCAGTTGTTCCACGTGGGCCATCCAGACCCGGTTTGGCAAGGCATCCCAAGTAATTTCCACGGTCTGGCCTTGCTCGAGTGAGCCGAGTTCAGGCTCGTCGATGAAGGCGCGGACTCTCACGCGCGTCAGGTCCGCAAGTTCGGCGAGAACGTCGCCCGTGTGAACAAATGTGCCCGGCCGTACGGGTAGCGAAAAGATGGTGCCGTTTACAGGGGCGGCGACACGCGCAGATTTCACCTTCTGTTCCAAGGACCGTATGGAATTCCAGGCTTCTTCGGCACGAAGCGCCGCACGTTCGGCCTGGACCTTGGAGCGCCCGATCATTCCCCTTTTCTTTTCTTCAATCAGGCGTTTGTCCGCTGCCGCTTTTTCCAAAGCCATTCTGTTCTGATCCAGCTCTTGACGAGTCGCTGCCTGTTGTGCGACCAAACGCTCCAGTGATTCTGCTTCGCGCCGCAGGCGGCCGATTTCGGAGTTTGTTTTCGCCAGGTCATTTTCGAGTTGCGCAATTTCGTCGGGAGATCCGCCGTTAAGCGCTAATTGCCGCTCATTCTCCGCGGCGACAAGTTGCTCTTTCATGTGAACCAGTTCACTCTGAGATTCGCGTGCATCCAGCGTCAGCAAGGTATCTCCGGCTTTTACGGTTTGGCCTTCCCTGACAGGGATTTTTTCGATAAATGTCGTGAGTTGGGCCTGAATCACATGCGGCTCAACAGGCTCAACTTTGCCGTTACTTGTGGTCCAAGAACTCAAGTTTTGACGAGTGGCGCGCGTCACAGACACCGTCACCGGCCGGTCGCGGCCGGGACCCGCCGCGGCAAGGAACACAAGCACGGCAATTCCTGCAATGAGAGGGAGAAGCCAAATCGCCTTTCGCAAACTTAACACCATGAAACCATGTTACTTTAGCACGGAGGGGAATGCACTGTAGCGGCGCTCCTATGAGCGCCGGCATCTCCAGGCCTGGAACACAGCCGGGATAGACCGCCGCTACAGTAAAACCGCTACTCCTTCAACCGTTACAGTCCACTAGCCAAACGAAACGAACTGCAGGCCTCGATTCTTCCATCGGGGAAGCCAGTACTCTAGAGCTTCCAGCATATGCCTACGATCAGCATTAGACGCACGATGGTCGCCATCGTGAAGAAGAACAATGTCGCCCTGCTGAACTTTTTCCAAACGCCGGCTGACGCGGCAAGCGGGCTGCGGGTTCCAATCCCATCCATTAACCGACCACATCACGATTTTGGAAAACCCCGCGCGGCGGGCTGCCGGATAAAACTGGGGTCCGCGAAAACCAAACGGGGGCCGCACGCAAGCTGTACGCACAGCGGTTGCTTGGAAAACCGCGTCCTCACATCGATTCAACTCGTCGATGATGCGCTGCCGGCTAAGCAGCAACAGACTCGGGTGGGCATAGGTATGATTTCCAATGCAATGTTTCCGGGCCACGATCTCTGACGCGAGGCTGGGATACTCCCGCACATATTTGCCAAGCACAAAAAACGTGGCCGGCACCTCATGTTTCTCTAACAGCGAAAGTAGACGCGTGGTCACTTGCGGGTTCGGGCCGTCGTCAAAAGTTAAGGCACAGGCATTATCAGCCCAATGCACCGTGGGACCAAATAATTGCGATCTCGGGTGAAAAGCTCCCCACGCAGAGACCCCCGCGCCGGCAACCGCGGGTAGGATGAAAGTCCAGGCGTTCACGGTGCTGATTCTACGCGCGTGCGAACCATCGCGCCAGGCCCGTAGCGGGCAATTCGGGCTGGACAAGGCGAGTAGGGCGGCCCTCCAGCCCAAGGATCGCCTCGGCTGCCTGATAACCGCTGCGGACCGCACTTTCCATCGTTGCCGGCCAGCCTGTTTGGGTCCAATCGCCGGCAACCAGCAGGTTTGGAACCGCCGTTTGTTGATGCGGCCGCCACTCATCGCAGCCGGGCTGTGGCGAAAATGTCGCGGCATTCTCGCGAATGACAACAGAGCGGATCAATTTCGCTTCGCCAACGGCTGGGATTAATTGAGCCAGTTCCTTTCTGCACAAGTCGACGATCTCTTCCTGCGGCCGCTGGGAGAAGCCGTACGATGCGCTGACGACGATTTGCAGGTACTGGCCGGGTTGAGGACCGCCACCACCATATAGACTTGTCTTATTGAAGACCCACTGTATCGTCTGATCCAGCGACGTGAGAAACGGCTCCGGCATCACCGTTCGATCGAACCACAAATGAATGCCCGTAATCGGAGAGACGCGAAGC
>Ga0066710_100007077_pt1 | contig 10638 bp, 8 predicted proteins | sample GraSoiAngelo_159_FD_79666 | JGI IMG/M metagenome (GOLD analysis project Ga0066710, IMG submission 79666) | Grasslands soil microbial communities from the Angelo Coastal Reserve, California, USA - 14_1009_16_40cm | ecosystem: Environmental > Terrestrial > Soil > Grasslands | place: USA...
CATTCGCGGCGCGTTGAGGGATCTACCGCCCCGGCGGGGCCGATGCGATCCCGTGACCAGCCGATGCCGCGCCCGATCAGGCGGAGAAGCTTTCCCCGCAGGAGCAGCTGTGACGAACGTTCGGGTTGTTGAATTTGAACCCCGAGCCCATCAGGCCCTCGACGAAGTCGATCTCGGTGCCGCTGAGCAGGCTCATGCTCTTGGGGTCGATGACCAGCTTGACGCCGTGGCTCTCGTACACCTCGTCGCCCGGCGTCTCGGCCTCGCAGAACTCCATGAAGTAGGAGTTGCCCGAGCAGCCGCCGCCCCGCACTCCGACCCGCAGCCCGTGGCCCTGGGTGCCGCGCTGCTCGAGCAGCTCCAGCACCTTGTACGCCGCGTGAGCGGTGAGCGAGATCCCGTTCCTGACTTGGCTGGACTGATTGACGATCGGTAGATCCATGTTCCTCACCCAATGTCTTCGACTCGAACGAACGACCCCCGCCCCAGCCGGTGACCTGGCTCGGGAGAGGTCATGATGCCGGCAACTAGCGCCGGCTCCTCCTTCATTCCATGATCCTGCGTGCAGTGCACGCAACCCTTCACCGGTGCGGCCGGGGTCGCACACGCGCGGCAGGTTTCCAGATACTCCAGTCCCTCCATGAGCTCGCGCTCCAGATCGCGATGTCGGCGGATCGACTCGCGGGTCTCCTCCAGCTTGCGCTGGAACAGGCTCCGCAGCTCTTCCATCGCGGCCGGTCCTTGCTCCGAGCTCCACCAGTTCCTGAGCACGCCTCGCATCTCCTGGAGCGAGAACCCGAGGCCGTGCAGCAAATCGATCCAGCGCATCCGCTCGACTGCGCCCGGGTCGTAGAGGCGGAAGCCGCCGCTCGAGCGGGTGGCCGGCTGGAGCAGCCCCAGCTCCTCGTAGAGATGGATCGCCCGCGCGCTCTTGCCGGTGGTGCGCGCGAGGTCTCCGATTCGGAGGAGGTGGGGCCTTGCTTGTGCTGGTGAGCTCATTCCTCAGCTAACCCTTACGTGAAGGTTAGATTTAGACTGGAACGTAGCCGATTCATCTGGGTTAGTCAATCAAGTCGAAATGTGCCGGAATTTGTCCGGGACTCCAGGGTGGGGCGCAAGGCCCAGACTCAATGGGCGCCCCCCGCGGCTCAGTGTGGGGCTGAGCAAGCCCCCCGGGGTTCGTAGACCCGCCCGCGGCGAGTTGGCGGAGCAGCCCCAGGTTAGTGGACCCACCCGCGGCCGAGTGTGGGGCGGAGCTTGGTTCGTGGACCCACCCCCGGCCCAGCGGGGCCCGCACAAAGCCTTGACAGCTGAGTCGAGAAAATGTCAAAACCTGCTCGAGTGATCTTTCGCCAGGCTCGTGCGCGTCAGAGTGGCCGTCCGCGAGGGACGGCGCCTCGCATCGCCTTCGCACTCTGCCTGGTCGGCGTGTCCTTGAGCTTCGCCGTCCCGCCCCGTCTAAGTCAGGGAGATGCTCGGTCGGCCACGATCCGTGACCCGATCGAAGGCTGGTGGCGCGGGTCTGCGGTCTTCCGTGACGCGCGCCTCGAGCTCGCCGTGCACTTCATCCAGGAAGGCACGAGCCTCGAAGCGACCCTGAGCATTCCGGACATGATGCTGCTGGAGGCGCCGCTCGACGGAGTGCAGCGCCAGGGGCGCGATTTACACTTCACGACCAGGGACGAACGTCCGCTGCGGTTCGACGGCGTCCTGGACGGCGATTCCATCCGCGGGAACGCTTTGGTTCCGGCCGTGCCCGGCGTCGTGAGGCCGGACCGCGCGGCCCCGCCCGCTCTTCGATTCGCGTTGGGCCGAGCCCGCGCGCCGGGCGCGCCGCCCTATTCGATACGCGACGTTTGGTTCCAGAGCACCAACACCCGACTGGTCGGGACGCTCTACGTGCCAGCCCCAGCTTCCGGCCCGCGTGCCGGGATCGTTCTCCTGCAGGGCTCCTCTTCCAACCTGCGCCACGAGTTCCGCTTCTTTGCCGATCTCTTCGCTCGCGCCGGTCTCGTGGTGCTGGCGTTCGACAAGCGAGGCAAGGGCGAATCCTCGGGCGACTACGGGGCCGCGACGTACGACGACCTCGCCGGCGACGCCGCCGCGGCCGTGGAGTGCCTGCGCTCGCAACGCGAGGTGGACTCGCTGCGGGTTGGCGTCTGGGGCTTGAGCCAGGGCGCGTTCATCGCCCCGCTCGTCGCCGCCCGCGTGCCGTCGCTCCGGTTCATCGTCGCGGTGTCGGCCCCGGGCGTGCCCGTGGGCGAGTGCGCGGCGTTCCAGGACAGCGTGCGGCTCACCTCGGCGGGCTTCGATGCGGCGGACGTCGTGCGGGCGGTGTCCCTCAACAAGCGCCTGTTCGAGTGGCTGCGTACCAGGGGCGACGAGCGCGAGCTGGCGGCCTTGCTCGCGGAGGAGGACGGCGCTCCGTGGCGACGCGCCAGCTCGCTGCCGGCACGTTTGCCATCGGGCCCGGCGCTCGAGGGCTGGTACTGGCGCGGGCGCACACTCGATCCGGCACCCTGGTGGCGCGCGGTGAGCGTGCCGGTCCTGGCGATCTACGGGGCCGCCGACGAGCTGGTCCCAGCGAAGGCCAGCTCGAAGCGCGTCCAGCGGGCGCTCCGGAAGGGTAGCAGTCGCGATGTGACGGTGCGTGTGTTTCCGGCGGCAAATCACGAACTGCGAACGCTGCCGCTGGTGGCTGGCGGCAAGTGGGACTGGCCGCGCGCCGCGCCGGGCTATCTGGAGCTCGTGACGAACTGGGTGCTGGAGCACTCTCAGGCGAGCGCTCGCTGACCGTACCCGCAGCGCCGTTCCCCGGTTACCACTCCGACTCGATGGAGAGCCTCACGATGGCGCCGCCCCTCGCCTTGCCCCGCGGGCCGCCGTTCCCGACGATGGGCTCGGGTCCGGCGCTCGAAGAGGTTCGTGAGGATCTGACGATGCGGGCAGGTACCCACTGAATGGCCTCGAGCTTAACCGCGCCTGCTCCCCACTGGACCTTGGCGGCCGCCCGGACTCCCAGCGCCAGCACCGACCTCAGGGATGTCGCGCCGGAGCCCTCGTCGTCGTGCCCGAGCCCGAGCAACGTCGCCTGCCAGCTCCGGAAGTCCGCTCGCGGCCTAAGGATCCAGGCGGCCATCCCACCCTCCCAGCCCGGAGCGCCCCGAAGGTCGCGATCGACGGACAGCCCCTGGTGCTCTAGAACGGCGCTCGTTCGCGCCACCCGGCGAGCGCCCGAGAACGCGCCAAGCTCTTGGAACGGCCAAAGCGCCAGCACCCCCTGCGGGGCGCCGAACCATCGTCCGGCCCACCCACGAATGGCAATCCGCGAACCCGTGGGCGCACACCCAACCGTGACCAGCGTGTTCGCCACGGGACCCGCCGCTACGGCGTACGATGTCCCGCCGCGGCTTGCACGGATGGCTTCACGGCCCTCCCCGTGCTCCAGTCGCACTCGCCATCCCGGAGCGAGCTCACGTCCCCAGACCTCGATGGTCGAGGCCCGCCAGGCCAGCGCGGGTTCGAGACGGTCACCGATCCCTGCTTCCGATCCGGAACGGTCCGTCGATTCCTGTGTGATCGCGAGCCCGAGCCCTCCGCACGATCCGGTCACCATCGAGCGGAGGCGCTGGTCCAGCCATCGGCCCGTTGCCATGACTCGAGTCTCTCTCCAGCGGACGCTGAGAAGTGCGCGCTCGGGCCACCGGGACCAGGAAAGGGCCGCGCTCCAGCACGGGGCGACCCACGCCCGGCCCTCCAGTGCCAGACCTATCGGTCCGTGCTCGGCCCCGCCGAAGGCTACGCCGGCGGCGATGCGCCTCGCCTGGCCCGAGACGGCCAGCACGCCGCTCGACAGCCTGGGGCGCTCGGCTCCCACCCACCACGCTCCATCGCCGCCCCTCAGGGCCCCGTAGCGTGACTCCAGCTCGGCGGCCCCCCGCAACGCCCCAGGAGGCGTCACGATGGAGAGCGTGCGACTCGCCTGAACGAACCGCGAGCCATCGGCCCCCCGGTAGAGCGGGGCCCACTCGGCCCTCACGATCGCCACGCCCGAAGCCGGCTCCCGAGGCACCATCGGCGAGGGCGAGCCAGCACCGAAAGTCGCCTCGAGAGGATCGAGACGCAGGCTTGAAGGTGGCTGCGTTCGCCACCAGATTGCCTCCGGCAGAGCGCTGGGCTCGATCGCCTGGGCCGGCGCGCCCAGCGCGAGGGCGCCTATCAGCAACCCGATCGCGCCGGCGCGCCGCCCCCTCACCCCACTACCGTTCCGCGAGCGCGGGCGGTGGGCCCACGGGACCCACCAGCAGCTGCCAGCGGGCGTTCGTCATGTCCGGGAAGATTCCGTTGATCGTCGGATCGTTGAAGGTCAGCGGATCGATCAGGTACGGATCGTGGTTGGAATCGAAGGCATGTGCCGGAAGCTTGGTCTTCAGGTCCGCGATCGCGGGTGTGAAGAATCGCCCGATGTACAGCCCGAACGTGAACGGGTCGCCATTGTGGTCATGCACGTCCACGTCCACCGATCCGTTGAGCGCGTTGTAGACCGTGGTCACGCTCGAGACAAGGTCCATGAAACCTTGGGTGGCGAGGGCCTCGCTCGGGATCAGGTCGTCGCTCTGGTCATCGGTCTCGCCCTGGATGCTCGCCACCGCGGCGTCCAGGCGCGTCTTCACCGTCAGGAAGTCATTGCGCGCGTTCGCCAGCAGCAGCGCCCCGTCGGGATGAAGCGTGCCAAACTTCGTCCTCTCGGTAAGCAACGACTCCGCATTCACGTGCTCGTAGCTCGGCACGTCGAAGTTGTAAGACACCAGGAGCCCCAGCCAGCCCTCCACCCCGTTGATCACAGAATCGAGAACCAGGATGTCGCCGAGATCCACCTCGATCGAGTCGGGCTCGCTGGTCAGGTCCGGCGGGATCTTGAGCACGAACCCGGGCTGCTGCTCGATCTTGTTGAGCCGCGCCTCGGCGTAGGCGAGCTTGGGCATGACCTTGGTCTTGACCACATACTGGATTTCCGAGATCGCCGGCGGGTCGTCGGTCGCGAGCCTCATGACCCGCAGCATTGCGGCTCCGCCCGATACCGGGTCGTAGTGGGCCGAGGTTCTGGGGCCGAGCAGTCCGAGCGCCGCCGCCGTGCGGCCCGCACGGGAGGCCTGGGGCACCGGCCGCTTCGCCAGCGCCGGCGTGCCGTCGAAGTACGGGATGAGCGGAACCACGTCGGGGTCGTTCTGCACCAGATAGACCTCGGTGATCGCGGCGCCCAGGTTGGCCTGCGGGTTGTTCGGGTCCTTGACGAGGGCGGTCTTGAAGTGAGTGTTCGCGCTCTCATAATTGCCGGCCGTCAGGTCCGTGTACCCGGCGTCAACTTCCTGCTGTGCGGCGGCCGGGTCCAGAGGTGACGTTGGGTTCTTGTCGCTCTTGCCACAACCGGCGACAAGTGCGAGCGCACACAGGATGGGAAGCGTGAACCTGAGCCTCATGACGGCCTCCTTGCTGAGCGAACGGGGTGCGGCGCCGCTCGATCCTCGAGCGTTGCGGCGAGGGAAAATGAAGCTCCAATGCGAGCCGCGGCAGACTAGTTGGCGAGCAGATCCCGGTCAAGCACCTTGCCCGGAAAACTCGGTGCGGCGCCGCACCACCGTCTCAGATCTCGCGGTCACCGGGGGGTGCTCGCCCAGCCGAACCTCGCTTGCGCGACGTCCGCTCCGCCGTTGACCTGAATTCCGCCTCGGTCGTACGGTGGGGCTTCGATTCACGGTCGCGCGAGCATTGCCAACCCGTAGATCCTCCCTTCGCCGAGGCTTCCATGAGCATTTCCGAATCATTCCTCCCCGAATTCGATCAGGAGATGGCGATCACGCGGCGCTTGCTCGAGCGCGTGCCGACGGAGAAGGGGCCATGGAAACCACACGAGAAGTCGTTCTCGCTGGGTCACCTGGCACAACTCGTGTCGCGCATGCCCGGGTGGATCACCCTGGCGCTGCGCGAGACGAAGCTCGACCTGAGCGGCGCACCGAGCTACAGCCACGAGAGCACCGAGGCACTGGTCGCGGGGTTCGACCGGAACGTCAGCGAGGCACGGGCGGCGCTGGCCGCCGCCCGAGACCAGGACTTCATGGTGCCCTGGTCGCTCACGTCCGGCGACCGGGTCCTCTTCACGGCCCCGCGCCTCGCGGTGGTGCGGCAGAACATCAGCCATCTCATTCATCACCGCGGACAGCTCTCCGTCTACCTGCGGCTCGTGAACGTGCCCCTGCCCTCGATCTACGGCCCCACCGCGGACGAGCCGTGGTGAATCGGGGCGGCCCCAGCCGCCGCCGTTCGCCGGCAGTGAGTTGGAAGAGTTCGTCCCCGTTGCACCGCAACGAACTACACGCCTCACTCAAGCTGAGCTCAAGCACGCCTGGCTAGAGTTCCGGTGCGTTGCTGAGGAGGGGACCCACGCTTCATCTGGGTCCATTCGCTTGGTGCTCTCCCACCCGGACCTTCCATGACACGAGGCTCGATCCCCGATCGCAGGCCGCGACCGCTGTCTCTTCGATCGCTCGTCGTCTCGGCGCTCGTTCTCGCGCTCCAGGCGTCGAGGGCCTCGGCAACCTGCGACTCGACGAGCTTCGACGGCTCGCGTAGCTATCCGGCGCTGGGAGGCAGCCAGGCGGGCGCAGCCGCCGTGGCAGCAGGCGACTTCGACGGCGACCGCAGGCCGGATCTCGTGGTTGCGACCCCGGAGACGGACGGCGTCTCGGTCTTCATGAACAACGGCGATGGAACCTTCAGCCGTCCCGCGCGGCGTGCGACCGGGAGACACCCCAATTACGCGGCCGTCGCAGACTTCAACGGCGACGGCGTGCCCGACATCATCACGGCCAACGGCGGAGACAACAGCGTGTCGGTCCTGCTGGGCAACGGGGACGGCACGTTTCAGGGCCCTCGAGACTCGCCCGCGGGATTGATTCCCAGCTCGGTCGCAGCCGGGGATTTCAACCGGGACGGGAAGCTGGACGTGGCCGTCGCCGGCGGATCCGCCGCCATCGGCACCCACCAGCTCTGGGTCTTGCTCGGCAACGGGGACGGCACGTTCCAGGCTCCCATGAGCAACACGACCGCCGACTATCAGTATTTCGTCGCCGTGGGCGACTTCGATGGCGATGGGAACCTGGACCTCGTGGCGGGAAGCGGGGTCCAGCTCTGGATACTGCTGGGGAACGGAGACGGCACCTTCAAGCCCGCGGTCACCATCGCGAGCGAAGGCGGGAGCCCCTATGGCAATTCCATCGCGGCAGCGGACTTCAACCGCGATGGCAATCTGGACCTGGCCGTGGCGAACAGCTCGCACGAGACGAGCAACAACGTGCCCGGGACCGTGTCCGTCCTGCTGGGCAACGGAGGCGGGACGTTCCTGCCACCCATGACCGTGCCAACCGGGACGTACCCCTATTCGGTGGCGGCGGCGGATTTCGATGGCGACGGCAGGCTGGACCTGGCCGTGGCCAACACGGGTGATGCGAGAATATCGATCTTCCTCGGGAACGGCGACGGAACGTTCCAGCCGGCAGTCAACTATCCCGTGGGTGCCAACTGGGCCGTATCGCTCGCGGTCGCGGACTTCGACGGGGACGGGGGGCCGGACGTCGCCGCCTCGAGCGCCTTCTCGGACGATGTATCCGTGTTGCTGAGCGCCGGCGGCGGCAGGTTCCACGGCGTCAGCACCTACGGCGCCGGTGTCCGCCCCTATGCGATCGCTTCGGGAGACTTCGACCGCGATGGCAACCTCGATCTCGCGGTCGCCAACTCGGGTTCCAACGTCTCCCTTCTGCCCGGCAGCGTTTCGGTGCTGCTCGGGCGCGGAGACGGGTCCTTCAACACGGCCGTCGATTATCCGGCCGGGAAGCTGCCCACCTTCATCGCGGCGGCGGATTTCGACCGGGACGGCAAGCTCGATCTGGCCGTGGTCAACCATGGGGACGGGACGATCGCGACCTTCCCGGGAAACGGAGACGGCACCTTCCAGACCGGCCCCAGCTACCCGGTCGGGTCCAATCCCATCTCGATCGTGATCGCGGACTTCGACGGCGACGGCAACGCCGACCTGGCGGTGGGGAGCCTGGGCGCCGGCAACACCAACCAGGTTGCCGTGCTTCCGGGGAACGGAGACGGCACGTTTCGGCCGGCGATCCTTTCGACGGTTCCGGGGACGAGCATCACGGCCGTCGCCGGAGGAGATCTGAATGGGGACGGCAGGCCCGATCTCGCTGTTGCCGACTACGGATCAAACACGGTCGCCGTCATGCTGGGCCGCGGCGACGGGACCTTCCAGTCGGCGGCGGGCTCGCTGGGGGCGGCTGGGCCCGTCGCCATCGGCGTCGGAGACTTCGACCGCGACGGCAGCGCCGATCTCGCGGTGGGCAACTACTTCACCAGCAAGCTCTCGATCTTCCTGGGCACTGGTGGAGGTGCTTTCCAGGCCGGGGCGTCCTACGCCGTGGGGAACGATCCTCTGGCCGTGGCCGCGTCCGACCTCAACGGTGATTCCAGGTCAGACCTGGCCGTTGCCAACGTCAACGACCATTACGTTTCCATCCTGCAAGGCAGGGGGGACGGCACGTTCGAGGAAGCGCTGAATTACGGAACCGGCAAGGGGCCATCGGCCATCGCCGTGGGTGACTTCGACCGTGACGGCAAGCCCGATCTGGCGATGACCGGCTACTGGTTCGACGACGTTTCGATCCTCTTGAACAACTGCGCCGAGACGCCCACGGCCGTGCTCCCCGGCGGCCCCGCCGCCGAGGCCGAACCCGTGATCGAGGCGATCGAGCCCAACCCGGCGGGCGCCGGCGCTCGGGTGGAGTATTCGATCCTTCTCGAGACGTCCGTGGACCTGGGCGTTTTCGACCTCGCCGGCCGGCGCGCGGTCACCCTCTTCTCAGGTCCCCAGGGTCCGGGTCGATATCTTCTTCGGATCCGGAGCGGAACGCTGGCGCCGGGAGCTTATTGGTGTCGGCTGGTCGCCGGAGGCGTGACCCGATCTCGCGGCCTGATCGTCCTCCATTGATCGCGAAGCCAGCCTATTTCTGCCCGCCCGCCGTCTCCGCTTCCTTCCCGGCCGGCTCCTTGACCTGTACCGACGCCCCCTTCACCAGGCTGAAGGGCTGGGCACGCCCCCCGATGTGCTTGGCCAGGAACCCCTCCGCCCGACCGTAGAAATCGAGCCGGTTCTCGGGGCGCACGAAGCCGTGGCCCTCGTCGGTATAAACCACATACTCCACGGGCAGGTTCTTCTCCCGCATCGCCGCCGCGATCTGGTCGGACTCGTTCACGTTGACGCGCGGGTCCTTGAGACCCTGGCCGATGAGAAGCGGCGCCCGGATCTGATCCACGTGGTAGAACGGCGAGACCTTCTGATTGAACACGGAGTCCTTGTCGACCGCCCCCATCCTGAGCTCGAAGGTCTTGCGGAACACTCCCCAGTAGGGCGGGATCGCGGCGAGCAGGGTCTTGAGGTTCGAGGGCCCGACGATGTCCACGCCGCACGCGTAGAGATCGGGCGTGAAGGTGAGCCCCGCCAGCGTCGCGTAGCCGCCATACGAGCCGCCCATGATCGCCACGCGCTTGGGGTCGGCGATACCCTGCTTGATGGCCCACTTCACGGCATCGGTGAGGTCGTCCTGCATGGTGCCTCCCCACTGGAGGTCTCCCAGGTGCAGGAACTTCTTGCCGAACCCGGTCGAGGCCCGGAAGTTCACCTGCAGGACGGCATAGCCCCGGTTCGCGAGCCACTGGGTCTGCCCGCTGTAGCCCCACGAGTCGCGGCCCCACGGACCGCCATGGACCAGCAGCACCATGGGCAGGTTCTTGCCCGGCACTCCCACCGGCAACGTGAGGTAGCTCACCAGCTTCTGTCCGTCGCGCGAGTCGATGACGACCGGTTGCATCTTGGCGAGCTTCAGCTTCTCGAGTGCCGGGCGGTTTACGAACTGGAATGTGGCCTTCTTGGTCGCGCGGTTGTACACGTAGTAGGAGACCGGTCCGTCATCGGGTGTGTAGGAGACCACCCAGGTGTCGTCCTTCCGGTCGCGGCTGACGACCTCGAAGTCGCCGTCGTGGACCTTCTTCAGCGCCTCGAAGTCGGCGGCGATCGAGGGGTCCAGGACCTTCCACTCGTTGCGCAGGTACTCGAACGCCACCGCCTGGACGGTGTGAGTCTCCTTCTGGACCATCGCATCGCCCACGTCGCAGCGCGGGTCGGCGGCGAGGGTCTCGAGCTCCTTGCCGGTCGCGAGATCCACTTTCGCGAGCCGGGCGACGTCGGCGCCGACCGAGGTCAGCACATAAGCCGCTTTCCCGTCGGCGGTGAAGTCGACGAAACCGCCGTTCTCCTCGGCCGGCCAGGATATGAGGTCCCGCCAGGGGGAGGTGGCGCTGTCGCGCACCCTGAGGATCGTGCTCCCGTCGGTCTGGTTGGCGGCCTGGGCGCCGCGGATCACGAAGTCCGGATCGGTGCCCCACCCCGCCACATCGCCCGGGTTCTGGGTGTCGAGCTGCGACTCGCCGGTCGCGATCTTGATGCGGTGCATGTCGAACACCTTCGGATCGCGCTGGTTGAGCCCGACCAGGATCTCGTCGGGGTGCTTCTCGTCG
>Ga0066710_100007078_pt1 | contig 10638 bp, 7 predicted proteins | sample GraSoiAngelo_159_FD_79666 | JGI IMG/M metagenome (GOLD analysis project Ga0066710, IMG submission 79666) | Grasslands soil microbial communities from the Angelo Coastal Reserve, California, USA - 14_1009_16_40cm | ecosystem: Environmental > Terrestrial > Soil > Grasslands | place: USA...
CCGCAAGTTTTTTCAAGGAGCGTGGTTTTGCCATAAGATAACCGCATGATGGCCACTCGACACGAGGAGTTCTCAGAAAGGCAAGCTCAGTGGGATGCATTCAATCAGTGGCAATCTGGCCGAGAACCGGAACCTCTATCTTTGGAAGAACGCCTCGGCTGGTATGTCGCTGCTTTCGATTTCACTTTTGGGCTCCTGAAGCCGGTAAGCGTGAATGATATCGAAGCAAAAGTTCAATTCATCCGGCATGTGCGCGAACGGCTGGCGCACGTGAAGTAAGGACGGCCACCGTGCCCGATTTGGATCAGGCATTGGTCACCATTGCCTCATGGCTGGATCAGCAGCGAATTCCATATATGGTCATCGGCGGATTCGCGGTCACGATATGGGGCGAACCGCGCTTCACCCGAGATCTGGATATAACTGTTTCCGTTCCGGCCGAGAAACTTTTGGCCACAATCGCTCTCGTTCGATCCGAATACACGTCACTCGTCGCCGATGCGGCAAAATTCGTGAATGAAACTCGCGTGTTGCCAATCATGGCTGGCTCCGTTCCCGTGTATCTCATTTTCGCAGCGCTGCCTTATGAAGATGCTGCGATTGGTCGCGCGAAGCCGATCAAGCTCAAAACGGGTACCGTGCGGATCTGCTCTCCCGAAGACCTCGTCTTGCACAAGATTGTCTCTGAACGCGCACGCGATCGTGAAGATATCGAAGGTATCTTCCGTTATCGTCATGCGGAACTCGATTACGAATATCTCGACCCGCGCGTGGAGGAACTCGCGGATGCTCTCGCTGACCGCAACATGGTGGACTGGTACCGCGCATTGCGCAAGCGATGGGGAAAAGTGTCTTCCTGAGCTTTCGACGTTCTGCAATATAATCGACCGGCATTTATGCCGCTGACCATTGGAAGCCAGGGCCAGGTCAGTATGTCTGAAATTACGGATGCGACATGTTGACGATATCGTCGTAGTAGCGGATGCGGCCTTCTTGAAATGCTTGAACCGCACTTGCTATCGGGCTGAGCAGGGACTGGAATCGCATGCCGAAGCTGCCGCGGAACTGGCCGCGGATGGTTCCGCCGTTGATGGAGCGGATGAATTGGCTGGAGGAATCCATAGGAAGCGTTGCGACATTCGCGTAAAACCGGCGCCACGCGTTCTCCTGAAACAGATACTGTTCGACATTGGAAACGTAGAACGCCGTTACTCTGGCGTCATGCTCCTTTAAATACTGGCCGACGGCCCGAAGGGCTTTGGGCCCCCCGAAATCTCCGACGAGTGGAACGATGAGGTTCTTCATTTGCATGTCGCGGATGACGCGGTAATTTTCTTCCGAAGCCAGAAAACTCCGGTTCTTTCCCTGGCCGTCGTTCACGGTCATCAGCTCCATGTACGTCGGCGACCCACCACCACCAAAGCCGCCGCCGCCAACCTGGTAATCCAGATCCGGCCCGGCCTCAACGAACACTCTGTACACATATTCGATATTGGCGAGATCTTCATCCGACAAAAGGAACTTATGCTGTTTCATCAACGCGTTTTTGACGTCATCCCGATTCTTGCGAAACAACAGGGGATCAGGCTGAACGTCGTGAAATGATGCAAACAATTCTTCGGGTGTCGATTCCGCATTCAAGCGCGGCGGCCGCTTGCGCGCGAACAAACGAGACATGAAGTCCGCGCGATCCGGCGAGAGCTCGAAGAAGGCTTTGTACATCATCAACTCGAGCATGTTCTGCCGCCGGATATCCGTGATGAATGCCATCTTCGGCTCAACTGCAACGATATATGTGAAGTTCTGCTCCGGCCCAACGCCCATATAAACGCCGCCCGGTTTAGTGAGTTCTTTCAAGGCGGGAATGACATATTGGAATCCGAGCTCGTTCGAAAGGAAATTCTCAAATCGGAAGTAGCCTCCCTCTTCGGAAAAGTCACTGATGATTTTCCAAAAAGCCTCATCGCTGAGCTTGTCCGGAAGCGGTTCGGCCGCACGAAAGAGTGGAGCGGCGGCGCTGGATATGAGAAGTACGATGATGATCTGTAGACAATACCGGCGGCGGATATGCATGATCGAACAATAGCCACAAAAAGGCACAAGATCCACAAGGACTTTTGTGTCTTTTGTGCCTTTTTGTGGCTATGCCTTGCTCGTCAGGTAGTACTGAATCGCGGGCGTGATGATCAGTGACAACACCATCGAAACGAGAATGCCGCCAATAACAGCGATAGCGAGCGGCTGCAGCATCTGCGAACCGGCGCCGATCGCCAGCGCCAGTGGCAGCATGCCCGCAACGGCAGCAAGCGCCGTCATCACGATTGGCCGCAGCCGCCGCCGTCCGGCGTGGATCATGGCTTCTTCATCCGGCATGCCGGCAGCGCGATATTTCTGGTTCGCGTCCAGCAGCAGAATGCCGTTCTTGGCGACGATGCCGATCACCATGATGAGACCCATGAAGGAGGAAACGTTGAACTCCGTACGAGTAATCAAAAGCGCAAGGAAAACGCCGGAAGTCGACAGCACGGCCGAAGAAAGGATCGCGATTGGCGCCGTGTACGAACGAAACTCGAAGAGCAGCACGAGAAAGATCAAGACCACGGCGAGTACCAACACGGCCACCAGGTCTCGAAACGACTTTTGCTGCTCTTGATACGTGCCGCCGTATTCAACGCGGATAGCCGGAGGCAGCTTCAAATCCGCAACTGCCTTCTGAACGGCCGCAATGCCCGTGCCCAAATCAATGTCTTCCAATCGCGCTGTCACGTTCACAACGCGCTGCAGACTCTCGCGCAGTACTTCCGTCTGACCCGGCAGCTCGTCAATGGCAGTCAGGGATCCGAGAGTTGCCGTCGCCCCATTCGAGTTCACCAGCATCGTGTTGCTGATGGCTTCCAATGATGCGCGACTCGCCGCAGGAAACCGGACACGCAGCGTGTAAGGACGATCGTTGATGATCACGGGTTGAGCCGCGGGCTCGCCATCCATGATCGCCGTAGTCGCAACATCCAGATCCTCGGCGGAAAAGCCGGCGCGAGCGGCCTTTTGGGTATTGACATTAAACACGATTGCAGGGCCGCTCGTCGTGTTCTCGACTCCATCTTCGATATCGACGATTGGCTTCTTCCCACCGACTTCAACTTTCATTAGAGCGTCGGCAACTCGAGGCGCCCAGTCTTTCAGAACTTCGGGATTATCGGAAAAGAGCTTAACGACGACAGGCTGAGGAGCGCCGGTAAGGTCGCCGATCATGTCTTGCAACAACTGAATGAATTCGACGTCGAGCACCGGCTCGGCTTTCTTCACTCTGTCCCGAACGTCGCTGATGACTTCATCAATGCCGCGTTTGCGATCGGCCTTGAGTTTGACGGCGAAGTCACCCGTGTTGGGTTCGGTCACTGGAAAAACTCCAAGTTGTAAGCCGGTGCGGCGAGACGTGCTTTCGACTTCCGGAGTGTCGTGGAGGATATGCTCGACGTGGCTGAGAACCCGGTTGGTTTCCTGCAGGGAACTGCCCGCAGGCATGACGTAATCCAGAATAAAGCCGCCTTCATCAAACGCAGGAAGGAGGCCGGATCCGAGTTGGCGGTAAGACAGATATGAAACGGTGATTAGCGCGATACAAAACATGCCCAGGAATACCGGGTGCTCTAATGAGCGGCGCACCCACCGCTCATAAAACCTGACAATGCGGCCGAACAATCCGTGCTCCGTGGCTTCGTGGGCTTGCTTGCCGCGCCGGATCAGACGCGTGCTCAAATTGCTCGTCCATACGAGCGCCAGAACGAGCGAAGTCAACAGCGCGACGCTCATCGCGATGGCAAGCGCGCTGAAGAATGTTCCCGTGACCCCGGTGATTGTGATTAGCGGCAGGAAGACGACGATCGGCGTCAATGTCGATCCGATGAGAGGAACCGTGAGTTCTTTCAACGCACTCGCCGTCGCTTCCAACGGTCCCTGCCCTGCATCCCGGTGCAAGACGATGTTCTCGACGACAACGATTTTGTCATCAATCACCAGTCCCACAGCCGCCGCAAGTCCGCCCAGGGTCATGAGATTGAAACTCTGACCCAGCAGCTTCATTGCGATGAATGTAACGACCATGGTCACGGGCACAACGAGTCCGGTCATGACTGCTGTACCCCAATCGCGCAAAAACAGCCAGATGATCAAAGCTGCGAGTAAAAGACCAATGATGATCGCATCGCGCACGCTCGCAATGGACTCATTCACGATGTTGGATTGATCGTAGAACGGACGGATCTCCACACCGGCGGGAAGCCCAGAACGAATCGCCTCCATTTCCTTGTGAACTTCGTCCGCAACTTGCACCGTATTACTGGCCGGCTGGCGGTTGATGCTGAGCAGTACCGCCGGCTTGCCGTTCGCACTCACGACTGTATACACCGGCGCGACAGCCGGTCCGACGCTTGCCACATCGCCAACTCGAACCGGCACGTTGTTGACATTCTTGATGACGACGTCGCTGATTGCCTCGGGACTGCGGACCTGTCCGTTCACGAGCCCCAGGAATAGCTGGTGACTTCGCGTCATCAGGCCGGGCGAGCCGATGATGTTCGTGTGGTTAATCGCAGTGAGAATGTCATTGACCGATACCTGCACCCGGAGCATCTTCGCCGGATCGATGGTCACATGAAACTCGGGCTGCTGACCTCCCTGGACCTGAACGACTGCCACACCGTTCAATCGATTCAGGCGCGGCTTGATATCGTACGTAGCGAGTTCCCATAAATCGGTCTGCGGAACCTTTTCGGATGTAAGGCTGTAACCGATGATCGGAAAGCTGGAAAAATCCATGCGGTAGGTTTCGATCTTCGCGGTGGGAGGCAGACTACTTTGAATACGCGAGACTGCCGCGTCCACCATCTGCAGCGTCTCGATCATATTCACGTCCCAATTAAAGAACAGGTCGATTTCGGCCGATCCGCGGCTCGTGATCGAGCGCACGGATTCAAGTCCTGGCACGATATTTACCGCTTGCTCGATTGGCCGCGTAATGGTCACCTCCATCTGTTCGATGGGCATGACGCCGTTGTCTACGCCGATCTTGATAAGCGGAAAGTTTGTGGTAGGAAAAACGGCCACGGGAATCTGGAAGGCTTCATAGATGCCGATGATCGCCAGAACGATGATCAGAAAAATAATCGACGTCGAATGGCGGGCGAACCAGTAGTGTTCAGAGTGTTCAGACATGGAGTTTGGACAGCAGCCCACGCCGGAGGCGTGCACGCTCCGCGGTGCCCATCACTTCTCCTCCTCCTCTTCTTCCTTGGGTGCCTGGATCTGGACCTTCGTTTTCGCGAGCACGTCTTCTTCGAGCTTCGAAAGCTCGAAGGCGCCGACGGTGACAACCCGCTCGCCGCTTTCGAGACCTTCGGTGACCTGAACATTGCCGGCATCGCGAATGCCCAGCGAGACGCTCTTCTTCTGAGGTTTGTTTTCGGAATCGACAACAATCACCGAAGTATTTCCAGAAGGGCTCGTCAGCACTGCCGCCGCCGGTATGATCAACGCGTTCCGCACGGTCTGAGCGATCATTTCGACTCGGAGGCTGGTCCCCGGTTTCAGACGATTGCCGGGATTCGAAGCTTGCACCCACACTTCAACCGTTGTACTCGATGGATCGAGTGCCGGACTGATCAACGTAACCTTTCCTGATACCTGAGCGCCGCCGTCCAGAGGCAGAAGGTTAGCCACATCGCCCATCTTCAGGTGCCTTGCATCTTCTTGCGAGACATGTGCCCGCGCGATCACTTGAGAGAGATCCATTACCGTGATGATCGGGTTGCCGCTCGAAGGCATTTCTCCGGCGTAGAAGGGCCGGTCGGTTACAACGCCATCGATGGGACTAATAATGCGTGAGTAGCTGAGCTGAGCTTGCGCGGCCTCGGCGCGAGCCTTTGCGGCATCGCGTTGCGCCGCGGCTGCTTTGATCGACTGTTCTCGTGAAACGCCTTGTAGTATTTCGAAACGCTTGACGGCAATTTCGTACTGGCTCCTCGCCTGACTTAGCGCCACTTGCGCGTCATTGACCTCCTTCTGCGAGATAGCGCCTTCGCGATAGAGAGCTTGACGGCTATCAAACAACTTTTGCTGCGCGTCCATTGCATCTTTCGCAGACCGGACCTCAAGCTCCGCCTTTTGCAAATCTTCCGGAACCGTACCCCGCGCAGTCGTCTGATAATTGGCTTCCGCCTGCTCGAACGCCGCCTGGTTTTCCGCGGCAGCGCCGGCAAGGTCCCGGTTTTCCACTTCGGCAAGAAGTTGCCCCGCGCGAACGCGCGACCCGCGTTCCACATAAAACTTCTTCACGGGAGCCGAAATCTTCGGCACGATCGCAGCCTGCTGCAGCGGATAAAGGAGCGCGTCGGCGGTAACCTTGAGCGAAATCTGCGAACTCAACACCGGCGCCACATCGACTGTAACAACATGCTCGGCTTCTTCGGGTTCGTGCTTTTTGAGGGAACAACCGGAGAGGAGGATACCTATCAGTACTAAAGCCTTGCACCGCTCCGCGGTGCTACACGCCAAATACATCCCTAAAATCCCCCCGTAACCGTCTGCAATGTTGCCAACGCCACACGATAGCGCGACTGCGCATCATCATAAGCATTCCGCGTGTCGACGAGAGTCCTCTGCGCGTCAACCACTTCCAAGGCCGTGGACTCGCCCGCTTGATAGCGCAGATTAATCAGTCGCAGACTTTCTGTCGCAAGATCTGAAGCACGGCGTAAGACATCGACGGCGGCGCGGGCTGTCAATGCTTCGTTGTAGAACAAGTACAGATTGCCGAGGACTTGCCGCTGCGTGTGGGTCAGCTCTACCTGCGCTTGCTGTTGGCGCGCTTGGGCCTGCCGGATCCTGCTTTGCCGAGTGCCCCAATCAAAGATGGGCAGCGTGAAATTCCCAACAATGTAATAGCCGAGGTTCGGCAATGGCCCATATTGCGGAGCCGCAGCTATAACGCTGCGCATTGCAAATTTATTCGCTTCGATACCGTAGTTTGCATCAATTGCCAGTGACGGTAACGACGCATTCCGAGCGCCACGCACGTCGAAGCCCGCTTGCCTCAGGGCTGCTTGTGCAGCGCGTATATCAGGATTCTCACGCGCCGCCATCGATTGAATGTCGGGGAATGGCGGAAGCGTCCGTGCGGAATCGAGATCATCGATTACCGTGAAGTTTTCATTCAGCTCCGGGAATAGCAGCACTGCGAGATTCAAACGGGCGCTTTCCATGCCCAGCATCGCTTCCTGAAATCCCTGCCTCTGCTGCTCGTACTGGATCTGCGCTTTTACGACATCGCTTCGTGCTACCTGGCCTGACTGTTCTTGTTGCTGCGTGATTTGCAAGAACCGTTGCGCCTGCTGCAATCCCTGCTGCGCGGTCGCATACTTCCGTTGCGACGTCACCAGAGCGTAGTAGTTTCTGGTAACGGTGACCGCTAATCCGCGTTGCGCGATCTCCACTCTCGCGTTCGCAAGCGCCTCAGCTGCTTGAGCGCGCCGGTAAGTAGTCTGGAGAAAGGTGTTGGCTGTGAGATCCTGATGGGCAATACCCCATGAGCGATAAACGTGAACGCCGTCGTTTGTCACAAACCGCCCGCTGGGCGCAACCCCATTACCTTGCGTGCCGAGGTATTGCGTCGTATGCGTAACGGTCGGCAAAAGCGAGGATCTCGCCTGAAACCGGTCCTCGCGCGCAACGGCCGCATCCGTGATCGCCAATTGATACTGCGTATCGAGTTTCTTCGCGCGATCCAGCGCATCCTGAAGTGTAATGACCGGGGGCGGCGCGGCCTGCCCCTGAGGCTGCACGAGCTGTAACGACGGCGGCTCCGGGGTCTGGGCAAGAGCCTGGAGGATGATGAATAGGAAACCAAGCGGCAACATTGGCCTCACTTCCCTACAACTAATAATTTAAAAGAGTCCGGCGCAAATCCGCCTCGGCGCTGCCCTGGCTGTGCCGGCAGGGCATCTGCCGCAGGTAAGTAGAGGTTGTGGGTCTTCTCATCAAGCGTGATCGTACGCGCGCCGCGCGCGGTTGCGACGTTTTCGACGACCTCATATTTGCCGCCCATTTCCTGAACGACCGTCAATGTGCCATCGCCGTTCGAGCTGAATGCGTAACCTGTGCTCGGATCAAAAGCCGCGCCGTCAGGGCCCTGACCAATCGCGGGCATTGCCAAAACCTTTCCCGCATCCGGATCGGAAATCGCCATCAATCGATTGCCGCATACGGAAAAGAGCCGGCGCTTCTTCATGTCGATTGCGAGACCCGAAGGACCCTCGCAGGGTTTCAAGGAATACCGCTTTGTGACGGAAGCCTTGGCCGCGTCGATCTCTACAATCTCGCTGGTGTCCTCGATATTCACGTAGACATGGCCTTTGTCGTCGGCCACGGCGAACTCCGGTTTACCGCCCATCGGAATCGTTGCCACAGCCATTCCGGTCTTCGCGTCGATAGCCGTCGAATTGTTTGAACGGCCATTGAAGGTGAAAACGCGGCCGGACTTCGGTTCGAAGCGGATGGAATCCGGATTTTCGCCAGTCGCGACCTGGCTCATCGCTTTTAGCGTCTTCATGTCAAAGATCGTGACGTTGTTTCCACGTCCATTGCTGATGAATCCCCGATTCAGGTTGGGTGCGAGCGCGATGCCGTGCACACCCGGCGTGTCTGGAATATCGCCGACAACTTTGCCTGCATCCGGATCGACGACAACGACATGCGTGGCGTGCGACACGTACAAGCGGCGGGCGGAGCTGTCCATCGTCAGATAATCCCAACCGCCCTCACCGCCAATCTTGATCTCCTTGAGAAGTTTCAAACCGGTTGGCGCGGCAAACGCGGCAATAGCAAACAGAGCTGATAGAGCTAGCGTTAGAGCCTTTCTCATCGATCCTCCTTTGGGCACTTCGAATGCGTCTTACTGTAGGGGTGGTCATAAGATAGACCGCCCCTACAATATAGGCCCGCAAGAATAGAAGAGACATTAATTCTTGTTTATCCCGAGTCAGGTTGAGGCCGTAGGCGCCCGCTTTAGCCGCCCCGCCGGCGCCTACTGCGGCGCCTTCACCGCATACGTGTACAGCTTTTCGGGAGGGGTGATCCGATGCTCGCCGACGAGCGCATCGGTAACGCTATTGGCGAGGGTGTTGTAATACCACGCGAAGAATTCGGCAAAAGCAACATCGCGGCCCGAGGATAGCAAACCGCCAAGCTTGATGAATTCCGGGCGGCGGCTCCTGAAATACGGCAGTAGCTTGTCGCGTGAAAAGACGCTGATGAATGTCCGGTATTTCCGCGCGTCAATATCTTCAAGAATGGTGTCCTTGCCCCGCAGATCGTCGGGATTCAGCTTCTCATCCGGCAATGCGGTTCCAATCGTTACGATGCGATAGCCGGCGGACTCGCGTAGCTCGCCCCGCAGCTTTCCTGCCGCTTCGGGATTGCTCTCGACCAGCCATGCAAAATACCGGTCGGACTTGCCGCGCCGCGGCGGCGGCGGCATAAGGGTCTTGTCTTCATAGAACGCATCCATCAGGCCGCCAAGAAGAATTCCGGAAACGACGGTCTCGTACATCACGCGGCCTTTCGAAATGCCTTTCGCGCCCTCGAGCGAATTGACCATCGATTCAATATCCTTCCAGTTATCGACGATCAGCTTCGTGAATTCCTGCGTGTGGCGGTGAAGCGGGTCCTTCAAGCGATCGAAGTCCCGCTCGCGTACGATGGGCATAAAGGGCGTCGTATCGTCGTCGTCGCGACGCCCAGCGAGGCGTTCATCTTCGAGCTTGTCCGAAGTCTTCGAAACGTCGCCTGGCGATACTTTCAGCATTTTCGCAATTTTGTCTGCAGACCATCCTTGCGCATAAGCAACCACGATTTCACGCGCGAGATCCTCCTTCATGATTGCTTCTGCCATGCGCGACCATGGGTAGGAGCCAAATTGAAAATCCGGATGCACGTCCGGCTTCTTTACGGGCTTTTGAGCCGAAAGCAATAAAACTAACGGAATAATTAAGAAATTTTTCACCAGAGAAATTTTAATCCAAGTTGCACGATTCGTGGTGACCGCGCAACGAATAACGCCCCAAAATCCGAAGAATCCGCAAAATTCTGCATGGTGGGCGGAGCTACGAAATTCGGGTGATTCAGCACGTTATAAAAATCGGCTCGAATCTGGACTCGGGCCGCATCCGACCATCTTAAGCTCCGGACCAGAGCGGCATCGATGTTTCTAAGCCCTGGACCGATGATGACGTTCCGGCCACTGTTGCCGAATGTGCCGGATTCCGGGATTTGAAACGCCGCCGGCTCGAAAAACCGTGACGGTGTCGGGTTCGAGATGTTGGGATTTCCCACCAGATCGGGCCGGTTCACGATGGGACTGCCGGTGCCTGAGACATCTGCGCTGACGATCGCCGAAAGCGGGGTTCCTGACTGGACGGTCCCGATGACGTGCAACTGCCAACCTTTGATCAAAGCGTACCGCTTCCCCGGCAGGTTGTATGTGCCCGAGAAGACCATCCGGTGTTTCATGTGAAAGTCGGACAATCCGCGTTCGGCAGCAAGGTTATGTGAGTCCTGCGGCAGGATGCTGATCAACGTGGCATC
>Ga0066710_100007080_pt1 | contig 10636 bp, 10 predicted proteins | sample GraSoiAngelo_159_FD_79666 | JGI IMG/M metagenome (GOLD analysis project Ga0066710, IMG submission 79666) | Grasslands soil microbial communities from the Angelo Coastal Reserve, California, USA - 14_1009_16_40cm | ecosystem: Environmental > Terrestrial > Soil > Grasslands | place: USA...
AAGGGCGAGCCGAAGTCAGGGCCGCTGCGCGGTTCCTTGCGCTGCTCGGCTGGGAATAGTGGCTATAGCCCAATAAATTCTGGCGCAGGCAGCTATGAAATTAATAGCGTTGCAGGCTGCCCCCGTGAAAACAGCTGCCGGCCCGCTCAGGCTGGTGGCTAAGCGGCGTCTTTGGAAGCCTGGCGGCGGCGCTCGAGGAAGGCCTGCAGCTCGCCCACCACGCCCTTGCGGAAGGCCAGCACGCAGACCACGAAGATCGCGCCTATGATGACGGTGACCCATGAGCCCACCTTGTCGGCCAGCAGGTTTTGCAGCGAGATCACGATGCCGGCGCCGAAGACCGGGCCGAAGAAGGTGCCCACGCCGCCCAGCAAGGTCATCAGGATCACCTCGCCCGACATGGACCAGTGCACATCCGACAGCGTCGCAAAACCCATCACCAGGGTCTTGAGCGAGCCCGCCAGGCCGGCCAGGGCGGAAGACAGCACGAAGGCCAGCAGCTTGTAGCGGTCCACCTGGTAGCCCAGCGAAATGGCGCGGGGTTCGTTCTCGCGGATCATTTTGAGCACCTGGCCAAAGGGCGAATGCACGATGCGCGAGATGCCCAGAAAGCACAGCACGAAGACCGCGACCACAAAGTAATACATGATGATGTCGGATTCGAGCGGGAGCATGCCCAAAAGGCGGCCGCGCGGCACGCCCTGCAAGCCGTCTTCGCCGCCGGTAAAAGGCGCTTGCAGGCAGACAAAAAACACCATCTGCGCAATCGCCAGCGTGATCATGGCGAAGTAAATGCCCTGGCGCCGGATGGCGACCGCGCCGACGACCAGGCCAATCAGACCGGCCGCCACGGTGCCGGCAAGTATGCCCAGTTCAGGCGTCCAGCTTTGCGACTTGATGAGCCAGCCGGTCACGTAGGCGGCCGAGCCAAAAAATGCGGCATGACCGAAGGACAGCAGGCCGGTAAACCCCAGCAGCAGATTGAAGGCGCAGGCAAACAGGGCAAAGCACAGCAGTTTCATGACGAACACCGGGTACAGCCCGATGACGGGCGCGACCAGCGCCAGCGCCAGCAGGGCCAGGTAGGTGATGCGCGTCATTTGGCTGAACTTTTGGCTGAATTTAGCGGCTTGAGTCATGAGGGGCTTGGTCACGGAGGCAGTCACGGGTACGACGGCAGTTTTAGTCATGGCTCAGGCTTCCTTGCCAAACAGGCCGGCCGGGCGGACCATCAGCACTATGACCATGATCACGAACACCACAATATTGGACGCTTCGGGGTAGAACACGCGGGTCATGCCTTCGATCAGGCCCAGGCCCAGGCCGGTAATGACCGAGCCCAGAATCGAGCCCATGCCGCCAATCACCACCACGGCAAACACCACGATGATGAGGTTGGAGCCCATCAGGGGGTTGACCTGGATGATGGGCGCGGCCAGCACGCCGGCGAGTGCGGCCAGCGCGGCGCCGGCGCCGTAGGTCAGCATCACCATCATCGGCACATTGATGCCGAAGGCCTGCACCAGTGCCGCGTTTTCAGTGCCGGCGCGCAGGTAAGCGCCCAGCCGTGTTTTTTCGATCAAAAACCAGGTGCCCAGGCAAACCACCAGCGACACCAGCACGACCCAGGCCCGGTAATTCGGCAGAGTCATGAAACCGAGGTTGGTGGCTCCCGATAGCAGCTCCGGCACGTTGTAGTTCTGGCCCGACACGCCGTACAGCTCGCGAAAAATGCCTTCGGCGATCAGCGCCAGGCCAAAGGTCAGCAGCAGCCCATAGAGCGGGTCGAGCTTGTACAGGTGCTTGAGAAACAGGCGCTCAATCACCACGCCGAGCGCGCCCACGGTCAGCGGGGCCAGCACCAGCGCAACCCAGTAATTGATGCCGAGTTTGTCGAGCATGATCCAGGCCGCAAAGGCGCCCAGCATGTAGAGCGCCCCGTGGGCGAAGTTCACAATGCCCAGCAGGCCGAAAATGACAGCCAGCCCGAGGCTGAGCAGGGCGTAAAACGCGCCATTGACCAGGCCCAGCAGCAGCTGGCCCAGAAAGGCTTGATGGGGAATACCGAAAATTTCCATGGAGGCCTGACAGTTCGCGTTCTTTGCGTTCAAAAAAAGCGGCCGACCGCCTGCCCGAGCGGCGGGCGGCCACCTGCAATCAAATTATTTCTTGAACACCGAGCACTTGGACTCGGCCACCGTCGTGAAAGCCTGCTCGCCGGGGACCTTGGCCACCATCTTGTAGTAGTCCCACGGCGTGCTGGATTCTTTGGCACCCTTGACCTGGTAGAGGTACATGTCGTGAACCATGCGGCCGTCGGTGCGAATCTGGCCCTTGCTGTAGAAGTCGTCAAACTTCATGGTTTTCAGCGTGCTCATCACCTTGTCGGCATCCGTGGTGCCGGCGGTTTGCACGGCCTTCAGGTAGTTGGCCGCGGCCGAGTAGTCGGCCGCCTGCAGGCTCGAAGGCATGCGTTTGTACTTGTCAAAAAAGCGTTTGGAGAACTTGCGCGAGGCGTCGTCCTGGTTCCAGTACCAGCTGTCGGCCAGTTGCAGGCCTTCGGTGTTGGCCAGGCCCAGGCTGTGCACGTCGTTGATGAACACCAGCAGGCCGGCAACCTTCATGCTCTTGGTGATGCCGAACTCCTTGGCGGCCTTCATGGCGTTGGTGAAGTCGCCGCCGGCATTGGCCAGGCCCAGGATCTGCGCCTTGGAAGACTGGGCCTGCAGCAGGAAGGCCGAGAAGTCGGAGGCATTGAGCGGATGCCGCACGGTGCCGGCCACGGTGCCGCCATTGGCTTTCACGACGGTAGCCGCGTCGCCCTCCAGGGAGTGGCCGAAAGCGTAGTCCGCGGTCAGAAAGTACCAGCTTTTATTGCCGGCCTTGACGAGTGCCGTGCCGGCCACCTTGGCCAGCGCCACGGTGTCGTAGGCGTAATGCACGGTGTAGGGCGTGCAGTCCTCATTGGTCAGGCGCGCAGAACCGGCGCCGATGGAGATGAAGGGGCGCTTTTTCTCGGCCGCCACTTTGGCCATGGCCAGGGAGGTGCCGGAGTTGGTGCCGCCTATCAGTACGGACAGGCCATCCTTGTCGATCCATTCGCGGGCCTTGGAGCTGGCCACGTCGGCCTTGTTCTGGTGGTCGGCCGTGAGCACTTCGATCGGGCGACCCAGCACCTTGCCGCCGAAGTCCTGCGCGGCCCACTTGATCATTTCACCGCCGGCCGGGCCGTCGATATCGGCGTACAGGCTGGACATGTCCGTGATGAACCCGATTTTGACCGGGCCGGAGGCCTGCGCGAAGGCGCTGACGGCGCCAAGGCCAACGGCCAGGGCAATGACGAGAGATTTGAGTTTCATGATGTCTCCTGTGGGTTGGATGAAGAAATGACGAAGAAGCAAGGAACAAATAACAATAAGGGCGGGAAGGCTTAAACCCCGAGGTACTCCTGCAGCATGCCCATGTTGTCCCGCAGCTCGCTTTGCGCAAATTGCTTGACGATGCGGCCATGCTCCATGACATAAAAACGGTCGGCCAGCGGTGCGGCAAAGCGAAAGTTCTGCTCCACCAGCACGATGGTGTAGCCCTTGGCCTTGAGCGTGCGGATCATTTCGGCGAGCTTTTGCACAATCACCGGGGCCAGGCCCTCGGAGATTTCATCGAGCAGCAGCAAGCGTGCGCCGGTGCGCAGGATGCGGGCGACGGCCAGCATCTGCTGCTCGCCCCCCGAGAGGCGCGTGCCGGGGCTGCCGGCGCGCTCCTTCAGGTTGGGGAACATCGTGTAGATTTCGTCGATGCTCATGCCGCCCGGGGCAATGCTGGGCGGCAGCATCAGGTTTTCTTCGGCCGACAGGCTGGCGAAAATGCCGCGTTCCTCGGGGCAGTAGCCCACGCCCAGCCGGGCCACCTTGTGGGGCGCCAGCTTGAGGGCCTCTTCGCCATTGATCCTGATGGAACCCTTGCGCGCACCGGTCAGGCCGACGATGGCGCGCATGGTGGTGGTGCGGCCCGCGCCGTTGCGGCCCAGCAGGGTCACGACTTCGCCTTCGTTGACGCTGAGGTTCACGCCATGCAGGATGTGCGACTCGCCGTACCAGGCGTGCAGGTCTTCAATGCGGAGCAGTTCTGTCGACATCAGTGGGCTCCCTGCAGTGCGGTATCGGCCGTGCCCATATAGGCTTCAATCACCAGCGGGTTGGCCGAGACTTCGGCGTAGGGGCCATCGGCAATGATGGTGCCGCGCTGCAGCACGGTGATGCGGTCGGCAATCGACGACACCACGTTCATGTTGTGCTCGACCATCAAGATGGTGCGGCCTGCCGAGACCTTCTTGATCAGCTGCGTCACGCGGTCCACGTCTTCGTGGCCCATGCCCTGGGTGGGCTCGTCCAGCAGCCTCAGGTCGGGCTCCAGCGCCAGGGTGCTGGCCAGCTGCAGGGCGCGCTTGCGGCCATAGGGCAGGTTCACGGTCAGCTCGTCGGCAAGGCCGCCCAGGTCCACATCGGCCAGCAGTTCACGGGCACGCTCATGCAGGTGATGCAGGCTGTTTTCGGCTTTCCAGAAATGAAACGACGTGCCCAGGTTGCGCTGCAGCGCGGCGCGCACGTTTTCCAGCACCGTCATATGCGGAAAAACGGCCGAAATCTGGAACGAGCGCACGATGCCGCGGCGTGCCGTTTGCGCCGGCTTTTCATGGGTGACGTCGAGGCCGTTGTAGACAATGCTGCCGCGCGTCGGCGTCAGGAATTTGGTCAGCAGGTTGAAAAAGGTGGTCTTGCCGGCACCGTTGGGGCCGATGAGCGCATGAATATGCCCGCGCTGAACCTTGAGGTCCACGTTGTTGACGGCGACGAATCCCTTGAATTCCTTGGTCAGCCCTCGTGTTTCAAGAATGAACTCCACTGACAAATTGCTCTCCGGCTGGTAAGGGTTGAATTCACGGGGCCATATGACTGCAGATTGACTGCAGGTGCAGATGTAAATGCAAGTACGAGTGCCTGCATGGGTCCCGTGAAAGACAGATGGTCATCCTAACTATCCGGGTAGTGCGGCGATACCGGGTAAGACCCTTAGGTAGTTTTGCGTGATGGGCGACTCCGGGGGGCTGGCGTGGTGGTGCACGCCATCGGGCCCGTGAAACCGCGTCTTTTTATCCATGGATTCTCATGAAAAAGAGGCCGAGGCGCAGGTTTTATAGGCGCAGGCAGCTATCAGTTTTATAGCGACTCGGTGTTTTTGGCCGGATGCTCACTCTTCCTTGTGGCGTTTGGGTCTGCCCTCTGGCCGCGGCTCGGGGCCATGGACGGCATCGGCCTGCCGCGCATGCGGCTTCTCTTCGGCCAGTTGCCTGCGCTGCTCCTGTTGTAGCCGCTGCTGCTGTTCATGAGCCTGCCGCTGCTGGTCTTGCTGGACTCGCTGCTGCTGTTGTTGCTGTAGCTGCAGCGCCTGTTGTTGGCGTTGTTGCTCCTGTTGCCGTTGCGCTTGTTCACGCAGGGCGCGCTGGCCCAGCAATTCTGCGTTTTTCCGCTGTTGGTCTTGCTGGGCGCGTTGTTGTTGTAACGCCTGCTGCTGCATCACCTGCTGCTGCTGTTGCTGCTCCTGCATCCGGCGCGCCTGCTCCCGTTGTTGTTCCTGCTGTTGTAGCGCTTGCTGTCGTTGCGCCTGCTCACGCATTGTGCGCTGGCTGGCCAGTTCGTCGTTTTGTCGTCTTTGCTGTTCCTGCTGGCGGGCCTGCTCGGCCTGCTGACGCTGCTGGTCACGCTGGTGTTGCTGCTGCGCGCGCTGGGCCTGCTCCGCCGCGCTGCGCTCGGGCGCGGCCCGTGCATCCTGGTCAGCCGGGCGGACTGGCGGGGGCGGGGGCAGGTTGGCATTTTTTTGCGCCTGCTCGCGCAGGGCGCGCTGCCCCAAAGACTCATCGGCCTGCCTGCGCTGCGCCTCCTGTTGCCTGATCAAGGCGCCCTGCTGGCGTTCCTGGTCGCGCTGCAATTGTTGCTGCTCGCGCCGGACACGGTTTTCCGCGTCGATGGCAGGACGGTCTTGCGGGTTGATGCTCGGGCCGGGTCTTGCCGCGGGGAGCTGCGCGCCCGGCAAAGCTGCCGCGGGAAGCGGTGAGGGCAATGCTGGCGTCTGTGCTCTGGGGGCAGCGCCGCGGTCTTCAGGGCGTTCATTTTTTCGGGCATCCCGCCTGTCATCACCGCGGTCATTGCGCATGCCATCACGCCGCTGATCCCGGCGTTCGTCGCGGCTGCGGACCACCGGCTGTGCCGCCATCAGCGCGGCGGGGGGCAGGGCGGCCGCTGCGGCAGGCCTTGGCCGTTCGCGAAAATCGGGGCGTTGCGGCAGGGCGCCGCGGTTCGCCGCCCCCTCCGCGAGCCCACCGGTGACCACCTGGGCGCGGCTCAGGTCGGCGGAGCTCAGGGGCGCCAGGTTGCCATGCACCGGCCGGCCATGGGCAAAGTCGTCTCTGCTGACGGCCGTGACGGCGGCGGGCTGGCGCTGGTAGCGATAGATGTTGGTCACATTGACCGTGTTGTTGACCGCGATGTTGTGGTTCACCTGGGCGACATAGCGCGGGCTCACCCGGTAGGCCGGGAGAAAGGCCTCGCCCGGTGCCAGCGGGAACCAGCCGATGCTGGGCCGTGGTGTGCCGCCCGTGCCATTCGCGAGGTTCCAGTTCACCCGCCCACCGTGTCCGCCCACGAAGACGACCAGCGCCGGGGCATACACCGGGCGCGGTGCCAGCCGCCCGGGCACCCAGGCCCAGCGCGGGCCGATCTGGGCCCAGCGGCCGTAGTGACACGGTGCAAAGCCCCAGGGGGCGTCGTCAATCCAGGTCCAGCCCCAGGGCGCTATCCAGCTCCAGTGGCCCATCCGGTAGGGCGCCCAGTTAAGGGGAACCGCGCGCGGCAGCCAGACGGCGCCGTAAGTCGCGTCCTGGCGCCAGTCGCCGTAGCTGTCGAGCTGCTGGTAGCCAATGGTTTCACGCGGCACATAGCGCGCCGACACCGACTGGTCCTCGCGCTGGTCGCGGTCGGCGGCCCAGACATCGAAGTCGTCCAGCAAGGCAGTGCCCGGTCCCGCAGGGGTTAGCTGGGTGCCGGTGAAGCTGGCCTGCTGCTGGCTGTCCAGATTGACGGTCTCGCCGCTGTCGCCGTAAATCACGCCGGCGCCCGACTGCGCCACGACGCGCGTGGTGTTGCTGGCCGGGTTGGCATCGAGCCGGTAGTCACCCGGCTGCGTGATCACGAAAGCCAGATTCGGCGTGTTGATCTCCAGGCGCTCGCCCTCAAACAGCGTGCGTACGCGCAGCCTGAGGCTGCCTTGCGCCAGGCGCAGCTGGACCGTGTTGTCGTCAAGCGTTAAAAAATCCAGGCTGGTCTGCTCGCTCATGCGCACCGCGGTCGAGCCGATGTGCAGCTCCGAGCGCGCATGCGGGGCGGTCCACAGGCGGTCGCCGCTGGTCAGGGGGCGGTTCAGCAGCGCGGGTGTCCAGGCATTGGCCTCTGCAGCGCCTGCCGCGTCCGCCGGCGCAAAGCTCACCGCACCTTCCACGAGGTTGAGGCTGGCCACGCGGCCGGGCGGATCGATGGCGGCGCCATACTGCCCGGGCATCTGAGCCCACGCAGCGCCTTGCAACACCGGCAGCAGGGCCAGCAGCGATGCGGCAACAAGCACCGGCAAACCGGCGCGCAGGCGCTGAAGCTGGCAATGAAGGCTTGATAAGCAAGCCGGAGTGGTTCTCATGGGGATCTCTCTTCCTGGGGTTGCGGCTCCAAAATTGCGGGGGCGGTCGTGGCTAGTACTTCACCAGTGACGGGCCCTGTTTTTTTGCGATGCGTGCAACACCGCACTGGCTACTCCTAAACCCTCAACGCGCGAGGCGGTGGAAGGGACTGCCAGGCGAAGGTAAAGATTGCGCCATTTGGTGGCAAGCTGCAACAGGATGTAATTCCAGCTGCCGGCGTGTGTGCCGATCCGCTGCAGGTTTGCATAGGAAATAGCCTCTTTGGCCAAGCGGAATGTGCGCTTGCAGCTATCAAAACAGGAGCGTTTGGACGGCTTCCAGGCAAGGCCCCGGTGAGTATGAGACGATTGCATCCATGCAGAATTCCTGGCCTTCCAGCGGCTTTCAGCAGCGCTACCGCCCAGCCCAACTCCAGCGCAACGAACGCGGCTGGCTGATCCCTAGCGACGACTACCTGCGGCTTTTTCTCGCCCGGCCCGAACTGGCGCCCGTGCCCGAGTCCTGCCCGGCCGAGCTGGCCCTGCATGCGGCGCTGCTGGCGGCCCCTGCAAGGCCGGTCGCGCCCGGCGAGCTGCAGGCGCTGCAGGATGCCGATGCCCGTGACAGCTACACGCTGTTCCTGCGCTTTCGCGATGGCCTGCTGGCCGCCGGCACCCTGGAGGCCTATTACCTGCGCCTGTTTCCGCGGGACGGCAGCGGCTGCATCAACATCCCGCCGCTGTTTATAGATCTGCTGGCCCAGGCCATCACGCATGGCTTGCTGGAAGACTCGGCCGACGCCTATATGGTGCGTGCCGGTGAGCTGCTGTTTCGCAGCCAGCGCATCAGCACGCAGGGCGGCCAGGTGCTCAGCGGCGACCGTGAGGTGATGGACATCTTCAATGAGACCGGCGGCTTGGGCGACATCGGGCGCTTTCTGGCGCAAGCGCAAGCGCCCCTGCGCAGCGTCAGCCTGCAGGTGCTTGGTGATGACAACGCGCCAGACTATCTGGCAGGGCGGCAGCAGGCGGATCGCTACACATTCTTGCTGGACCTCACCCACGAGTTCAGCAAGGACCTGAGTCACGGACTGGTCCTGACCATGACGCGGGCCCGCTCAGGGCTCAAGGCGCTGGCCCGCGTGCTCGAAAAATGGGTGTGGCATTTTTTGGGTGTCGCCGTCACCATCAAGCCGCTGCAAAAGATCGATGACGAGGCCTGGCGCTGGCATGTGGGGCTGGATGTGGAGGCGACGGCGCTGCTCAATGATTTGTACGAGGGCCGCGAGGTGGCGCCCGCGCGCATGCAGCGCCTGCTCAGCCTGTTCCGGCTGGACTTTGCCGACCCGCAAGAGATGCGTGCCGATGTGGCGGGCAAGCCGGTTTACCTGGGGCTGATGATGAATGCCGACGGCGTGGTCCGCCTGAAGCCGCAGAACCTGCTGGTGAATTTGCCGCTGCGGCAATCCATGTAGTGCATGTAGCGCGGCGGGTATTGGCTGCCGAATAAAATCCTAAGCATGCAGACGAATGCGCGGTGCGCGCCGGCTATTGCACGCCATGTCTGCAGACCCAACCCAGGAGACCCCGCTATGTTCCGAAAGCTGCTTTCTTTGATGTTTCTTGCGTGCGCACTGACTGCCGCGCAAGCCCAGCCTCAGCCCCAAATCTTCCCGGCCAAGCCGATTCGCATGATCGTTCCCTTCCCGCCGGGCGGCGGCACCGACATTTTGTCGCGGCTGGTGGCCAACAAGCTCACCGAAGTGAGCAAGTGGAGCGTGATTCCCGACAACCGTGCGGGTGCCGGCGGCACCATAGGCATTACCGAGGCCGTGCGCGCCGCGCCCACCGGCTATGACATAGTGATGGGACAAAAAGACAAAATGGTGGTCGCACCCTGGCTGTACAAAAACCTGAGCTACGACCCGACCAAAGACCTGGTGGCGGTGGCGCATGTGGCCTATACGCCGGTGGTGATCGTGACCCGCACGAATTCGCGCTTCAAGTCGCTGGCCGATGTGGTCACGGCGCCGAACGCCGCGCCTGACGCCATTACCTACGGCTCGCCCGGCAATGGCACGACGATTCACCTGGCCGGCGAAATCTTCAAATCCGCCGCCAACATCAAGCTCCGGCATGTTCCCTACAAAGGCTCGAATCCGGCCTTGATGGACGTGCTGGCCGGCAATGTGGACCTGATTGTGTCGTCCCTGCCTTCGGCCATGGCGCAAATCAAGGCGGGCAAGCTGCGGCCGCTCGCGGTGACCTCGGCGCGTCGCAGCACCTCGCTGCCGGATGTTCCCACGGTGGCCGAGCTGGGCTACAAGGACTTCGATGTCAGCACCTGGTATGGCCTGTTCATGCCGGCCGCCACGCCCAAAGACATCGTGGCCACGGTCCATGCCGAGGTCAACAAGCTGCTGTCTATGCCGGATGTGAAGGCGGCGATTCACGCCCAGGGCGCGGAAGTGCAGAGCATGAGCACTGAGCAGTTTTCCAATCTGCTGAAGACCGACTACCAGAAGTGGAAGGGCATTGTGCAGGCTTCTGGCGCCACCATCGAGTAACAACTGGGCGCGTGGCTTAAAATCACGCGTTCAGCCATTTTTAACCCGGAGTCTTCCATGTCCAAAAAAATCAGAGTCGAAGCCGACATCTGCGCCCCCAAGCCAGTGCCGCCAAAAGGCTACACCCTCACGACTGGCCGTGGCCAGAAAGTCAGCCTGGAGCGCGGCTCCCACACCCGCAGCAAAAAGAACCCAGGCAAGCGCCCGTCAAAAGGCGGCTAAGCCCCTTTCTTTTTCGTGCGGTCTGGCTCACAGGCCGCCACAAGCCGGTTGCTTCTGCCCAGTGCAGGGGCCCGGCTTTATTTTTTGGCGTGTTGCCACGATTCAGGGGTGGGGCTCTGGCCCAT
>Ga0066710_100007081_pt1 | contig 10634 bp, 8 predicted proteins | sample GraSoiAngelo_159_FD_79666 | JGI IMG/M metagenome (GOLD analysis project Ga0066710, IMG submission 79666) | Grasslands soil microbial communities from the Angelo Coastal Reserve, California, USA - 14_1009_16_40cm | ecosystem: Environmental > Terrestrial > Soil > Grasslands | place: USA...
CTCGGCATGGGAACCGACCTCGGCGTGAATGCCGACGACCTGCGCAACTACATCGACCACAACCGGTCGAAGTACGCCCCGCTCGTCCAGGGCGCGTTCACGGTTCCCGTGCTCAACGTCTACTTCGAGAAGACCTACAACGTTGCGATCCCGTTCATCGTCGGGGGGCTCGCCGAAGGCACCAACGACGGAGACGGCTGGGGTCAGGTCGACAACCTGAACGAGCGCTCGGTCTACAAGGGCGCGATCAACTGCTCGAAGTCATCGCAACTCGCACCCGCGTGCACACCGGGCAACCCGTTCAGCAACGCGCGCGCGCTCACCTACATCGTCCAGCACGAGTCGGCGCACTTGCTCGGCCTGCACCACCCGCACGACGGGACCGTGTCCGTCGAGAAGGCGTCGGGTCCGGCGCCGGCGGGCTCGCCGTTCAGCGGACCGTGGCACTACTACTACGAGATGAACAAGTGGCAGTACGACTACACGGCCTCACCCACGACGTACGGCCACACCTACGGCACCTACGAGGTCATCGACCAGGATCGGTTGATGTACGGCCACACAGCCGAGTACCTGAAGCAGGCGCAAGACTGGCTCGCCGACGCGTACTTCCTCCAGGGAGCAGCCGGGGCCACCTCACCGACGTTGCATCTGCGGCACGTCACGCACGTGACGCTGTCGGATCGCGCGCTCGCGACCACGCTGTTCCAGCGCGGCGACTACCTGCACGCGCAGTACGCGATGCGCAACGCTGTGTATCACGCGAAAGGCTTCATTTTCCCGGCGGTCCAGCCCCATCTTATGAGCCTCGCCGACGCGGCGGCCGCAGCCGCGCAGCCGACCGACGCCACCGTCAAGGACGGTCACGAGATCTTCGTTATCAACCCGCAGCCGGTGTACGGCCCGGCGGCATAGCTGCTCCGACGGCCCCCCTCCCCGTTGCACGGCCGAGCTTCCCGGCTGGGGAACCACCCTTCCTTCGCAACACCCCTTCCGGTACCGTTCAGGCGTGACTACGGTCGCCGGGACGGAGCGGCGTGGCGTCGACTCGGGGGTTCACCTCGCGGAGGTCGTCGCCACGATCGCGCTGGCCGCAGACCTCGGGCTCGGGCAGCCGCTCGAGCACATGCTCAGAACGTGCGTCGTTGCGATGCGTTTCGCCGACCAGCTCGGCCTCCCGCAAGAAGATCGTGACGCCACGTACTGGGTCGCGCTCTTCACAACGGCCGGGTGCACCGGCGTCTCGTTCGAGCTCTCGGCGGTGTTCGGCGACGACATCCAGTTCCGCCACGACGTGACGTCGGTGCCGCCTTCGACCTTCGACCTCATGCGATTCATCATCGGGCGCGCTGGCGGGGGGCGCGGCGCGATGACGCGCGCGCGCATCAAGGCCGACCTCCTATTCACCCGCATGAGCGCCCTCGAGCGTTCGTTCCTCGCGCACTGTGCCGTGAGCGCGCAGCTGACGAACCGTCTCGGTCTCGGCGATCTGGTCGAGACGTGCCTTTACCAGACGTTCGCGCAGTGGAACGGGAAGGGGTTGCCTCGGCACCTCGGCGGCAAAGACCTCCTGGTCCCGATCCAGGTTGCGAACATCTCGATGCAGGCGCAGGTAGCCGCGAGCGAGAAGGACGTCCCCGCATCCATCGAAACGCTGCGCCCCTGCGGCGGGAAGTTCTGGGATCCGGAGCTCGTCGAGGCCTTCTGCTCCAACGCGGACGCCTTGCTCGCCCCGGACGAAGAGGTTTCGGCGTGGGACGCGGTCGTCGGTACCCAGCCGCCCGGCCGGGGGCCGCTCACAGAAGGCGAGCTCGACGACGCGCTCGCGCTCCTCGGCGACTACGCCGATCTCAAGTCGCCGTGGTTCACCGGGCACTCGCGGGGCGTTGCCTCGCTCGCCGTTGCGGCCGCGAGTGTCGCCGGCCTCCCCGAGTCCGACGTCAAGACCTTGCAGCGCGCGGCCTGGATCCACGACATCGGCCGCAACGGCGTACCGAACACGATCTGGGACAAGCCAGGTCCGCTGACCGACTTCGAGATGGAGAAGGTGCGCCTGCACGCGTACTACACCGATCGCGTACTCCACAACGCCGGCAAGCTTGCGCTGCTTGCGTCGATCGCATCCTCTGCTCACGAGCGGTCGGGCGGCACCGGCTATCCGCGCGGGATCGCCGGGGCGACGATCCCGTTGCTCGGACGCTTCCTCGAAGCCGCCGACTGCTATCACGCGATGCTCGAAGATCGCCCGCACCGCCCGGCGCTTTCGCGCGACGACGCCGCGAAGGAGCTGCGGCGCGGCGCGCGCGAAGGCGAGTACGACGGAGCAGCCGTCGATGCCGTCCTGTCCGCGGCCGGTCACCAAGTCAGGCGCAAGCCGTCGGCGCCGGCCGGGCTCACCCCGCGCGAAGTCGAGGTCCTCGTGCTCGCGGCGCGCGGAGGCACCACGCGCGCGGTGGCCAACGCGCTCGGTATCGAGCCGAAGACGGCGGGCAAGCACATCGACCGGATCTACACCAAGATCGGCGTCAACAGCCGCGCCGAGGCAGCCATGTTCGCGATGCAGCACGGGCTGCTCTCAACGTGGGAGACCACCGAGGCATAGGCGCCGGCTAGCCGATCTCGGTCAGCCGTGGGCCCGCGGTCACGTTCGACGCAGACCACGTCACTTCGACCGGGAAATCCCACGACTCCTCCAGCCACGGCCCGCGCCTGCACATCTCGGCGACGTCGACCCATCCTTCTTCGAGCAGCCCGGTGGCTGCGTCGAAGATCCGGTACCGCTGCCGCTGCGTCTGGATCGGCTGCGACTCGAGCATGATCGCGCGCAGCTCGCCCGGCTCGAACGAGGCTTGCTCTTGCACCGCCTCCAGCAAGTGGTGATCGTGGAAGTGCCCGTCGCCGAAGTTCCACCCCGCGACGATGCCGGCGATGATCTCGCCGTCCCGCATGAGGTAGCCCTCGACGTCGTCGACCGCGCGCGCGAGCAGCCCCGTAAGCGCGCGGCCGTGACTGTGCATGGCGCGGAACGCCATCCCTTTCTCGATCACGTACTGCGCGGTGTCGCGGTCGTAGACCTTCGCAAGCTGCTCGACGCCGATGCGCGCGACCTTCGAAACGCGCCGGTCGAGCTTCCCTTCCGCGTCGGTGTCCTTGCGGAAGAGCCACGTGCTCGAGGCCCAGTTGCCCGCGTAGTACCGCATCGATAGGAGGAACGAGATCTTCTCCGGGAACAGGTTCCCGAGGATCGGGATCACGGCCCCGAGCAAGATGAGGAGCACCAAGAGCGGGACCCCGACCGTCGATAGCGGAACGACGCCGTAGTGACCGAACAAGAATGCGATGCCGAAGATCATGAAGAGGTTCCACTCCAACGGCACGCCCATCGGGATCGTCGACAGGATTTGTGCGTGGAACGCGATCATGCCGATGATCGCGATCGTCTGAAGCGTTCCGCCCCGCGTCAGCATCATCGTCAGGGGCAGGCCGAATTCGTACGCCGTCCCGATGTGCGCCGCGAGCATGGCGGCGCGCGACGGGCGCAGGTCGTCGGGGTAGTGCCGGTACAGCTTCTCCTTCGCGCGCGCGGAACGGTTCCACGGCGTGTTGCTGACCATCACGGCGACGACGAACGGGAAGTGCCGGTTCAGCTTCGACATCGCGGCCCCGGCCCAGATAAAGAAGAGGACGAACTGCCAGCCGGCGATCGCGTGGCGCAGCGGGAACAGCGAGACGAGGAGGATGAACCCGTAGACCTCGGGGCGCGCGGCGAGGAACGGAACCTTGTCGCGCAAGCCGAGCAGCGCCCACAGAGATAGCAAGACGATGAGCGCGACGGGTTGCAGGCGGCGTGCACCTTGTACCTCGCCACCCGAGATCAGAAGGTACGCGGCAGAGGCAAGAACGCCGGCGTAGAGCGCGACGTCGGCGACGGTCCGACGGTATCCCTTCGTGAAAGGCACCTTGTCCGGCCACGGCGGCAGCCGAACGGTGCCGGGGCGCAGCCAGTACAAGACACCGCCGATCAGCGGCGAGAACCGTCCGGTCAGCTGCATCGACCCGGAGCCGAGGCCGAGGATCTCCCACAACAGCGTCCAGACCGTGAGCTTCTGGAACACCATCGGCACGATCCACCAGCGCCCGAAGTCCGTGAGCCCCCCGAGGTCCGGCGTCGTCGCCCACGTCACGAGGAACCCGCCGACGACGAAGACGATCAGCTTCATCGTGTAGAGCACGTAGACGATCCCCGGCGCGCCGAACCCGTGAAGGACCCAGTCCTGTGCGTTCGGCTTGAGGCGCGCGAGGAAGGGCCTCGCCCTCCACTCATCGAGGTCGAACGGAGGCGGTGCGGGCTGGAGGAATCCCATCGGCCTGCGCGCGACGCTACACGCGCGCGCGGAGCAGGGCAAGGGGTGGCAGGGATGCTCGTCATGGGCGGCGAAGGCTCGTGCCATGGCGCGCGGGCGGTGGGCGGTCGTTCTTCTCGCGTTGGCCGTGGCGTCACCCGTCGGCGCGCCCGCGGCCGGCAGGTCGTGCGCCGAGGCCGATGCCGGTGCCGGGTTCGCCCCGAACGGCACGCCGCTCCACACACGAAACGTGACCGATGCGGCACATGCGCGCTCGCCGCTGCGGGTCTTCGCGATGCAGTACAAGCAGTCCCCCGCCTACGTCGTCGACGCAGCGACGTACGACCACAAGATGCGCTGCCTCATCCAGGAGTACGTGCTCCCCCACCGCGGACCCGGCGTGAACCTGGTCGTGTTCACTGAAGACTCAGGGTTCGCGACGCTGGCCCTGGGCTTGGCCGGAACAGGCGCGCGAGCCATCGCATCGCTTCCCAAGCCCTTGAGCCCTCAGCTCAGTGACGCCACGGGCGCGCCGCCGTACGCAACGGCCGCGCTGGTTGCCGCGGCGGCCGGTCATGCGCGCGCGCTGGCCTCCTACCGGACGCTGTTTCCCACCGAAGACCCGCGGCGCGCGATCCTCACCGCCACCACCGACACGTTCGTTCGCAGCTTCATGACGACGTTCTCTCGCATCGCGCGCGATTACCACCTGTACGTCGTAGCGGCGAACAACCAAGCCAACTTCACCGAGTCGACGAACCCGGTCGACGTTGCAACGCTGTGGAACCCCGATGGGGTCGGCGCGCGCCCGCCGAGCGCGGTGTGGAAAGCGACCAGCGCAGACGTATGGAACACCGCGTTCCTCTGGGGTCCGAACGACGTGAGGACGCTACCGGGAGATCAGCTCGTGTGGCTCGATCGCCAGCTCGGCGTGCCGGCCGGTACCACGTTCGCGCGCACCACGCGCGCCGGACAGTACGACCCGCGCGCGAACCTGCTCGCCGTGAACAAGAAGGTTCCGCTGACGTCGATCGAGGAGCAGTTCCTCGCGCTGTCGGACGGCGACGTCTCACCCGCGAACACCGGACCCTTCATCATCCCCGCGCTCGGGTCCGCGTACCGCTTCGGCTTCGCCATCAGCTTGCCCGCGTTCGAGTACGGCGGCAGGACCTTCGGCTCGGCGCCGCCGTCTGAGCCGTGTGCGCCCGATGGGTCGACGTGGATGTACTGCCTCGACGCGCGCGGCGTGAACGTGGTGCTGCAGACCGAAGCGAACCCGGGTCCGTGGCAGACGCCGGCCGATGGCATCGGCTCGCAAGCGGTGTCGTGGGGCGCATCCACGTTGCGCGCGGTGACCGATCCCGGCGTGCATTTCGAATACCTCGTGTGCCCGATGATGACCGGCAACCTGATCGACCTGCCGTTCGACGGGCAGAGCGCGATCACGCAACGCGGGCGCGTGGGGAACGCGCGCCACTACGCCGGCGCGGCACTGGCGTTACCCGAAGACGGCCCGTTCGCGCGGTACGCAGGTGACCACCCCGAGTTCCTCGCGCTCGCACCATGGGTGCTGAGCGAGGGAAACCCGACGTCGGCTGATGCCGAACGCGCCGCGCGCGCGGTGCTCAAGCAGCGCGCCGAAGACATGCGCGCCGGCTCCGGTTCGCGGTACGAGAACGGCTACATCGAGACGGCGATCTACGCAGACCTGCCCCTGTAACCGTTCCACAGGGAGGGCTGGGACGTCGTCGCGACGAACTGGGTCGTCGTGAGCCCTTCCAACGACCTGACCCGGCGCCGGTTCCTCCAACTGATGGCGCTGACTGCAGGCGCGGCTGCGCTCCCCCGCCCCGGCTTCCCCAGGCCGCTCGTCCCGATGCCGCTTTCGTACGACGACGGATCGAATGCGATCCCGCCGGGCGTCGCCGGTGCGGTCGGGCGCGTCATCATCATCGGCGGGGGGTTCGCCGGCCTGGCCGCAGCGAACGCCCTTGGGAATGCGGGCGTGCCGTGCGTCGTGCTCGAAGGCCGCGACCGGATCGGCGGGCGCGCGCACACGGTCGACGTCGGCGGATCCCCGGTCGATCTCGGCTGCTCGTGGATAACGGACCCGGTCGGTAACCCGATGACCACGTTCGCAACCCAGGCGGGTGTCCTTCAAACCAACGCGTCGATCGAGCTCGACGTTCCGGAGTCGCGCTTCTACGACGAGCGCACTGGCGTCGTCCTTCCGACGAGCACCTTGCAGGCGGCCGCGCACGCGCTGCGATTCGAGGAGATCGACGCATCGAACATCAGCGCGAAGCTCGGACCGAAGGCGACGACGAAGGATGGGATCATCGCGTACATCAAGCAGCAGAAGCTGACCGGCGAAGCTGCGCGCTTCGCCGAGTACTTCCTGCGTTTGATCGTCGAGCTTCCCGATGCCACCGACTGGGATCTGGATTCGCTGCAGTACTGGGCGAACTACGACTCACCCTACGTCGGGTTCGGTGAGGGCGACTTCCCGGTCGGCGGCTACTCACGCATCGTGCGCGCGCTCGGCGGTTCGGTGGACGTGCGGCTCCGCCACCGCGTCACGCGCGTTGTCGTCGAGCGCAGCGGAGTGCGGGTGCTGGCGCGCGACGCCGCGGGGACACAACGAACGTTCGAAGGATCGCACGCGATCGTTACGGTCCCGCTCGGCGTGCTGAAGTCGGGGGCGGTCTCCTTCTCGCCTTCGCTGCCGGCATGGAAGCGGGCGGCGATCGGACGTCTCGGCTTCGGGACCTTCGAAAAGGTTGCCATGCGCTTCCCGGAGCCCTACTGGGCAACCGAGCACGCGCACATCTTTCATCTGAGCTACCCGAACGCGATGGACTTCCCGATGATCGTCGACTACTTCTTCATCGAAAAGGTCCCGATCCTGGTCGCCTTCAACACGGGCAGGCACGCGATCGCACTCGACAGAAAGAGCGACGGCGAGATCACCTCGCACATGCTGCAGATCCTGCGCGCGGTTCAAGGGGGACCGATCCCGAAGCCGACCCGCGTCGTCATCACTCGCTGGGGCCGGGATCCTTTCACGCGTGGGTCGTACTCGTACATCAAGATCGGGTCGTCTCCGGCCGACCAAGATGCGCTCGCGGCACCGGTCGCGGGCCGGCTGCTTTTCGCAGGCGAGGCGTCGAGCGCGGCGCGCTTCGGGTACGCGGACGGCGCGTTCTCGACGGGGATCCGCGAGGCAAAGCGCTTGCTTCGCGCGCCCCGGGTACAGCTGAGCGCCTCGTAACAGATCTCGTTTGCCTCGGTATCCGCTCATCCGTACTCTTGCCGGCGGAGTGCCGGGAAGTCTGGTCGGCGACCGTGTCGTCGACCCCAAGGAGCACGATGAGCACTCCGCCTCCGGTTCACTCGCGCGACGGTCTTCGCGCAGCATTCCGCATATCCGTCGCCTCGGTCGCGTGGACGGTCGCTGCGAGCGCGGCGGCGATCGTGGCCGGGATAATGGCTCACGCGCTGGTGCTCGTGGTGTTCGGCTTGACGGGCGTGCTCGATGCAGCAGGTTCCTGGGCGTTGGCGCTCCATTTCAAGCATGCGCTCAAGCACGAAGCGATATCGCCTTCGCGCGAGCGACTTGCCCTCCGGATCGTCAGTATAGGACTCGTAAGCATCGGGCTATTCGCGATCGAAGAGAGCACGCGCCGGCTGATCGCGAGGAGCGGCGCGCGCAGCTCCCTCGTCGGCGTCGTGATCACCGCGGTGTCGATCGTTGCCTTGACGGTACTCACAGTGTGGAAGCGCGCGATCGCGCGCCGGGTCAAGAGCGGAGCGTTATGGGCGGACAGTTGGTTGTCCGCAACCGGCGCAGCACTGGCCGTCATCGCGGTGGCCGGCATCGCATCGAGCGCGCACCATGGCTTGTACTGGGTCGACCCGGCCACGGCACTTCTGGTCGCGCTCCTTGCCGCAACGACAGGGGTCGGATTCCTTCGGCAAGAGGAGCACAGCCTCATGCCAAAACCACGGCGGATACGGTCCGGCCGAGAGGCTCGCCGCTCGCCCTGAGACAGTTGTCCTTCGGAAGGGCGGTTTCCGGCCCCTCGACGGCAGATCATTGGGACCGGAAACCGTAGATCAGATCAGCGCGTCAACCGCGGGTCTTGGTGCGTCGCTTCGGCGCCTTGCGCTTCGACGCCGTTGACGACGTTGTGCGCGCCGAACTCTTCGGCCGCGCGCGCGCAGCGGATCGCTTGCCCGCTTTGCGGATCTTTTCAACCGTCGAGCGGCCTCGCTTTTCGGCGTCTGTGATCGCCGACGACGTGCGGCCACGGGCCTTCTTCGTTGCCGCCTTCAGGTCGACGACCTTCTCTCTCACAACGTCGGTAGCCGCGTCGGCCGCGCCGACCGCGGCGTAAGCGGCTTGCTCGATCGTGCTCTGCTTGCGTGGCATGAGGAAACCTCCTTCCCGCTCGTTGGGATTCCTCACTCTAGAGATACCCGCGTGATCCCAGGCGACCCATAGGAAGGATGTGGAACACGGAAGTTCAAGCCATCTCACGGAACGACGTACGTGTTCACGGGCCAAGCGCATTCGCTCTTGGGCGCACACATCGGAACGATCTCCAGCTCTTCGGCAGCTTCAATCCTGCTGAGCTCGTCGGGCTTCCAGAGGATCAAGAATCACTCCTCCCGTGCTCCTGTGTGTCCCACGGTTAATACTCACACAGCCGAGGATGGTCCCGGAGGAAGGGACGACAGGGACACCGATCCACGGTCCGACCGACGAATGCCCTGTCTCCGGGCCCCCTACGAGCTCGGACCGAGGCGCTCAGTTGGCGCCCATCCACCCTTCAAAGCCGTGGATGATGTCCGTGGCAATCACGCGCGCGGACGGGCCCGGGATCCCGATAGACCACAGTGCGTGGGCCAGGTTGTACGACTCCGCTTGTCGCTGGCCGCACCGAACCCCCCACTCACCCAACGGGTCCCTTGAGACGTGAACGTAGCCCAAATCCGTGAAGATCTTCACTGGGCCTCCTCGTCGAGGGAAAAAGCCATGCATGACCTGGTGGGATCGAATGGGGAGGCTTCGATCGTTCCATTCCCGGCGGAGGAGGGTCGCCGAGGTGTCTAGGACAATGGACTCAACTGAGGTCGTTGTCTGTACCGTTGCGCACGGACGACCAAAGAGATCTGGTCCGTTTCTCCCGTAGTGGCAGGCTCTTGGGAGGTGGTCGAGGTCGTCACAAAGGACGACGTTTCTTAGCCGCTTTCAGGGCTGCTCCTCAAGTACTTGCTCGAAGGCAGAGCGCATCACGTCGTAGCATTCACAGGCGGCCTCTTTGAGGGCGGCTCGATCGAGGATTTCGACATGCCCCCTGCTGTATGAGACCATGCCTGCCTTCCGCAAGGGTCCGAGAGAATTGGTTACCGACGCCCTGCGGACCCCAAGCATGTACGCGAGGAATTCTTGCGTGAGGAAGAACGTATCGGTCCCTGCGCGATCGTGCGTCATGAGCAGCCATCGCGCGCAGCGTTCCGAAGTGGAGTGCAGTCGACTACACGCGACGGCTTGGCCGACCTGGGTGAGCAAGGCGACCGTGTATCGGCCCATCAAGACTCTCAGAGGGTGACTGTGCTCGCATTGATCTTGGAAGTCGCCGACACCGATGCGGAGGGCCTGTCCTTCAACCTGCGAGATACAACGGACATTCACTTCTTGGCGAGAACCTAGGAAAGCCGGAACTCCGGTCGTTCCTTCATTGCCGAGCGTTGACACCTCGATAGTCGATCCGTCACGAGTCGCAGTGATCAACGAAAGAACCCCGCGCGTCGGGAAATGGACGTACGGAATCTCCTCACCGCGCTCAAAAGCTATGGTTCCGAGCGGCATGTCTGTGAGGGTCGCCCTGTCGACGATCCATTGGCGATCCTCAGGGGGGAGCGCATCGAGCAGGCGGTTCCCCGTGCCTGAGATTCCAATCACCTGATCTCGTCCCGTTTGACCTGATCTCGGAATAGTCATTGCATGTCATCTTCGGCCATCGGTACCCCTTCGGACCGACCACGTTTCCCTCGCCAATCTAAGGTACGCACCTGCGCGATCTAAGTGCAAAGACGCGAGACGAAGACCGCTACGGCACGGCAACAGCGCGATCGGAGGCGTAGTGAGCACAACCCGGGAAATCCGGCAAAAGGGGACGTCTTCGCGACTGCCCTCCGCATCGACTCACCTCTCACCGGCGGGAGTCGACGGTGAGCAAGTCCCGCAAGAGGTCGTCCTCAGCACGATCGCCCACGATATGCGTC